>Ga0316577_10000702_pt1 | contig 14191 bp, 6 predicted proteins | sample S5NA_FD_203073 | JGI IMG/M metagenome (GOLD analysis project Ga0316577, IMG submission 203073) | Rhizosphere microbial communities from salt marsh grasses in Alabama, United States - S5-7_050615r2r1 | ecosystem: Host-associated > Plants > Roots > Rhizosphere | place: USA: Alabama | collected... | reverse complement strand
AAGCCGTGTCATCAGTAGCATGATTTCATTTGTGCTGCTCTGACATGCTTACGGGGGACTCTCTTCACTGGTCATAAGAGCCAGTAAACCCACTTCAAACATGAACTGCCCCATTTTTGTTGAATTTTCATCCCAACGACAAATGGAAGGTTTAAAGCGTATACAGATTACATGAGAGCTGTGTCTATTGACTTAAGTATAACTAAAAAGTAAACTAAATTGGTCTGAATTATGTATATAGGAGTAGGGGTATGGCAGGACAGTCATCAAGCAAGCATTCGAATATTAAGGTTTCGGCGGGAAAAGATGAAAAGAGCAAGATTGTTGAACAAGTGAGTCAACTGGCTTGGACAGGTCAACACCTCAAAGCCGTTGAACTGGCCACACACAGGTTAGATGAGTCAAAAATTAAACTTTCCGAGCAAATCAATCTACTCGACTTACGCGCAGAATCCTATATCGCACTCGGTAAACTGGACCTTGCCGCTCAAGATGTCAAGGGCATGCAGGCGCACGCCAAGACCTTTGCGCAGAAAGCGCAGGTATTGATCCGCAAGGCCATCCTCCAAATGCGGATGGGTGAATTAAAGGCTGCCGTCAAGAGCGCCGAAAGCGCCTTAATCGCGGCACAACGATCCAAGCAAAAGCATCTCATCGCTAAAAGTACCTTCTGCTTAAGCGAGGCTCAGTTTCGTACCGATCAATACGAAATTGCGCTCGAGAACGCGCAGAAAGCGATTTCTCTCTTTCAAGAAATTGGAGATACTTCCGGTGAAGGTCGTGCTTACTGGGTAGCCTCGTTTTCCTGTTACCGGCTTGGTCGCTTTGAAGAAGCCTTCCAAGCAGCGAACACTTCGCTGGGTTTATGTAGACGCGTGGGTGACCAATATGGCGTTGGCAATGCACTCAATGCACTCACTTACAATGCAGTGGATAACGCCAAACGACTGCATGATCTCAAGCAGGCATTAAATGCCTTTGAACGTGCAGGCTACATAGAAAGACAACTTGCCGCGCTGACAAATTTAGGAAACCGTTATATTACACTCGGTCTCTACCACCGTGCCCGCCGACTGCACAATCAAGTTGTTGAAATTAGCCGTGAGATAGATGCAAAAGATGTTCTAGCGATTGGACTGGCAAACTTGATCAGGACAGAGATAAAACTTGGTTTGGTTGATGTCGTTTGCCAACCCCTTCAGGAGCTTGAAGAGCTTGCCCTGATGCTGGACAAACCGGAGGTGGCGTTAAACCTTGCCAATATTCGGGGATCATTGGCTTATGCCGATGGCGACTTTAAGAGCGCTACCAGGTATTACAAATCCGCCATAAAAATGGTAAATTTGGGATCTCGAACGCCAAGTCTGATTGAATTGACAAAGACACACCTTTCAAACAATGAACCTGATGCTGCGCTTAGAGCCACAACCAGAGCCATCGAATATCCCTATGAAATGACAGGGGATGAAACGGAGCAGGCGATATGGTGGTTTCATGTAAAGGCACTAATTGCAAATGATAAAAACGAAGAGGCGCATAAAGCGCTTGAGCATGCCCATGGTATTTTGCTCAAAAGCATCCAAAATCTGCGTGATGAAGGTTTGCGACGCAACGCGCTCAACAAGGTGGAGGTCAACCGCGAACTCATCCAATTTTGGGTTAAAGAGGGACTGAAACGTAAACTGCCCAAAGAACAGGTTTTTGCCCATCTCAACATTGAATCCAACCTGCGCGAGCCGTTCCAGCGCTTGGCAGATACGGGTTTGCGTCTCAACGCCTTGCATTCTGTTGACCACATCCAAACCTTCCTGGTCGAAGAGGCCACCGAATTGATTGGTGGTGAACGCCTGCTCCTGATCCTTGAACAGGATGGAGAACTGAAACTCTCTGAATCTTACATTCCTGTCGGGGAAGATGCTAAGAAATCCTTCTCTGCTGCGAAGCGATATATCCGACACGCGCGCCGCTCACGCATTGTTCAGCTGTTCATCCCCAAGCGTAAAGGGCGTAGCCGAATTGTCGCTCCCCTCATCGCACAAAACCAAATCATTGGCTACCTTTACAGCGACATGGATTCCCTCTACGGGATTTTCGATGAAACCGATCGCGACATGCTGGGTATGCTGGCAAATCAAGGCGCGGTAGCCCTGGATAATGCCGGTTTGCTTGAAGGGCTTGAGCGTAAGGTTGCACAACGCACCGAACAATTAAACCAGCGCGTCAACGAACTGGCGATCATCAACAGCGTGCAGCAAGGTCTGGCCTCCAAGCTGGATATGGAAGGAATTTACGAACTGGTAGGCGAAAAAATCCGCGAGATATTCCAGGATGTCGATGTTACCATCGGAATCTATGACCCTAACACAGACATTGCCTCTGCGCCTTACTCAGTCGAGCAGGGAAAACGGATAAACATAAAACCATTCAAAGTGAATAAAAAGGGGTTTGTGTATGCTTTGATCCGTAATCCGAAAACCATTTTAGTTAATCAAGATGTTCCAAAAGCGATAATTAAATTCAACAGCACAATTGTGGCCGGATCATCCACCCCAAAATCCATGGTTTATGTGCCTCTCGTCATGGATAAAGTGATGCGAGGTGTGCTAATCTTGCAGGATTTCCAAAAGGAAAATGCTTTCAGCGATTTGGATGTCCATTTGCTGGAAACGCTTGCCAACTCGATGAGTGTGGCGCTGCAAAATGCACAATCGTTCAAGTCTGAACAGGAACGTGTTGCCGAACTTCAGGTTATCAACTCCATCCAGCATGGACTCGCCGCAGAATTAGATTTTCAAGACATCGTTGACTTGGTAGGTGATAAGATTCGTGAGATATTCCCTGGGCAAAGTGTTACGATCAACTTGATCGATCGAACGCAAAACTTGATTCAAGATCTGTATATTTTCGAAAACGGAAAACGGTATCCCAATGCAGTATTCCCCTATGGCCAAGGAATTTCATCCCATGTAATTGAAACTCGCAGGCCGATTGTGATTAATTCAGATGCAGCGAGAAAGTTAACTGAACTTGGAGCTGTCTATACAGGGGAACAGGAAAGTCCAAAAGCGTGGCTGGGTGTCCCAATTATTTCGGGTGAATTAGCGATAGGTGTAATTTCTCTGCAAGATTATGATCACGAGAATGCCTATTCTGAAGATACCGTCCGATTGCTAGAAACGCTTGCCAATTCGATGAGCGTAGCATTGCAAAACGCGCAATCGTTTAAGGCCGAACAGGAACGCGTGGCGGAGCTGGGTATGATTAACGCTGTGCAAAGCGCTCTTGCAGCGGAAATGGATATTCAGGGGATCTTCGATGCGGTTGGCGAAAAGCTGCGCAAAATATTTAACCATCAGGATGTATCCATTTATACCGCTGACCTGTCCGCGCGCACCATGACAGTCGAATACACCTTCGAAAAAGGCCGAAAACTCGAGCAGATCACTGTTCCCATGAATTCCTTGTATGAATATGTTGTGCATGGGGATAAAACACTTCTGTTCAATGGGAATTTTCCAGAATTTGCTGCACAGTTCTCGGATTACAAGGTTCCAAGCGGAGAGATCCCCAAATCATTAGTGGTTGTCTCTGTCCCTTATAAAAAAGGTGCAGACCAGCGAGTTTACTTAACCTTGCAAGATGTGGATTGCAATACGGTTTTTACAGATTCGCATGTGAGCCTGCTCGAAACCCTGGCCAGTGCAATGAGCGTGGCTCTCGAGAACGCCCGGCTTTTCAACGAGATCCAGCGCTTGCTCCAAGAAACCGAGCAGCGCAATGCTGAACTTGCCATCATCAACAGTGTGCAGCAAGGATTGGCCAGGCAACTTGATTTACAGGGTATTATTGACCTGGTAGGTGATAAAGTTCGCAATATTTTTCGAGCGGATACGGTAAACGTCGCAATGTATGATGTTGATCGTGATTGGTCATCAAACGTTTATTATGTGGATCGCGGTGAAAGGATTCACTGGCCTGATGGTCCTTCGCCAAGGCCCAGCCTGGGAATTAAGGTTCTCGATAGCCGCAAACCATTATTGATCGGTACAAAGCAAGAGGGGAGAAAATTAGGATCCCTTCTTATGCCTAAAAAGGGGGAAATTGAGGATAAAAACGAAAGTTATCTGGGTGTTCCCATCCTATCTGGAGATAAGCCCATCGGCATGATTGCGGTTCAAAGTTATCAACGAAACGCGTACAAGCAGAATGATCTCAGGCTGCTTGAAACCCTTGCTAATTCCATGAGTGTTGCTCTCGAAAATGCGCGCCTTTTCGATGAGACCCAACACCTGCTCAAAGAGACCGAGGAACGTAATGCAGAACTGGCTGTCATCAACAGTGTGCAGGCTGCCCTGGCGGCTGAACTGGATATGCAGGGCATATATGATGCCGTTGGCGACAAAATCTACGAGATATTTGACGCCCAGGCAGTGCTGATTGCCTCGGTGGACCTGGAAAAGAGAATCAATATCCCTCACTATATACGCGAAAAAGGTGAACGGCTCTTTCCGAGCACATTTCCGATCAGCCATTTTGGAGAATATCTACTGGAAAACCCCGAACCGCTGCGGATTGATACACTTGAACAATTTGCAGAGATGGGGTCCACGACAATTGAAGGTACGGGAGACAAAGCAAAATCTGGTTTATTTGTCATGTTAACCATCGGTGGAACGATCAAATGGGGCATCAGCTTGCAAAACTTCGACCGGGAGTACGCCTTTGGTGATGATGATCTGCGTTTGTTAACTACATTGGGAAATAGCATGAGTGTCGCCCTTGAGAACGCGCGCCTCTTCGAAGAAACACAGCGCCTGCTGCAAGAGACCAAGGCACGGGCAGCAGAGTTGAGTACGATCAACGCTGTCAGTAGCGCGCTGGTAGCCGAACCAGAGCTGGATGCCCTCATCCAGATTGTGGGTGACCAGATGCGCCAGATCTTTAATGCAGATGTCGTTTACATCGCTATGTTGAACCGGGATTCAAATACCATCAATTTTCAATATACCTTTGGCGAGGCATTGACCTCGCTGCAGTTGGGTGAAGGACTGACCAGCCAGATCATCCAGTCAGGCGAGCCGCTGCTGATCAACCGCGATATCGAAGCACGACGCAGGAAATTGGGGACGACTCGGATTGGCAAGCAGGCAAGATCTTACCTGGGTGTGCCGATCTTTGGGGGCGGACAGGTCATCGGGGTGATCAGCGTGCAGAGTCTTTCGGAAGAAGGTAAGTTCAGAGAAGATGACGTGCGCTTGCTCAATACGATCGCGGCCAACGTTGGAGCAGCCATTCGCAACGCCCAGCTGCTCTCGGAAACCCAGATTGCACGTCAACAGGCGGAGGAAGCCACCCAGGCCAAGAGCGCTTTCCTGGCAAATATGAGCCACGAATTACGCACCCCACTGAATGCCATCATTGGATTTACCCGCATCGTGCGGCGCAAAGGAGAAGAACTACTGCCCCAAAAACAGTTGGACAACCTGGATAAGGTGCTGACCAGTTCGGATCACCTGCTGGGTCTGATCAACACGGTTTTGGATATTTCGAAGATCGAAGCGGGTAGGATGGAAGTCCAGGCAAGCCCCTTCCAAATCAAACCGATCATCGAACTGGTTGGGAATACCACCCAACCCCTGATCCGGGAAGAGCAAGTAGAATTACAGATCGAGGTCGCTGATAATATTCCAATTTTGAATTCTGACCAGGAAAAGATCAAACAAATTCTGCTAAACCTGTTGAGCAACGCTGCGAAATTTACTCATGAAGGCAGCATCACTATTCGGGCGAAAGCCGATCGCCAGAATTTAGTCGTTGCAGTAACGGATACTGGGATTGGAATCTCTGCTAATGCATTGGAACGTGTCTTTGAAGAGTTCCAACAGGAAGATACCAGCACCACTCGCCAGTACGGCGGAACCGGACTGGGCTTGTCGATCAGCCGCAATCTGGCGCGACTGCTGGGAGGTGATTTGACAGCCGAAAGTCAGGAGGGGGTGGGTTCCACATTCACGCTTGTGATTCCTCTGGAGTATGGTATTGCTAATCCCCAGAAAGCAGAAACACGATTAATGGCTCAATCTCAGCCTGTGATGCCCAACAGCAACAAAACCATCCTGGTGATCGATGATCATCCCCATGCCAGTGAACTGATCCGGGAAATCATAGAAGATGCCGGTTATCAGGTGATAGCAGCACCGGATGGGGTTCAGGGATTCGCCATGGCTCAAGCGTGCAAACCGCTGGCCATCACGCTGGATATCATGATGCCCAACAAAGACGGTTGGCAGGTGCTGTATGATTTGAAAACCAACCCGCAAACCCGCAAAATCCCGGTCATTCTGGTAACTGTGGTAGATCAGAAAGCGCTGGGTTACCAGTTGGGTGCAGCGGATTACTTGCTCAAACCTTTGAATGCGCAGGATTTGATGGCTTCGCTCTCCAGGATCACCGACAGAGAGCAAAAACCGCGGCTCCTGGTGGTTGATGACGATCCCAATGTTCATGATATGGTCAGCCAGCTTTTGGAAGATTCAAGCTACCAAATCAGGTCAGTATCGGATGGGAACCAGGCTTTGACAGCCGTACAAACAGAACCTCCTGACATTATTTTGCTAGATTTGCTGATGCCCAACCTGGATGGTTTTGGGGTGATTGAAAAGCTACGCCAGGAACCCGAGACCAGCCAGATTCCGATCATCATCCTGTCGGCGAAATCACTCAGTCCAACCGAAGCGGATCGTTTGGATCAGGGCATACATGCAATAATCCAAAAAAGGGGTCTTCAAGGAGAAGCCTTATTGCAAGCGATTGAGGGGGCCATGATATAGGCTCAAACCGTATGAGAGATAAACCATGAAGAAAATTCTGATTGTCGAAGATGTTGAATTTAACCTGGATTTGCTCATCCAGCTGTTGGAAGATGATTACGAATTGGTGGTCGCTAGGGATGGCACGGCAGGTGTGCAGGTGGCTGCAGCTGAAAATCCAGATCTGATCCTGATGGATATGTCCCTGCCTGTCTTGGACGGTTGGCAGGCAACCCGGACCATTAAAGCAGACCCCAAATTAAGTTATATCCCGGTGATTGGCTTGTCCGCACATGCCATGAGCGGTGACCGGCAGAAGGCACTGGATGCCGGCTGTGTCGATTACTTGACCAAGCCCCTGGACGAATCCTTGCTGGTAGAAAAACTCAACCTGTTTCTGGAGGTCAAGTGACCATGGCCAACCGTCCAACAATTTTGATTATCGATGACGAACCCTTTAATGTCGATTACCTGGAACAGGAATTGGAAGACCTGGATTACGATACCGTCTCAGCTTCCAATGGACAGGAAGGGCTCCAGCGGGTAGCCGAGACAAAACCTGATATGATCTTGTTGGATATCATGATGCCGGTCATGGATGGGTTTGAAATGCTGGGAAAATTGAAAGCGGAACCAGAATGGCGGGATATACCTGTGGTGATCATTTCAGCCATGAGCGATATGGACAGCGTGGTGCGCGGCATCCAGTTGGGTGCGGATGACTATTTACCCAAGCCGTCTGACCCCGTCCTGCTGAAAGCGCGCCTGGAGGCAGGTCTGGCGCGAAAACGGCTGCGTGACCTGGAAAAACGGTACATTCAGAGCCTGGAAAAAGAACTCGATATTGGCCACCGCATCCAATCTGGGTTTTTACCCGATTCCCTGCCTGAAATCGACGGCTGGGGGATTGCCGCCCACTTCAAAGCAGCACGAGAGGTTGCTGGCGATTTCTATGACGTTTTCTGCCTGCCCAATGGCCTGGTCGGCTTCTTTTTAGGGGATGTCACCGATAAAGGCGTCGGATCAGCCTTGTTTATGGCCCTTTACCGCAGCCTGCTGCGAGCTTTTTTTCTAGACGATCTGCCTGGGAATGATCCAATCATGGGGGATAAGTATGCCAGGCTCCTTCTCCATATCGTCCGTCGAACCAACCAATATGTCTCCGAGACCCATGAAAGCCCCCTTTTTGCGACGCTCTTCATCGGCATACTCGACCCCGAAACGGGTACGATTCGCTATATCAATGCTGGCCAAAATCCGCCTGCCATCTTGAAACCAGATAACAGCCGGATAGATTTGAAACCTACCGGGTCATTCATTGGCATGGCGTCCGATTTGGAATACAAAGTCGCCGAGGCTGAACTTAGGGAAGGGGAAGCACTCTTTATCTATTCGGATGGGGTTGAGGATACCGAGAACGACGCCGGTGAATTTTTTGGGCGGGAGTGTATGATCGAGTTATTAGCGACCCCACCGCAATCTGCAGCGGAACTGGTCGAACGTTTCTCAAGCACCCTGGAAAGCTTCATGGGGGAAGCAAAACCTTTCGACGATGTGACGGTGCTGGTCATGATGAAAGAGTAACAAGGTAACAGCTATACTTGCTGCTTTTTGTTATTTGCAGGAGCTATATCAAAATTAAAGATATAATCTTTGCATGACCTCCCCGATTTTGGTCACCAAACTATTCATCCCTGCCGTACGACCAAACCTGGTGAGAAGGTCGCACCTGATCGAGCGCCTGGATAAGGGTTTAGACCGCAAATGTACCCTGGTATGCGCGCCGGCCGGCTTTGGTAAAACCACGCTGGTGACGGAATGGCTGGATCACTTACGGGGAGATTTAAATTCCAACAATCAAATTGAGAAAACGGAGTTCATCTGGCTGTCACTGGATGAGGCCGATAATGACCCAACTCGCTTCCTGGCCTACATGAGTGCTGCGCTGGGGCAGATTGAGCAGATCGATACGGCCGAAGCCACCAGTATGCTGCAATCTCCACAGCTTCCAGCGGTCGAGTCCATCCTGACCCCACTGATCAACCAGGCTGCCGCGCTCCCCAACCGGGTTGTCTTTGTGCTCGATGATTACCATCTGATCGAAGCTCAACCCGTTCATGATGCACTCGCGTTCTTAATCGCGAACTTGCCGCCGCAGATGCACCTGGTCATCGCAACACGTGAGGATCCGCTGCTGCCTCTATCACGCTTGCGCGTCCGCCGACAAATCAGCGAACTGCGCGCTGCGGACCTGCGCTTTACCAATGCTGAAGCGGCTGAATTCCTCAACCAGATCATGGGCCTGGACCTTTCACCCGCAGATATTGCCACCCTGGAACGGCGCACCGAAGGCTGGATCGCTGGACTGCAGCTGGCCGCCATCACCATGCGCTCCCTGGAGGATACGGCCAGCTTTATTCAATCATTCTCAGGCAGCAACCGGCTTGTTTTGGATTATCTAATTGAAGAAGTCCTCAATCAACAATCTGAGGATATCCAGCAATTTCTCCTTCAAACTTCAATACTCAACCGTATTTCTGGCCCACTTTGTAATGCCGTGACCCAACAAGATCGTGGACAGCAGGTTTTGGAATATTTAGAGAAAGCCAATCTGTTTGTTGTCCCGTTGGATAACCAGCGACAATGGTACCGCTACCACCAACTATTTGCCGATTTGCTCCGTAACAGACTTCCTCAAACCAATATCACGCCACAATCTGAGTTGCATATTCGTGCGAGTCAGTGGTATGAAGATAACGGCTTAGAAGTCGAAGCCTTTCATCACGCGGCCGTTGCAAATGATCTTGAGCGTGCCGAACGTTTGATCGAGGGTAAAGGGATGCCTTTATCCTTTCGCGGTGTGGTAACCCCAGTATTAGATTGGTTGGAGTCGTTACCCAAAACGGTTCTAGACTCGAGGCCTTCTCTGTGGGTAACCTATGCCCAGGCCGAACTGACTATTGGGCGGATGACTGCCGTAGAAAAGAAACTCCTGGCCGCTGAAGCAGCCTTGGATGGGTGTGAATTAAATGAAGAAAACAGAGATCTTATCGGACGCATTGCCAATGTTCGGGCGAATGTAGCTGTTGGTCATCGTCAACTAGAGACCATCCTTGCCCAATCTCAACGGGCGCTGGAGTTTCTGCATCCCGAAAATCTGACACATCGTACTGCCACAACCTGGAAACTTGGGGTTGCTTACGAGCTTCAAGGAGATCGTGTTACTGCCAAACAAGCCTACACTGAGGCGATTTCGATCTGCAAGACCTCCGGAAATCTCTACACCCAGATATTAGCGACCACGGGCCTGGCAAATATTCTGTTAGCAGAAAACCAACTTCATCAGGCAGCTGAAACCTACCGAAAGGTATTAGATCTGGTCGGTGACCTGCCGATCCCGGTTGCTCCTCATGTGCACCTTTGCCTGGCCAAAATTTCCTATGAGTGGAACGATCTGGAGGCTGCCCAACAACATGCAGAGGAGTGCTTCCAGGTGGCGCAGCCTTACAAGCGTTCCTATGATATTTATGTTGCCTGCCAGGTTTTTCTCGCCCGCCTGAAAATTGCCCAGGGGGATTTGACCGGCGCGGAAAAAACATTAACCCAGGCTGATCAGTCTGCAAAACAGCACAATTTTGGGTCTCAGATACCTGAAATTACTGCGATAAAGGTGCTTACGAAAATTAAACAAGGCGATATTACTGCAGCTGCTCGTTTAGCTCAGAATCACGATATTCCTCTTAGCCAGGCGCGCGTTTTCCTGGCGCAGAAGGAACCAACTGCTGCGTTGGCTTTACTTGAACCCATTCGACACCAAGCCATCGATAAATGCCTTCTGGATGAACAGCTCAAAGTCAAAGTCCTGGAGGCGATCATCCACTACAGGCAGGCTGAAAAGCGACAGGCCGTGCATATCTTGGCGGATGCCTTGGACCTGGCAGAGTCGGGTGGTTTCGTTCGTACATTTGTGGATGAGGGGCCACTTATGGCACGATTGTTATACGAGGCCCTTTCTTTTGAAATTGCCCGCGATTATGTTCAAAGGTTGTTAGCTGCTTTCTCAAAAAATGAACTTGAATCTGCCATTCCGTCCAAAATGCAATCCACTGACAGTGAATGGATTGAGCCGTTGACTGAACGCGAGCTTGACATTCTCCAACTGATGGCCGAAGGGTTGACAAACCCGCAGATTGGTCAAAGGCTTTACCTGGCGCTGAATACGATTAAAGCCCATTCCCGTAACATTTATGGAAAATTGGGGGTGAATAATCGCACCCAGGCCGTTTTGAAAGCCAAATCTTTGGGAATCATATCAGAACCATAAATTTTGAATACAACGCCAATCGAAATTGCCAATGCATCTGCATTGGCAATTTTTTGTTAATCGAAACCCGAATTAATCCCCTGGTTAACACTTTCGGGGTATGACACTAATACTACCTGGATGCTATCCTTTACACGTAAAACGAACACAGGTTCATAAAACCAATTCAAATCAAAAGTGAAGGAGTCGAAATGAAAAAGAAAATGCTGGTTCTATCCCTGTTATTATTGTTTGTAGCTTTCAGTGGAGCTTGCTCAATCTTGCCCTCTTCAGAAGCGGCAGCCGAAAGTTCTGAACCATATCCGATCATTGATGTGCACATGCACACCTATCAATGGAACAAATATGGCGATCCACCCCAGCCCAACCTGATCACAGGGAATGTACCTGAGGCTCGAAACGATGCAGAAGCTCTCGGTGCCTATATTGCCGAAATGGATCGCCTCAATATTGTCATGGCGGTCGGTTCAGGCGAGTTGGAAATGGTTACAGCTATGCAATCCCAGGTGCAGGGACGTTTTCTCGGTGGCATCGAGTTTCCCCGCTTCACTGCTCCGGTCAATGATCGGCTGGAATACTGGCCAGAAATCGACGAATTACGCCAGCTATTCGATGTGGGTCAATTGCAGGTGATGGGAGAAGTTACCGCTCAATACGCGGGTGTCGCTCCCAATGATCCCAGGCTGGAACCTTATTACGCCCTGGCTGAAGAATTGGATGTCCCCTTCTGTCTGCACACCGGTTTTGGTCCGCCGAATTCGCCTTATATGGGTGACCCAGATTTTCGCATGCGCTACGGCAACCCGCTGTTGCTGGAAGATGTCCTGGTGCAGCATCCCAACTTACGGATATACATCGCTCATGGTGGTTATCCCTTCATTGAAGAAACCATCGCTTTGATGATGATGTACCCACAAGTATATGTTGATATTTCGGCCATCAATTGGTTGCTGACCCCTGAAGAATTCCATGCTTATCTGAAACAACTCATGGATGCCCGGTTAGGCAGGCGAATCATGTTTGGCACTGACCAGATGATCTGGCCGGAAGCCGTGGAGATGTCCATCAATGCGATTGAGTCGGCTGCTTTCCTGACTCAAGAACAGAAACAAGATATCTACTTCAACAATGCCGCGGATTTCCTCAAGCTGGACAAGAGCAAATACCTGCCTAATGCTACCGAGTACTACGACGATGATGGTAATCGCGTCGTCGAAGTAGTGACGACTGAAATTCGCATGCGTCCAGCTGAAGTCGGTGATCAAGAAACGGTGACTTTCAATCTATCGCTCAATGGAGCTACCTCGACAGCCATCGTGGTGACTGGTTTCGATATCGACGATGTCTCCGAGACCGATATGCTGGTCAATGGTCAAAATGTTCCCTTACCCCCCGAAATTGTCGCAGATGTAACCCCCAAAACCGTTACCATCGAGCTCGAAGATGGCTTGCTGGTAGAAGGTGAAAACACCATCACCTTTGTCTTTGCCAACGACTACGAAGGTACCACCGGATTCTCCATCGTCGATGTTCGTATATTGCTTCGAGAGTAAGCTCATAAATATGAAATATGCTCAGGTGAAGGAGTTGGCATGTCAACGACCAACTCCTTCACGCATTAACACCTTGATTAACACTTACGTGGTATGACACCAGACCCACTTCTTGCTATCCTAAAAGTACTTATTTACCCATTTCATGCTCATAAAAAAGGAAGCAAGACGTAAAGGAGAAGACAAATGAAGATCATCAAATTGCTTGGAAAAATTGTCCTGGGTATCTTGGTGGTGTTGGTAGCGCTATTTGGCGCAGGGTATCTACTCACCATCGGCGAACATACTGTACCAGAGACTGTCGCACAAGACCCATCGTTAGCGCAACTCACCATCGATGGCTATACCTATCACGCTGAAACCTATGGTGATCCTGCCAACCCGGTCGTGATCACCTTGCATGGCGGCCCCGGGGGTGACTATCGTAGCATTCTTGCCCTGCAAGCACTGGCAGATGAATACTATGTGGTTTTCTTTGACCAACGTGGTGCCGGACTCTCCCCCCGTGTCGATCCAGAAGAGATCACCCTGGAAACCACGATCGCCGACCTGGACTCAATTGTCGAATATTTTGGTCATGGTGAAAAAGTGAACATCGTTGGGCACTCCTGGGGTGCCATGCTGGCCTCGGCTTATTTAGGGCGATATCCACAAAAAGTCGATCATGTGGTTTTGGCCGAACCCGGTTTCTTGAATACTGAGTTTGCTGAAGAATGGGCTGCCGGTACGCAAATGCGCTTCAGTCCTGGGGTGATCTATTATTTCCTGAAGACCAAATTTGAATCATTGCATGTCAATGGGCCGGATGATCAGGCTGCTGACGATTATTTTAGCCATCAGATAAATCTATACCAGGGGGATGATCACCCTCAAGTCAGTTATTACTGCCAGGGTGATAAGCCTAAAGAAGATGTGTCCTGGCGATTTGGCGCTGCAGCTGCGAACACCATATCGCAACAGGCTGTGGATCAAGATGGTAACTTCGATATCAATCTGGCAGAAGGTGTAGGGCAGTATGAAAATACGGTCCTATTCATGACCGGAGAATGCCAGCAGTTGATTGGTGCTGATTTTCAAAGCCGGCAAATGGCGTTGTTCCCCAGCGCCGAACTGGCTGTCATCCCGAACGCCGGACACGAGATGTTTTTCGAGAATCCGGATGCCAGCGTTGAGGCTGTGCGAGCATATCTCAACGCTTCGAATGAGTAGTGACTACCTTCTTTCAAATCTTTCAATTCGTGAAGAAAGGAATCAACGATGTCTGAACAAAATGAATTCAAAATGGAGCTCAGCTTTGAAAGATCTTTCCTGCCCACCAGATCTTCCAACATCAAAATCATTGCAACGATCGCTGGAGAAATCGATGAGAAACGTTTCCAGGATGCAGTCTGTAAGCTAGGGTCAAAGCACCCCTATCTCCGCTCTAAAGTTATTATGCGCGCCGATGGGACAGCTTATCTTACAACACAAGCAGGCAAACATCCGGAAGCACTGATCGTCGCCGG
>Ga0316577_10000701_pt1 | contig 14192 bp, 14 predicted proteins | sample S5NA_FD_203073 | JGI IMG/M metagenome (GOLD analysis project Ga0316577, IMG submission 203073) | Rhizosphere microbial communities from salt marsh grasses in Alabama, United States - S5-7_050615r2r1 | ecosystem: Host-associated > Plants > Roots > Rhizosphere | place: USA: Alabama | collected... | reverse complement strand
TGCAGAGAGCATTGCAGGAGCTGGGCGAGATAGACAAATCCGTAAAAGGCGAGATCGCCAATCCGGAGGATAAAAAACCGCAAAGCACTGCAGTGGAACCTGCCGCAAAAATCAACTATTCGGGGGAAGATTCCGTGCCGACCCGAACGGCTTACGGCAATTCCCTGCGACGGATCTATCCTGCCTTTCCGGCCATGGTCAGCCTTGACGGGGAAGTCAGCAATTCCACCCGCGCGGCATTTTTCAAGGAGGCCTATCCGCAGCGTTTTTTTGAAATGTACATCGCCGAGCAGAATATGGCCGGCGTTGCCCTGGGCCTGTCCTGCCGGGGAAAAATACCCTTTGTTTCAAGCTTTGCCGCCTTTTTAAGCCGGGCTTTCGATCAAATCCGGATGAGTCAGTATTCGGATGCCAACATCAAGATCGTCGGATCGCATGCCGGTGTTTCCATCGGCCAGGACGGCCCTTCACAGATGGGTCTGGAGGATCTGGCCGCGTTTCGCACCATTTTAAACGGGGTGGTCCTTTACCCCAGTGATGCCGTTTCAACCGAAAATCTTGTTGAAGCGGCCGCCGAACACCGGGGCATCGTTTATATTCGCACCACGCGGATGGGGACACCCATCATCTATGATCAAAACGAGAAGTTTCCGATCGGCGGCTGCAAAGTGCTTAAAAAAAGCGAACAGGACGCCGCCACCGTGATCGGTGCCGGCGTCACGGTCCATGAAGCGCTTGAAGCCTATGAAATCCTTAAAAAAGACGGCATCTCGATCCGGGTCATCGACCTGTATAGTGTGAAACCGGTGGACGGCGCCACACTCAAGCGCGCCGCCACAGAAACCGGACGATTGATCACGGTGGAGGATCACTACCCCGAGGGCGGCATTGCCGACGCGGTCAGAGAGGCGCTGACGACAGCCGGTTTTGCGGTGTATGCTCTGGCGGTTCGCAAAAAACCCAAAAGCGGCAAACCCGATGAACTTCTGAGTTTTGAAGAGATCGACCACACCGCCATTGTGAAAAAGGTTAAAGAAATCATATAGGCAACCGTCACAGGATGGCAAGGAGGCGGATCATATATGATACCGCCAGGATAAGGAAAAAATGACATGCAGAAAGAAAATATTGTCTCTCTGTTTTTAGACATCGGCGGCGTCCTGTTGACCAACGGATGGGACCATACGATGCGACAGGAAGCGGCCCGGAAATATGACCTGGACTATGAGGAAATGAATGAGCGCCACCATTTGACCTTCGATACATACGAAGAGGGTAAATTGACGCTGGACCAGTATTTGAAGCGGGTGGTTTTCCATCAACCGCGGTCTTTCTCTGAAGATGAATTTAAGGACTATATGTACGCTCAGTCAAAGCCCAAACCGGATATGATCGACCTGGTGAAGGCGTTGAAGAGCAAATACAGGCTCAAGATCGCGGCGGTCAGCAACGAAGGTCGGGAGCTGACGATCCATCGCGTCGACGCCTTTGATTTAAGCGGCTTTACCGATTTTTTTATCTCATCGTGTTTTGTTCACATGCGCAAGCCCGATGAAGACATGTACCGAATGGCGCTGGACTGCGCGCAGGTTCGAGCCGAGCAGGTGATCTATATCGATGACCGGCCGATGTTCATTGAAGTCGCCGCTGCGATGGGTATCAGGGGCATCCACCACACGGATTATGAATCAACGCGCCATTCGCTTGCGGAATTCGGTCTTGAATCTTAAATGCGCAGGAAAAATAGGCAATGAAACTCTCCGCATCCATTTTATCCGCCAATTTCGGACGACTAACCGAAGAAGTTAAGGCCGTTGAGCGGGCCGGTACGGACTGGATCCATATCGACGTCATGGACGGGCATTTTGTCCCCAACATGACCATCGGCCCCCGAGCCGTTGAGGCCATCCGCAGCGCAATCGATCTGCCGCTGGATGTCCATCTGATGATCGAGGGGCCTCAACGCTACCTGGACGACTTCGCGTAGGCAGGCGCCGATTGGCTAAGTATTCATGTGGAGGCTGCCGTTCACCTTTATCGGCTCATCCAGCAGATTAAAGAGCTCGGCGTAAAACCCACCGTCACCCTGAATCCGGCGACCCCTTTGTCTGCGATTGACAATGTCCTCGGCGAGGTGGACATGGTGCTGGTTATGACGGTCAACCCCGGTTTCGGCGGACAGCGTTTCATCCACTCTCTGCTACCCAAGGTTCACCGCTGCCGTGAAATGATCGATAACGTGCAGCACCCGGTATTGCTGCAGGTCGACGGTGGGGTTCATGAAAACACCATTGACGATCTTGTGGCGGCGGGGGTGGACATATTTGTGGCCGGCTCGGCTATATTTGAAGATGGAGAATGCGCTGCCAATATCAGAAGCGAAGGCACATATGAATCCATGAAGAGGTAGATACGGGCCGGCGAATTAAATCCAAACAGGTTTTGAAACGGCTTGTAAGGATTCAGGTCGACAATTTATTTAGGTTGCGTGCAGAAAGGCAGAGGATGATGAAGATATGGCGTACCGCGCTTCCGGCGCAGACCGCAAAATGGTTGTCCCTGTATGCACTCAGCAGTCTTGTCGGTTTGGCAGGCGGCTGCGGGGCCGTCGTTTTTCGTATGATTTTAGAGGCGGTTCACCGCTTATTTTTCCAGCTGTTGCTTCCCCGTATATCTTTCGAATTGGGCGGCTATAATCCGGTTTTGCTCCTGTTGCCCGCACTGGGCGGGCTCATCATCGGTCCCGTTACCATGCGGATCGCACCGGAAACCGCAGGTGCGGGTGTTCCCGAAGTTATGGAAGCGGTTGCCCTGTGCAAAGGGCGTCTCAAAAAGCGAACGGCCGTCCTGAAAATACTGGCTTCCGCGGTGACGATCGGCTCCGGCGGAAGCGCCGGCCGTGAAGGCCCGATTGCCCAGATCGGTGCGACCATCGGTTCGTTTCTCGGCCGTCGCTTCAAACTGCAGCACCATGACATAAGACTCCTGGTTGTCTGCGGGCTGGCGGCCGGAATCGCGGGAACTTACAACGCGCCACTGGGCGGTGCGCTGTTTGGAATCGAGATTCTGCTTCGGGGCATCGACCTGATCCGGGCCGTACCGGTGGTGCTGTCTTCGGTAATCGGCGCATCGGTGGCCGCCTTGTTTTTGGGAAAAAGCTCCAATTTCCAGGCAGCCGGTCTATCGGTTTGGGCTCCCAGAGATCTGATATTCTATATCCTGCTGGGCGTAATCTTCGGTTTCGTTTCGGTGCTGTGGGTAAGATTTTTTTATGCAGTGGATAGAGTCTTTTCCAAATTGAAGCTGCGTTCCAATCTCAAACCTGCCCTCGGCGGAATCATCACCGGTATTTTGATCGTGCTGCTTCCGGGATACGGTATCGCAGGGGTCGGCTATGACGGGCTGAATTTAGCCCTGGCTGGAAAAATCGGCTTTGGACTGCTCATCTTGCTGGCAGGCATGAAAATGATCGCCACGGCCGCGACCATCGGAGCGGGGGGCAGCGGCGGCATATTCGCTCCCACCCTTTATATCGGCGGCATGTTGGGGGCATTCACCGGCATGCTTCTTCAATGGGTTTTTCCGACGCTTATCCAACAACCGGTAAAATACGCCCTCGCGGGCATGGCGGCTCTTTTCGCCGGGACCACCCAGGCGCCGCTGAATATCATGATCATGATTCCGGAGATGACCCGAGATTTCGGCCTGCTTCCCCCCATTATGGCCTCTTCGGTTTGTAGTTTCCTGGTGGCATGGCTTTTTCTGCGGGGCGATTCAATTTATACGCTCAAGCTCAAAAAACGGGGAATCGATTTGCGGATGGGCAAATCGTTTAACCTGGATTTTATCAAAGTGGAACAGATTATGAACCGCAAGGTTATCCCGGCGGCTTTTGAGGCACCGCTTGCTTCACTGGAAGCCCTTGCCGCCCAGCACGACCTTGCAGGGTATCCGGTGGAAAAGCAGGGCAAACTGGCAGGGTGGGTTACCCTGCGTGATTTCGTAAAAACACCGGCGGACCGGAGAAACCGCCTGAAGGTCGGCGATATCGCTTCCACAAATTTTGTCGTTTCCCACCCGGAAGAAACCCTTCACGCTGCCCTTGAAAAAATGGAAGAAAACCGAATCGGCTTGCTGCCGGTAGTTGACCGAGACCAACCGCAACGGATTTTGGGAGTTATCGGCCGAGACGATATCCTGTCCATTGTTTTTCCTCCGCCGCCATCAATATCGTGTGCGATTTGATGCCGTCCGCGTCATTGGAAGCCCGGCTGCCCCGGCACATCGCTTTCGAGCGATTTCTATGGTTTTTGTTTCCCCTTTTATAAGTTGCGTGCGCTTTGGGCCTCGATCTTGCGCTTGACGCGTTTGAGCCGGAAGATATCCTCTTGCTCCTGCTGATCGAGCACCTGCCGGATGTAACGAATCTGCGATCTCAGACCGGGGATCACCGCCAGTTCGAGCGCGTTCACCCGGCGGGCGGTTTTTTTGATTTCCTCTCCGATGCGGCGCAGGCGCGATTCGGTATTTGCCACCCGGAGCAGAGCCCGGCCCAATTTGCGGAAGGCAGCCTGCGCGGCCAGTGTCTGGCCCCCCACAAAAATGGGGCTGACAGCCACACCCTGAGGCCAGTCCGCCTCCAGAACCGGCACCCGGGTGCCCCAGATGTTCTGCAGCTCGACACCAACATTCGAGACGTCCGGCACGCTCAGCGAAAGGACCTCCACCGCCTGCGGACCGTCGAAGGATTTCGCCAGAATCAGCGCCATGTGCGCCTCCCGGCCGGCGTCATTCAGCTGCCTGCGGGCTTCAAGCGCCGCTTGCACCAGCGCGAAGAATTCCCTCACGAGGGCATCGCGCTTCTTCTGCAGTAAGTTCACCCCCCGGGTCGCCAGCGAATATTGGCTGCGGCACTTGAGCAGGTTCATGCGGGTGGGACTTGTTTCGTCCATAGACATGCCTTTTAGAATTCTTCCGAAGCCTCCCAGAATTCTTTGAGTTTGGCACCATAGTATTTGCCGATGTGGTCCGAGGAAATCCGCTTCAATTCGGACTCGGGCAGGATAGAGAGCAATGCCCAGGCAAGCTCCAGAGATTCGTCTAGATCACGGTTTTGAAGGCTCTGATGAATGAAGTCTTTTTCGAAAGCGTCCGCAAACCTCAGGTAGCGCCGGTCATTGTCGGTCAGCGACTCCTCGCCGATAATCGCCACCAGTTTGCGGATATCAACGCCGTTTGAGTATGCCGCAAACAGCTGATCGGAAACCTGTTTGTGGTCTTCACGTGTCTTGTTTTTTCCGATCGCGCTGTTCGCCAGCCTTGAAAGCGAAGGCAACGGATCGATGGGCGGAAAAATTCCTTTGCGGTGCAACTCGTGTGAAAGCTGGATCTGACCCTCGGTGATGTATCCTGTCAGGTCGGGAATTGGATGGGTGCGGTCGCCGCCCGGCATCGACAGGATCGGAATCTGGGTCACGGAGCCCGGGCTGTTCGCAATCACACCGGCCCGCTCATAGATGGTGGATAGATCGGTGTACATATAGCCAGGATAGCCGCGGCGGCCGGGGATTTCACCCCGGGAAGCCCCCACCTCGCGCAGTGCTTCGCAGTAGTTGGTCATGTCGGTCAGGATGACCAGCACATGGTAGCCGTGTTCGTAAGCCAGGTGTTCGGCCGCCGTCAACGCCATGCGGGGGGTTAGAATGCGCTCAATCGCAGGGTCGTCCGCCTTGTTGAGGAAAAGGACCGAACGCGAAAGCGCCCCTGTTTTTTCAAATTCCCCGGTAAAGTAGCTCACCTCTCTTTGGGTTACCCCCATGGCAGCGAAGACCACCGCAAACGGCTGGTTTTCGCCCGGCACATGAGCCTGTCGGGCGATTTGGGCCGCAAGCTCGTTGGCGGGAAGACCGGGACCTGAAAAAATGGGCAGTTTCTGCCCACGAACCAAGGTGTTCATGATGTCGATGGTCGAAATACCGGTCTGGATGAAGGCCTCGGGCTTGCGTCGTGCCACCGGGTTGATCGGCATACCAGCAATCCCGGGGCGCTTTTCGGCTGTTACCGGGGGCAGCCCGTCAATCGGCTTTCCAATACCATCGAAACGCCGCCCCAGCATATCGCGGGATACTCCCAGACGGGCCACCTGTTCTAAAAGGCTCACCGAGGTGCGCGACAGATCCAGCCCAGAGGTTTCCTCGAAAACTTGAATCACCGCAATCTCCTCCGACACCTCGATGACCTGTCCGCCGCGTATCCGGCCGGAACCGTCTTTGATGCTGACAACCGCATTGTATGCCAGATCCGCGGCTTTCTCGATAAAAAGCAAGGGGCCTGAAATGTAACTCAGCGCATGATACTCCTTTTTCAAAAGATCCATGACGCTGTCCTCCTCAGCCTTTGTGGCTGAATGCTTCACCAATCTCAGTGAGCACCTCTTTTAAGTATTCCTCGAAACGCTCCTCAGCAACATAGCGCGCTCGCGCAATTTTTTCCAAAACCGGATTCTGAATGATATCGTCGATGGGGATCCCCGTTTTGAGCCCCGCATCGGCCTCCCGATGGAAGGTTGTCACCATCTGCATGATCCCCTGAGCCTTTCTCATAGAACAGTAGGCGTCGATTTCATGAAAACCGTTCTGCTGAAGGAAATCTTCGCGCAGAATACGTCCCACCTCGATGATCAGCCGTTCGTGATCCTGCAGGGCATCGGGCCCGACCAGCTGTACCATTTCCTGGAGCGAGGCCTCCTGCTGCAACAGGCCGCCGATGGTATCCCGCAGCGCGGTATAATCCGAATCCAGATTTTCGTGATACCAGCGGTCCAGAAGATCGATATACAGCGAATATGAGCCGTTCCAGTTGATGGCGGGGAAGTGACGACGGTATGCCAGAGAAGCATCCAACTGCCAGAAAGCGCCTGCGATGCGCAGGGTGGATTGTGTGACTGGCTCGGACAGGTCCCCGCCCGCGGGCGACACGGCGCCCACCACCGAGACCGAACCGCGTTCTCCACCCAGTGTGGTCACAAGTCCGGCACGCTCATAGAAAGCGGCCAACCGGGCGGAAAGGTATGGCGGGTAGCCTTCCTCCGCCGGCATTTCTTCTAGCCGCGAGGAGATTTCGCGCAGCGCTTCGGCCCAGCGGCTGGTGGAGTCAGCCATCAGGGCCACCGCATATCCCTGGTCCCGGAAATACTCCGCCAGGGTTACACCCACATAAATGCTGGCTTCACGCGCCGCCACCGGCATGTTTGAGGTGTTGGCGATCAGCACGGTGCGGTGCATCATCGGATCGCCGCTGGCGGGGTCCAGCAGACCGGGAAACTCCGTGAGCACATCGGTCATTTCGTTGCCGCGCTCGCCGCAGCCAACATAAATCACGATATCGGCATTCGACCATTTTGCCAGGGACTGCTGTGCTACCGTCTTGCCGGAACCGAATGGGCCGGGAATCGCAGCGGTACCGCCCATGGCAACGGGAAACAGCACATCCAGAATCCGCATACCCGTAAGAAAGGGTTCTGTTGGATCAAGCTTTTTGCGAACAGGGCGGGCGCGCCGCACCGGCCAGAAATGAGACATGGTCAATTCAAGACCCTCCTCGAGCACCACCACCGGCTCCTGGACGGTGTAGGTCCCGGTCTGTTTCACCTTCCGGGCGATGCCGGCAGCCTCCGGCGGCGCCATGATTTTGTGGATAAACGCAAATTCCCTTACGGTACCGAGCGTTATCCCTCCAGTGACCGCATCACCGGGTTTTATGCGGGGTTTCCAGTCCCACTTTTTGCTGCGGTTTAGGGCCGCCACTTCCACACCGCGGGAGATGAAATCGCCGGTTTTTTCCCTGATCTTATCAAGCGGGCGCTGAATGCCATCGTAAACCGAATTCAGCAATCCAGGGCCCAGCTCGACGGCAAGCGGCATGTCAGTTGAGACCACCGGCTCCCCGACCGTCAACCCGGAGGTGTCTTCGTATACCTGCACAAAGGCCGTATCACCGTCCAGCCGGATGATCTCACCGATCAATCTTTCATTGCCCACTTTCACAATGTCGTACATGCGCGCGCCCAGCATACCTTTGGCGATAACCGCCGGTCCTGTAATTCTTCGCACGCTTCCACGGATCATTTCTCCTCCTGCCTGAAGCCCGCAACCGAGCGCATGGTTAGTCTGCTATCCTGATTTCGTATCCGATGGTCTCAACAATCAGTCGTCGTAAATACGTTTTTGCGTCTTCGCCGGGGTCTGCGACGGCCGAATCGCTTGACGCAACCGGCAGCAAAACCGGGAGATCCCGACCGCGCATTTCGCGTCTGACGATTCTGTACGGATCCGGGATCAACGTCGCCTGCACCGCAATCAAAGCATAGGCGCCCTCTTGCACCATGCGGGCCAGAATTTTTCCGGCTGCGTCCGCATCTTCGACGATGATAACTTCCAGACCGCCGAGGCGGTATCCCGCCGCCGATTCAAAATCGGCCAAAACCGCAATTTTCAATTACAGAGCACCTCCTTTTCCAGCTCTGCAGGCGACAGGTTGTAATAGGCCCGCCGCGACAACAGGCGGATCCTTCCTCCCTCCCATGTTTTCCGCTGGATATAATCAAGGGCCAGTCCGACCCCCAGCACATCCTTTGCGCACGCACGGGCCTTGGCCAGCAAAATACAGCGCAGATGCCGCTCTAACGTCGACAGGTCTCTTGATTCAGCCGCCCGATCAAAATTCGTCTGGCCCAGTTCTTCGAGTGCGGCCGTCTCACCGGATGCCAGGCGCTGGAACAGTGGAAACCCGACACTATAGCCGCCCTTCAGAAAAAAGCCGGCCGCTTGTCCTTCAAAGCCGATGGTCGACAGCTTGGCTCCCGTGGCGAGGTTCAAGCCGTCAATCTCGGCCCGCAGAAAACCGGTCAGATACGGCTGACCCAACTCCCGGGACCGGCACAGCGTCGCGCTGAAATACGTTCGGTCCAAGGCGACTTCCAAGGTTAATGGTTCATGGTCGACCCGGAGCGCCTTACGCAAGGCCCCACCGAGCGGATGTTCCTTCAACGCAAGTAGCTGCGCGATGGATGCGGCATCCGGCGCTTCAGCCAGCATGCGGTGCACAGCCGGAGAAAGCGTACCGACCTCCATCCGCCCCAGCGTGTCTTCAACCGACCAGCCTGCCGATTTTGACCGTAGAATGGTTTTTAGGTTGGCAAGGTCGGCCCGCATCAGGAGCAGACTTACCGCCTCACGCGCCCGGCCCACAACCAGGCGCGGCAGGTCAGCGATGGTACGGCTTAAATGCAGTGCTACGGCGCGGTCGACATCGGCAAGCGTGTCTCCGGTCAGATCCGGGCCGTAGGTGCTTTCGGCCAAAATCTTCAGCACCTCGGAAAAACCCAGGCCCAATGCCTCCCGGAAAAAGCCCTCGGGCAGCAATCGGGCGCTTCTCACCCGGATACGCGCGTTCAGATAACCGAAATCGTCGGTCACGTCCTCTATCTCACCTCCAGAGTATCTGTGCCACACGCGCGAACAACATGTCCCACACGCGATCGAGCCGCTCGGCAAGGCTGTTTTCCGCACTTCGCCTGCTGCTGGGGCTCACCAGCCGGACCCCGAGGTGCAGCTCCGCATCAGTTTGGATCTCGATCTGCCTCTGCATCGCCCAGCTGCTGATTATTTTGGCATCGTTCGGATTCACGACCACGACTTCCGTAGCTTCCAACGCCTCGATCGCCTCATCTGCGAGTGCCGTTAAAATCTGGCTGTAGCCGGATTTAGCGCCCAGTTCCTCAATAGCGCTCAAAGTCTTTTTGCGAACCAACGCGATGATCTCCCCCTTGGCCTGAACACGGGCGGTGGCGACGGTAAGTTCGGCGGCGCCCTGCGCCCTGTTACTGGCAGCGCGGATTTCGGACTCGATTCTCTTCCGATGGATCGCCAGGCGGGCGGAGGCCTTTTTCTTAGCTTCCCGAATAAGGCTCTCCGCTCTGGAACCCGATTCATCCAGAATCCGGCTGATATCCGCATGCGCCTCCTGCCGAAGGATGTCATCTAATTTTGACATTACAACTTTCCGAAAAGAATAAAGGCAATGACCAGACCGAAGATGACCAGCGTTTCGGGAAGCAGAAGAAAAATGAGCGCCAGACCCAGCGACTCAGGTTTTTCCACCGCGCTGCCGAGACCCGCTGCGCCGATGCGCGCCTGAGCTAAACCCGTGCCGAGGGCACTCAGCCCTACAGCCAGTCCCATACCTACGGCGATCAAACCCTTGTTTGAATTTTCGTCCGCCGCGGCGGCTGGCCCGGCGAACGTCGACATGCACAGCAACAGAAACAGCAAAATGAACAGAACCCTGATTTTCATCACTTTTCCTCCTTGAAAGTGCGATATCTAAGCTTTTCGCCCCCCTATGACGAAGAATTGCAGATTGACTGAAAAGGACGATACGGTCTGCCGCTGACCGAATAAAAATCAAACTTGGTAAAAAACTCGACCCAGATGAGCCGAATGGGCTGGAGAAAGTGGCTCACCGTTAACAGTACAATGAGAAATGCGTGCAGCAAAAGGCCGATCAACAATCCTGCAATCAGCCCGATCATAAAACCGGCGACTCCCAGCAGATGCCAGAGAGAAAAGCCCAATTCGGTTGCCAGGTTGGCGAGAATGGCCGAGGCCAGGCCTACGGCGTAAATCCGAATGTAGCTCATGATGTGACCGCCCTGGGTCGGCAGTTCCGCCATCATTAAAGGGGCGCGCGCCCGGAGCATTCCAAGCAGAAACAGGGCCGCACCGACAATTATCGGCGCAACGAGCCACCAACGGTAGTCTTTGGCCATAAATGCGTAAGCGAAAATGACCAGAGCGGCGACGCCGCCAAAGTAGCCGCACGCCTCCCAGAAGTGCATCTTCTCAACCCGGCGTTGCGCCCGCACGGCCTTGAGATAAAAGCCGTAAAGCACCTGATACACGCCGAAGCCGATTGAAAACAGAATCAACCCGTTTGCAGTGGCAACCGTATCGGTGCGCGGAATCAGAACCGGAATCCAGCCGGGATGTTGCAACGTGCCAAAAATGCGAAGACGCTGGAAAAGATCACCGAAGAATTCCCCGTACAGCAAGCCCCAGAGCAGCGTCCATAGGATCATCGGCTTCAGCGCCCGCAACACCTGGGCCACCTGATTCGGTGCGAGCCGCATTTTGAAAAAACCCACTCTCAGCGTCTGATTGCGCCGGACATATCTCCAAAGATACCCGGCCAGCCCGGCAAACACCGCGGCATAGCCGATATCTCCCACGATCATACCGAACCAAAACGGAAAGAAGAGGGCAACCACCCACGTCGGGTCCCAGCTGCCGTATCGCGGTGTGTTCAGGAAAGAAATAAGCGGTTCGAAGGGTTTGATCCAAGCAGGGTTTTCGAGCAGCACCGGAACACGCTCGGCTTCGGACTTTGCCTCGGTCGGCTCAAATGCGTATTGTATCCGGGTATCGAACCGGTCCATTTCCTCTGCCACCCTGTGTTTGAGTCGCGCCGGCACCCACCCGAACAGCGCGAAACCGTATCGCACCGCCGCCATATTCCTGAGAGCAAGAAGGCGCGCGCATTCGTCCTTTGCCCGATTCCATAAACTTTTCAGGATCTTATTCGAATTTTCTGTGTATTGATGCAGCTCCTCATACGAGGAAGCCAGGGATTGGGGGACCCGCCGAGAGCGTTCCGCAAGCAACGAAGCCATCGCTTTTAGGCTCATGCTGCCATATTTTTCAGGAAGCGGGAGTTCTCCCAGACCCTGATGGCTCAGCACCCCTTTGGCATCCTCGGCATCGCGCTTGAGCACGACGATTGCCGCGGCAATGATGCCGTTGAGCCGGCCCTGGACCAGGAGAAAACGATCATCGAGCGCTGATGCCAGCTCCTGCACCAGCGAAAAAAGATCTTCGTCTCTGTCCACCAGAAAAGACAGCACCGCGAGCCATGGACTCGCGTCAAGGCCCTGCACGATCTTTGCGAGGAGTTCCACCACCTGCCGGTACTGTTTAATCAACTCGAGTTCTTGCCCAAGCTGCTCCCGGGCTTCCACCAGAGCGGCAACCCGCTGTTCAATGGCGAAAGAGGCGGCTTCAGCTTTCTTTAAATCCCCCGCAAACGGTTCTGCGGAGGGATCCGTCCGCAATCCGCAGAGCCTCAAGGCATGGTCCGCCGAAGTCGCCACCGCACCCCAGCGCCTGAGTTGATCTTCCTCTTCACGGCTGAGACGGTAAGGGTTGATCTCGTCGGTGCGCAGCGGATCGATCTGCACGATCCCGGCATGCTGGAGGTTCTCCAGAATCGCGGGCGCAAGCCGTTTGGGACCTGCTATAACAAGCTTTTCCATCTCTGCGATCACGGCAGCACCTCTGAGAGAATAAAACTGACCGCAGACTCGATGTTGGACTCAGCCTGCTGCCGGATACCCTCCGCCTCTGCTTCGGCTCGCGCCTGTGCCTCTGCAGCGAGCTTTTCGCCCTCTGCGGTGATTTGCGCTTTCGATGCATCCTCCATTTGACGGATTTGGATATCCGCCTCGTTTAGAATCCGCCGCGCTTTCTCCTCGGCGTTTGCAATCCGACGATCGGCGGACCGACGCGCCTCCTCGAGCCTTTTTTCAAACTCAAGATCCATTTCGGCAAGATTTTTCAGCAGCTCCACACCCTGCATCGATCCACCATTTAAGCCCGGCCCCTTTGAGGATGTCGAATGACGCCGATCGGCCTTCTTTTCCTTTGCGCTTTGATTTTTGCCGTACATCTATCCTCTCCTTTCCTTGGCACCACCTGCAGGCTTAAGAAATAATAGTATGGGGTAACCCGGATCGGAAATATATGGAGTAAATGCTGTATTTTTGTTCCGGCAGACCCGTATATTTGTCTTTAAGCCTTAGATCCTTTTTGGGGTCTCTTCTATTGCGCCATCCTGTGTGCACCGGGGCTCGGGCCGGGCGCCAGGTTCAGGGCCTTGGGCCCTGCCGCGGAATCACTATTGGCCATTGATGGTACACACAGGAAAAATAGCTGACCGTTTAACGAGCCGAAACCTTCTCGCGCATGATAAAGAAGCGGAACGAAGACGACCCATTATAAAGATAGAGGGGCTGGCAAAGCGCTTCGGGAAAAATTTCTGAAATTGCGGTTCAAGACGAAAAGCCCCGCATGGCCTTAGCGGAACCGCGAGGGGACAGCCGCTTTCATGAGCGTTATTGCGGATTTACTTGGTTTTTTCTGCACGCCATCCAATTCGGATGCCCTTCTTTGCCTCTCAATTAAAATTCTTTGTTTCTCTCCCCGATTTCTGTATCCGATGAGCAAAAAATCGGCAGACTGAATCGCAAGAGAGCTTGTTTTCAGCGCCTTGCGTTAAACCACCTCGACGTTGGTGTAGTTCTGCCAGATACCGTGAAGATTGCACTTTATCTCGGCAATCAGGGAAACCGTTTGGCCTTTCAGCTCATTTGCCACCAAAACATTGAATTGGACCTCGGCCTTCAAATAGTTGTGGGAACGAAAGATTACGTCTCCCGCTGGTTCATTTCCGATATTGAGCTGCAAATGTTCGATCCAATGCGTCGGCCCCATCGGATGGGCTATTTTGCCGATGGAAACTTCGACCGGAAAAACTTCACCGGCTTTTACCCTGGCGGGAGCCTTCATTACAGGTGAATGCAGCTTTTCAAGCTCACTTTCTTCCGCCGGATTTTTGACGCGGTTGATCCCCTGCCACAGGGTTTCATCCACCCGAACAGGATAGTACTCTTTTGCCAAAGCCCCGCCCTTGCCGAGCATCATTAGGGCACCGCCCCACATCGCAGTTCTGAAAAAATCCCTTCTTTTCATCAAGGCACCTCCCTGGTTATTATCAATCCTCTATGTATTCTCCTTCAATCTGCCCGGGTGCTTTCCGCTGCAAGTAATATTCACCGAACTGCTGAATCAGTTTTGCCACCAGGCCGGTCCAGCCCGTTTGATGACTGGCACCCAGACCGGCCCCGTTATCGCCGTGAAAATATTCATTGAAAAGAATAAGATCCCGCCAGTGCGGGTCGCTATGAATCTGCTCCAGGTTCCCGTAAAACGGGCGGCGGCCGGAATCGTTTTTCAGGAAGATCCGCATCAACCGATTGGACAATTCAGTCGATACCTCCCACAGCGTCATTTCCCGTCCGG
>Ga0316577_10000700_pt1 | contig 14195 bp, 10 predicted proteins | sample S5NA_FD_203073 | JGI IMG/M metagenome (GOLD analysis project Ga0316577, IMG submission 203073) | Rhizosphere microbial communities from salt marsh grasses in Alabama, United States - S5-7_050615r2r1 | ecosystem: Host-associated > Plants > Roots > Rhizosphere | place: USA: Alabama | collected... | reverse complement strand
TACAACCGACAGCAATGGCGAATTCTCGACGACCTTCACTAGCGGGACAATGATCGGCCTGGCAGGTGTGCGTGCTGAGCTGCTCGTCCGGGGGGATTTTGACTATCGCGTCCTGGATCACGACCGCCAGGTGATTCAGCTCGGAACCAGTCTGTACCTGCCGCTCGTGGTCCGCTCTGACTAAAGCCTGGCGCTGGCAGTCGGCAAGCGCTCCTGGGGGAGGGGAGCAGAGCAGCCCCTTTCTCGAAAGGTATGTGAAATAGGGCTCCTGTCCAGGTTCCTTCTTCATATTGCCTTCTTTATCTAGGCGTCAACTCCCGGGCCCTGATGATCCGAATAGAGTCACCTTGTTCAGTGTGAGCAATCATCAATAGCCGATTAGGGGTTCGGGCCCGTGCCGTTCAAAAACCTCCTGGCCTCCTCAAGGTCTCGAGTGCCCAAGCCCTCTGTGAACCAGCCAGCCGTCTCCGCCAGCATAGCGCGGGCCCTCTCCTGAAGGGCTGGGTCGCCTTGCACCCGGCCCAATTCGCCCAAGGCCAGCAGGGTTCGCATCTCCAAAGAACGCGCCTGCTGGCGGCGCGCAAGGTCCAGGGCCTGCCAGAAGCTCGCCTCCGCCGCCTCCCGATCCTGCAGCGGGTTGTCTTGCTGGAACAGAGACCCCCTCAGACGCTGGAGCTCTGCCTCGTAAAAGAAGGGCCGGCCACTGGACACCGAGCCTAGCGCTTCGTCGAGGACGGTGAGCGCCTCCCGACTTTGCCCGCTGCGAGCGTAGGCATCGGCCAGCAGGCCGAGGAAGAACGGTCGATCCATCTCGGTCCCCGTCCGGTCGTAGGCCGCCAAACCCTCATTTAGTCGTGCAATCCCTTCCACTCCCTGGCCCAGCGACGCCTGAGCCCAGCCCAGCAGCATATTTGCGGTAGCCATGTAGTAGGGGAAGCCCAGCTTGGTAGCATAGGCGAGCGCCGCTTCCGCATACCGCTGGGTCTCATCGATCTCTAGCCGCAGATGATGAAACACGGCAGCCTTGGACAGGACCCGGGCCAGCGTGTAGCGCTGGCCTTGGGCATCGGCCAAATCGAGCGCACGGCCCATTCTTTCCGAAGCCTGATCGGGATAGCCCAGGAACCAGAGATCCAGCGCCGCCCAGGTGTGGCAGGCAACCCCGAGATCCTGCCCATCGGGTGTCTGGACGTTGCTGCGCCGGGGTCCGTCGTAGAAGTCGAGGCCGCGCCCTGCATGTTCGACGGACTGGGCAAAGGCACCCTGGTGAAAGGTCGAACAGGCCAACAGCTCGTACGATTCCAGAATCTGCTGCGTGCCCAGCACGGATTGGGGCAGGCCTAGGCGCTCTTGGACCAGCTCCTGTGAGCGGGAATACTGGCCCCGGAACTCGCGCAAATACGCCAACCCATAGAGCACGGTCGCCAGGACAGACTGATTGCCGAGCCTTTGGCACAGGTCGCAGGCCCGGACGTAGGCCTGCTCCGCCTCCGGTGCACCCCAACCCTTCGTTGCGACGAGAGTGGGACCCAGGGCTGCTTGGAAGGTCAGCTCGTAGTGCAGCATTTGCTCGGGGAGTTCCGGCCGCGGTCGGACGAGATCCAGACCGGCGGTCAGGTGGGTGATGGCCTCTTCGTAGGCGGAGGAGATAGTGGCTCGCTTCGCCGCCTCGAGATGATACTTGACCGCCTTGTCGAGGATGCCTGCCTCATGGAAGTGTCGCGCCAACTCCGCGGCGATCTCCCAACTTCGATCGCCATACAGAGTCTCCAAGACGTTTCCGACATCCTCGTGGAGGTAGGCGCGCTCCGACTGATCCAGACTGTCGTAGACATAGGTGTGAAAGAGGTTGTGGGAGAATCGGAAAAGAGAGAGTCGAGAGTCGTCGAGCCGGACCAATCCCTGCGAGCTCACCAGACGATGTCTTCTTTCTAGGTCGGCACTGATCTGGCGGATGGCTTTGAGATCTGCGATGGCCTGCACTCGAGCCACGACCTCGGCGGTGAACTGCTCGCCCTCCACGCTTGCCACCGTGAGCATGTCTCTCAGGCTCTCATCGAGCCGGGCAATTCGCTCGGCAATCACGCCTTCCACCCGGGCGGGGAGATCGCTCCAATCCAAAGAGGGTGCCTCCACCCAGCACCCCGAGTCATCCCGCACGATGTTGTTGCGCTCTCGCAAAGCCCGGATCAACTCGACGGTAAAGAGGGCGTGGCCTCCCGTCTGGTGAAAGAGTGCCTCTCGAAACGTATCTCCGAAGCAGTTGGGCTCTGAATCGAGCAATGCACCAATGAACTGCCAATTCGCCTCTTCGGGAATCGCGTCGAGGTCCACAAAGAGGTCGCCATAATATCGCGTGAGTTCGTGAACCACGGGATCCAGCGGATGGCGGTCGCCATCGCGGCCCAGCGCGACGTCGTTCGGGCGGTAGGCACCCAAGATCAGAATTCGGCTGTTGTCGATGTGGCGCCCCAGGTGAAATAGTAAGCCGAGCGAGGCCCGGTCGGCCCATTGTAGGTCATCGAGGAACAGAATCAAGGGCACCTCTGTACTGAGCTGTTGCAGGAAAGTGGTGTACTGCTCAAAGATGCGCCCTTGTTCTGCGGTGGGAACCTCGCGTTTCTCTGTCAGATCATCTAGCTTATCCATCCACCCGGCCTTGGTCGCCACAGCTTTTCCCACCGTGCCGAGAAGCTTGGCGCCCGGGACAAAGATGCCGACCAACTCTGGCGCGACTTCCACCAGGACCTGGATCGAACGGACCAAGACCAGGCGCAGGCGTTGGGCGTTCTCCGGTGCCCCTTGCCCCAGAGTCGCGGCGGAGGCGTCGGTGGTGAGCATGTCCAGGGCCTCTCGGAAGGGAAGATATGGATCACCAATGCCGGTCTGGGCGTTGCAGGTACCATAGAGTACGACTAGCTTGGAATCGGTCTCGAGCGCTTGTTGCATGAAGTGACGGAATAGGGCAGTCTTGCCGGTTCCCGCCTGGCCGATGATAAAGCGGGTTTGCCCTTTTCCAGACAGTGCGTCGCGCAGAGAACCCGTCAATTGCTCTAGCTCCCTGTCTCGGGCGACAAAAGTTCCTTCTCTCATGCTATCTCTCCTGTGAACTCCCAACTGTGGCAAATGTGCAGCCACTCCGAACAGTATAACACTCTTCTTACTTTTTGTCAATTAGATGATTTATTTAGCTAGCATGGCAAGCCTGAACGGGCGTGGCGAATTCACAATCTTTTGAGATTGACAAAAGAACAAATGTTCGATATAATATCCTTACACTCCCGTGGAGTGCAGGAGAAGGACTTGGCCAAGAAACGCAAGCGACAGCGCCAACTGGATACGGCCGTGGCGGCGATCCGTCATCGCTACGGTTCACGGGCACTGGTCAAGGGGAAACCGGCCACGGCGAGCGATGGCGTGCCCCATATCCCGACCGGCTTTCCCGCCCTCGACCATGCATTGGGCATCGGTGGCCTGCCCAAGGGCCGCGTGTGCGAGCTGGTAGGGCCTGCCACTTCGGGCAAGACGACCCTGGCGCTCAAGTTCCTGGCCCAGGCCCAGGCCTGCATCGGAATGCCGGGTCACGGCGAGCAGGTAGCGTACGTGGACCAAGCCCTCTACTTTGATCCCGACTATGCTCACCGCTGTGGCCTGGACCTTTCCCGCTTGTTGGTGGGCACCTCCCATGACCTGCGGGAAGCGCTGGCCATGACCGAGGCCTTGATCCACAGTGGTGGGCTGGCGGCAGTCGTCTTTGATGCCCTGGACTTCTTGTGGACCGATCCGGAGGCAGCCTCTCTGCTGGCTGCTAGCCTCAACCGTCTCCCGGCAGCTCTATCGCACTCGGGCACCACGCTGCTCGTCCTCCACGAGTCAACCAGTGATGGCGCCTCGCCGCCCGGTGAGACACCGCCCAGCACTTTGCTGGCTGGTGCCTCACCGCCCGGTGCCTCACCGGCCCTGTCCGCCCTGGCCCACTATGCCGCCGTACGCTTGCAGGTCGCCCGTGAGGAGTGGCTCTATCACCAGCTCGACATCCGCGGCTACAAAGCCCGGGTAGAAGTACTCAAAAACCGGTGGGGGCCGGCCGGCCGTGCGGTAACCCTCTCCATCGAGTTTAACGGTACTGTACGGGGGAACGGCTTATAGAGAAGGGAGTCTTTGGGGATGTCGGTGCTCTACTGTACCATCCCGCATTTTGCCACTGCCCTGGCTCTGCGGGACCATCCGGAGCTGGCCGGAGGTCCCCTCGCCCTCATCGGGCCGGAGGAACGGGTCTTTGGCGTCTCGGCCGAGGCGGCCATGTCCGGGGTGGTCCCCGGTATGACAGCCAGGATGGTCCAGGTCCGCTGCCCCGCGGCGCGCCTGTTGGAGGCCGACACCGCCCGTTCTCGGATCGAGCTGGAGACCTTGCTTCAGTTGTTGGAAGGGACGAGCCCAGAGGTGGAGCCCCACGGTTGGGGAGCAGCCTATGTCGACCTGGGTGACCTGGTGCGGGGTCGGGCCGACGCGGTGATCTTTTGCCGGGAGGTAGGCAGAAAGGTACGCGGGGAACTGGGCCAGAGCCTCCAGCCCGCGTTGGGCTGGGATAGCAGCAAATTCACAGCCCAGGCCGCGGCACGCCGGACGCTGCCGGGCCATCTGCGGGCGGTGGACGGCCGGCAGGAACGCGAGTTCCTCCGGCCCTTGCCTGCATCGCTGCTGCCCCTCGAGAGGGAGGTATTGCAGCGGCTCGGCTTCCTGGGATTGCGCACGTTGGGCCAATATGGCGCCCTATCCCGGGCAGCCGTGTTGCAGCAATTCGGCCGGGAAGGCGTGCGGGCTCATTTCTGCGCCCGGGGTGAGGACGACCGTCCTGTCCTCTCCCGCCGTCACGCACCCCAGTTGAGCGCCGAGATCGAGTTTGAGGTCCCCATCGTCGAAAGGGAGTGGCTGCTAGTTGCTTCGAGACACCTCGTCGCGCCATTGCTGGCCAAACTGCGGGCCAATTTGCAGGCCTGCGGGCAGATCCACCTGACGGTCCATTTCGACGGGGACAATGCCCCGCCCCCCCCCCGTTCTCTGGAACGGGCTCGTTCTCTGGAACGGGCTCGTTCTCTGGAGCGAGCCCCCTCCTTGGAGAGGGGCCGATCCTTCCTTTTCCCGGTAGCCGAAGAGGAACGGGTTGTGCAGGTTATCGGGGAACTGCTCGACAAGATGCACTGGCCGTCCGGCGCCACCGGCCTGGCCGTGACCTTGGCCCAGATTCAGGATGTGGTCGTAGAGCAACTGGCCCTCTTCCCCCTCGAGGACGAGCGGAAAACCAGGCTCCAGGAGGTAGAGCGTTATCTGGCGACCCGCTTTGGGCACCCTCCTTTTGGAGGCTCTCCCTTTGGGATCTCATCAAAGGCGAACTCGCCTCCGGCGGACCCGCCTCCGGCGGGCAATCGCTTGCGCCGGCCGGTATTGACCCAGCCCAATGCGCCGCTGCCCGAATGGCGGGTGAGCTGGCAGGGGATGGAGGGAGGATGACGCGTCTCTGGCCCAAGGGGGAAGCGGTGAGAGCCTGGGGGGAGGAGGAAAGGCCCTCGGGATTCGCCTGGCAGGGGATGGACCATCCCATTGCAGAGGTCTGCAACCGCTGGCGTGTGCACACTCGCTGGTGGGAGCCAGAGGCAGCGATCTGGCGGGAGTATGTGAAGGTGGCAACCGGGACAGGGCTGCTATGTCTTCTCTACCGGGATCTGATCCACGGTGGCTGGTTTTTGGCCCGGGTCTATGATTGAGGGGAGATGGACATCAAGGCGGGCCAATCGTACGTTGAGCTGCACTGTCATAGCTTCTATTCTCTGCTCGACGGTGCTTCATCCCCGGAGGCGCTCGTAGAGCGGGCTGTGGCCTTGGGCTACCCGGCCCTGGCCCTCACCGACCACAATGGCTTGTATGGGGCGGTGCGCTTCTGGAGGGCGGCAAAGGAGCAAGGGCTCAAAGCCATCATCGGTGCCGAAGTGGCCCTGGCCGATGCGGGCCACCTGACGCTGCTGGCCGAGAACCAAGGTGGCTATGCCAACCTCTCCCGCCTCATCAGCATGGGGCAACTGGCTGGACAGAAGGCGCGGCCCTACCTGACGCTGGAAGCGTTGGCCGGGCATGCCGCGGGGTTGCTCTGCCTCTCCGGCTGTCGTCAGGGGAAGGTGGCTTCGGCCTTGCTGGCCAAAGAAGAGGCTCGGGCCCGCCAATTGGCGCACCAACTTTTCGACCTCTTTCCTGGCCGCTTCTGGATCGAGATACAGTACCATTACCTGCCGGTCGATGCCCAACTCGCGGCGGCTCAGGTTGGCCTCGCCCGGGAGTTGGGTGTCGATCTGGTGGCGACCAACAATGTCCATTATGCCACGCGATCGGGCCAACGGCTCCACAACGTCCTATCTTGCATCCGCCACCATTCCACCCTTCCCGAGGCCCTGGGCGCAGGCCTGCTTCACCCCAACTCAGAGCGGTACCTCAAGTCCCCCCGGGAAATGTCGGTCCTCTTTGCCGATCCTTTGGGCCGGAGCCATTCTGGGCTATCGATCCCTGAGGCATTGCACAACAGTCTCCGCATTGCCGAGCGGTGCGAGGTCTGCCTTGACTTTTCGGCGCAGCGTCTGCCCGCCTATCCCGTGCCCGGTGGACACACTGCCGGCAGCTATCTCCGCGAGCTGTGTGCCCAGGGCCTGCATCGCAGGTTCGACCCGGTCACGCCCCGGGCCCAAGCCCAGATGGCCCACGAACTGGCCGTGATCGAGCGGATGGGGCTGGCGGACTATTTTCTCGTCGTTTGGGACATCGTCCGCTTTGCCCGCCAGTGGGGCATTCGCTGCCAGGGCCGGGGCTCGGCCGCCAACTCGCTGGTCGCCTACTTGCTGGGCATCAACCAGGTCGATCCCCTGCGTCACAACCTGCTCTTTGAGCGCTTTCTCAGCGAGGGGACCCAGACGATGCCCGACATCGACGTCGACTTTGCGGCCGACCGGCGGGAGGAGGTGATCCAGTATCTCTATGAGCGCTACGGCCAGGAGCACGTGGGCATGGTCTGCAACGTGGTCACGTACCGCGCCCGCTCTGCGATCCGGGAAGCGGCCAAGGCCCTGGCCTTCCCGCCCGACGTGATCGACCGTGCGGCGAAGGAGCTCGACACCCGCTCGGCCAGCCAGGCTGCGGCAGAACTATCCCCCCTACCACGCGCCCCTCAAGAAGGCCTGCCCCCTCTTTCGGGCGTCCACGCCGGAGGGCGCAAACCAGATCAAGGGGAGCAACCCACGCTCCCCTTGGACCCAGATCACGCCGATCCCGCCTTTCCCTGGCAGATCCTGTCCGAGATACTCCAAGAGATGGAGGGTGTGCCACGCCACCTCTCCATCCACGTAGGTGGTATGATCATCACCGCCGCACCCCTGGTAGAGGTCGTCCCTCTCGAGCGGGCAACGATGCCCGGTCGCGTCGTAGTGCAGTGGGACAAAGACAGCATCGAAGATGCGGGATTGATCAAGATCGACCTCCTCTCGTTGCGCACTCTGGGCGCGATCGAAGAGGCCCTGGCCCACATCCGGGCCCAGAGAGGGCTCGATCTCGACCTGGATCACCTGCCCCTCGACGACCCCGCGGTCTATGAGCTACTGCAGCGGGCTGATACCGTCGGCTGTTTCCAGGTGGAGAGCCGTGCTCAGGCCCAGATGCTGCCCAAGCTCAGGCCCACCCGCTTCGAGGACATTGTCGTCGGCGTGGCCCTGATCCGCCCCGGCCCCATCCAGGGCGGCATGGTCCATCCCTACCTGCGCCGCCGGCAGGGACTGGAACCGGTAACCTACACCCATCCGGCGCTGGCCGAAGCGTTGGGAGAGACTCTCGGCGTGATCGTCTTCCAGGAACAGGTCCTCCGCGTGGCCATGGCCATTGCCGGGTTTTCTCCCGCTGAGGCCGACCGGCTGCGCCGGGCCATGAGCCGCAGCCGGTCGCTGGAGGCAATGGCTGCCTTGCGCGAGCGCTTTCTGGCCGGTGCCCGCGCCAAGGGGCTGGAGAGGGAAACGGCCGAGGAGGCCTGGCAGCAGCTAGAGGGCTTTGCCGGCTTTGGCTTCTGCAAGTCTCACGCCGCCGCCTTTGCCCTGGTAGCCTACCAGACCCTCTACCTGAAGGTCCACTTTCCGGCCGAATTCTTTTGTGCCCTCCTCAATCACCAGCCACTGGGCTTCTACCCTCCCGAGGTGCTCGCCGGCGATGCCCGGCGCCATGGCGTGCCCATCCTGCCCCCCGACATCAATCGCAGCCTCCCCCCCTGTTCTTTAGAACAGGCTAGTTCTTTAGAACAGGCTGGTTCTCTGGAACAGGCCTGTCCCGCAGAGGCCGTGTCCTTGCGCTTGGGCTTGCGCTACGTGCACGGCCTGGGCGAAGCCTGGCAGGAGCGCATCGCCGAGCGGCGGGGAGACCAACCCTACCGGCACCTGGTCGACTTTTGCCGGCGCACGCGCCTACCCAAGCCCGTCGTGGAGAACCTCATCCGGGCTGGGGTGATGGATGGCTGGGGAACGGCGCGGCGCGATCTGTTGTGGGCACTGGGAGGCCTGACCTACCACGAGGAGGAGCTCGACCTGGAGATACCGGTCGAGGCGGTGGCGCTGCCTGCGCTCGATGAGGCGGAGCGAATAGCCTGGGAGTATGAGCTCCTCGGTCTCACTCCTGGCGATCATGTGATGAGTCTCTACCGCGAGATATTGCGGGCCAACGGTGTGCTGAGCAGCGGCGAGCTGGCGACACGGGGCGATGGGGAAAGGGTGCGCGTGGCAGGCTGGGCGGTCGTCCGCCAGCGCCCGCCGACGGCCAAAGGCCACGTCTTTATCACCCTCGAGGATGAGGAAGGGTTGGTAAACCTGATCGTGCGTCCCGACGTCTACGAGCGGCACCGGGACGCGCTACGCAACAGCCCGCTGATATCGGTCGAAGGGCGGGTGCAGCGCGAGGGCCACGCACTGAGCATCCTGGTCTACCGGGCAACCGCCTTGGCTGCTAGGGCCCGCACCTCCCAGGCGATGGTCCATTCCTAGGCGGGCTTCTGCCCGGCAGCGCGTCGCTTCTGTTTTGTGCTCTAATCGAATGGACGGGCCCGCCATCCCTCTGTTCAGCGCCTTGCTTCTTCCCTCTAGGTAGGGTATAATGGCACCACTGTTACGATAGGACGAGGGAGCGTGTCAAGCGCCATGGAAGAGCACCCAGATCTGGAGCTCCAGGTCGCCGTCGCCAAGGTCAGCAAGTATGCCGTGACCGAGAGCGGGGACACCGTCGAAGTGATCGAACGCCCTCATGGCGGGCTCTCCCTGGTCATGGTCGATGGCCAGCGTAGCGGCAAATCGGCCAAGGCGATCAGCAACATTGTCGCCCGCAAGGCCGTCTCGCTCCTGGCCGACGGCGTGCGCGATGGGGCCGCTGCCCGTGCCGCCCACGACTACCTCCGCACCCTGCGCAGCGGGCAGGTCTCCGCCACGCTCAACATCGTGTCCGTAGATCTGGGAACCCGGACCATCGTCATCTCCCGGAACAGCCACTGCCCGGTCATCGTCCTCTACGGCCAAACCGGCGAGCGACAACTGCTGGATGAGCCCAGCCAGGCGATTGGCACCCAATCGCGCACCCGTCCGGTCATCACCGAGATCCCCATCACCCTGAACCTGCACATCGTTGTCTATACCGATGGAGTGCTGTCGGCCGGTGAGCGCTACGGCCAGCGGCTGGATGCACCTGTCTTTGTACAAGAGCAAGTCGGCCTCTGCACCGGCGAAACCTGTGCCCGTTCCATTGCCGACAGCCTGTTGGCCCGCGCCGTCGAACTGGATCGAGGCCGGCCTGGGGATGACATCAGCGTCGTGGCCGTCTCTGTGCTCGCTCGCTGCCAGCCCGACGATGTCCGGCGCCTATCGGTACGCTTCCCGATCTAGGAACTGCAAAATGGCCCACCGGCCCTATCCGTGGAAACGCTATCTACTGGCAAATTGGCGCGATGTGCGTGTCCTGTTCCGGCAGTTCTACGTTCCGTTGGGCCTGTTCGTGGTCAGCATCCTGCTGGGCGGCCTGCTCTTCGACTTGCTGTACACCCACGCTGAGGTCCAGGGTCTCACCTATGGCGAGTCGGTGTACGCCATCTTTTCCATGATATTCTTCGGGGGGAATCTGCCATTTCCCCAGCAGTGGTACCTGCGAATCTTCTTCTTTGTGATGCCCATCATTGGCTTGGGACTGATCGCCCAGGGCATCATCAATTTCGGGGTCATGCTCTTTAACAAGTCAGCCAGGGAGGGGGAGTGGCAAGTGGCGATTGCATCAACGTACCGCGATCACATAGTCGTTGCCGGGATCGGGCGGCTCGGCCTTCGCATCGTCCAACAATTGCTCGACTTTGGCGAAGACGTGGTGGGCATTGAGATCAATCCCGATAGCGAGTTCGTCCAGAGGGTGTTGGATCTGAAAGTGCCGGTGATCTTTGGCGATGCCACCCGCCCCGACGTGCTCAAGAAGGCGGGTGTGCAGCAGGCCAGCTCCGTTGTCACCTGCACTGAGAACGACATGACCAATCTGGAGATTGCCATCGTGGCCCGCGAGGTGCAAGAGCACATTCACGTGGTGTTGCGCATGTTCGACCACGACATGGCCCAAAAGGTTGCGCGTGGATTCAAGATCCCTACTGCTTTCAGCACCTCTGCCCTGGCAGCGCCTGCTTTTGCCCGCGCTGCCACCCGATCCGACATCACCCATGCCTTCTACGTGGGGGACCAACTGCTGAACGTCAGCGAGATGACGGTCAGCCGTGACTCGAACCTTGTCGGCCAGCGACTGTGCGATCTTGAGGGCGAGCTGGACTTTACCGTCATCCTGCACAGCCGTGAGGGGAAGGTCGATCTGCATCCCGATCCCCAGATCCAGCTCCAGGCTGGGGATCGGATCTGCGTCTTTGCCTCCTTGGATGTGCTGAACCGGCTGGCCCGCCTGAACCGGGGCAAAGCCTGAAGGGGCCCGTCGTGCATGCACGACGGCTCTGTCGGGTATGCACGACGGCTCCGTCGGGTATGTACCACGGCTCCGTCGGGTATGTACCACGGCTCCGTCGGGTATGTACGACGGCTCTGGCGGGGCATGTACGACGGACCATGCGGATCAAACTGGTGGGACCTTGTGCTTCGGGCAAGAGTGTGCTGGTAGCTCGCCTCAGGGAGCTGGGCTACGATGCGAGCTCGGCCGCCCAGGACCATTCGTTCGTGCCCGATATGTGGCAGCGACTGAATCCACCCGACGTTCTGATCTACCTGGATGTGACCCTGGATGCCGCGCACCAACGGGGACGCGTGGGCTCCGGCTGGGATCAGGACTATCTGGACGAACAGCACTGGCGCCTGCGTCATGCCCGGGCACATTGCGATCTGTACCTGCCCACCAGCGACCTGGCGGAGGAGGATGTGTTGGCCCGGGTTCTCGACTTCTTGTGCCAGTGGAAACCGTCCGCCTGACCGGAGGGAAAAGGGGCGCCGGAACGCCTCGGGCGCGCTGGCTGCCGTGACTCGTGGGCAAGCACCCGGTGAGCTGAAGCAAAGGTAGGCTGTGGAAGCAAAAGTCTCGAGCTTGGAAGTGGATCGCAGTACGCGCGGTGTTGCCGCTGCGCTGGTGTCAGGCCTCTTTGCCGGGCTGGCTCCCATTTTGGGCAAGCTGGCGTACCAGACGGGCGTCGACCCCATCACCCTCGTTGCTCTGCGCACGGCGCTGGCGGCTGGCCTGCTGTGGTTCTTCTACCTCCTCTTCTGGCGCAAGTACATTGCCATCAGTTGGCGAAACCTGGCCGGCTGCGTGGCCATGGGGGTCGCCAACGGACTGGGCTCCCTCCTCTACTACAATGGCCTTGCCCTAGTCGATGCCTCGCTGGGACATCTGCTCTATTCCATGTATCCGTTCTGGGTCTTTCTCTTTCTGTCGGCGGCGGGACATCCGGTTTCGCGGACGGCCATCCTGCGCCTCGGCCTGGTGCTACTGAGCGCCTTTTTGCTCATCTGGCAAGGGGGCAGCGTGACCGATGCCCTCGGAGTGACATTGATGATCGGTGCGGGTGCCCTCTACGGCTTTCACCTGGTCCTGGGCCAATGGACGCTGGTCGACGTAGACCCGCGGACAGTGACGCTCTATGGCCTGACGACGATGACCATCGTAGTGTGCATCCCCTATCTGGCCCGCGGCGGCACACCTGAGCCGGTGTCGATGGCCGGCTGGCTCGCCATTCTGCTCGTGGCCATCTTTCCAACGGCCCTGGCGCGCCTGCTGGTCTTTGCCGGATTGCAGCGCATCGGTGGCTTTCAGACTGCCCTGCTGGGCCTGGCCGAACCCCTCGTCGCCGTATCACTGGCCTTTCTGTTGCTGGGCGAAAGCTTTACGCTACAGCAGTGGGCAGGGGTGGCCCTCTTCCTGGTCAGTGTGCTTCTTCTGCGGCGGGACACCGGGCTGCAGATTGCCGACGAGGAGACCTGGTGGCAGAGTCTCTTCCCCGATGCACCGGCCAAGGAGGTCGATGAACAACCGACCGATGGCATGCCGCAGCCATAGCTACTGCCGGGCGTGCCCCTGGGCGTGGTGGGCCTCTCCCTTCAAGCCGCTGCCCGTCAGCGGGATCACGATCAGTTCCCCGGCGCCCATCCCTTCTGCCACTGCCGGAAGGGCCGCAATCGCCGTAGCGCTGGTCGGCTCTACGTAAAATCCGTAGCGGGCCAAGCGACGTTGCGCAGCCTGGATGGCCTCCTCTTCCACCGTGATACAGGTTCCTGCCGTCTCTCGGATGGCCTGGAGCAGGCGCCTGCCGCGCACCGGCTCCGCGATGGCCAGCCCTTCGGCCAGGCTGGGAGTTGCGGGTTCGACGCCCGGCACGTCGTCCAGCCCGGCCTCGAACGCCCCGCAGAGCGGGGCCAGCAAGCGGGCCTGCACCGCCACCAGCCTGGGCAAACGGTCCACCAATCCCGCCGCCCGGAGCCGTCGGAACCCCAACCAGATCCCCAGGAGGTGTACGCCCTGCCCCACGGGCACGATGTACCAGTCGGGCGCGCGCCGGCCCAACTGCTCCCACAGCTCCCAGGCGAGCGATTGCTGTCCAAGCAGAAACCCGGGATGGTAGGCGTGGGACGCCAGGACGACCCCGCGCCCGGCCGCCTCCAGGGCAGCCAGCTTGGCGTTTTGGCGAGGGCCTGGCACAGGCTGCACCTCTGCGCCGTATACCGCAATTTGCGCCTGCTTGGCCGCCGAGGCGTAGGCCGGCACAAAGATCTCGGCTCGCATTCCTGCCCGGGCGGCATAGGCTGCGACCGAGGCTCCAGCGTTGCCCGACGAGTCATCGGCGATGTGGGTCACACCCTGGCGTGCTAGAATGTTCAGCATCACCGCTGTCCCCCGATCCTTGAAGGATGCCGTGGGGGCCAGGTATTCCAGTTTCAGCCACAGTTCCTGTCCATCCAGGGTCAGCGGAACGAGGGGGGTGTTGCCGGCACCCAGGTACACCAACGGCGACTCAAAGTCTAGCCCGTATAGGTGGCGATAGCGCCAGACGGATGGCTCAGTCCCATCGATCAGCGCCGGATCGAAATGGTCCAACTCTGGCGGTTCCCAGGCACCGCCACACGCGCAGCGCCACTCTTCCGGCGCCAGGTTGGCTTGGGATCCACATTCTGGACAGTGTACCTTCATGGGCTGACACCTCTTTAGCGGCAGTAGATCGTCGTCCATCGAGTGCTGCATCCCTCGCAAAGACGCGCAACGGGAGACAGAGCACGCCCCTACCCCAATCCTATGCCCATGTTATATCGGCTTTCCGGCTGCAGGTCAAGTTCCAGATCGTAGGAGAGCCAACCGTGGGCATTCCGAAAGGCAACCAGCGCCCCGGTTGGCACGGCTTCGCCGGTCAGGGTGCGCGTCCCGTGTGCCCGGGGTGCTCCTTGGTTGCCCGTTGGCCCAAAAGCCGGTATACTGGATCTCGGCGTCCTTGACATCGCTGGACGCAGGCAGGGGCCATGCAAGATCCATACGAGGACTTTGCCGGACGATACGATCTGTTCTACGATGAGTTCGACCACCCGGATGTCCAGGAACTCGAGTTCTTTCGGCAGCTTTTCGCCCGTCAAAAGGTGCAGCGCGTGCTGGATTGCGCCTGCGGCACAGGCAGG
>Ga0316577_10000699_pt1 | contig 14197 bp, 9 predicted proteins | sample S5NA_FD_203073 | JGI IMG/M metagenome (GOLD analysis project Ga0316577, IMG submission 203073) | Rhizosphere microbial communities from salt marsh grasses in Alabama, United States - S5-7_050615r2r1 | ecosystem: Host-associated > Plants > Roots > Rhizosphere | place: USA: Alabama | collected... | reverse complement strand
CGCCGGTGCTCAACGCCAGACGCGCGGCTCCCGTGCGTGGCGGGTGAAGGCCACCCGTCAGCGGGCTGACCGACCCTTCCGGAAAAATGGCCACGTTCTGCCCGGCATCCAGCAGCCGCTTGGCCGTCTCGAAAGCCCGACGCCCATTGCCATCCACCACGGGCACGTGACCGGCAAAGTGCAGGTAGCGACCAAACACGGGTACCTTGAAAAGCCGATCGTCGATGAGAATGCTCGTCGGTTCAGTCATCATCCCCGCAATCAAGAACGGGTCGGTCGTGCTGGGATGATTGGGAGCGATGATCTTTGGTCCTTTGGGAAGCGGTTCCTCCCACGTGACATCCATATCAAACATCAGCCCTGCGTACAGATTGACCACTGGGCGACCTAATTTGTAAAAAACTTGACTCAACATGATAACCTCCAAATATTCAGATAAGTGCCTTGTGCCAGCGGTATCTTATGCTGCGGCATCCTATGCCGGTAGCATACCACGCGAAGGGATGTAGTGTCATCAACTGAAGGATACATACAGGGGGTGTATTGCCTGCGGGGACAGGAAACCGCACAGCTTGCGGAGAAGCTGTGCGGTAATAATATGCGTCGTTATCGGGGTGAGTTAGCTCTACCAGCGACCGCCGCGGCGTCCGCCGCCACCACCGCCACCTCGATTGTCCTGCTTCGGACGCGCCTCGGCTACCTTGAGAGCCCGACCGTCCACCTCTTTGCCATTGAGCTGGCTGATGGCCTCTTGGGCCGCGTCGTACTCTACCATCTCGACAAACGCAAAGCCCTTGGAACGGCCAGACATACGATCCGTGATCAGATTCACCGAGGCGACCTCTCCAAACTCCCCAAAGAGCTCGGAAAGACCGGCTTCGGTCGTCGAGTAACTCAGGTTACCGACATATAGTTTCTTTGCCATTTTTTTCTCCTTACGATGTGAACGGTCGTTCGTGCCGGCTAGAGAACTGTGACACGAGCGGCCTGCAGCCCCTTGGGGCCCTGCTCGATGACGAATTCAACCTGCTGCTCTTCGCGCAACGTGCGGAAACCGTCTCCTTCGATGGCCGAATAATGGACGAACACGTCCTCGCCGACCTCACGCGAGATGAAGCCAAATCCCTTGGCGTCGTTGAACCATTTGACGGTCCCTGTTTCTTTTTCGCTCATTTTCTTTACTCCTTGCTGTTCTTGAGATTCCGTCACTACGCAGCTATGCTTCGCAGTTGTCTTTCCCGCCTAAAAAGGGGAAGAATAGCGGGAGTTCGAGGGCGGCTTCGCCGCCTTCGAACCCCCCATCCCTTTTCCAGGAGAGGGGCACTGCTCGGGCAAATAGCCTGAGTAGTGACGAGATTTCGAGCGAAGTGGTGCGCATGGGTGTGACAAAAAAAGACCGCCCAGTCTCCGCAAGTCTGGGCAGTCCTTGTTGTTTACAGCCAAAACCTACTTCGTTCTACAGGCGGCATTATACCACACTCGTGCAAAACAGCAAGCACAAATGTGTATGTCCGTATTTTGACGTTTAGGGCAACAGGCATATAATCGCGGGATAATGTATAGGCCCAATAGCCCAGCGGATTTGGCAGAGCACCAATGAGTCAAAAGGCCAACAAAAATTCAGCGACGTGGTACGATGCCCTCATCGAACCGCTTGTCAAAACGCTCAGAAAAATCGGACTGGCGCTGGCTCCACCTCGCAAAGGTCTGTCAGTTCTCGACGTCGGCTGTGGGACGGGCACCCACCTGGACATCTACCAAAGGGCCGGATGTAGGGTGTTTGGACTTGATCTATCGCCTGAGATGCTGAACGCTGCCCAGGCAAAGCTCATCGGGCGCGCTGGGCTTTACCTCGGGGATGCTTCCCGAATGCCCTTTCCAGACGAATCGATGGATCTGATCACGACCATGTTTACGCTCCACACAATGCCCGCTCTGCTCCGATCGCCCGTCATCGGTGAGGCCCGGCGCGTCATGAAAAAGAACGGGCGGTTCCTCGTCATCGACTACCACCCCGGCCCGGTCCGCTTTCCAGTGGGCTGGCTTTACAAGACTGTCATCGCCAGCATCGAGTTCCTGGCGGGTGGGGAACATTATGCCAACTACCGAGGATTTTTGGCCAACAGAGGTTTGGCACCCCTGCTGACCGGAAGCGGCATGGTGATTGACAATCAAAAGGTCGTCGGCGGAGGTACCATAGGGCTGTACCTGCTGCGCCCAAGCTAGAGTCTGGGAGTGTTCAGGGACCCCACAACTAACCCTTGCGTACCCTTGCGAAGGTTCCAAATCGTGCTTGCAATCAGATACAGTTTTGCTGAACCAGATTGACGTTACCAGCGAATTGGCTTCAAACCTTCGCGAGGGTAGTTGAGTTACAAAACCCTATGAAGATCGCATTCATCGGCGACAGCCTGACAGCCGGCATACCCGGCAGCTCCTACTTTGCCATCCTGCGCGAAATGCTCCCCGGCCACACCCTGATCAACCTGGGAAGAGGAAACGACACCGTCGTCAGCTTGCACCGCCGGATCGTCCGGCAGCGGTTGAGTAACGGGCAATTCGACCTCGCCTTCCTGTGGGTGGGCGTGAACGACGTAGGCGGAGAGGGCTCGCGGCTGTTTCGAGTCGCCAATATACTGCGCAGGCAGCCTCGCGCCAAGAACCTAGACGAGTTTCGGACATACTACCAGCGTGTGCTCGACCTCCTGTGTCGCCACGCCCGGCGCGTGATCGCTGTCGCGCCACTGCTGAAAGGGGAGGAGATCGATAACGAGTGGAACCACCAGATCGACATCCTTGCCAAAGCCATCAAGAACCTGACGGCGCACTATGAACGCGCCGGGTACCTCGACCTGCGACCGGCCTTCTACCAAAAACTGGCCGGTAAGCAGACCTCGAATCATCTGCCGGAAAGTCCACTGCGCGTCGGATGGGACATCCTGACGCTGCGAAACGATGCACAGGTCGATGCAAAGGCCGCTCAGCGCGGGCTGCACTTAACTCTGGACGGGGTGCACCTCAACAGTGCCGGGGCGGCCCTCGTTGCAGAGGCGTTTCTGGAGGTAATCGAGAGACAGTCGGATTAAGTAACTCGCATCTGCCGCCCCGCCCAGAGATAAATCTCCGGGCTAAGAGACAAAGCCCTTCGGGCTGTTCTTACCGTGTGACCATTCTCAGTCTGTCCAAACAAAGTAGTATGCTCAACCGGTAAATCGCCGCCAACCGCTCGGCTGAGGGCTTTGACTGAGGACCTCGGCTGAGCTCGGTCGAAGCCCTCAGCCGAAGTCCTCGCGCCGAAGCCCGCCCTACGTTCGCCGACTCGCTGATTCGCCTACTCGTACGCCAACGCCTCCCGCACGCTCACCTGCGCTGCGCGGAGCGCCGGCCACAGGCTCGCCAGCGCCGAGAGCACACTCACGGCCAACAGCCAGAATACCAAGCCGTTCACCGAGTACCTAAAATCGAGCGGCATCTCTAGCAAAATCTCCCCGATCAGGTCGCTGAACAGGCGCGAGCCAGGGTAGCTAAGCGGCATGGCCAGCAGCCAACTGAGCGCCCCCACCAGCACCCCCTCCACGACGAACATGCCGACGATGGAGAGCGAGGAAGCACCGATAGCGCGCATCACGCCGATCTCGCGCGTGCGCTCGACCACGTTCATCGACATCGTGCCCATCAACCCGATCGAGCCCACGGTTGCTGCCAGGATCACCATGACCATCAGCACCGAGGTGAGGATAGAGAACGACTCCCGACTCTCCACCAACTCCTCGCTGACACTCCAGGAATCGACGACCTCGATGTGGTTGATCGCGAAAGCCTCCTTCAGTCCCTCGGCGACCCGGCGTTGAGACGGGATATCGTCCCCCTCCACCAGCGTTTTGACGTGCTTTCCCCGGCCATCCGTCCCGGTCTCCCGCCCCACGACATCGAGCGGGGCAAAGAACTCGTCAGAGTTGCTGTCGATGCCCAGGTACAGGCCCACTATCGTCCACTCCGATTCCTCGCCACGCGCGCCCGCGCCGCGCGCGGCCTCGTCATCCACGCGCAGCGTGACCGTGTCGCCGACCCGGAACCCCTCTTCTTCGGCCAGCCGGAAGGCAAAGACGAGCGCGTGATCGTCGCCGGGACGCAGGCTCCGGCCGCTGACGATGTTGGGGTCGAATATCGCCGAGCCGGGCTCTACTCCCGTCAGTCTGACCCTGTGCTCGCTTCCGTCAGGCATCAGTAGCGTACCATCCTGCCTGTTCCACACCTCCGCCGCGACGACCCCCGGCACGCCCTCGGCGATCTCGATCGCGCGCGAGACGCGGCGCGGGCGGTCCAGCTCGACGGCCACCTCCTCGCCTAATGAAAAGTTCTGCAGGACGGTGTTGTCCAGCGACTCGGCGGTAGACTGGACGATCACAAACATCGCGCCGCTGAAAACGAGCGTCGCCAGCGTCAGCGCGGCACGCGCCTTGCGCCGGAAAGAGTTGCGCAGGCTGAGAGCCAGCGGGCGCGGCAGGCCCTGCCGTGAGCCTAGCCGAACGGCGGCCATGCGCCCGATCAAATGGTCGAGCCAGCCCTGCCCAAAGTCACTACCGAGCCCGTGCGAGCCGATTGCCTCGCGCACGGTGATCCCCACACCGCCGATCACGGGTATCGCCGCCGCCGCCAGGGGTACCGTCACGCCGACGGCGACCTGGATGCCCACCGCCGCCGGTTGGATCTGAAACGCGCTCGAAACGACGTTGAACATCGACAGCAGCCAGAGTGCCATCCAGTGCGCGCCGACGATGCTGAGGGGCACGGCCAGCAGCAGGGCCAGCCCGCCATAGATCAACGCCATCGCCAGGTAGACGCGCATCACCCGACCCAGCGTCCCGCCGACGGTCTTCATCACGCCGATCTGCCACACTTGCTGGACGAGGATAGCGTTCATCGTGTTGACGATGAGAAACCCGCTCAACCCTAGCGATAGCACCCCCATCACCGCCAGGACGGCCATCGCCCCGTCGACGAATCCCTGAATCCAGAACTCGTTCGGATCGTTGACCTCGTACCCCCCTACCGCAAGCCCCATGCGCTCCAAGCGATCCTCGATCCTCTCGGCTGCCTCCTCCGCGCCTCCCTCGCTGTACCTGGTCAGGATCACGTTCAGCCGGTCGAAATCCTCCCTCCCGGAGCCAGAGAGCCAGGCTGCAGTCTCTGGCGTGGCAAAGAACATCGCATCGCCGCCCCACGCAGGCGGCAGGACGACCGGCGCGCACGCAATCCCTTCCACGGGCACGCGCCGCTCCCGCTCCCCGAACTCGACCAGGATTGCAGAGCCGACGGGCAGATCGAAAAACTCGGACGAGAGGCACTCGACGGCCAAGGCGCGCGTTCCCGGCGCATCCGGCCAGCGGCCATCCTGCAAGCGAAGCTGGTTGATCCGCTGCGCGTCAAAGTCATCGCGGGCAGTGATATCTCCATTGCGCCACTCGTCTTCACCCACCAGCTTCCAGCGAAAAGAGCCGCCTATCTCGCCCGCGACGGCGGCGACGTCGCCCTCGCGCCCGACCGCCTCGACCGCATCCCGATCGAACGGCCCACCCCATAGAACGACATGTGCCGGGATCGAGGCCTGATAAGACCCCATGATCCGCGCCCGCAGCACACCGTAGAGGCCAAAGACCAACCCCAGCGCAAAGACCCCCACGGCGGTGGAGAGCACCACCAGAACGGTGCGGGCCTTGTTACGCGTCAGATCGCGCCAGACTTTGTGCCAAACCACACCCATTCCAATACCTCCACAGAATCGCCCTAGTGATAGGGTATCACACCCCGTGCTGCGCTTCCTAACTTGCAGCTAACAACTGGCTACCATTTCCTTTTGACCGCCCACACACTCACGCCTGCCGCGAACAGCATCGCCGCGTAGGCGAACCAATCCCCCAACGCACCATAGACCGTCTCCACACCCTGGGTGGGCACGTCGGCGATCATCACCCGGTTGGGTGTAGTGAAAAAGTCCTGGTAGGCCAACACCCGGCCCAGGTAGTCGACCGCCATCGACGCCCCCGCGTTCGTCTGCCGTACCACCGAGAAGCCATTCTCGACGCCCCGCAGCAGGCCGACCTGCGTGTGAAAAGACTTGATCTGCTCCCAGTCAAAGGCCGGGACGAGCATGATATCCACGTCCTGCTTAGCCGCCTGGTGGATGAAACCCGGAAAGTCCATATCGAAGCAGATCGCCGTCGAGAGTCTGCCGTAAGGTGTATCGATAGCGTGCAGGACGCCGTCCGAGTCGGTCTGATACCAGCTCTTGGTCTTTTCGTAGGTGTAGGCCACCTCGCCGCCGGGCTCGATCACGACCAGCACGTTCTCGCCATACGACTCGCCGTACTTGAGCACCACCATCGCCGGTACGAAATACACCTGGTGCTCCCGGGCAAAAGCCTGTGCCCGCGCCAGGAAAGGTTCCTTTCGCTCGGTGGGGAATACAGCGTTGGCCTCAGACCAGAAGATGATCTCGGCCCCCATCTGGACGGCCCGCTCGCTCTCCGCAAACAGCGCGTCCTCCAACCCCTCGAACGCCGCCTCGTGCTTGCGCACCGCATCCTCGGGCGTTCCCTGGTCGATGACCGCCGTCCAGTAGTCGACAGGCTGCTCCACCGTGATACCAGCGATGCGCACCGTCTCGGCCTGCGGTGCTGACGCCGCCAGGCGAAGGCCGCCAAAACCCAGCACCGCTGCCAGGGTCACGGCAAAAGCCACCACAGGTCGCGCCGCCTTTTTGATGTCGAGACCGCCCTCCCACAGCACGTTGGCCGTCGAGGCGAACCAGCCAGAGAGAAAGGGAATCCCCCAGATGCCCGTCACCGACGCGACCTGGATCAGCGGCAGCACGTCGAACTGGGTCACGGCGATGGAGAGCGACGTGCCGACCGGAGATAGCCCGATCAGGAATTCCAGGGCCGTGTACGCCGCAGGGTAGACGAGCGTCGCCAGCACGCCCGTCAGCTTGCGAGTCAGGGCTCTATCGACGTACAGCGCGACCAGGAGAGGTGCCGCCAATACGATACTGAGCCCTATCTCCGCTAACACAGAAAGGTCCCATCCTCCGTGGAACTTGACAAACGACGCGCCAGCGAGCAGCAACGGCGCAGCGAGCGTGCCGGTCCATTTTTCACGACTTCTGAAGAAGCGTATCAGAAACACGGGCGCCAGCCAGGCTGCCACGGGGACATTCCACCGCATGCCGACAAAGGCAAACAGCGCGCAGCCGATCACCAGCCACGCATAGCTCAAATATCCACTCGCTTTTCTTCCCTGTTCCATTTTTCCCCCTCGATTGAATTTCACCAGCAGTGTACAACGTGCCAGAGCATGCGTCATGTACCTAAAGGAACAGTGAAAGGGTACATCGCCCCGCGCCGATTTTGACCCAACCCCGTTTTTGGCTTATACTTGGGGGCAAGCTGTTACCGGCGGGGCACTGCATTGCAGTGCTAGAACATATCATCACAGTTCAAGGCCAGGAGAACTCGCATGACGGACACACTTCAAGAGATCGAAAACCTGCTCAAACAAGGAGCAAAGGGATTGAACGCGCTCTTCTACATCGGCGTCGTGCTTGGGCTGGTGATGGGGCCTCTGGTGCTGGTCGCCTCTTTCGTGCCTGCGGTACGGGACGTGATTGCCGCAGGAGAAAACGACCCGGGAATCATGAGGGCCTTTGGAGTGGGAATGACCGTATTGCTGGGCATCGCGTCGGTGGAGCAATACGTCAGGGTGCAGAAGGACAGGAAGGTCCTATCAGCACTGGCCCGCGATCCCCAAAAGATCGTGGCGGTTCACAAGGAAACGAACAGGGCGATTGAGAGAAAACCAGGGGCTGCGGTAGCGAGTTTCACTCACGTGTACCTGAGTCTAGAGGACGGCACGCAGAGCAAGGTGTGGCTTCCGGACAAAAATGCGGATCGGCTGATCGACCTGTTGCAGAGAGGCGCACTGGTATTCTGTCCCTACTGTATGAGCCCGATCAAGGAAGACACCGTGATCTGCCCGCACTGTGAGGACAAGGTGACGAACGACGCGCCGTTCGAGATGACGCTAGCGGAGTATGCAGACGAAGAGAGAAAAGCCTGTATCCATTGCGGTGAGGAGATGGTGAGGCTGGCCATGCGGTGCCCCTCCTGTAAGAAGAAACAGTGACCAGGGCCCGTTGCCCAACAAAACGCTACACGATACCTAAATAATCCCCAACCCTCTCGCTTCCGCAATCGCCTGCGTGCGGCTGTGCACGCCGAGCTTGCCATAGATGTTGTTGATGTGTCGCTTGACCGTCCCGACGGTGATAAACAGTCTCTCGGCGATCTCGCGGTTGGAAAGCCCGGCTGCGATCAGGCGCAGCACCTCCATCTCGCGTTCGCTCAATGGCTCGACGAGGGGCTGAAGGGCGGCCTCCTGGGCTAGATCGGCCTCCCTGGCATAGTTCAGAAGGCGGTCGACAAAGGCCGGGGCGGCGTGACGCACGTCGCGCAGCAGCGCCAAAACCTGCGCATCCTCGTCGAGAAAGGCACGCAAATAGTCCTCAGGGGCGGCAGCCTCCACAGCCTGAACCAGATAACCACGTGCCGCGGAACGGTCGCCCGACCGCTCCGCCGCCAGTGCCTGCTGGATACGGACGGCGATCAGCCAGCGATATAGGCCGTTCTCCTCCGTGAAGCGCTCCAGGCGAGACAGCCAGCGCCGCGCATCCGCCAGCCGCCCTTGAGCCAACAGCAAGCGGTCGTAAACCAGGTACGACTCGACGCCCAACGCCTCAGGCTCGCCATCAGGCGACAAGCCCGCCTCCTCTGCCCAGCGCAGCGCAAAAGGCAGATCACCCTGCCTCAAGCGCATATCGGCCTCCAACGCCAGGAACCAATCGGGCTCCACGTACCCGATCTGAAGAGCGCCCTGGTAAGCCTCCCGCGACGCCTCCAGAGCTGCGTCCACCTCACCCTGAGCGTAGAGGGTTGGGACCGCAAGCCCGCGGGAGGACGTGGGATCGTACTCGAACCCAAGCTGCTCGCCAAGTGCAATGGCCTTTTCGTGGTACTCGCGGGCCAGCGTCAGTTGATTCGCCTCGTACGCCAGCACGCCCATCCAAGTAAAGAGGTGACCAATCAAGGGCGTCGGAGGCTCGCCATCGGCGGTGCGCCGGTCTATCGCCTCCCGGCAGACTGCCAGAGCCTCGCGCCGCCGTCCGTGATCGTTGAGGGCTTTGGTCAAGGCGCCCTCGATCACGACAGCAAAGATGTGTTCGCCGAACACCAGCCCGGCCTGCCGCGCCTCGCGGAGCGCATCGATGGCCCGAACCACGTTCTGAGTCCGCTCCAACGACTCGGCCACGGCCCACAATGCAACGAGGTGCCAGCGAGACGGGCTATCTCCCAACAAGTGCAAGGCCTCGGTGGCCGCCTCTACCCCGCGCTCGTAATCCCGCCGCACCAGGACGGCGATAAAGCTACGAAACACCTGTAACTTGCCAAAATCCTCACCCGGCGCCTGTACCTGGCGAAAGCGCGTCTCCGCCAACTCGACGTACTCTTCTGCGAGAGCCAAATCTCCCATCATCGCCAGTACCCAGCCCTTGTAGAAAGCCAGGTTCCCATTGGCTCGCACACGCTCGTCCGGCAACGCATCCAGCCAGCGGCGCACCGTTATAATGTTGCCGCCCTGCATGATCTCTTCGGCCACGAGGAGGATCAACCGCTCGGCCTCATCCAAATCCCCGGCGGCCAGCGCGTGCCCGATCGCATGGCTCACGAGGCCCTGCGCCTCGTACCAGCGCATCGCCCTTTGGCGAAGCACCCGCTCCTCCTGTGGGGCGAGGGTTGCGCGCAAAGCCTCGGCAAAGAGACGGTGATAGCGATACCACTCCCGCCGGTTGTCGAGCGGGATCAGCAGATTCGCCCCATCAAGCCGGTCGAGCATCGCCCGAGCATCCTGCCGCTCCGTAACCGCATCGCACAACGGGGCAGACAGTTGATCCAGAATGACAGTCTTGTGCAGGAAATCGCGCACGCCCTCCGGCTGCCGCTGGAGCACCTCGGCGACCAGGTAGTCGATGACGTGACGATCATCTCCCGTGAAAGCGCTGATGAAAGCCTCGGCATCCCTCCGCCCCTCCTGCAGAGCGAGGGCCGCAAGCTGCAAGCCGGCGATCCATCCCTCGGTGCGGGCCTCGATCGCCCTCACGGCCTCGGTGGGGAGGTCCAAGTGCATCGTCTGATTGAGGAAAGCGGCGATCTCTTCTGCTGCAAAACGGAGGTCGCGCTCCCCAATCTCGGTCACCTGGCCGCGGGCACGCAGTCGTGGCAGAGGGAGCGTATCGGGCAAGCTCTCACGCGTGCTGATGACCACGTGCACCGTCGGCGGCTGATGCTCCAACAGGAACCCCACCAATTGATGTACGACCGGGGACGAGATAAAGTGGTAATCATCCAGCACAAGGGTCAGGTCTGTAGACGTGGCGGTAACGTCGTTAATCAACGACGAAACCAGGCTCTGCAGCGGCGGCAATTGGGGAGACCGAAGAAGCTGTTGCACCGTCTGGCCGATGCTCCCATCGACCTGCTGCAACGCAGCAATGAGATAGATGAGGATCTGAACGGGATCGTTATCCCCCTCGTCCAGCGAGAGCCAGGCAACCTCTCGCGCGCCGCCGCACACCCAATCGGTGACCAGCGTCGTCTTGCCAAAGCCCGCCGGGGCAGAGACGAGGGTGAGTTTGCGCCCCTGGCGCAGTCCTTTGTCCAGTCGTTCGATCAACCGCGGACGCGCCACCAGGTTCGGGCGCGGCGAGGGAATGTACAACTTGGTGGTCAGGAGAGTCGTCGCCGTCATCAGTCCGCGTCTAGCGCCTGGCGAGTGGCCGCCGCCAGGGCATCCACCTCGAAGGGCTTTTGGATCGTGCCCAAGATCCCAGATTCTCTCAACGCGTGCAGTTCGTCTTTCAATACATAGCCACTGATGGCCAACACCTTGACGTCAGGCGACACCTTCTTCAGCTCATGAACCAACGCCTTTCCTCCCATCTCTGGCATCACAACGTCCGTGATCACGAGGTCTATCTCAGAGGCGCCTTCAGCACAGACAGCCCGGTACGCCTCCAAAGCCTCCAACCCGTTCTCAGCCACCAGGACCTGATAGCCCAGCGATTCGAGTATCACCCGTCCGACTTCCCGCAGTTTTTCCTCGTCTTCCACGAACAGAATCGTCTCTCCCCTGCCCCTGGGAGCGACCAACATCCCGCGTGAATCCTCTCCCATCTCCCCTTTGTCACAAGCTGGAAGGTACACGCGAAACGTCGTCCCTCGGCTGATTTCCGTCTCCACCCCGATGTGCCCATCATGCTGCCGGACGATGCCATACACCTGGGCCAACCCCAGCCCGGTTCCTTCCTCTCCCTTGGTGGTGAAAAACGGCTCGAACAGGCGCAGCCGCACATCCTCTGTGATGCCAGTCCCCGTGTCTGAGACGCTCAAACACACCCAGTTCCCAGAAGGCATCTCCACGGGTTGTGTTTCCGCCAGAGAAATCTCCACGATCGGCGGACTCGTGCCCGGCTCTACCTCCACCCTAGATAGGCTGATGCGCAACTCTCCGCCCTCTGGCATAGCATCCCGCGCGTTCAGCGCCAAGTTCATCAACACCTGCTCCATACGAGCCGGGTCGATGCTCGCGACGATCTCCTCGGGCGACACATCGACGACGAGACGGATGCTCTCCGGAAGCGTACGCCGCAGAATGGTGGCAATCTCGTCCACAAAAGCGACCACGTCGATCGGCTGGGAACGCAGCGTCGTGCGACGGCTAAAGTCCAGGATCTGCCGCACCAGTTGCGCCGTCCGGTGCGCCCCATCCAGGACGGTCTCGACAGTCGGCACTAGCTCTGGCGGCAGGCGCGGATCGTTGAGGAGCAACTCGAGGTGAAAAATATTGGTCGTCAAAAAGTTGCCAAAGTCGTGAGCGATGCCACCAGCCATTTGCCCAACCACCGCCAAGCGATCCAACTGGTGAATTCGCTCTTCATACTCCTCCAGCAACCCCCTTACCTGATCGAGTTCGGCTTTTTTAACCTCTAACTCGACGATACGGTTATTTGCCTCGGCAAGCTGGCGCTCCAGTTCCTCCAACGCGGCATCTAGCCGCTTTTCGGTCGATTCGGTCTTGCGCTCATCCTTCATGGGCATCTCCCTTCGAGACGCTCTTGAGCACTGCCGCAGTGATTGTAGCATGGTGCGGCCCACACCGCAAATCCAGAGAACCAGGGGATTCCGCAACAAGCCAGTGTGGTCAAACTGGCCTGTGCGAATTTGGAAAAGGGCCAACCCTCACTAATCAAAGATGGAACACGGAATAACACGGATTACACGGATGGAATTGAGGTTTGTGGCAAGAGAAACGGGAGAATCAGTGTTCTTCCGTGTTTTTCCGCGTCCTATTCAACGTTTGGAATAGGATATGGGCACGACTTGTTACGGCATCCCACTAGAAAGCCGTCCCGACCAATAACAGTCAGGACAGCTGAGCCATCGCCAGTCACCTAGATATTACGCCACATGCCGCTCCCAAACCCGCACCAACTCACCGATGTCGGCACATACCACATCCGGCTTGATCGACGCAGCCGCCACGTCCACCTCGGTGGCGATACCCGAAAGGACGAGCACGGTGGTCAGTCCCAACCGCACGCCACCGGCCAGATCTGTATCCAGCCGGTCGCCGATGACGGCGGTGCTTTCAGGGCAAGCGTCCATCCGTCGCATCGCCTGCTCGTACATCTGCGGCTCTGGTTTTCCGGTGATGATGGGTGCGACGCCGGTGGTCACCTCCAGCGCCGCCAACTGCGCGCCGTTGCCCGGCACAGGCCCGCGCTCAGTGGGATAGCTTACATCGGGATTGGTGCCGATGAAGCGGGCCCCCCTGTGGATCAGGAGCGCTGCCGTCGCCAGGTCATCCCAGACCAGATCAGTGTTCCAGCCAACGACGACGATATCGGCCCCGTGCTCAGTCAGCACAAAGCCACGCTCCTCCAGCGCGCGTCGCACCCCCTCCTTGCCGACGGCATAGACGCGCGTACCCGGCGGGACTTGATCGGCCACATAAGCCGCAGCGACCTGGGCGGAGGTCAGGATGGCCTCGACCGGCACCTCGATGCCAAAACGGGCCAGCTTTTCCACGTATTGTTCCGGTGTCCGGCTAGAGTTGTTGGTGGCCAGAATGAAACCAATGTCGCGCCGACGCAGGAAAGCAAAGAACGCTTTCAGATCAGGCATCGGCTGATCCCCGCGCCACAACACACCGTCCATATCCACGATGAGATGGCGGATTTTGGATAGGATGGCTGCAGGTTCTGGGTTGGAGGTTTCAAGTTTCGCATCTTGCAACCCGAAACCTGGAACCCTCTCCAGCAGACGCTCATAGTCGGCGGGCGTGTCGATATCGATAAACGCGTCCGGATCGGCGACCTCTACGGTGGCGATGGCCTCGGGGTAGCGGGCGATGACCACGCGGCCTCCTACATCCCCGTCGAGGGCGGCCAGTTCCGGGAACAGATCGCGCGCGAAAAGCGTCGGCGTGCCGCGTCTGCCCGCATGCGTGGGGTGAACGATGCTCGCCCCTCCCTCCTCGAAGCGGGCCGCCAGCGCCCGCAGCAGATCCGCCGTGAGCAAAGGCTGATCGCACTGCATCAGGATCACCGCGTCCGTCTCGGGTGGAAGTGCAGCCAATCCGGCCTGCACCGAGGTACCCAGCCCATCCGCCCAGCGCCAATTCATCGCCACCTGCACAGCCCGCCCGCCCAGCGCCGCGCGGACGGCCTCCGCCTCACAGCCCAAAACGACGACCGCCGGGTCGAGCCCGGCCTCCAGCGCCACGTCCGCAGCGTGAGCCACCAGCGGCACCCCACCCCAGTCCAGCAACTGCTTGGGTTGTCCGAAGCGACTGGAACCTCCAGCGGCCAAGATGATTGTTGCGATATTGTTCAAATCCGCAAACCTCCCATTCGTCTGTTCGCTCATTCGCCGACCCGCATTGTAACCCAACTCGCAGGGTTGTCCAATCAGGGTTTTATCATTTTCGAAAAAAGTCCATTGTCGGAATGAAGCAGATTCCCAATCGCGTCTTGTTTTGATAGAATCTCTATCTCCGACACGGGTTAAAGCGTGGGGTTGGACGC
>Ga0316577_10000698_pt1 | contig 14205 bp, 12 predicted proteins | sample S5NA_FD_203073 | JGI IMG/M metagenome (GOLD analysis project Ga0316577, IMG submission 203073) | Rhizosphere microbial communities from salt marsh grasses in Alabama, United States - S5-7_050615r2r1 | ecosystem: Host-associated > Plants > Roots > Rhizosphere | place: USA: Alabama | collected... | reverse complement strand
GCAATCTGCCTCCGCTCGATCTCCTGGATCCGGCTTCGCCACAAGCGTACGGGGACGCGGATGTGCGCCGCAAAGTCCGCATCATCGAGGAAACCCTGGAAAGCTTTGGTGTTCCCACCCAGGTCGTTGAGGTGAACCAGGGGCCAACGGTTACCCAGTTCGGACTGGAACCAGGCTATATCGAGCGGCGAACTTCCAGTGGCGAGATACAGCGCCAGCGGGTGCGGGTGGCACGGATTGCACGCCTGGCTGACGACCTGGCCCTGGCTCTTGCTGCAGCGCCGATCCGCATTGAGGCACCCGTTCCCGGCCGATCGGTCGTCGGCCTGGAGGTGCCGAATGACCAGATTTCTCTCGTCTCGCTGCGCGGTGTGATGGAGGCGGACGGCTTTGAGTCGGTGGACTCGAATCTGGCCCTTGCCCTGGGCGAAGATGTGTCGGGGCACGCAGTGGCTGTGGACCTGGAGTTGATGCCTCATCTGTTGATCGCAGGTGCCACTGGCTCGGGCAAGAGCGTCTGCATGAACGCCATCATCTGTTGTCTGCTGGTTGACAACACACCCGACGACCTTCAGATGCTGATGATCGATCCCAAAATGGTAGAGCTCATCGGCTACAATGGGATTCCCCATCTTGTGGCGCCGGTGGTGGTGGATGTGGCTCAGGTTGTTGGGGCGTTGGCCTGGGTGACTCGCCAGATGGACGAGCGGTACAAGCTGTTTCATGATATGGGCGTGCGCAACCTGGAAGAGTACAACCGGCGGGCTCGCCGCCTCAAAGACAAGGATCCGCTGCCGGCGCTGATCGTCCTGATCGATGAGTTGGCGGATCTGATGATGGTAGCTCCTGACGAGGTGGAACGGCACATCTGTCGTCTGGCGCAGATGGGCCGGGCGACAGGGATCCATTTGATCATTGCCACGCAGCGGCCCAGCGTCGACGTGGTGACGGGCCTGATCAAGGCGAACTTTCCGGCTCGTATCAGTTTCGCGGTCACCAGCCAGACCGATTCCCGGGTAATTCTCGATCAATCGGGGGCCGAGAATCTCTTGGGCCGGGGAGATATGCTGTTCCAGTCGCCCCAGCAGGCTCGGGCGATTCGGTTGCAGGGGTGCTATGTCTCGGACAAAGAGATCACTCGCCTGACTGATTTTTGGCGAAAACAGGAGCAGTACGTGGGCTCGTCCGAGCTCTTTCCACCCTGGACCGGATTCGAAGCCTCGGATGAACCCGATGACCTGTTAGCCGAAGCGATCGAATTGATCGAAGGGCGGGATCGGATCTCGACGTCGTTCGTCCAACGTCACTTGCGTATCGGTTTTCCGCGAGCTGCTCGATTGGTCGATCAACTGGAGGAGAGGGGTCTGGTTGGCCCAGATGAAGGGGGAGGACGGGGTCGACAAGTACTGGTTGACCAGGGTATCGACCTCGACGAGATAGAGGAGCGTTTGCCCGGCGTCGGGCCGGGCTAAATCGGAGCCATCGAAAGGAGAAGGAGGGGGCAAGTCATGGTGCGAACGATTCTGGGCATTTTGGCTGGTTTGGTCATGGCGTTGGCGGGGGTGTCTCTGTTCGTGTATTTGTTGTGGTGGTTGTGGACCCGCCATGAAGAGGAGGAGGAAGCGACTGCTATCGAGCTGAAAGAAGGTCCGGCAGCCATCGAGGAACCTCCACTGTCTGAGCCAGAGGGCAAAGAGGTAGCAGCAGATGAGGGGCCGGCGGAAGGATCTCCGGCAGGCGATGATCTCCAGCGCATCGAAGGGATCGGACCCAAGCTGGCCAGTGTCCTCGAGGAAGCGGGCATCCTAACGTTTGATGCGCTCGCCGATACGGAGGTGGGCCGTCTGGAGCAGATCTTGCGGGAGGCAGATCCGAGATTGCTCCGCCTGGCGAGCCCCAACACGTGGCCTGAGCAAGCAGCGCTGGCCGCTGCAGGTGATTGGGAAGCACTGGAAGCCCTGCAGAAAGAGTTGAAGGCTGGGCGGCGGACCTGAGCAGTGGTGTGGTTGGAGACGCGGGCTGGGCGATTGGATATCTGTACGAAATCTCAGAGGGTGCGCTGGAAGCGCGCCGTGACTCTTGAAGGATAGGCAGGAGGCAGAGTTGAGCGGACACTCCAAGTGGTCGACGATCAAACGGAAGAAAGAAGCGACGGATGCCAAGAGGGGGCAGGCCTTTACCAAGCTCGGCAAAGAAATCGCGCTTGCTGCCCGCGAGGGCGGGCCAGATCCGGAGACGAATTTCAAGCTCCGACTGGTGGTTGACAAGGCCAAAGCAGCGAATATGCCCAAGGACAACATTGAGCGGGCTATCCGGCGTGGGGCTGGCCTGGAGAAAGGGGATGCTCTCGAGGAGATCATGTACGAGGGATATGGCCCCCATGGCGTAGCCCTGATCATCCAGGTAGTCACCGACAACCGAAATCGGGCGGTTGCCGACATCCGTCGCTGGTTCAACAAACTGGGCGGGAGTCTGGGCGAGGCAGGTTGTGTTGCCTGGCAGTTTGAATCTCGCGGCTACCTCACCCTGGAACCCGATGGCTCAGATCCGGAGAAGGTCTTTGAGATCGCGGTCGAGTGGGGGGCTGACGATGTCATCGTCGAGGAGGACCTGATCCAGGTCTTTACCTCGCCTGAGGACTTTGAGATGGTACGGGACGCGCTCGAGGGGCGTGGCCTCGAGCTCGAGTCAGCCGAGATCACCCTCATGCCCAAGACCACCATCGCGCTCGATGAGAAACAGACGTTCCAGAACATGAACCTGATCTCCACCCTGGAAGAGCTGGATGACGTCCAGCAAGTGTACTCCAACCTGGAGATCACCGATGAATTGATGGAGAAATTCGAGGCCCAAGCCTAGTGTTGGTCTTGGGGATCGACCCCGGCACAGCGATCACTGGCTACGGCCTGGTGCGCGAGGAGGAGGAGCGGCTGGTTCTCGTAGACTATGGCGTGATCATGACGCCATCGGGCCAGCCGCTGCCTGTGCGCCTGCAAACCATCTATCACGGCCTGGCAAGCGTCATCCGCCGGCACCGGCCAGAAGCGGCAGCCGTTGAAGAGCTGTTCTTCAGCCGCAACGTGCGCACGGCTCTATCCGTGGGGCAGGCCCGCGGCGTTGCGCTGCTTGGCCTGGCTGATGCCGGCCTGCCGATCTTTGAGTACAAGCCGTTGGAAGTCAAACAGGCCATTGCCGGCTATGGCGGTGCCGACAAACAGCAGGTGCAGCAGATGGTACGCATGCTCCTCGATCTGGAGGAGATTCCCCAACCGGATGATGCGGCCGATGCCATTGCCGTGGCGGTCTGCCACATCCACTCGGCCCGCATGAAGGCTTTGCTGGAAGAGGTGCAGTAGACCGTGATCGCGAGCTTGCACGGCCAGGTGGCGGCTACAGGCAAAGACTGGATCGTGGTCCGTGTGGGCGGTGTGGGGTTCCAGGTCTTTGTGCCCCAGACTTTCCTGACCAGCTTTTCCCAACTGGGTCAGGAGGTGACGTTATACACCCACCTGCATGTCCGGGAGAATGAGTTGACCCTGTATGGCTGCGGCTCTGAGGAGGAGTTGGCACTTTTCCGTCTGCTGCTGGGCGTCTCGGGCATTGGACCCAAGGTGGCGCTATCGATTCTATCCGCCCTGCCTCCGGACCGGTTGCAGGCGGCGATCGCCCAGGAGGATGAGGTAACGTTGGCCCGCGTCCCGGGGATCGGTCCCAAGACGGCCAAAAAGCTCGTCTTTGATTTGAAGGACAAGGTGCAGGCTCAGCGGATAGGAGGAGAAGCAGTTGCTGTGCTCACCGAGGCAGACGCGGATCTGATTGCCGCGCTGACAACTCTGGGGTACAGTGTGGCTGAGGCTCAGGAGGCGATGCGTTCGCTTCCGGCCGAATCCCTCCCGCTGGAAGAACGAGTACGTCTTGCCCTTGCCTACTTTGTGTCGTGAGGAAATGGCCCTACCCACACTCGAGGAGTCCAGGCCAAGGCTGTGTCTTACCGCTCTGCTTCTTGCTCCGACCTGCGAATGATGGTCTTGACTCTCTTTTTGAAGGTGCGGCGATCTAGTAGCACCCGGCGGCCGCATGCCTGGCACTTGAGCCCGATGTCGGCTCCAATGCGGACTACCCTCCACTCGTAGCTGCCACACGGATGGGGCTTGCGCAGCCGTACCAGGTCATTTACCTGCACGTCCTCGGACACCCTTTAGCCTCCTTCACGAGAGGGAGATGGGGCATCGGGCCTGGCTACCGGTGTCCGCTTCGCTGATCTCGTACGTATGACCTGTCTGAGCACGTCAGGCCGGTTCGTGATGATGAGGTCCACCCCCAGGCGCATGAGCTGCCACATGGTGCCGGGATCGTCAACGGTCCAGGTGTGGATGCGATAGCCCCGTTCCTTGGCCCAGCCAACAGTCTTTGGATCGAGCATTTCGTAGTAGGGGTGGAGGGCCTCGGGATGGAGCAGGGGCCGTAGCCAGGTCTGGCGCAGGGGAAGGGACATGTCGGGAGAGTAGAGGAGACCAATGGGAATCCAGGGATTGAGTTGCCTGACTTTGCGCAACACCAGGTGGTTGAAGGAGGAAATGACCACCCGTTCCAACAGATGGTTCTCCTCGATAGTCTGCACAACGGCCTTTGCTAGCTTGCTATCCACCACGCTTGCCGTCTTGAGCTCGATGTTGAGAAGCAAGCGCTGACCCACTGCGTCGATCACCTCTTGCAGGGTTGGAATCTGCTGACCTGCAAAGAGCGGGTCAAACCGGCTTCCTGCATCCAGCTCCTGGAGCTCGGCCAAGGTCTTGGCTCCCACGGGACCGTGGCCGTTGGTGGTGGTCTCGAGGGTGAAATCGTGGATGACGACGACTTGTCCGTCCTTTGAGAGCTGGACGTCCAGTTCAATCCCATCCGCTCCCAGCTCAGCTGCGAGCATAAAGGCCGCGAGGGTATTCTCAGGGGCCTCGTAGCTGGCGCCTCGATGGGCAAAGTTCAATGGGCGATCCGAATAGTAGGAATCCATCTTCCCTTGGGTCTAGTGCAGAGATGAAAGAGTCAATGGCCAGTGACCCCCACGACGGTACGCCAGTCCCCGTCTCAGGCCGCCGCCGCCTCGCGTGGGCGGCCCGACAACTTGCGGGTTTCCCACACCACGAGGAGAGGGACGGCGTTAAAGATCGAGGAATAGGTGCCCGAGAGCAGCCCCACCAGCAGCACCGCCACGAACTGCTTCATGGTCGCTCCACCGAATACCAGCAGGGCGATTAGCACAAAGATGGCGTTGAGCTGCGTCGCCAACGAGCGGTGAATTGTCTCGAGTAAGCTTCGATTCACGATCGTCTCATAGGATTCGCCGCGTCGCTTGGGTATATTCTCCCGAATCCGGTCAAAGACGACGATGGTATCCTGGACGCTGAAGCCAATAACGGTCAGGACGGCAGTCAAAAAGAGGGCGTCCGCCTCCCAATTCAGCAGCAGACCGGCCAGCGAAAAGAGCCCTACTGTCACCAGGATGTCGTGGATCATGGCAGCGATGGCACACACACCGTAGCGGAAGGCGTTAGGCACCTTGCGGAATGCGTAGAGGATGAAGAGCAGGATGAACAGGGCTGCGACGGCCACGGCGATCCCCGCGGTGCGGGTCACCTCGGCGCCCACTGCCGGGCCTACCGACTCAAACCTGAGTTCCTCGACCGAGCCAAGGGTATCGCGAAGGGCATTCACGAGTTGGGTCTTTTCTTCTGGAATCATCTCCTTGGTGCGCACCAGAATGGTGTCGTCGGCAGTGGTCGTCACAGTCGTGCCCGTGTAGCCACTGTCGAGAAAGACCTGCCGAACCTCTGCCGGCTGCACCGACTCTGCGAACTGCAGTTCCAGAAGGGTACCGCCCGTAAAGTCGATACTCAGTTTGATGGGCGAACCAAACATAATAATGGAATAGATCATCGCCACCAACCCGGGGATGATGATCAAAGCCGAGAGCAAAAAGTACCACTGTCGTTTTTCTACGATGTTGAACATGCTAGAACCTCTCTTCACCCGACCCGGCTAGATGCCCAGCACAAAGTCGCTGAACTTGACTTTCTCGCCCAACCACTCAAAGACCGTTCGCATAAAGGTCCGGGTCACGGTGATGGCTGTGAACAGATTGATGATGACACCCAGAGCAAGGGTGATGGCAAACCCCCTGACCGCTCCGGCGCCGAATGTTGAGCCAAAGTAGTACAAGATGCCGCAGGTGATCAGCGTCGAAATGTTAGAGTCGCGAATAGAGGTCCACGCCCGGCTGAAACCTGCCTCGATGGCCGCGTTCAGGCTTTTCCCGGCGCGCAGTTCCTCTTTCATTCGTTCGAAGACGAGGATATTGGCATCCACGGCCATGCCGGTGGACAGAATAAAACCGGTGATGGCCGGCAGTGTCAGCGTGACGCTGGTGAATCCGGAGACGGCCAGCGCGAAGGTGATCAGAAGCATGATAATCCCGAGGATCAAGGGCCAGGCATCCTTGCGGTCGATGAAATAGCTCACAAGCAATAACACGCTGATGAGCAGCAAGATCGGCCAGCCGGCCATATAGACGGCCAGGTTCAGCAATCCGTAAAGGACAAGGGCAAAGTCGGCCAACAGACCGGGGAGGCGATAGTAGATGAGCATGAAGAGCAGCACGATGAATAGGCCCACCAGGCCAGCCTGTATACTGCTCTGAACCGAGTCCTGTCCCAGGGTGGGGCCGATGGCCCGGGTAGTCTCGACACGCAGGGGTACGGGCAGCGAGCCGTACCTGAGTTGCACCACCAGTTGCTGTGCCTCTTCCAGGGTGAAATCTCCCTCGATGACACCCTGTCCATCGGGAATCTGGCTTCGGATGACGGGGCTGGAGATGACCTCTTTGTCAAGCACGATGGAGGCATATTTTCCGATGTTGCGCCCAGTAAAGTCGGCAAAGATCTGCCCGCCCTCTTCGTTGAGCTCAAAGGCGATCATGAACTGGCCGGTCTGTTGATTGCGCTGCACAGCGGCCGTCTTGAGATGGGCTCCCGTCAAGATGGTGGCGAACACCCGGTCCGTGATAGAAGGGGCACTGGATGTAGGTTGGGGCTCGGCTGTGGGTGTCGCCTCTGTACTTGTCTGCTCGGAAGGGCTCAAGACCGAGGTGGGTGCCTCGATCTCCAAACCTGAGGTGAGTGGCTGTGTCCCGGTGATCGGGTTTGCGGGGGTTGAAATCGCGCCTGGCTGCACAGGTCCGGTCGTGGCGCCTTCCGACTCGAGCACGGGAAAGGTGGTCTGGACCATCGTCCCGGCGGGGATAAAAAGATCGCCCGCGTCGATGAACTCCAACAGGCCGGTTTCCTTGATGGTGGCGATGGCTTGATCCGGATCCCCAACCCCCGGCAGTTCGACGATGATGCGTCGATCGCCTTGTGTCTGGACCAGAGGCTCGACCACGCCGAGGGCGTTGACCCGGTTGTCGATGATCGAGGCGGCAACGTCGAGTGCGCCCGGCTCGAGCTCCTGTCCTGGCTCCAGATCGGCCTCGAGCAGTACCTGCACCCCGCCCTGCAGATCCAGCCCCTGCTTGATCTCGAAATCCCGGTCTAGCTGGAACGAGCCCACGGAAATGTGTAACCCTGGACTCCCCGGCACGATGACGTACAGTGCAATCGCCGCCAGAATGATGATGCTGACAAGTAGGATAGTATCTCTAGTTCTCATGATTTCTGTGTAATTCCTCCCGACACTGCGGAGTTCTGAAGTTCTGGAGTTCTAACCTCGGTTTCTGAATTCACGCAAACAGAACGATTATACTCCAACGGTTGGCATCTGTCAAACCAACTTGACAGACTCGTGAAAATCGAGTATAATGCGCCGAAATGAGGATGCCCCAACGGCAGGGCGCCGGGGGTAGCCTCACATAGTACAAGAGCAGTGAACAGGAGGAGTACGCGGACGGGCCTTGGTGAACGGGTAGGGGTCCGGAAGAGAGGGGGGTCACCGGCTGCAAGCCTCCCACAACAGCCATCCGCAGAAGGTCGCCTGGGAGCTGGTTGGTTGAAAGCTGTGTGCCGAGTAGGCCAACCCGGGATGCCCGTTAACGCTTGAGAGTGGGCAGTGAGCCGCAATCTGCCAGCATCTGGCTCCCCAGCAACAGGGGTGAGCCGGTGAGCGACATCTTTTTGATGGAAGATGGCTGACAGAGGCTCGTTCTGCCAAGCAGGGTGGTACCGCGGAAGGTGAACCCCTTTCGTCCTTGTGGATGAAAGGGGATTTTCATTGTACGCAGATTCGGTGACTACGACAAGCGGCAGCGTAGAGCGCGATTCTGGAGCAGACAATGACCTGGTGGGAGATCTATTTCGAGGAGCTGTACCTGCGCATCTTCCAAACGATGGTCAACCCGGATCGGACGGCCGAAGAAGTCGCAGGCGTGGTCAGCCTGCTGGACTTGAAGTCTGGCGCGCGGGTCCTTGACCTCTGTTGCGGACAGGGGCGCCACGCTGTGCCACTGGCGCGAGCCGGCGTCCAAATGACAGGCCTTGACTACTCGCCCTATCTTCTGTCTCAGGCGCAGCAGGCAGAGCAGCGGGCGCGGACCCGCGTGGACTGGGTGCGCGGTGATATGCGCTTTCTGCCCTGGCACGAAGAATTCGACGCTTGCCTGAACCTTTTCACCGCCTTTGGGTACTTTGAAGAGGATGCTCAGAATGAACAGGTGTTGCATGAAGTGTGCCGGGTGCTCAGGCCCGGGGGAAGGTTCTTGCTGGATGTTTCGAATCGCGACTACTACCTGCTCCGCTTGTGGCCAAAGGCCTGGCGACGTCATGGACGAGCGACGATCCTTGAGGAGACCGATTTCGATCCGCTTACCGGCCGTTTCACCATGACTTTCACTTGGGTCGAAGGGGCCAACTGGCAGAGCGTGATGCACTCGGTCCGGCACTATACCGCCCCCGAGCTTGCCAACATGATGAGGCGGGCTGGCCTGTTGCCTGTTTCTTTTTACGGGGAGTTTGATGGGAGTGAGTTTGACCTGACCAGCAAGCGGTTGATTGTAGTTGCGCAGAAGCCCTGAACAGAGTGTGGTAGCAAGGGCAAGCACGATGCGCAGAGAGAACTCTTGCAGAAAGGACGAGTATGATCATGGGCTGTATTGGGGCTCATCCTGGACAGGGAGAGGAGGTGACAGCGATGGACGACGTTGATGTTGATGTTGGTGTCGGTGCTGGATCTGTCGGTGGCGTCTCCGATCTGTGGGAAAGGATGAGTGAAAAATGAGCGAAAAAGCGATTGAAATGGCCAAGATCTACAATCCCCAGGCTACAGAGGGACGACTGTATGCGTGGTGGGAATCACGGGGATACTTCAAGCCCGAGACAGGGGTTGAGCTGGGACTGGCCGATCCTGATGGGCCTGCCTGGTGTATTACTATGCCTCCGCCCAATGTTACGGGGGCACTGCACCTCGGCCACGCCCTCACCGCGGCCATGGAAGACCTGATGACACGATACTATCGCATGAAGGGCCGCGAGACACTCTTCCTCCCCGGCGCCGACCACGCGGGCATTGCCACTCAGAACGTGGTGGAGCGAGAGCTCGGCAAACAGGGCATCAGTCGCCACGACTTGGGCCGGGAAAAGTTCGTTGAGAAGGTCTGGGAGTGGAAAAAGGTCTACCATGCCCGCATCACTGAGCAGCACAAGCGGCTGGGTGTGAGCTGCGACTGGGACAGGGACCGGTTCACCCTGGACGAGGGCTTGAGCCATGCCGTCCGTACTGCCTTTGTGAAGCTATATGACAAGAAGCTGATCTACCGTGGTGCGTACCTGGTGAACTGGTGCCCGCGCTGCGAGAGCGCAATCTCGGACCTCGAGGCCATTCCACAGGAGCACGATACGTATCTCTGGTATATCCGCTATCCGATCGTAGACGATCAATGGGATGGGCCCAGGCAACCGTGGGGTAGTGGCCACTGGGCTGAGGGGGCGAGCGAGTATATCGAGATGGCAACTACCCGCCCAGAGACAATCCTGGGCGACACGGCCGTGGCCACCCATGAGGCCCATGAGCGTTTTGGCAAACTAATCGGCCGCACTGCCGTACTCCCGGCCATCGAGCGCCGCATCCCCATCATCTGCGATGAGCTGGTCGATCCCGCCTTTGGCACGGGAGCTGTCAAGGTGACACCGGCCCATGACCCCAACGACTACGAGATGGGGCTGCGCCACGGGCTGGAGGCGCCCACAGTGCTGACGGACACGGCGCTGATGAACGAGATGGCGGGGCCATACGAAGGGCAGGATCGCCTTGCGGCTCGCCAGGCCATCGTCGAGGATTTCAAGAAGGAAGGGTTGCTGCTCAAGATCGAGCCCTATCACCACTCTGTGGCCCACTGCGAGCGCTGTGACACGGTGATTGAGCCGCGCATCAGCACCCAGTGGTTCCTCGATGTGAAGCCGTTGGCTGAGGCGGCGATGGAGGCGGTGCGCAGCGGCGAGACGACCATTATCCCGGAACGTGAAGAACGGCGTTTCTTTCACTGGATGGAGAACATCCGGCCTTGGTGCATCAGCCGCCAGCTCTGGTGGGGCCATCGCATTCCGGTGTGGTACTGCGATGCTTGCGGTGAGCAGACCAGTGGCATGGCGGATCCAGAGCGGTGCGCCCATTGTGGTAGCGTGCACCTGCGGCAGGATCCGGATGTGCTGGATACCTGGTTCAGCTCCGGCCTGTGGCCTTTCAGCACCCTCGGCTGGCCCGAAGACACGCACGATCTCGCCCGTTACTACCCTACCGATATGCGCGAGACAGGCTATGACATCCTCTTCTTCTGGGTAGCTCGAGAAATGATGCTGGGCATCGAGATGACGGGCCAGTCTCCCTACGAGACTGTGTATCTGCACGGGCTTGTCAGGAACGAGCAGGGGAAAAAGATCAGCAAGTCGATGGAGAACATCGATGAGCACGATCCACTCAAGATTGTGGAGCGGATCGGCGCTGATGCGCTGCGGTACACCCTGCTGACCAGTTCGACGCCTGGCAACGACATGAACCTGGATCCCCGCCGGCTGGAGGGGGCACGCAATTTCGCCAACAAGATCTGGAATGCGGCGCGGTTCATTGTGACCAACCTGGAGGGTGTGACCGGTTCGGGACCCTTTACCGATCTGTCGTTGCCAGATCGCTGGATCGTGAGCCGGGTGAACCGGCTCGGAGCGGAGGTTACGCAGCTCTTTGAGTCTCTGCAGTATGCAGAAGCGGGACGGCGGATCAACGATTTCCTGTGGAATGAATTCTGCGACTGGTACATCGAAGGATGCAAGATCCGTCTCTATGGCGAGGACCTGGCGGCAAAGGCAACCGCCCAGGCTACGCTGGTTTCGGTGTTGGAGCGAGCCTTGCGATTGCTCCATCCCTTCATGCCTTTTGTCACCGAGGAGATCTGGCAACACCTGAGGACGGCCTGGCCCAATGGCGAGTGCTGGCCAGAATCGCTCATGATCTGCCCCTGGCCCGAGGTGGACCAGGCCCACCTTGACGAGGGTGCTGAGGCAGATATGGAACTGCTGATGGACCTCATCCGCCAGATCCGCAACGCTCGCGCCGAGTTCAATGTCACGCCTGGCAGAAGAATACCGGCGATTGTGGTGGGCGGACCCAAAGTACCTGTGCTGGAGGCGCAGCAAGCTCTGCTCACCTTCTTAGCCAAGGTGGACGATCGACAACTGACCCTGCACCGGGTTCTGGAAGAGAAGCCGAGAAAAGCGGTGGCCCTGGTCTCTGTCGAGGGGGTGGAAGCCTACCTGCCGCTGGCCGGACTTGTCGACCTCGATCAGGAGATAGCCCGCCTGGAAAAGGCTCTGGCGGAAGCAAGTGAGGAGATCCAGCGGGCTGAGGCGATGCTGGCCAATGAAAAGTTCACGGCCAAGGCCCCCCCGCACGTCGTTCAACAACAGCGGGATCGACTGGCGGAACAGCAGGAGCGCCGCAGCCGGCTGCAGGCACGGCTGGAGACACTCGAAGCCTGATTGCACATAGCGACAGAGAAAGGCCCTGCCTCCGGCTCCGGAGGCAGGGCCTTTTTCATGGCCAAGATTCTGGTGCCCGCCAAGAGACCTGGCTATCCCTGGCTGATCGCTGGCTACAGGGTACTGGCTCTCTCCATGAGCGCCTGACGGATCGCCAGCCAGTCGCGGCGGAGATGTTCGTCGGTCTCGATCTGGGTGCCAATTTTCTCACAGCCATGTAGGATGGTGGTATGGTCGCGGCCGCCCAGGATATCGCCAATCTGCGGCAGGGAGGTATCCGTCTCCTCCCGAATGAGGAACATGGCCAGTTGGCGTGGCACAGATACGACCCGTTTTCGACTGCGACCCAGCAGCTCTGCTTCTGACAGGCTGTAATGCCGGGCCACTGCGGAGACAATCTGCTGGGGGGACAGCGCTGCCGAGTGGGCCAGGATGCTCTCCAATGCGGTCTGGGCCGTATCGAGAGTAAGCGGAATATGCATTAGATTCGCGTGGGCCACTACCCGGTTCAATGCCCCTTCCAACTCTCGGATGTTGCTGGGGATTTTGCGGGCGATGTAGGCCAGGACCTCATCCGCTACTGGGGTGACCGAGGACTCGGCCTTTCCCTGCAAGATCGCGAGGCGTGTCTCAAAGTCCGGTGGCTGTATGTCGGCGATCAACCCCCAGCCAAAGCGAGAGCGCAGGCGATCCTCCAATGCTACCAGGGCCTTCGGAGGCCGGTCGCAGGAGACCACAATCTGTTTTCCTGCGCCATGCAGCGTGTTGAAGGTGTGAAAGAACTCTTCTTGGGTCCGTTCTTTGCCGGCAATGAATTGAATATCGTCGACCAACAACAGGTCATTATTCCGGTACTTGGTCCGGAACTCTTCTGTCTCCTGAGAGCGGATGGCGTTGATGAGATCGTTGGTGAACCACTCCGATGAAACGTATAGGACCGTTTTGCCTCCCCGCTTGGCGGCGTGGCCCAGCGCATGGAGCAGGTGGGTTTTGCCGAGCCCCACTCCCCCATAGATGAACAGCGGGTTGTAGGCATGGGCGGGGTTCTCGATCACGGCCAGGCTCGCCGCATGCGCCAGCCGGTTGTTGGTTCCCACGACAAAGGTATCGAAGTTGTATCTTGGATTTAGGTCGGTGGAAGGGCGACCGTTGGAGTGTTCGGGTTGATCGTCGGGAACAGGTATGATTTCCTCTGGCACAGTCTCGGGCACGAGTATCAACTGCTCCTCAGGATCTGGCGAGATGGCTGTGAATGTCACATCCACCCGGGAGCCAGCGTGCCGCTGTAGAGTGCGCCGGATGATGGGCATCAGCCGGTTGTGTAGCCAGTCCACCGCGTAGCCATGCCGCACGTAAACGGTCAGAGTACCGTTCTCAAATGCGATGACCTCGCTGCCCCTGAGCCAAGTGTCGAATGTAGCGCGGGTCATTTGGAGCTGCAACTCACCCAGAGTGGCTTGCCACTGTTTTCGGGCTTTGGCTAGTGCCTGATCTGACGTCTCACCTATTGGTTCTCTTGAGCCCACGGATCCCCCAACACGTCGAGTCTATTTGCATGCCCACAGACAGGATGAGTCTTCTGAAGACGCATTGCCTCCGAAACAGAAGGCTGCCAGCTTCTCATCACCGAGAGTATTCGTCTACTCGAGTCTCGCTAGCTACCACAGCGTGGTGTGACCATGAGGTTGAGGCCCAAAGCGGGGCAGCAACTTCCATGTCGTACTGGTGACAGATGTCCAGGTCTGCAGGTGCTGCAGAGGTGTTCAGCCACGCTCTCCTGGCTCTGGTGACTGCGACAAGCCCTCTCTGTGCCTAAGCTACGGTCGAGCCTATTCTAACCCAAGACAACCATTCGTGCAAGTGCCTTTGGCCAGCTCGAGCGCAGATAGCTGCTGGTGAGGCGGGGCTTGGAATCCATATCTAGGGGCCAGCCGGATCGAGACCACAAGCATTAGTGTACCGGCCACCCTTCTTGAGCCTCGAATCTTAAGATTTCGCAGTCCGAAGATTTTAAGCAAGCTTACGTCAATGCCAACAGGTTTCTTCGGGGCGCCCGGTGAAGGGGTGATCTTGAGCGGGCGTCTATTCGTCGATTGCCGTCCGAGACCGGTAGCCCAGGGGCTCTTGTGCGCAGGACCGGCTGACATGCTGGAGGGAGCCGAGCCCTGCTCAGGCCCGGCTCGAAATGGGTCTC
>Ga0316577_10000697_pt1 | contig 14206 bp, 13 predicted proteins | sample S5NA_FD_203073 | JGI IMG/M metagenome (GOLD analysis project Ga0316577, IMG submission 203073) | Rhizosphere microbial communities from salt marsh grasses in Alabama, United States - S5-7_050615r2r1 | ecosystem: Host-associated > Plants > Roots > Rhizosphere | place: USA: Alabama | collected... | reverse complement strand
CGCGCGGGCCAGGTCCCGCGAAGCGATGGCCATGACATCACAGTAGGCCCCGGCCTGCATGGCCGGGATCACGTGCTCGACGGCGATCTTGGCTGTGCCCAGTACCCCCCAACGAACCTTCATATTGAGCTCCTTTCTCAACCTCGACGCTCGACGGCGCCCCTCAGGGTCCGTCTAGCTGCGCCAACCACTACTGGATCAGACTGCCATGGCTCAAGAGATCCCCCCAGTGGCCCTCCATCCGGCGAGGCTCACGCCGGCAGCCCTGGAGTCGCATGCCCGGCCCGTCCATCACCCGGTGCGAGGCCACATTCTCGGCGACGCATTCACACGCACCCCAGACCCGGTGCACGCCCAATTATACCATTCCCTGAGGGCAGGCACAAGCCGCTGGGCAAAAAGAAGGCCCGGCTGCGATGGTGTCGCATCGCAGCCGGGCCTGGTTCGGGCTCTTCCGTTATGTCTAGTTGACTTCAACCTCCACCGTCAGGGCCTCCAATGGTTCTACCTCGGTCTCCCACGGCCGGTGGTAGACCAGCGTCAATTTGGTCGTGCCACTCTCCTTGGCCTCGAAGCGAAGGATCTGAACCCCGCTGGCACCTACCACGTCGGCCTGGGCCTCTGCCTCCGACTGGAACTCGGGCTCACCGACCAGGGCGAGTACCTGGCTCGCCGCATCCACAACATCCCAGCGGTACCCCGTGCTCGGGTTGGCGTCGAGCGTGATCACCAGATTCTGCTCCTTCTGCAGTACCACCTTCTGGCCGAGATCCTCGCGATCGAGGACGACGTCACCGCTGGCCGCACCCGCCTTGGCTGAGGCCCCACAACCAGCCAGCAGGGCCGCCAGGGCCAACAGAACCACCACAAACCAGAGCTTTGTTCCACCTCGCTGCCTCATCTCCGTACCTCCTTGTGAAATTTCCCACGGTCTCGACTCATAGACGGAGAATGGGCGAAAAAGGTTCCCCAGCAGATCAGGTTCCTGCGGCTCGCCGGTCGCTTTTCCTGCTTCTTGCCGGTCCCTCTTCCTGCTCCTCGCGGATCCCTCTTCCTGCTCCTCGCCGGTCCGTGACCGGCGCTTGTTACCCACCTACTGGGGCCTTCCCTCAAACCCGGTCCGGCAGGTCACGGACCTGCCCTAAGCGACCAGGGTTCCCCTGCTCGCCGCCCTCCTTTCCTACGCCTCGCCCGTCCCTCTTCCTGCTCCCCGCCGGTCCGTGACCGGCGCTTGTTACCCACCCTCTGCAGCCTTCCCCCGGTCCCCATCCGGCAGTTCACGGACCTGCCTGGAGCTGTTTGAGTTCCCTCGCTCCTCGCCGGTCCGTGACCGGCGCCTTCTCCGCACCCCGTGCACTCTTGCCTCAGACCCCATGTGGCAGAAGTGTCACCTGCCTCGAGCAAGCGGGGCCCCGGACTGTATGCCCACCTGCCGCCCGTTCCCGGCCTCAGACCAGCAGCGCTCGTGCATCGCTCAGCGGGATCAGTGGCCGCCTCTCCGCCAGATAATAACCGGCGCTGGACCAGACGTACGCCTCGGGCTCCTTCGCTAGCGCCCAGTGCGGCTGGCAAGGGTTGCTGTGGACGTATTCAAGCTTCTGACGGAGGTATGCTGGGGAGTAGACATTCTTGGCCTGGTACTCCTGCTGCCAAACGGCATGCAGTTGATCCTGACCCGGCTGGACGGCGGACTTGAAGAACGCCAGCACCTCACTATTGCTTTCGTTCTCGTACTGCCGCAGCACAAGGTTGGCCGTCGCTTTCTTGAATTCGCGAACTACGTCGACAGCCGTGTGTTGACCGATACACTTAACGATCATGTGTATGTGATTCGGCATGACAACAAACGCGTAAAGCTCGATCTGCTTCAGGATTCGAGCCACATTCAGGCTATCGACAAGGATGCGTTTGATCACGGGACGCCGGAAAACGTGTGCGTGCTCCACGGCGCTTGTGGTGATGAAGTACAGGTGATCGGGATCGACGTGTACTGGCCAGCTTGCTGAAGGCATACCCCTCTCTCCCAAGGGCGGTTCACGCCGCCCACCCCTGATCCTCACCGGTGCGTGACTGGCGCTCTTTGCTCACCTTCGGCGGTCCTGCCTCAGACCAAATGCGGCAGGTCACGGACCTGCCTCGAGCTGTCTTGAAACCCTGCTCCCAGCCAGTCCGCGACCGGCGCTCTTTCCTCACCTTCTTCAGCCTTGCCTCAGACCAGATCCGCCAGGTCGGGGACCTGCCTTGAGCTGTTTGCGTTCCCCCGCCATTGCTCCTCGCCGGTCCGTGACCGGCGTCTGGTACTCACCGTCTTCAGCCCTACCTCAGACCAGATCCGGCAGGTCAGGAGACCTGCCCGAGCCTCACCAAAACAGCCTCGCCAGGGGCATCTCCGCCAGGCTCTCCACGACGAGGTCCACGCCGGGCAGCTGCGCCAGCACAGGGTGGCGCTCAGCCGGCCCCAGGGCCACGACGTAGCCAATGCCCGCCCCGTGGGCCGCCTGGATCCCCGACTGTGAGTCCTCGACCACCACGCAGGCCCCCGGCGCCAACCCCAGGGTGCTCGCCGCCCGGAGATAGACGTCGGGGGCTGGTTTGCCGGGCAGCGTCCCGTCGTCGTACACGATCTGTGCCGGATCGAACCAGCGATCCAACCCGAGGTGGTCCCGGAAGAACTCGACGTTGGCCCGGCCTGAGGCCGTGGCGATGGTGCGGGGGATGCCCGCCTGGGCGAGCTGCTGCAACAGGGGGACCGCGCCCGGCGACAGTCGAAAGCCGTCGCCCTGGGCCAGGCAGAGGCGCCGGTAGATCTGTTCTTTGTCTTCACTCAGGCGGGCGACATCAGAGGCGGCAAGGAGATGTCCTGCCAGGTAGGACAAGGTGTGGCGGTTGGGCCGGCCGTGCACGTGCTCGGCCATCTCCCCAGGGGTGAGGGGCACACCCCGGAACGCTGCCGAGAACTCGCGCCAGGCCCGCTCCTGGAGCGGCCCATCCCACCACAGCACACCGTTGAAATCGAAAATGATGCCGGCATATGCCCGGGCCATCATCTATCCTGTCGCAGATGCCTCGTCGATGCACTGAACGCCCAACAGGCGATCCGCCAGGCGAACCAGGTCCGGTGTGCGCCAGACGAGGCCGTCTTTGATCGGCCACTGGCCGCGCAGGACCTGGCGCCAGCGCTCAGGGATCGCGCTCAGGCCGTAGGCTGCCCCGGCCAGCGCACCCACGACCGCCCCGGCCGTGTCGGCATCGCGCCCCAGATTGACCACCTGAATCACGGCTTCCTCGAAAGAATCGGTCGTCATCAGGCCCCAAACGGCGCTCTCCAGGGTGTGGCGCACCCAGCCGCTGTTGGCCAGTTGATCGCGGCTGCGGAGGGGCGCCGCTTCGATGGTCGCCTGCGATTCCGCGGGCAAGCTCGAGGCCCGCACGGCCTCAGCCACGGATTCGGCCTTTTCCGCGCCCTGCAGCAGATAGTAGATCGTGGCGTTGGAGAAGGCACAAGCGGCCTCGCATTCGGGGTGAGGATGCGTGACGCGGCTCTGCAGGCGGCTTTCAGACAGCAGCTCGTTCAGGTCATCCCAGTAGGCCAGGGCCACGGGCCAGGCTCGCATGAGCGAGCCGTTGCCGGCGCTCTCGGGATTCTCGGCCTGCTGCGCCTCCACGGCCAGGTCCCAGGGGGTGCCTGTGGCGACCCTGGCCAGCACCGAACGCGTGTGCAGGCCGATGTCGTACGGTCCGGCCCGATGCCAAGCCACAAAGCGCCGGGCCAGGTCCTGCGGCTCTAAAGGGCAGGCCCACAACAGGCTTTCCGCAAGAGCCAGCGCCATCTCTGTATCATCGGTGAAGGTGCCCGGGGGCAGGCGGCCCACACCCATCTCCCGAACCATGTAGGTCTCAGGGCGCGGCGGGTCGAATTCGAGGGGCATGCCCAGGGCATCGCCCACCGCCGCACCCACGGCGCAGCCACGCGCCCGATCCTGCAACGCTGCTTCCACCCGTTCCTCCTCTATGAATCAACTGTGAGGGTGAGGCGCCCCGCCCCCCACCACGGCACGCACCGGCGGAGCCCGTCTACGACGTCGACTTCAGAAGGTGACCGTGTTCGAGTACAAGCTGATGACCACGACGCCCATGATGATCAACACGATCCCCGCCAGTGCGGGGAGGTCCGGCATCTGCCGGTAGACCAGCGCCCCGGCCAGCACGACCAGGACAATGCCTAATCCAGCCCAAATGGCATAGGCGATGCCCAAGGAGATGGCCTTGACCACCAGACTGAACAGGTAGAGTGAGATACCATAGGCGATGACGACGATGGCCACCGGGAGGGGGCGGGTGAACCCTTCCGATGCTTTGAAAGCGGCCGTACCGATGACCTCAGCCACGATGGCCACGAGGAGATGAAGAAACTCTTGACTCATGCCGGACTCAGTAGGTCACCACATCGATGTTCCCGGTCCCTGTGTGCGCATAGATGCTGGCCTTCTCACCGCTGCCAATGACACCCCGCACTTCGCGCCGTCCAACGTCGCCCTCGACTGGGAAGCCGATATCCACTGTGCCGCTGCCGGTGCTGAGGTCAACCTGTGCATCGAGCGCTGCCGGAAACCGCAGGACGATACGCCCTGAGCCGGTCTCGAAGCGACACTCGCCCGACGGATCACCCAGATACTCCACGCTGCCGCTACCGGTATCCAGGCGCACCTGGCCTGTAACCCCATTGACGTCGATGCCGCCTGAGCCGCTATGGGCATCCAGGCTGCCATTCACGCCCCGGACCGAGAGCCCACCGGTGCCAGAGTCCAACGTCACATCGCCGGTCACATCCTGCACCGTAATCGTTCCTGAGCCAGTATGCAGATCGACGGCGCCCAGAAGGGCAGATGTGTCGATACTGCCGGAGCCGGTATCCACCACGAGACCACCCTGGATGCCCTCCACCTCGACGGTGCCGCTGCCCGTTCGCAAGTTGGCCTGCGTGCCTGCCGGGACGTGGATCTCGAACTCCACGTTGGCAACCATCAGGCTCCCCGGCTTGCGGGTCTCAATGACTAGCTCCGACCCCTGATGGTCAATCGAGACCTCGACGCGGTCCAGGTCGCTGGCCGGGGTGACCCGCTTGGTGGCAATCACCTCGATCTGGTTGCCTGCAGCTGAGCTAACCGTCACAGGGCCTGAAAAGTTGGTCAGCCGCAACCGTGGTGTGGGGCCGACGTCAAAGCTCTGCACGGAGCGTGCTGCGGCGGCAGCCCCTCCGGGCCCACCCCCGGTGCGCCATACCGGGAAGAATAGGCCCGTGGCAGCTGCCACTGCAATGAGCGCCAGACAACAGAGCAGAGCGACGATAGCCACCACGACAATAACGATGACGAGCGTGTTCCGATTTCGCGTTTCCATATTACCCTCCAGATAGATGTAGTGGAGGCATTCGCACGACCGTCATGGTTCGTTGTACAAAGGCGCACGGCCCATCGCATACTGACTGGGATCGCCAGCGTTGGGCATCGCCACCGCGCCTCTCTGACGAAGGCCTTGTTGTGTGAATGAGCAGCCACAGCGCACAGGTGCACCATCAGCCACCCATGACAGATTATATCATCGATTCGAGAACGCGGCAAGCATTTCGCGGCCACGCCTCGCGGCAGCGGGGCAACCTCCAACGAGCAGAAGGAGATTGCTCCGGCCCTGACGACGGACCTACCAAGAGACGGACGCTTATCATTCCGAACGACGCGCAGCGGAGAGCCTGTCCCAAGGCTAGGCTTCGCGGGTTAGGGTGACGAGGGTAATATCGTCGAACTGGGGCTCATCGCCCATGAACTCCTGGAGGCGGGAAAGCAGCGCGTCTTGGACCTCGGCGGCGGGCCGGCCCAGTTTGCCACGCACAACCGCCAGCGCCTCCTCCAGCCCAAAGCGCCCGCCCTCAGGGCTCAGGGCATCGACGATGCCATCGGTGTAGAAGAACATCTGGCCGCCCACCGGGATCGACACGGTGGTATGGCCCCAGCCCGGCTCGGGGACCACGCCCAGGGCCATGCCCCGCCCGCGCAGCATCGCACCAGAGCCCTCCTCCGGCCCGCTGAGGAAGGGGGGATGGTGCCCTGCATTGCAGTAGGTCAGGGTCCCGGCCCCGGGATCCAGCACGCCGTAGAAGACGGTCACGAAAAGGCCGGCATGGGTATCCGCCAGGATCCGTTTGTTGGCTGCCTCCAGCGCCTCGTCGGGCCGATCTGGGTGATCGGCCGCATAGGTGCGGATGAGGGTCCGGCTAAGGGCCATGTACAGGGCTGCCCCCATGCCCTTGTCGGCCACATCGGCCACGACGATGCCCAGCCGGCCGCCTGGCAACTCGATAAGATCGTAAAAGTCTCCGGAAGTCTCCCGGGCAGGCCGGAGTATCGCCGACAGTTGCCAGCCCGGGATGGCTGGCGTCGACGCCGGCAGCAGACTGGCCTGCATGCGGCCCGCCAGAGCCAGTTCCTGGCGACGCACGCTGACGGCCTGGATGGCGCGCGCCGCCTGGCTCAGATAGCCCATCATGTGCAGCTCTCGCTCACGCTGTTCCGAAAACCGGCCACTGAGCCGGTCCTCGCAGAGCATGACCAGGCCCACCGGCCGGCTCCCCGGCACGGCGAGGGGGATGGCCCGCCAGATGTGGCGGCCCACCTCCTGGCCGCGCAGCGCACGCCCCTGGCGGAAGGCCCGCGCCTCCAGGCGGTCGGCGCCCGCATCCATCTCCGGGGCCGCCCACAGGCCCGCCGCCGAGCCCGCGCCGACCTGGCCGACGAGGCGCAGGCGGTTCTCCTGGGGCAGCGCGTACCAGACCCGCGCTTCCACCACGCCAAAGCCGGTGGACAGGCCCCGCGTCAAAAAGTGGGCGGCTCGGCCTATGTCCTCGGCGGCATGCATGGAGTTGATCGTCGCCGGCAATAGGTCGCGCCGCGATTCGTCACTGCCATCGCGGATGCCAGCCTCGAGGTAATCCAGGGCCTGGTCCCAGCGGCCAGCCATGGTCATCAGGTGACCCACCCGGCCTGCCTCAAAATGGCGGGCCAGGAAACGATGATAGATCGCGTTCTGCAGCCGGTAGACATTGTCCCCAACCAGCTCCACCACGCCGGTCAGGTAGAGCGGATCGACGTCGGGCGAGAGGGGCAGCGGCAACTCGCTGCGCCGAGCCGAGCCGTGGGCTAGCAGGAGCAAGATGCAGCGCAGCAGATCCGGATCCTCCTCAAGCAGCCGCACCGCTTCCTGGAGGGGGGCATAGCTGTAGACCTCCTCCTGCAGGAATCGCCGCACCACGCCCTTCACCGTCCGGCCCCGCAAGACCAGCGGATCGCTGGTCGCCGCGGCCTCCAGCGACAGGTGGCAGATGCGCCGGATGAGATAGGGATCGCCGCTGGTGGCACGCAGCAAACGCTGCAGAGCCTTATCGGTCACAGAAAGGCCGGTGGCCGTTCGCTCGGCGATAAGGGCTGCACTCTGCGCCTCGGTCAGGTCGCCGACGAAAACCCTCCGCGCAATGCCGCGAAAGGGCGAGGATTCGCCGACGGTCACGGTCGCCAGGCTCAGGGCGCCGGAGACGATGACCACCGCCCGGGTTTCGAGGCCCTGCTGGTCCATGTAGGCCGCACGCAGCGACGTCAGCAGGGCCTGGATCAGGTCCGTGGGCAGCGCCTCCAAATGCTCAAGCACCAGGACCAGGTCTCGCTGCAGGCTCAGGACCACATCACCCAAGAATCCGCGGAACACGGCGCTGCTGGCAACGGAGGGATCGGGCAGGGGCGGCGCAGCGGCGCTCTGCTCCTCAAGACTGCGGGTGATGAAGTGCAGCAGATCGGCAAAGAAGCTCTGCAGCGTGGATGCCCCCACATCGTAGAGGTCGAGGTAGACGCACATCTGGCCCAGCGGTCCGGAGAGCATGTCTACAACGTAGCGCAGCAGGACGGTCTTGCCCGAGAGCCGGGGACCCAGTAGGGCACAGTAGGTGCCCTCCCGAACACAGCTGAGGATCTCGGACACGGCCGCCTCATTGTACCGTACGATGGCCGGCGCTCTCGAGGAGGTGTTGCTGGCCGGACTCACAGCCCCTCCTCCTTGACTTTCCGGAACAGGTAGTCCAGGTCATAGGTCTGCTGCAGTACACGCGTGAACACAGGCGAGGTGAAAAAGTACTCTCGCCCCTTTCGATGCAGAATGCCAGCCAGCACCAGCACGCTGCAAGCCTGATCGATGTCGTCTTGGGGCAACACGATGCCCTTCTTGCGCAGCGAAGCATCCAGAAAGGCCAGAGAAAAGCCGCGGGAGCGCGGCTCCTCAGAGGCAAGCAGGACGGCATAGACCAGCGCTTTTTCACGGTTCTCTGTGTTCTGCATGAACGAAGTCAATAGGTGGCTCTTGAATCCTTCGTCGGCGTAGACGTCAATGAGGCTCTGGGGACTGATCCAGCGTTGACCGGTCTCGTCAAGTTTGCGCAGCAGGATGGTACAGTAGTACTGTATCAGGTTTGGTTGGCCTGCCGTCTCGTCATAGATGCGACCGACGACCTCCTCCTTGTTCCGGATGCGCACCCGCAGGTTCTCCATGGGCGTGACGATGAGATCCTGGGCCTGGCGCCGGGTGAACTCGCTCAGCCGGATCTCCTGGGCAAAGTTGTAGAAGGGCGAGTCGAGGATAAACTGCTCGCGCATCGCCTCCCGAAAACCGGCCATCACATACTGGCAGGCACCCTTGTTGGCTGAGGCGCGCAGCATACGGAACAGCTCCCAGTCGCCACGCTGCATCAGCACCAGGTTGTCCACTTCGTCCAGCAGAAAAATCAGCTTGCTGCCCGTGGCACGTGCCATCCGCTCCAGAAAATCGGGGAAGAAAAAGATGTACTTCTGCAGGTGCAACCGGGGCAGCTCCCGGGGGTTGAGCTTGCGCACCACCTCGCGGATATAGTCGTCAGTGGTCAGCAGATCGCTGCACTCCAGATAGACAATGTGGGCCGGGTCCTGGGCTTCCTTGAGGATCCGCTCCAACTCCCGCAGCAGTGAGGTCTTGCCGATGCGGCGTATGCCCAGGATGGCATGGTTGGTGTCGGGGTTCCCGACGATGCGCGAGATCTCGTACTCCCGGCCAAAGAAGCGGCTGCCGGTCACCGGCGCCCGCGTCTCGTAGGGCGCCAGGTTGGAGATGGGCACCTGGGCCGAAATGAGGTCCAGCAGTTCACCGCTGGGCCGCCGCGACTGGATGATGCGCCTTTGCTCTTCCTCCCCGATGACGACCAGATTGTACATGGGGCTCGCCGCATAGCGCAGCACCGGCTCGCTGTTGCCTTCCAGGAGGATCAGGACGATCTGGCGGCTCAAGTTTCGCTCGCGCATCACGTCGCCGAGGCTTTGCAGCAGATGAGGCGGCGTGGTCCCCGCCAGGTCGGACTGCTTGACCCAGATCAGCGGCGTGTGGTCGGTGAGGCGCAGTTTCCAGGCCGAGAGGTCGAGGTAGAAGAGCTCATAGCCCAGGGCGGGTTTGCCGGCCCGGACCGCATAGCCCAGCTCGTCGCTGAGCCGCTTCAACAGGGAGGGCCAATCTTTTTGCATGATCCTATCCTGCCACGCTGGCCCGCAGGGTGCCGTCGGACTCCAGACCGGGACGATCCAGGCGGCAGACCTGGCGCCTTCCTGGCCGCCGGGCGCGAGCTAGGATGCGCGTCACCCCTGGTTGCATTTACGCCGGCAGCTCACCGGTAACGGATGATATGGTAGGTCCATAGCACGTGCAGGACCTGTCGCGCGACCTCATGATCCAGGTTAACTCTGTCGATCAGCGTCTCGACAGCCAGCCACTCGCCGCCATCCGGCACGAGCGCGTAGAGCCTGCGTGCCAGGCGGGCCGTCTCGTCATCGCCCACGAAGCAGTTCGACACCCGGCCAGGCTCAGGTCGCAGCACGCGCTGCAGGCGGCCATCGGTCGTGGTATCCACCTGGACCCCCGAACGGGTAACCCAACCGGCCACCCGCAGTGGGCTGCTGCCCAGATCGACCTGCCCATAGCACTCGCGCCAATCCGACTCGACGAAATGTAGCCGACCGCGGTCGACCAGCACCTTGTCGTCGACCAAGATCGTCGGCTCATGGAAGACCATGTCGCAGTGGATGCTGGCGTCGATAGTACCACCCATGTAGATACTGCTGCCCAGGGCCACGTGGGCAGTACCCGCGGCCTTTTCGTCAAAGAGCATATTGCCGCGCAACTTGCCGACGGCGGGATTCACACCCACACCCACCTCGGCCAGGCAGGACCAGTTGCGGTCGCCGGCATCCTCGGCGCGCTGGATCTGGGTCTCCCGGAGCCAGCGGGCCGCGCGGCTGTCTGCGGGCTCCATGGTCGACAAGCGGCCTTCGGCGAAGGACAGTACCAGGTGCTCGTCGGGATTCAGGCACATGCCCGGAATTGAGCCATCGATGACCACGCTGCCGTGGGCGGTGTACTCGACCGGCGCAATATAGGTCTCACCCGAGGGCACATTGCCCCAGGCACCGTCGGCGATGACGCCGTCGCTCGCGACCGGCAGTCGCTCCCAGCCCCCGATGTCCACCGTAAGACGGTGTTCCTCGCCGCCCGGGCCGTGGCTGACAAGCTCCAGGGTCCGGCCGCGGGCCAGGGCCACCTCCAGCCGGTGGCAGTCATTCACCAAGCGATCGTAATCCACATCGGCCAGCCGGAGCACGTCCAGTGAGGCGCCCGGCATGTGGCCGATCCGTGTACGCGCGGTCCAGGCCGTCTCCAGGATGCGATCGCGGAAGGCCATGCAGTCGGGCGAGGCGTTGACACAGGTGAGGACCGCCCGCGCATCGCGAGCCGCGCCCTGGGCTACGAGGCTCAGATCGCTCTGCATCGGGATGCGGCGCTGGACAGCTACGGGTACAAGGATGACGGTGTGTGGCACCCGCAGCGCCTCGGCAGCCTCGGCGATGGCCACAGCCGGTTCGACCGTGGTCTCGTCGACAAAGATCACCAATTCTTGATCCGGCCTCAGGCCGAGGCAACGCTGGACGATCTGGCGTGCGCCGGCCAGGACAGATGGGTCGGCAGGCATAAGCTCTCCTCGGCTCCTGACCTTCTGGAGCCGCTGTCGGTCGCTGAGCAGCACCCCCCGGCAGAACACCGGCCACGGCACTGCTCAAAAATGGCAAGTTTTGATTATATCATAGGCCCCCAATGGCTGTCCAATCGCGCTCGGGATGGGGGATCGGCGCAAACCTGGCACGGCCGCAGGCTGGCTGGGAGCCCTGCCTTGCTCGGGGCGTTCGCTCCCAGCGGAGTCGCTGCCGCCCCAAGGCCCGGCTCGCTGCTACCGGCGCTTCTTGCGGCTCAGGCTCAACCATGGGGCGCTCTACTTTCCTCCACGCCGGATGCAGACACGCTCATCGGGTTGATTATAGCACAGAATGATATCTCCTGCGAGTACGGGCGACGCATTCCAGGAGGCACCGTGGTCATCCTGTGGGCTGGCATCCATAGAAAGGGTCTGCCCACGCCAATCCGCTACCTGGAATGCGTCGCCCCTGCAAAGAGGGAGGGCACGTCCATGATCGAATCGAGGATGAAATCGGGCCGGGCGCTCGGGTCGGATTCGTGGCCCTCGTACTCACCGGTCCGCACCAGGGCCGAGCGGATGCCGAAATCGTTGGCGCCGCGAATGTCGCTTGATGTTTTGTCGCCGACCATCAGGACCTGGTACTTCTCGAGCCCCATGCTCTCCACGGCCAGCTGAAACACATAGGGGCTCGGCTTGCCAACGTAGATGGCCTGGACACCAGCTGCCCGTTCCAACATGCCGGCCCAGGAGCCGACGTTCAACTCGGCTTCGCCGGCGCTGAGGTCAAGCAACTCGGACTGTATGCCCACCAGCGTGGCGCCGCCGAGTAGCAGACGCAGCGCTCTGTTCATGTGGTCAAAATCGAATCGGCTACGGTAGTCACCCACGACAACGTACTCGGGGTCCTCCTCATCCTGGGGCAGACCGTCGAACTCGCTGTGACCTTCACCGTCGAGCATGATCCAACAGGAACGGGGATGCAGCCCGCGAAGGTACTGGGCCGTGGCATAGGAGGCGGTAATCACCTCCTCGTCCTCGACGACAAAGCCTCGGCGCCGCAGCTTGTCCGCCGCCGAGGCCCGGCTCTTGAGCGTGCTATTGGTCAGGAATCGCACGGCGATACCCCGCTCGCGCAGGAAAGCAACAGCCTCGATGGCCCCCGGATAGACCTGACCCCGAAATTCGAGGACGCCGTCGATGTCAAAGATGACGCCCTTGAGGTCAACGCTCACGGTCCAGCTCGCGGATAAGGTGGACATCCTCTGGCTCGAGCGCGAACAGCGCGGGGTGGACCTCCTCAGCCAGGTCAAAGCCACAACTGCGATAGAACTCGACGGTGGGCGCCGAGGGGGTAGCCGAGACATAGAGCCGGCGTTCGCCGTGGGCCTGGGACAAGTGAACAATCTGCTCCGTCAAAGCCCGACCGATCCCCTGCCCCCGGTGGGCACAGTCGACGTGCAGGACAGCCAGCTGGCCCATGCCCTCTTCCAGGTGCGGGCGGTAGATGGCAAAGCCAACGAGCCGGCCCTCGTCCAGGGCGCCGAGCATCACACCGTCCCGTTCGAGCAAGGGCGCCCAGTCATCGATGTTGCCCTGCACACTATGGGACCCACGACCCTCGACGAACCAGGGCGGGACGCGCCAGTCGACCTCTTCCAGCAGCAGCCCGCCATCTTGGTAGACATAGGCCCGCGTCACATGCTCGCTACGGTCCACCTCGCCGATCCGAGCAATAGCCATCTTGTCCAACTGGGTTATGACAACCATTGAATCCTGCCTCCCTGCGGCAGGATTATACCACCCCCAATCCACTCCTCAAAAGTCTAAGGTCTATGCGACGCAGCAATCGCGTCTGCGGAGCAGACGCGATTGCCAGGGGAGAGATTCAGCTGTCAGGCACCCAGGCCTGGGGCGCAGCAAGGCACGACGACCTAGCCATCAGAAGATCCTGATGTGTTGGGCAGGGCAGACGAGACAGAACCGTCCAGCTACATATCTAGACCGGCTACTGTGAGGCCGCCCGGCGACTGGCAATTGCACGAGCTTCAAGGGTGCACCCGACCGTCAAACCCAAGGCACAACCCCGCCCCGCCACACTGGCCAGCTGGCGATAGTAGATATCACGCAGCTGCTCGCGTCTGTTTCCGGTTCGCCAACCCTGCTGGGGCAGAGAGTGTCTCTGCTGTCGAACCAGGCTGGCCTCCAACTCCCTTTTCCTGAATTCTGCTTCGCGTACAACCTCTCCCGGCTGTATCATATTCGATCTCTCCTCACTGGCCTAACCCGGCCAGCTTTGACCAAGTAGTTCTTCCACCTGCTCATGTGCCATCGGCTCCCGGCCAAGAGCCTGAGCCGGGCCGGCTAACAACTGGCAGTGGATCCGCAGTTCGCGACTGCGCGAGCCTGAAAGGCGCAACCGACCTCCAGGCCTAGATCGCACACTCGGCCCCCAAAGAGGGCCATCTGCCGGTAGTAGGCATCTCGAACTTTCAGTAGGAGGCCGGACGGCGAGGAGCGGAGCTCCTTCACCGTCTGGCGCTCTGCCAAGACACGGCCAACCTCTTTCATCCGATGCTCAGCTTCGTAGGCAGAATCCCCTAGATTCAGCATCAGATTCCTGGTTCCTTTCTAACCTGGCAGGCACTTACATACCACCGACCTTTCAAGTGCCCAGGCGACTTGGCGAGCTAGCAGCCTGCCGCCCGGCGGTGGAACACAAATGCAGGCCCGGTGACCATCTGATCGTTTTCAACAGAGCAGGCTCGCCCGGCGAGGTAGTACTCGCGCATTGCCTCGTAACGAGCGGCAGCAGCGTCAATACCACGCTGGATGCTGTCACTCGCAGTCGCAGACTCAGCCTGGTAATACTCGCGCATAGCCTCGTAGCGAGCGGCGGAAGCGTCAATACCGCGCTGGATGCCATCCCTCGCAGTCTCGGACTGAGCCCGGTAGTATTCCCCAAGGGCCTGGTAACGGGCAGCGCCGGCATCGATCCCGCGCTGGAGATCGCTGTCATCGGCTGCCGCAGTCGGTGAGACGATGAAAGCTCCAAGAAGTAGAATCGCGGTCACCATTGCCGCAAGCATCCAGACAGACACGAGCGTTTTGAGCGACAAG
>Ga0316577_10000695_pt1 | contig 14216 bp, 16 predicted proteins | sample S5NA_FD_203073 | JGI IMG/M metagenome (GOLD analysis project Ga0316577, IMG submission 203073) | Rhizosphere microbial communities from salt marsh grasses in Alabama, United States - S5-7_050615r2r1 | ecosystem: Host-associated > Plants > Roots > Rhizosphere | place: USA: Alabama | collected... | reverse complement strand
TTGAGGATGTTTGGATTGGATACGCTGTATCAGAATGATTACGATGATGATTTGTTAGCTGAAATTTCCTTCATAGAAAATAGAGTTTTATTGACCCGTGACCGAGGATTGTTGAAACGCAAAATTATCATTAAAGGTTATTGGATCAGGAGCCTGGATCCATCAGTCCAGATTGAAGAAGTATTTCTTAGGTTCAATCTATTTGATAAGGTACAACCCTTTCAACGTTGTTTAGTATGCAATTATTCTCTAAAATCCGTTGATAAAGAATCCGTGATTGAAAAATTGGAACCCTTAACGCGCAAGTATTATGATAAGTTTTTTATATGCACAAATTGTCAGAAGGTATATTGGAAAGGCTCCCATTATGAACGAATGAAAGCATTTGTCCAAAAGATTGTAGATAAAGGAGAATCTTCAAAATATGAGTAACTTTTTCATTCCAAACACTGCTATGGCAATTTTTGCCCATCCTGATGATATTGAATACAGCTGCGCTGGAACTCTCGCAAGGTGGGCTAGCAAAGGAACGAAAATTTCTTATGTCATCTGTACCAGCGGAGACGTTGGTATCGACGAGCCAGGTATGACGAGAGAGCAAGCTGGAAAGATCAGGGAGGCTGAACAGAGAGAGGCGGCAGGTATTGTTGGAGCAAGTGAGGTTGTATTTTTACGTGAACCGGATGGATTATTGGAACCGACTATTGATCTCCGCAAAAAGATAGTACGAGAAATCCGGAGATTTCGACCTGAAGTAGTTGTTTGCGGTGATCCAACGATTATTTGGGCTGGTAAAGACTATGTCAATCACCCGGATCATCGAGCTGCAGCGACTGCAGCTCTCGATGCTGCATTTCCAGCTGCTGGTCAACCTAATTTATTTGAAGAACTGGAAAAAGAAGGCATAACTGCGCACAAACCGCGCAAGATTTATGCAACTAGCTGGCAGCATGCTGAATATTTTGTCAATATAGAAGAAACAATCGATATAAAAATTACAGCTTTACGGGCTCATAAAAGCCAGCTGGAGGGTAGAGATCCGGAAGGAATCATACGTGACTGGGCTCGTGAGATGGGTGAGGGGAAAGAAATGGCTTACGCAGAGGGGTTTAGAGTTGTCACCTTGATTAACGATGATATGTGGAAAGAAATTTCAGGTAAATAGTATTTTTTCCATCATATCCTCAATAATTTTATACAAAGTTGAATCAGCCCCTAATTCAACCAATGGGCGACCATCGAGTTCAAATGAAAGTAAATTTTCGTCATTTGGTATAGAGCCAAGGAAGGGTATCCCAATAGTATTAATCTTTTTCAGCAATGGCTCTGGCATATCTCCTGATAGTCTGTTCAAGATAAGATAGGTATTTTCTATATTGATATCCAATTCATCTTTGAACGAATTGATTCTCTCTGCTGCAACAAGTCCGCGCTGAGATGGATCCGAGATGATTAACAAGTGTTGTACATCTCGGGTTGTTCTCCGGCTCAAATGCTCCATACCTGCTTCATTATCGATAACGATATAGCGGTAATTTTTGCTGATTGAATCAATTACTTCTCTTAAATTATGGTTTACTGCACAATAACATCCAGGACCTTCTGATCTCCCCATGGCAATCAGGTCAAAATGATCACCTTCAGAAAGAGAAGTTCTTATTTGATAATCAAGATAATCGTGTTTGCTTATTCCGCCGTTAAGCGTACCCATTGCCGCCCCACCGGCGTATAAGGATTCCTTAACCTGGTTGAGCATATCTTCGCGAATATCCCCAACAGTCCATTCAAGACCTAGTCCCAGTACCATATTTAAGTTGCTGCTTGGATCGGCATCTATTGCTAGCACAGCGCCTTCTTGATTTTCGACCAGATATTTTATAACCATCGCAGATATTGTGGTTTTACCGACTCCACCTTTACCAGCAAGAGCAATTGTAGTTGACATAAAAAAGTAGTAACTCCAAGTATGGATTTGAAAATATTAATTATTGATCATTTCAAGTAACAAACCAGCAATCCTACCGGCTTCTTTCTTCAAAGCGGGCGCATGGTCATAAACTGGTATACCTAATCTATCCGCTTCCTGAACTTTCATGTCAGCGGGAAGGTATCCAATGAGTTCTAAGTCAGGCGATTCCTTCCTGATAAATTCGGCTTCTTCATCATTTCTTATTTTATTTCCTACCAACAATAACCTGTTTAATCCAATATCATTAGCTAACCTTTTAATTTGCCTAGCTGTACCAAGACTTCTTTTGGTAGGTTCGGTGACAACCAGCATTGCATCCACAAAATCTACTGTAGCACGGCCAAGATGTTCAACACCCGCATACATATCCAGTATTAACACCTCATCTTTCCTGAAAAGTAAGTGTGTGAACAAAGTTTTTAACATGGCACTCTCGGGGCATATACAACCAGAACCGCCTGTATCGACGGAACCCATTTCTAAAAGACGGACATTCCTGAAATCTGCACTGAACCGATCAGGAATATCATCAACTTTTGGGTTTATTGTAAAAAAACCACCGATCGTCCCAGGTTTTGCTCCGGTTCTCTCTTCGATTAGAGCATCCATTTCAGAAATAGGTGATAATTTACTTTGAATTTCTTCTGGAAATCCCAGAGCGCCAGCGAAACACGGAGATGGATCAGCATCCACAGCGAGAACATCTAAACCTTGATCTGCAAATACCTGTGCTAGAAGAGCTGCAAGGGTTGTCTTACCAACTCCTCCTTTACCAGTAATAGCTAGTTTCATTTTTCCTCACACCATTCAAAATTATCATATTTAAATCTGTTATGCGCATAGTCATATACACACATTTTTAATAATACTATCTATTTAACCACATCCCAATAATTACAACTACAACAGATAAAATTGCAACGCCAATCATCAATTTTGCCCAATTTGGGTCAGCAGGAGGGTAGATCGCAATTATGGTTGGAGTTGGATCAGGTGTCTGTAATAAAATCTTGGGAAGGTTGGTCATGGAAATCAGCGAAAATACCTTTCAAAAATTTTTCATCCGGCTGTGCTTCCCAAGTATACACAACAAATGTACCCGATAGGGTGTCATGCCAGGTCTGGCGCTGATCATCAAGGATCAGCCAGAAAAATCCGATACCAAATGATAGAAGGGTTGGGATATAAGCCAGAAATCGAATTGTAGATCGCGTGAATGAAATTTTTTTTCCTTCTGTTGTAACAATTCTCAGTCCAAGAATAGCTTTTCCAGGAGTATGTCCTGAGAAGATAACGAAAAATATAAAATAAATATAAATTATGATTAACACAAAGGCTGAAATGAAAAATGGATCGGATATTATTGTAATTATTTTTGTAAAGTAATTCAAAGACATTACATCGATACCAAGCGACGATAAGTTCTGAATAAAACCTAGAGAAGTTGAAACTAACCATCCGATAAAAAGGAGAACAATATTAACGATTAAAATATCAATAATAAAGGCTAACAATCGACTTATCACACCTGCATAATAACCTTTCAAGTTTAAATTTTTCGGTTTAGAAGGTGAATTTAACATTTGTATTAGCTAAGTTCAGTGGAACGAGTTTTGCCGCTTTTTATTCCATATTGTGGTGGTGGTATCTTTGACCTGGGCTTACGTTTTAATAATGATCTGACAATATTATCAATGAAATTATCTGCGCTTACTGCTCTTTCCCTAATTTCATCAACAACTTCCCCGGCAAGTCCAACACCTTGAGATTGGATTAATTCTTGTATCTCTTTGTTTGTTGCTAGATAGTCTACTGCCTCATCAAATGTTTCATCTATCGCGATTTCAGCCATCTGATGGCTTTTTTCGTATTCAATACGGCCTAATAAAATCAACCTGTTTAGTTCCTCTTCACCTCTTTCGACTAGTGAAGCGTACCTTTTCTGAATTGGCGAGACAACTGGAAGCCTGCTTAAGGTATTAATAAAGGGGCGGGTGAAACGATTGATGGTGGAACTTATTGGCATTAATATGTGCGAGGATGCTTGTATACGGGTCTGAGAATCGATGATCAAACCAATTAAGCCGAATTGAATATTGTCACTAATGTCATTGCTTTTGACACTATCCTGTATAAGCACTCTGCTTTTTACAAAGTTATCTGATTGTCCTTCATCTTGAACTATCTCAGAACTACTCATATTTGCAGAACCGCGTGTTATCTGCTCCCACTTGTTCATCCGATCTGATAATTCTTCCATTCCTAAGATAATGGTTCCAATTAATAAACGTGAAAAGGATTTTAATCCGCTATTTTCTTTTCTGGTACCATTATTCTGAGAATGAATTTGTGGTTCTGTATTTTGGTCAATTTGATTGTTCATCGTCAATAAAATTTGTCATAAACTGAATTAGTATGTAATTATAACAGTCGTATTTCTTTTCATGATTAAATGTCGATAGGATTTCGATTAAATGTAGTAAATTCTGTATTTGTTTTCTAATGAAGATAATCACCTGGAATGTAAATGGTTTGCGTGCGGTATTAAGCAAAAATGGATTTGATTGGGTTAAGTCCATCAAACCGGATGTAATTTGTTTGCAAGAAATAAAGGTTAAACCAAACCAAATACAGATTCAAATGCATAATTTATTCAGAGAATTTTGCATGTACTGGAACCCGGCTCAAAGAGCTGGTTACAGCGGTGTTGCAACATTCAGTAAAATGCAACCTTTGTATGTCCAGAAAGGAATGGAAAATCATAATTTTTTTGGAGAGGGAAGAATATTAATAACAAAATATTCGAATGTGAATTTATTTAATGTTTACTTCCCAAATGGGAAACGTGATCATAGTAGATTGAAATATAAACTACAATTTTATTCTTCATTGTTGGAATATTGTAAGCTTCTTCTATCAAAGGGTGAAAAAATCATAATCTGTGGGGATTTTAACACCGCGCACAATGAAATTGATCTTCGAAATCCTAAACAAAACAGTAGGACATCAGGATTTTTGCCGGAAGAGAGGTTGTGGTTGAATAAATATCTTGAACATGGATTTATCGATATTTTCAGGGAAAAATATCCAGAAAGAGTCAAATATACATGGTGGACCTACAGAAATAATGCAAGAAACCGTAATATTGGATGGAGGCTTGATATGTTTTATATTTCAGAAGATATGATCGGTTATGTTGAGGATGTTCAAATATGTGAAAACATTTTGGGATCAGATCATTGTCCGGTAATGCTTGAATTAAAAAGTGAAGAATTTTATATGTAATTATTCACCAAATTCCAGATCCAGAATTTGGTCATCAACCCAATTGTCTGTTATTTCAATTTCAATTTCACTAAAAAGATTTGCCTGCATTACATCCACAAAATGACGCTTGATCAATTCTAATAATGCTAAAAATGTAATTACAATTTCATCTTTGCTTGGTTCTGAGGATAAGAATTCACTGAAATTACCTCGTTGGGTATCTTTTAGAAAATCAGTAATACTTTCAATTTTCTGTCGAATCGAAAATCTTGGGTTTGATATCACATCTGTCAACGGTGCTTCGGTTTGAATCCTATTTAATGCGACCTTTATGGAATTAATTAGATCATCTAAGTTAATACCTGTTAAATCAATTTCAGTCTCAACTTTAGGTGGTGGTGCTATTCGCAGATAAGTACTTACTCCAGTTTGTTCGATTGTTCCTAGCCCTTTCGAATACTCTTTGAATTTCTTATATAGAATTAATTGGCGGACCAATTCATCTCCTACATCCATGTCATCTTCAACTTTTGTTGAAAAATCCGGTAAAAGGTATTCTGATTTTATTTGTATCAATTTTGCAGCAATTACTAGAAAGCTGGAAATCTCTTCAGTGGAAATTTTACTTATATGTTGATCCAGATAAGATAGATATTGTTTAGTAACTTGCGCAAGTGATAATTTTGAAATATCTAATTCCGTTTTTTCTATCAATTGCAGTAAAAGGTCTAGAGGCCCGCTGTAGGATTCAGTTTGGACTGTGTAATCAATTGATTTTCTAGAAAATTTATTTATAACCATTTGCTCGTTTTGATTAATATAAGAAATTAGATTTATTTAAAAAATACTTTTATATTAATTTTGAATTCAAGACCAGTGATTCTATTGTGTTACAATTTTACTTCTCAATTTAAGTAATAAAAAAAGAAAATCATACCTTTGCTGGTATAAATAATATTGGAGCAATTTCAATGATATCTGAACCTGTTAATGTTACTGATTCCGCTTTTGAAAAGACGATTATGCAATCGAAAATACCTGCAATTGTGGACTTTTGGGCACCATGGTGTGGTCCATGCAAAATGGTTGCGCCTACTCTTGAAAAATTAGCTAAAGAATATTCTGGAAAATTATTAGTCGCGAAAGTGAATACTGATGATAATCCTGAATGGGCGGGGAAATTTGGTGTAAGGGGTATTCCTACAATGCTGTTTGTTGCAAATGGTAAAGTGATTCATCAACAAACCGGGGCTTTACCAGAGCCATTGCTCAGGGATGTTGTGTCGCAATTCCTTCAGGTTGTGACCCAGCAAAAAGAGTAAGAAAGTTATTGTAATCCTCCATCAATTCTTTTAATTCGTGCCCCTAGAGCGCGGAGTTTTTTATCCACGCTGTCGTATCCCCTGTCAATCTGGCTGATATTGCGGATAATTGAGGTGCCTCTTGCTGCGAGTGCAGCCAATAGCAAAGACATTCCCGCTCGAATGTCGGGACTTTCTAATATTTCACCAGCTAAATCTGATGGCCCATTTACAATGCAACGGTGCGGATCACACAATACGATTTGTGCACCCATGCTTACCAGTTTATCGATAAAAAACATTCTGCTCGGGTACATCCAATCGTGAAATAATACACTTCCATTCGATTGGGTTGCTACTACAATTGCGATACTCATCAAATCAGTTGGAAATGCCGGCCATGGCATTACTGTTATTTCCGGTATAGCATTTCCAAGGTCAGGCTCAACGGATAACCTCTGTTCTTCTGGAACAAATATGTCCTCGCCTTCAATTTCCCAATTGACGCCTAACCGATTAAATACCATGCTAATCATATCCAGATATTGAGGACTGGCATTCTGGATGCGAATTGAACCCTTTGTAACGACTGCGGCACCGATAAAACTGACCACCTCTAAATAATCCGATCCAATTGTAAACTCACCGCCACCCAATTTGTTGACACCTTGAATATTTAATTTGTTTGAACCAATATTTGAGATCCTCGCCCCAAGTTTATTCAAAAATTGGCAGAGTTCCTGGATATGAGGTTCAGAGGCAGCATTTCTTAAAATTGTTTCCCCTTCAGCGGTTACAGCTGCCATAATTGCGTTTTCTGTAGCTGTAACACTTGCTTCGTCTAAAATGATTTCTTTACCAACAAGTTTATCAGCCTGAAATAGAAATTCACGTTTGGATTGGTCGTATTCCGTTTTTGCGCCTAACGCCCGTAGTGCAAGAAAGTGGGTGTCAACCCTTCTCCTTCCTATTACATCACCACCAGGTGGATGTAAGGTCAATTCTCCACATCTTGCCAGTGCAGGACCAGCCAATAATATGGAAGCGCGTATCTCACGACATCGGTCAGGGTCAAATTCCGTTGTATGAATTTTTTTTGCGTGAACAATGATGGAATTATTTCCAATGTCCTTAATGAATACTCCCATGTTTTCCAACAACAATCGCATGCTGGACACATCTTTTATGTCTGGTATATTCTTTAAAGTGACTGGTTCTTCGGTCAGTAAACATGCAGCCAACATGGGAAGTGCTGCATTCTTATTCCCCGAAGGTTGTACTGTACCGGATAATGGAAATCCACCTTCAATTATGAATTGTTCCATAGATATTCCAAATCGTTAGAAGGATATAGTTGTAAAATTAGATATTGCTATCATATCATTACAATAATCATAACGTAACGCCCACCTATAATTATACAGATAATGAATAATTATAAGCATTTATAAATGAAACAGAAATCGATTTAATCGTTTGTGTTCTTAAATTCATGCAAGCTTGTGTTTCAGTTTTGATAAATTATATACAGGTTGCCGCGTGGAGGGCTTAGTAATTTGGAATTCAATCAATACACGAATTGTATCAATGTCATTTTAGAGTGTGTTTTGATTTGTTATTTCGGAATGGTATTTTATTATGATTTCAAGTTTAGAAAAATTTATAATGTAACAATAGTTATTGGAATAATAATTGGAATGATTTATGGAATTTGGATAAATGGTTGGTTAAACACCGCTGTTGGTGGGGGAATCGGATTTGTGTTAATGTTGATTGTTTATGCAATTGGGATAAAACTGATGCCTTATATTGCTCTAAGGCGCGGCGTTTATTTACATAATAAAGCTCTTTATCCAAATGATATTCTATTGGGTTTAATCTCCGGTCTGTTTTTAGGCAGAAGGTCAATTATTTCAGGATTATTTTTCTCTTTACTTTTTCTCGCTGCGGTCAGCCTTATTTATTCGTCTTCCAAAATAATCAAAAAAGAATACCATCCTGACTTATCATTGCCAATCAGCCCATTTATTATTATGGGATCTATTTTTGTTAATTATCTTCCAATTATTCAAGGATTTGTTTGGTAAAAAGCAACATCCAAATTCTCACTTCAAAGAAGACATCAAGTTATGCAATTTATTTTATATTACTAATTGTGGCTAAACTGTTGCAGGACTTTCTTTCCTTCTAAACCAATTCTGCCATTCGTGGTTCTCCCATATCACGAGAAGTGTAGCTGCTATAAAAATGGAGGAATAAGTTCCACAAAATAACCCGATAAGCATTGTCCATGAGAATGGTTGGAGAGTAACTCCACCAAACAACGCTAGTGCTAAAAGCATAAACTCAACAGTCATAAGTTGAGTATTTATTGACCGCTGGAGAGTTTGAACTATGGAATGGTTTACTAGAGTTTCATATGGAAGTCGGCGATAAATACTTGAGTTTTCACGAATCCTGTCAAATACCACAATTTTGTCCTGGACAGAGAATCCAATCACAGTTAATAGAGCAGTGAGAAACAGGGCATCAATTTGCCATCCCCATATGTAACTCCCAATTGCTGTAATACTGATTACGACCAACACATCATGAAACATAGCGATAATCGCACAAATTCCGTAACGAAAAGCATTGGGTATTCCGCGAAATGCAAAGGTAATATACAGAACGACAACAAATGCTGCAACACCAACTGCAAGCGCGGCTCTCTGGGTTACTTCTCGCCCAACGGTTGGTCCAACGCTTTCAATTCGTAGGATTGTTACATCAGCGTCGAATTTTTTCTTCATTTCTTCAATAATCTTTCCTGGGACATCCTCAGCGAGAAGGGAAGAGCGAGACACAAATGTCCCTTGGCTGGTAGTCTGAACTTTTACATCATCAATTCCAATTTCCTTGTATAGTAGGACAATATCCGCGGGCTGCGGTTCCTGACCGTTTGAAAGTTTTATTTCAATTAAAGTACCTCCAGTGAAATCAATAGCAAGAGGTAATTCTCCATTGACAGCCATTACAACTCCCAGAATCAAACCAGGAAGAATGATTGCCAATGAAACAATAAAAAAGATATAGCGTTTTCCGATGATATCTATGTTCATATTGGTTCCCTGTTAAATTCCATACCACTTAACAAAGTTCTTGGGTTTAAAAGTATTAATTGCTAGATTAAGTAAAGCTCTTGTTATCACCAGAGCTGTGAATAAGCTTACAATAACTCCCAGCGCTAATGTAAGAGAAAAGCCTTTAACGATTGTAGCGCCGAATGTACTGCCAAACCAGAACAAAATCGCACACGTAATCAGAGTTGCGATATTTGAATCCCTTATAGAAGGCCAGGCCCTTTTCCAGCCAAGTAACAATGATTGTTGGATTGGTTTTCCACTTCTCAATTCTTCCTTGAACCGTTCAAAGATTAGAATATTTGCATCAAGCGCCGCACCTGTACTTAATAAAAATCCTGCAACACCTGGAAGCGTTAATGTTATGGGGATGAAGCGGAACAAAGCAAACGCGAAAATTGCATAAAGAATAATCGCAACATCAGCTACTAATCCTGGTAGGCGGTAATACAAACCCATAAAGAGAATAACGATTGTAAAACCAACTACTCCGGCAATTAAACTTTTCTGTAGAGAATCCTGCCCAAGGGTTGGGCCGACTGTTCTTGTTTCAACAATTTTTAACGGTATTGGGAGTGAACCATATCTAAGTTGTATAGCCAAGGCATTTGAGGTGTCGTAATCAAAATTTCCGGTAATTACCCCTCGGCCATCTGTAATAGGTTCGTTGATGACAGGTGCTGATATAACCTTGTTATCCAGAATAATTGCGAGTGATTCTCCGACATTTTGAGATGTAAAGTCGCGAAATATATTCGAGCCATTTGGAGTCAGTTCAAACGCGACCTGATACTCACCTGTCTGGCTTGTAACTACCTGGACTGATTTCAAATCTGCTCCAGTCATGACGGTATGATAAACCCTATTCGATAAGGATGATAAATCAATCTCAGAACCCACGCCTATATCCGCAGGTGTTTCAACGGATGGTACGAGGTTATTATCTTGTCCGAAATCTGTCTGAATTTCCTGATTTGTTAGTGAATAGACTTCTTGTGGTGAAAGACCAGAAAAATCCACAAATTCTAAAAGACCTGTTTGTTTGAGTGTTGCCAGCGCGCTCTCTGGATCGGTCTCGCCAGGTAATTCAACAACAATTCTCCTATCTCCTGCTTGCTGTACCACCGCTTCTGTTACTCCCAGTCCATTGACCCGATTCTCAACAATTCTTGTTGCGGTTCTCATGGCCTCGGGTTCAATTGCTGTATTTTCTGGTAGATCAGCTTCGAGCAATGCCTGGACGCCACCAACAAGATCTAATCCTAACCTTGTTTCAATTTCCTTTTGAAAACCAGCGATATTAATTCCTGGATTGTTAGGCCAAATAATCCAGATAGCAATAACTACTGCAATTATTATTGGAATTAAATATTTATAGTCACTTCTCATCATCCTGATTTAAACCTCCAAAGCCAAACAAATACCAGCCTAAGGCTGGCACCAGGAATTATACTCCTGATTAATTACGGTGTCTATTCTAGGATTGTTGCTGTATTCCCTCTATTGCCTGTGCAAATACTTCATCTGAACTTAATTTGTTGGTATCAATATAAATATCTGCATGGTTTCTCGCATGACATAGCCTTTCGATCTGTGTTTGATATTCATTTCTGGACCATTTGAGTCGTTTTCGAATGATTGTATTTTCATACGAGACTTCCAAATAAATAAGTAAGGAAGGTTTCGAAATACGCTCCCACATGTCCTTCACATATGAATGTTCCTGAGCGATATGCCTTGCGTAATAACCTTTTTCTTCAAGATTATTTATTAGGGTTGTTTTCCCAGCAGCACAAGGTCCAACCACACCAATAGTAATGTCTTTCGCCATTTAGTTACCTAAAGGCAGTCTGACTGACATACGGCGAACTTCATCTCCAGAAGGTGCTTCAACCTTAACTACCACAATGCTGATATCATCGGCGGGACGTCCTTTATCCAGTTTTAGGGCATATTTCAAAAGACAATCAGCTATCTCCTTGGAAGAAATATTCTCAGTTTTCGTGAGATCGTTTATATACGAAACGACATCAAATTTCTCGCCGTATCTTGTGCCGCAATGGACTAATCCATCTGAGTACACAATTCCGGTAATCCCGGTTTTTAAAGATATCTCAGTTATGTTAGGTCGGGTACCACGATAAATACCAATAGGATCAACATGTTCATTCAATAACTGAGTATTGCCATCAACAAGAAGTGCTGGAGCAGGGTTATTTCTGGTAATTACCATTGTTTTTGATTGATTGTCAACGGAAATAATATTTAATGCCGCTGACACTCTTCCTCCTCTTTCTGTAAAGAGACTGTCAGAAGCAGCCCTTGCTGCCGCGCCATCTCTTACCCCTTCTGCAAGAAGGGTGATAACTTTGCGAACCACAAATGTTGAAACCCATTTTGCCCCCTTTCCTGAACTCTGTCCATCAGCCAGCACCACTGAGACACCACCCTGCGGTCGTTCGGTAACTTCCACTGTATCTCCACTTGCAGAAGTTGCATATTTCTTAATTTTTGAGACTGAGATATGAACGTCGAACTTCATTTTCTTTATTTCTTTATCTTTAATTTTTGTTTTTAGTTGCAAGAATTAATGGTAGATCGCTTTTCTCCAAAATTATCCGCTTTACCCTTACATCAAATCCCGTCAATGAAAATGAATTATTGAATTCAGAGGACCAATCAGGTGCCTGACCGGTGATTCGAAATAGCCATGCTAAAAATCTTCGATACCACTCATTACCTTTTATCCATGCATAAGGCAATAAAACCATCTCTCCTTCATCTACGAGTATTCTTGATATTTCATGTAATGTTTTAGTATCAATTATATATTCAGAAGGGAAAGTAGATACGACCTGATCAAAAGACTTTGTTCTGAAAGGTAATTTTTGAGCTACTGCGGTAATAAAATTGTAGTTCAGTCCGCTTCTTATAAAGCGGGACTTTGCTATTTTCCCCATCTGTGAACTTTGATCTATTCCTGTGATGTTTTTGCCGTCAAATGATAATGATTCTGACAATATTCCAGTACCATGACCGAGTTCTAAGATTTTTTTACCGTTAAGATAAGGTTTTATTGATAAAACCCATTCATTCCATGTTCCTAATGACACTATATACGCAACAAAATCGTAAAGAAATGCGAAGCGATTATAAAGTAAATAAAAAAAGTATCTTAATATATCTGCAATGATCGTTTGATGGAGAGGTAATTTTTCTTTATGCATTTGTTGCAAGCTGTCCGCAACCAGCATTGATGTCTATTCCCCGCCGTCGACGTATTGTGCAGGGAATTTGATTGGATTCGAGTACCTTCTTGAACGATATTGTTTTTTGATTTGTTGAAGGTTTTGCCTGATAATTGGATATTGGGTTCAGCTGGATAAGGTTCACATGTGATAGTCCAGTATCCAATACCTTTGATTTTTTAATTAATGATACTAAATTGTGGGCTTGCTGCAATGAGTCGTTGACATTTTCGATTAATGCCCATTCAAAAGAAATTCTCCGGTTTGTTTTTGTAACGTAATCTTCACATGCTTTCATTAATATTTTCAATGGAAATCTTTTATTAATAGGTACAAGAGAATTTCTCAGTTCATCATCTGCAGCGTGCAGAGATACCGCTAAATTTACCTGTGGAAGATCATCAGGTAACTTGTTCATACCTTGGATCAATCCGACAGTGGAAATTGTAAATCTTCTCATTCCCATATTGTATCCATTGGATGAATTTAAGATTTTTATTGAATTAATTACCGAGTTGTAGTTCTGAAATGGTTCGCCCATTCCCATGTAAACTATATTAGTAATGCGTTGATTTTGAATTCTTGACTCTTGAGAAAAAAAAATAACCTGTTCAATAATCTCACCTACTCTTAGATTTCTTTTGAACCCCATGTTTCCAGTAGCACAAAAAACACAACCCATCGCACAGCCAACTTGAGTGGAAACACAGATAGTGTTTCTCACTATTTTTTTATTTTTAGAAGGGTATTTCATCAACACTGTTTCAAATGAGTCGCCTTGATCAGAACGAAACAATAATTTTTCGGTAAGTCCGTCCGAAGATAATAATGTTTTCTCTAGTTGGATTGTCCTGAAATTCAATTTTTCTAAATATTTTTTCCGAAATTCTTTGGATAATGTGGAAAATTGGGCTGGCTCCGACCAAAATTTTGAATATATTCCCCGCCATATTTGATCTGCGCGGTAATCTGGTTCATTCCAATCTTGAACCAATCGTTTCAAATGAGAAAGATCGATATCGTAAATTGAATTCATAAAGTGGAAAACATCTAAACAATATCAAGGATTTCGGAGATGTTGTTCAGAATAAAATCAATTTTCGGCTTCCAGTTACATGCATCATTTTCACTTGCTACTCCAGTTAAGACAGCGCAGGTTGCACATCCAATATTCTGGCCGCCAGCTATGTCGGTTTCCAACCGATCACCAATTACAAGAGTCTCTTTTGGTTTTGTATTAAGCCTGCTTAGTGCTAGATTATATAATTCTGGTTCTGGTTTGCCGATGCACTTTGGTCCAAGACCCGAT
>Ga0316577_10000693_pt1 | contig 14222 bp, 10 predicted proteins | sample S5NA_FD_203073 | JGI IMG/M metagenome (GOLD analysis project Ga0316577, IMG submission 203073) | Rhizosphere microbial communities from salt marsh grasses in Alabama, United States - S5-7_050615r2r1 | ecosystem: Host-associated > Plants > Roots > Rhizosphere | place: USA: Alabama | collected... | reverse complement strand
GAAGCCGAGGATCACGTCGGCCTCGCCGCCGGGGATCAGGGGCGAATCGACCTTTGTCCCGAACCTGACATGGCTCGTGACGACGCCGCCGCGCTGGGACATCCCGTGCACCTCGCTCTTCTTCACGTCGAGGCCCGAGCGCAGTGCGACCTCTGAGAGCATCTCGCTGGCGAGTATCACGCCCTGCCCGCCGACTCCGACGATCAGTACATTGGTCGTTCCGTTCCTCATGCGGGGCTCAACTCCTTTCGGGCGCCGTTCATTCGGAAGAGAGAGGGCCGATCGCGTCGGCCGGGCAGACCTGCGCGCATATCGTGCAGCCGGTGCAGGTCGTCGGGTCTATCTGTGCCTTCGGCCTGCCCTTCTCGTTCGTCTCGTCGCTCGCCGAGATCGAGGGGCAGCCGACCCTGAAGCATGCACCGCAGGCGGTGCAGACCGCAGTATCGACGGCGTAGGGGGCCTGCCGTATCTTCTTCGGGAAGAGCATGCAGGGCCGGTTGGTGATGATCACAGACGGCGCCTCGCGTGCGATCTCCTCGCGAAGGGCGTTCGTCGTCTCCTCGATATCGTACGGATCGACGACCCGCACGTGCTCGACGCCGAGGGCCTTGCAGAGCTGGACGAGATCTACCGCGTGGGTCTTCTCGCCCATCAGGGTGCGCGAGGTCCCCGGGTGGTCCTGGCCGCCGGTCATCGCGGTGATGCGGTTGTCGACGATGATGTATGTCGATGTGGTCTTGTTATAGACCGCGGAGGCGAGTGATGTGATGCCGCTGTGAAGGAACGTGCTGTCGCCGATCAGCGCGACGACGGGCTTCTCAGTCTTGCCGGCTTTCTCGATGCCGAAGGTGTGCCCTATAGAGGCCCCCATGCAGAGGCAGGTGTCGATCTGGCTCAGCGGCGGGAGAGCGCCGAGGGTGTAGCAGCCGATGTCTCCGGTGGTGAAGACCTTCGCGTTGCGCAGGGCGATCATCATCCCGCGGTGCGGGCAGCCCGAGCAGAGAACGGGGGGCCGGGGAAGGACCTCCTCGGGCTCTGCGGCGGCTGTCGACGCCTTGGCGGAAGCGTCGAGGACTCCCGCCTCGATGAACCCCTCGCGCACGCGGTCGACGTTGAGCTCGAGGTAGTTCGAGAAGTACTTCTTCCCCTCGACGGCGATCCCCGCCGCTGCGATCTGCTCCTCGTAGAACGGCTCCAGCTCCTCGACGACGAAGAGCCGGTCGACCTTCGAGGCGAAGTCGGCGATCTTCTTCATCGGCAGCGGATACCCGAGCCCCAGCTTGAGGATGCTTGCCGTGGGGAGGGTCTCCTTCGCATGCTGGTAGGCGATGCTCCCCGTGACGATCCCGACCTTCCTCTCGTTCCACTCTATCGTGTTCAGGTCGGACTCCTCGGCGAACTCCTTGAGGCGCTCGAGGCGCTCGATCACGACCTTGTGTCGCTTGGTCGCGTGGGCCGGCACCATGACGTACTTCTCGATATTGCGCTCGAATCCGCCGTGCTCGACTGTCGTGCGCTCGCCTATCGTGACGATGCCTTTCGAATGCGATATGCGCGTGGTGAGGCGAAGCATCACAGGGGTGTCGAACCGCTCGCTGATTTCGAACGCCGCGCCGACGAAGTCCTTCGCCTCCTGGCTGTCGGACGGCTCGAGGACCGGGATCGAGGCGAACTTGCCATAGCACCTGTTGTCCTGCTCGTTCTGGGACGAGTGGAGGCTCGGATCGTCGGCGCTGACGAGGATCAGCCCCGCCCCGACGCCTGTGTACGTGAGGGACATCAGGGGATCGGCGGCGACGTTGACTCCGACGTGCTTCATCGCCGCTATCGCCCGGGCGCCTCCGTAGCTCGCGCCGACGGCGACCTCGAGGGCGACCTTCTCGTTTATCGCCCATTCGGCGTAGACGTCGTCCTTGAAGAACCGGCCTATCGTCTGAAGGATCTCGGTGCTCGGCGTGCCGGGGTAGGCGGACGCGAACTCGCCGCCGTACTCGTAGACGCCGCGCGCGAGTGCCTCGTTTCCGGAGAGCAGCATCTCCATATCAGGATTCCTCCCGGTCGTCGGTGTGACCTGTCGATCTGTGTATCGTCGTGAAGGGTCGTGCCATGGCCATAGTACGATAACCGAAAAACCGGAATATTTCAACCATAAGTGTATTCCGGCCCGGGGAAAAGAATGATGGCGAATGGGCGCGGAATCCCTTAGAATAGCGACGGTTGCGGATTTCCAGGAGGGAGCGCGACGGTCGAGCGGCCCACATACGAGATCATCGACGATGTGACACGTTTCGACGAGAGGGATACGGTCTTCTCCCGGGAGGCCCTCGTGTGGGGAAGTCCCGAGGAGATAGAGTACCACCGGAATAATCCCGATAAAGAGGACGTCGACAGGGAGCTGGCCCGCTTCATCGTCTCGAAGATGGAGGGGGGCGCCGGGGTCGACCGGATCGCCAGGGCGGTCTACGAGTCCCATTTCATCACATCGGCCGCCCTGGCCCTGCCCGACATGGTAGACGGCGCTGCGGACCCGGAGCGCCTCGAGAGCGATCCGCGCGGGGCGGCCCGCATGATAAAGACCTACGCCCGCGCGATAGGGGCCGACGATGTCCGGATCGGCCCGCTTCGCCCCGAATGGGTCTACTCGCACCGGGGCTCGCGCCCGTTCTTCGGCGACGGCGGATATGTCAACGCGCCGTACTTCACAGGCGTTCCCCCCGGGTACGCGGGGGCCCGGTACGGCGACCCCGTCACGTGCGGACATCCGACGGCCGTCTCGATGGCGTTCCGGCAGGAGAAGGAGCTGATAGCGACGGGCTCGAGCCGCGCCGTCGATTTCGAGGTCGGCAGGGTCTACGCCCGGTCGGTGATCGCCTCGGTCCAGCTCGCCCGTTTCATACGCGCGCTCGGATGGCCGGCGCGGGCGCATCACCTGCGCAACTACCTCATCCTCTGCGTCCCCGTCGCCGTCGACGCGGGGATCGGCGAGCTCGCGCGTTGCGGCTACGTGGTGAGCAGATCGCTCGGCGCGAACTTCAGGCTCTCGGCGGTCACCACGGAGATGCCGCTCGCCCACGACCCTCCGGTCGACATCGGGATGCAGGACTTCTGCCGGAAATGCGGCAAGTGCGCGGACAACTGTCCGGCAGGCGCGATCCCGAAGGGAGAGAAGACCGTCGTGCGCGGCGTGCGCAAGTGGGCGATCGATCCCGAGGCCTGTCTGAAGTACTGGGGGCGCACCGGGTACACCTGCTCGATCTGCTCGGCGGTCTGCCCATGGACGAAGCCGCGCAACCTTCTGCACCGCAGCGTCGCCGCGACGGCGGTCCACATGCCGTGGATACGGCGGGCGCTGGTGGCGGGCGATGATCTCGTGTACGGGAAGAGGCCCCGCCCTAAGCCGGCCCCGGCCTGGCTCGAGGAGCCGCCGGGGTCCTAGCGGTACGGGTCGGGGGGCTTGAGCCTGACGACGATCCCCACGCGCAGATTCACCGACGAGAACTGCTCGGAGATCGGTTCCCCGCCGCTGTCCAGTATCCGGTCGAGGGCCGAGCCCTCGAGGAACGGCGAATCGAACTCCTTGCTCCCCGGCATGATCAGGTACGATCCCTCGACGAGAAGCGAGATGTTGTCGCGAAGCACCGTCTCGAGCTGCAGCAGGGCGGCGGCCTGGAATCCGGCGATCTTTCCCCCGCCGCGGGAGATCGTCGCCTGGCCGTACCCCGCGCCGAGACCGATCCAGGGGGAGAAACGCTCCGAGGACGAGGCGAGGGGATCCCATTTGCCGAAGAGCAGGAACGAGTAATCGGTCAGGTCGCCGTCGAACTCCTCGTATTCGTTCACGTAGGGGAAGTACGGATAGCGGGAGACCTCGGCCCACAGCTCGGCGGCGAATGCGCCGCCGGCGAAGCTCCTGCCGAGGGAGACGCTCGCCGTCCATCCTATATCGGGGGCGTCGGTGCCCTGAAGCGAGAGCTCGTCGCTGAGATTCGGCGTGATAGGATAGCTCGCGCCGCCGGCCGCACGGAAGTATATGTCCCCGGTCGCCCCGGCCGGGGACGGCATGCAAACGGCGAGTAGCATCAGTATCGCTCCGGCGCGGAAGACGGCGTTGCCGATCATTGCCCCTCCCCTTCTCCGTCGGCGCCCGGGGCGCCGCTGATATGATCATCGATCCATTTCTCCAGCGAGTCTATGGGCATCAGCCCCACGATGCGGTCGGCCGGCGCGCCCCCCTTGAAGACGATCAGCTGCGGGACTCCTCGGATATCGAAACGCCCGGGGGAGTGGGGGTTCTTCGAGACGTCCATACGCAGGAAGCGGGCCCGCTCGGCGAATCGAGGCCCGAGCTCGTTGATCAGGCCGTGCATGACCTGGCACTGCGGGCACCACAGGCTGTAGAAGAAGACGAACGCCGGCCGGCCGTCGCCGGCGATGTCCTCGTCGAGCCGGTCGTCCCCCGTCGGCTCCGGCTCGCCGGGTTTGCGCTCGATCCCGAGGATCCGTTGCAGGAATCCCATCGTCCGCCTTTCCGCCGCCATGACGCGGCCCCGTGTAAAAGTGCATGCCACAAAGCGCCGTTCCGCCGTATAATACAGCATGGAGACGCATCAGACAAGGCGGTGAGAGAATGAAGCTGACGACGATGGCGGTCCTGGCGCTCGCGGCGCTCGCCGCGCAGGCCGGGGCCCAGGAGGAATGGCCAGCACCCCAGACGCTCCTGCCGGTCCCCGGCGACGTACCCGAATGGCGGGTCGACGGAGAGCTGCTCGTGTACGGTCCCGAAGACCTGTGGGAGTACATCGACGGGCAGGCGGAGAGCATCCTGCGCTACGACTTCATCGAGGTGGCGGCGAGCCACTACCTCGACGAGGACGGGCACGAGATCAAGATCGACATCTACCAGCTCGGGTCGCCGCTGATGGCCTGGGGGGTCTACACACAGTTCCGCAGCCCAGACGCATCGTTTCTCGATATCGGCGCCGAGGGATTCGGCGACGAATACTCTATCCTCTTCTGGAAGGGACCGTATTATGTCCGCGTCCAGACCTTCGACGAGGGTGAGGAGAGTGCCCATGCGATGCGGATGTTCGCCCGGCTCGTCGCCGACGCGATCGACTACGAGGGGGGCGAGCCGGCCGAAACGGAGGTGTTCCCGCCGGAGGGTCTCGTTCCTCACAGCCTGACCTATGTGACCGAGGGTGTGATGGGAAGCGGCTCGCTTCCCGCAGCGTTCGTCGGAGACTACCGGCGCGGCGATGAGGAGGGGCGGCTCTATCTCTTCCCGCTCGATCACGAGGAGGACGCCGGGATGCTCCTCGACTGGTATGCCGGCGAGGTCGGCGCCGAGATGCGCGGGGCGGGGGAGAAAGGGGTCGTCTGGGAGATCGGCGAGGGAGAGGCCCCGTACCGGGGCCGCGTCGTCGTCTTCCGCCAGGGTAGGTGGATGGGGGTCGTCGCAGGATTCGGCGCCGAAGGGGGCGCGGGGGAGGCCCTCGCCGGCGAGGCGGCGAAGCGCATCGCGGCCTTCGACGCGCAGTAGCGGCGCATCCGGGAGACAGGTAAAAAGAAAGGGCCGGGAAGACCTCCCGGCCCTTTGCGTCATCGGACTTCAGGGGGCGCTATTCGTTCATCAGCCGCTTGATCGCGCCCCAGGTAGCGTCCTCGCTCGCCGTGTAGCCGCACTCGGGATCGATGCCGTCGGTGTAGTTCAGGTAGAGGTTGTTCCAGGCGACGGCGGGGTAGATCGGCCTGATGCCGGCGCACTCGTTGAAGTAGATCCCGCCCGAAGCGGGATTGGCAACGATGGAGATGATGTTCTGGTTCGCGTTCTGGCAGATGATCATCTGCGTGAAGAGCTTGGTCCATCCTATCTTGCATTCCCCGTAGCAGGCGCTCACCCCGGTGGCGAGGTCTCCGAGGACGACGGTGAAGGTCGGGTCGGGGGTGACCGTCGCGGCGATGACCGTCGGGTCGGCGGGGTAGCTGACCATGAACTCGGCGCAGTACGTTCCGTCGTAGCGGGGCAGTGCCCAGATCTGCACGTTGACGATCAACGGCGGTCCGGCGGGAGCCGCGCAGTACGAGGTCCGTGTATCGTCGGTGAACATGCAGAGATACCCCTGCGACTGCGCGTGTGCCGCGGAGGCCGCCATCATCAGTGCGACTGCGATCAAGAGGATACGTCTCATTCCAGCTCCTTCCACGTGGAGTTTCCCGGTGACCTGAAAGCGGAGGGATCGTCCCGTCCGCTGGACTCTGTTTCAGGCGTATAGTATCAGAGTTCCCTACGCGCCTCCTCTCCTCCGGCTGGCGGACCGGCTGGTTTCCGGCCGGGCGCCGGCAGACGGAAACGGATTCCTGCCAGGGACCCGGATGCGGGTCCGGGCATGGAACCGCGGTCTCCGCGAGAAGTTCCCGTTTCGTGCGTAATCATAGGTACACCCTTCGGAAGACTGTCAACAGGTTTTTTATGAGAAATCTACAAGATGCGTGCCACGGGGCCGCAGCTCAGTCCTGCTCGAGCAGCCGCGCGGCGCGCTGCATCAGGTCGGGGATCGGGAGGTTGTACGGGCACTTCTCGAGGCAGGCGCCGCAGGCGGTGCAGTCGCTGAAGCGCTTCTCCTGTGTGGCCAGGCGGGCGATGGCCCAGTCGGTCAGGTCGTACCTGTTGTAGTATCCCTCGAGCAGGAGGAGGAAGGGGATGTTGAGCCCCTCGGGACAGGGCATGCAGTAGCGGCAGCGGCGGCAGAAGAGCTCGCCCCACGCATCCTTCTCGCCGGCGAGGAGCGTGGACTGCTCCTCGTCCGGCGGCGCGAGGTCGCCGGCCCTGATGTTCTCGTCGACCTGCCCGACCGCGTCCATCCCCGGTATCGCTATGTCGATTCCGCCGTTGAGCTGGAAGCGAAGCGCCGCCTCGCCGCTGGAGAGGGCGCCGCCGGCGAGCGGCTTCATCCCGATGGTGCCGATGCCGGCCCCGTGCGCGGCAGGCAGGACCTCGCCGGCCCACTCGGTCTCTATCGCGTTGAAGGGGACCTGGATCGTGTCGAACCGCCCCGAACGCACCGCCTCGGCCGCAACCTCGCGGGAGTGGCTCGTGAATCCGATCCACCTGACCAGACCCTCCTCGCGCGCGCGGGCGAGTGCCTCCCAGGCCCCGCCAGGCCCGAGGATCCGCTCGAGCTGGTCGATCGAATCGACCGAGTGGCACTGGTAGAGATCTATCATCCCCGTCGCGAGGTTCCGGAGGCTCGTCTCGATCTCTTTCCGCATCCCCTCCGCGTCGCGCGAGAGGGCCTTCGTGGAGAGGAAGATCCCCTCGCGCCGCCCCGAGAGAGAGCGCCCGATCTTCTCCTCGCTGTCGGTGTAGGCGCGGGCCGAGTCGAAGAAGTCCACCCCGCTGTCCGCGGCGTGCAGGAGGACCCGCTCCGCCTCGGCGGCGGAAAGACCCTGTATCGGGATGCCTCCGAAGCCGACGACCGCCGCCTCTATGTCGGTGCGTCCGAGTCTGCGTCTCTTCATCGCCATACCGTCCAATCTACACCATCCCGCGCCTCTGTGCAACCGGGTAGGCAGGACCCGTTCCCCTTGGAACCCCCTCTACTCCGAGGTGTGCAGAGGCCGTGCATACTTGGCCGCGAGGGGTTCTGCGGGGAACGGCCCGCCGCCCGGTTTTTCGTCGCGCGTCGGTGCGGGAGGTGGTATGCTCGGGCCCACGGGCGAACGAGCGCGGGAGGTGACGGTTGAAGCGCACGAGGATCGTCTGCACGATAGGCCCTGCCTCGCGGGAAGAGGCGATGCTGGGCCGCATGTTCGAGGCGGGGATGGATGTGGCCCGGCTCAACTTCTCTCACGGCACGCACGAGGAGCATGCCGCCGTGCACGATCTCGTGAGGCGCTTCGGACCCCGCGTGGCCGTCATGCAGGACCTGCAGGGACCGAAGATACGGCTCGGGAGCCTTCCCGGGGCGGGGAGGAGTATCGAGGCGGGGGACGAGGTCGTTCTCTCCGTCGCGAAGGACCCCGGCACGGACGTGCCGATAGACTACCTGCCGCTTCCCCGCGAGGTGGGCCCCGGAGACGACATATACATATCCGACGGGGTCATCCACCTCCAGGTGGAGCGCACGGAGGGGGAGAGAGTCTTCTGCCGGACCCTCCACGGAGGGATGCTCGCATCGCGCAAGGGCGTCAATCTCCCCGGTGCGAGCATCAGCACGCCGGCGCTGACCGATCGTGACCGCGATGATCTCGCCTTCGGCCTCGGGCTCGGCGTCGATTACGTCGCCCTCTCGTTCGTGCGCTCCGCCGATGAGGTCTCAGAGCTCAGGAGGCTCATCGCGAAGGCCGGCTCGAAGGCCGGCGTCGTCGCCAAGATCGAGAAGCGCGAGGCCCTCGACGATTTCGACGCGATACTCGATCAGACCGATGCGGTGATGATCGCCCGGGGCGATCTCGGCGTCGAGATCCCGATAGAGCAGGTGCCGTTCGTGCAGAAGCGCCTCATCAGGCGGTGCCTGCAGGCGGGAAAGCCGGTGATCACCGCCACGCAGATGCTCGAGTCGATGGTGAGCTCCGAGCTGCCGACGCGCGCAGAGACGAGCGATGTCGCAAACGCGATACTCGACGGAAGCGACGCGGTCATGCTATCCGCCGAGACCGCCACGGGGCGCGCGCCTGACAGGGCCGTGGAGATCATGCGGCGGATCATCGAGACCGCCGAGGAATACGCGGGGGATCGCCCAGCCCCCGTCGCACCGGCAGGCGAGATCGGCGGCGGCGAGCATGACGCCCTCACGGACGCCGTCTGCGCCGGCGCCGTCGAGACGGCCGCCGAGGTCGACGCGGCTGCGATCGTCGTCCTCACGCATACCGGCCGGACGGCGCGATACATCGCCCGGCGGCGCCCCCGCGTGCCGATACTCGCTCTGACCGACGATCCTGCCGTTGTGGGCCTGATATCGCTCGTGTGGGGGGTGCAGGCGCTCAGGATCGGCAGGATAGACTCGACGGAGGCTGTGCTGGCCGTCATCCGGGAGACGGTCCTCGAGGCAGGATACAGGGGCAAGATCGTCCTGACGACGGGTATCCCGACGAAAGAACGCCACTCGACGAACACGGTCCATGTGATGGATGTGTGAGTTAAAATTATTTACGCCTCCGGCCGACCAGTAAAATATCTTGATCGCGCCTCTCCCCGGAGTTCATCCCCGTCTTCAGCGGGACGGCGCTGTGCCGGGGGGCTCCGAAGGGGTGACGACCAGGTAAGTATTTCATTAAATATCAATTAATTATACGTGTGCCCGGATCCTCGTCTTGCAGAATGCGGCACGGTGTCAGCGTGCATTTACAGCAGGTGCGAAAACTGGCACGCTTATTGTATATATTATGCCTGTGAACCTGTAGTTGAGCCCGCGGAACTCTTAAAAAAACGGGGCCTCCCCCCCAACGTTAAGAGAAGGCTCGACAGGTTGACTCGACTCCGAAGGGGGCTGGACAGCAGGATCAGGGATACATCCTTCGGGACCTGGAGGACGGACCGTTACGGTCCGTCCTTTTTTTACGGTGGTGCTGGACAAACAGTCCGGTATTGTTTAGATTATCGGCTGATATCGTCCGGCGCCGGCGCATGGCCGCCGCCATCCGAACGTGGGGTGTATCTGCGTGCTGCGAAAAGAGAACGCAGCCTCCTGCCTCTTACTGCACATCGCGGAAGTGTATCATGAACAATGTACTTGAGGCCCGCGCGGGCCGCGAAGGAAAGAAAGGCGACTGTTCAGTCCATCTCGTACGAACCGATTCCGGCGGGGTGTCGATAGAGGTCGCGAGCACCGCCGGAGACATGTTTGCCGAGAACATCCGGGCCGATGCGAAGCGCGCACTCGACTGCCTCGGCATCGAGCACTGCCGGCTCGCCGTCGACGATGCCGGCGCGCTCGACTACGTGATCCAGGCACGCGTCGAGGCCGCAGCGCGGCGCCTGTGGCCGGTCGAAGGCCCGGGCTGCCTGCCGGTGACTCGTGTCGAATACGGCCCGCCTCGCAGAGAACGACTGCGCCGCACACGGCTCTACATGCCCGGAAACAACCCCGACCTGATGCGCAACGGCGGGCTGTTCGGCGCCGACTGCGTCATCCTCGATCTCGAGGACTCGGTCTCGCCGGCCGAGAAGGATGCGGCGAGGGTCCTCGTGCGCAACACGCTGCTCTGCGTCGATTATTTCGGCTGCGAGAGGATCGTGCGGATAAACCCGCTCTCCACCGAGTACGGCGAGGCCGATCTCGAGATGATCGTCCCCTGCGGGGTCGACACGATCCTGATCCCCAAGTGCGAGAGCGCAGGCGACGTGCGGGGGGTCGAGGAGATCGTCTCGCGGATCGAGAAGGAGCACGGGATCGGGCACGAAGTCCTGCTGATGCCGTTGATCGAGACGGCCCGCGGTGTCCTGGGAGCCTTTGAGGTCGCAGGGGCGAGCGAACGCGTCGTCGCCCTGTGTTTCGGCGCGGAGGATTTCACCGCCGACATCGGCGCCGAGCGCACCCGCGAGGGGACCGAGAGCTTCACGGCGCGGAGCCTTATAGTCCTGGGGGCGAAGGCGGCCGGCATCCAGGCGATAGATACGGTCTTCTCCGATATCGCCGACGAGGAGGGGCTCGTCGCGAGCACGGAGGAGGCGATGGCGCTCGGGTTCGAAGGGAAAGGCGTTATCCATCCGGCCCAGATCGCGCCGGTGCACAAGGTGTTCACGCCGTCTCCCGAGCGCATCGAATATGCGAAGAAGGTCGTCGCCGCGATAGAGAAGGCACGCAGTGAGGGAAGCGGCGTCGCGACGATAGGGAGCAAGATGATAGATGCGCCGATAGAGGCGCGGGCGCGGAAGATCCTGAGGCTGGCCGAGGCGCTCGGCCTGCTCGCCGGGGAATGAGGGAAGGCCCGTGAAGGAGAGAACGACGAAAATGATACGCAACGCCCTTGGACGTTCGATTCCTGAGGAGATAGACGGCAGGAAGCTCAGGCCGTTCGAGGGGGCGCACGCCGGGCACGGCGGCGGCCGCACGGCGGGGGCGCCTATCAGAGCCTCGGTCGACTACACCGACAAGCTCCGCTCGTCGCTCGACGAGGTCCTCGACGACATCGCGCTGCGCGACGGGATGACCGTCTCGTTCCACCATCACCTGCGCAACGGCGATAACGTCGTCAACATGGTAGTCGACAAGCTCGCCGAGCGGGGACTGAAGGACCTCACACTGGCCCCTTCCGCCCTCTTTCCCGTGCACGAGCCGCTGATACGGCACATCGAGAGCGGCGTGATATCCCATGTCGAAGGCTCGATGAACGGCCCCGTAGGCCGGGCCTGCTCGCTGGGCAGGATGAAGCGGACCTGCGTGCTGCGCTCACACGGCGGGAGGTACCGCGCCATCCAGGACGGCGACCTGCACGTCGACGTCGCCTTCATAGCCGCCCCGGCGGCAGATGCGTTCGGGAACTGCAACGGGCACAGCGGGCCCTCGGCGTGCGGCGTGATGGGATACGCCCTCGCCGATTCGCTGTACGCCGATCATGTCGTCGTGCTGACGGACAACCTGATGCCGTTCCCCGTGCATCCGTGGGTGATAAGGGGTGGGCACGTCGACCACGTCTGCGTCGTCGACCGTCTCGGCGATCCCTCGCAGATCATCTCCGGCACGACGGTGATGACCCGAAGCCCGACGCGCCAACTGATCGGAGAGTACGCCGCGCGCCTCGTGCGCGACGCCGGCCTGCTCGACGAGCCCGGCTTCAGCTTCCAGGCCGGCGCCGGAGGGGTCCCGCTCGCCTTCCTGAACTACCTCGGCGGCATCATGCGCGCGAAGGGGGTCACGGCGTCATTCGCCCGCGGCGGCTCGAACGCCTACCTCGTCAGGATGCTCGAGGAGGGGCTCGTCGGATACATCCTCGACGGGCAGTGCTTCGACCTCGAGGGGGTGCGGTCGCTGCGTGAGAACCCCCGCCATCTCGAGACCGACCCGTTCACCTCGTACTGCTATCACACGAAGGGGAACTTCGCCCCGATGGTCAAGGTCGGTATCCTCGGCGCGACGGAGATCGACGTCGATTTCAACGTGAACGTCAACACGCACTCCGACGGATGGCTGCTGCACGGCATCGGCGGCTTCACCGACGTGACCGATTCGTACATGACGATCATCGCCGCTCCGCTCCTGCGGGGACGGCTCCCCGTGATCGTCGACAGCGTGACCACCGTCACGGCACCGGGCGAGGTGATCGACGTGCTCGTCACCGAGCGCGGCATCGCCGTCAACCCGGCGAGGGAAGACATTCTGAGGCGGCTCGAGGGCACGGACCTGCCGCTCACATCGATCCAGGAGCTTCGCCGCATGGCCGCCGAAACCGTCGGCGAGCCGGCGAAGCCGCAATTCGAGGAACGGATCGTCGCGCTGATCGAGTGGCGCGACGGCACGGTGATAGACGTTGTACGGCAATTGAAACAGGAGGCGCAGGGGTGAGCGTACAGAGCGGATCACTCGCGCGGACGCTGGCCGAGCAGATCACGGCCGCGGCACGCGAACGGGGAAACATCATAGACGACCACGACGAGATCCGTCGGCTGGCTCTTACCGATGCGACGACACTCCAGGTCCGCGGGCCGGGTGACACACTCAACGACAACGGCAGCTATTGCTTCGTCTCGAAGGTCACGAGCCGCTCCGCCGCGCGGACGGAAATCTACTTCGGATCTCCGGACGAGCGCCAGACGCGTATCCTCGAGGGGGCGGCCGAGTGGCTCGAACGCCACCTCGAAGCGGGACGGAAGATCCTCCTCATGGACAAGCTGATGGGGCTCCACCCCAAGCACGCGCACCACTGCCGCACGATCACGACGCCGGATTACGCGCGGATGCTCGTCATGTGGGACAAGCTGATATTCGATCTGCCGCCGGAGCGCCGCGGCGAGGAGCCCGACCAGATCGAGATCCTCATCCCCGAGTGGGGCGCCTGGGCGAAGGTCAAGGGGCTACCCCCGGTCAGCATCCTCGTCGACGCGGACAACGGGGTCACCTGGGCCCTGGGGAGCGACTACTTCGGCGAGGTCAAAAAGGGCCACCTGCGGATGGCGATGTACCGCGAGAAGCTCCGGATGCTCGCCGGCGAGGGGGGCGGGCTTGGCGTGCACGCCGGCGGGAAGATGATCAGGGCCCGGGATAGCGGCAGCGGTGAGCTGGTCGACAAGGGGGCGCTCTTCTTCGGGCTGAGCGGCACGGGGAAGACGACCCTCTCGGTGCATCATTTCTGGCTCGATCCGGACCAGGGCGAATCGGTGACGATCCGGCAGGACGATTTCTTCGTCCTCACCGACGGGGCCGAGGCGTTCGGGACCGAGGATAACGCGTACATCAAGACCGAGGGGCTCGAGCCCGAAGGCCAGCCGCTGCTGTACGCCGGCGCGATGAGCCCCAATGCGATCCTCGAGAACGTCTGGATCGATCCGGTGACGAAGAAGACCGATTTCTTCAAGTACGACCATCCGTTCGTGCCGGGTGGCAAGTGCCTCAACGGACGAGGGATCGTCGTGCGCCGCGAGCTCGATTTCACCGACGACCGCATCGACCTCGACCGCGTCGACATGATCTTTTTCATCACCAGGCGGGAGACGATCGTCCCGCCCCTGGCGCGTCTCGACACGGAGCAGGCCGCCGCGTTCTTCATGCTCGGCGAGTCGATCCTCACCTCCGCCGCCGACCCGACCAAAGCGGGGCAGTCAGTCCGCGAGGTGGGGACCAACCCGTTCATCGTCGGCTCGTCCGGCCAGGAGGGGAACATCTTCTACGGGATCCTCAAAAAGAACCCAGGCATCCAGTGCTTCCTCTTCAACACGGGAGGGTTCGGCGGGCGCCAGATAGAGGTCGAGCGGGAGAGCCTCTCGAGCACCGGCGCCCTCGAGCTGTTCCGGCGCTATCTCGGCGGGTTCTGGCACGTCGAGCGCGGGCTGGGGGTGAAGCGCGATCTGTTCGACGGAGGGAACGAGTGGTTCCGCGTCAACCAGGTCAGGTTCGAGCTGATGGGCGAGGAGGGTCACCATCTGCGCGCCAAGGAGGAGCTCGAGCGGGCGTTTATCGACGTCGAGCTGGGCCGCCGCCGCGCAGAGGAGTTCGACCTCGTCAAGTCGTACTGTCTCGCCGGGCAGAAGGTCCGCATCCAGGATTCGGCCGCCCTGATCCGCGAGA
>Ga0316577_10000692_pt1 | contig 14229 bp, 14 predicted proteins | sample S5NA_FD_203073 | JGI IMG/M metagenome (GOLD analysis project Ga0316577, IMG submission 203073) | Rhizosphere microbial communities from salt marsh grasses in Alabama, United States - S5-7_050615r2r1 | ecosystem: Host-associated > Plants > Roots > Rhizosphere | place: USA: Alabama | collected... | reverse complement strand
AGCCCCGCGCGCTGGCGATTCTCGCCCGCCAGTCGAAGTCCTCCTCCTCGGCGTCGGACTCTCGCTCGACCTTCTCCCGGGCCGCAGCGAGCCAGTTCCGCGGGCCGGTCCAGCGGACGAGGGTCGTGCTGATGGCGATCAGGAGCAGCCCCCCGATGATCTCCGCGACGAGAAACGGCCAGCCGAGGAAGATCAGGATCAGGATCCCGAGCTCGATCACGAGGTTCGTGCTGGCGAACATGAACGCGATCGCGGCCACGAAGTGGGCTCCCTTGAGCACGAGCGAGCGCGCGGCCGCGAGAGCGGCGAACGAGCAGGACGAAGACGCGGCGCCGAACCCCGTGGCGAGCGCGACGCTCCTCGGCCCGGGGTCGCCCATGTAGCGGGTCAGGCGCTGTTTGGGGACGAACGCCTGGATCATGGCACTGATCCCGTACCCGAGCACGAACGCCCAGCCAGCCTTCCAGAAGAAGCCGAGCGCCGTGAGCGCCGCGTCGCCCCAGCTCTCGAGCAGGGTCACGAGGAGTCTCCAGCCCGCGGGGCGAGAACGGCGAGGCGACCGGGCTCGAGGCGGAAGCGGACCCGGCGCGCCTCGGTCGGCTCCCCGTCCAGGCTCCAGGGCATCGCCCGCGAGACCGCTTCCAGCTCGACGGCCCGGACTCGCCGGTGGATCACGGCCGGGTCCGTCCCGGGCTCGCCGGCCCCGGCCGCCGCGTCGGCGGATCCGGTCACGAGACGGGGAAGCTGCGCCAGGACCTCCGAGATCGGCGCGTCCCGGATCAGCACGGCGTCGAGCCGACGGTCATCGACCTCGGCGCCCGGCGCCACCGGAACGCCCCCGCCAGCCCGACCGCCGTTCGCGATCACGGCCACGAGGACCCGGCCCTCGAGGGCGTCATCGTCGAGCCGGCCCCGGACCTCGTACGGCTCGGGTTCCCCGGTCAGCAGGTCGAACGCGGCTTTCGCGTACGCGAGCTGACCCCACCTCTTCTTGTCCCCGCCGCTCGCGTCGAGGGCGACGGCACCGGTGAGCCCCCCCGTGCAGGCGTTCACCGCGACCCTCGCGCGGGATCCGGACGTCCCTGCCTCGATCTCGACCCGGATCAGGTCGACGGGTCGGACCTCCGCCCTCGCGAGGCCCTTGATCGCGGACTCCGCGTCCGCGGGCAGACCGGCCGAGCGGACGAAGTCGTTCCCCGTTCCGAGCGGGATCACCCCGACGGGCGCCGAGCCCTGCTCGAGGACGAGGCCGTTCACGACCCCGTGGAGGGTACCATCGCCTCCCGCCGATATCAGCGCCGTCGCGCCGCCGCGCAGGGCTTCGCGGGTCAGTCGCTCCGCGTCCCCGGCCCGCTCGGTGGCGACGAGTCGGACGCGCCCGCGGCCCAGGGCGCGGGCCAGCGCGTCCTCCAGCCGGGACCGGTCGAAGCCGCCTCCGGCCACGGGATTCAGGACGCAGACCGGGAGCTCGCCGAGCAGGTCGGTCATCCCTTCTCGTCTCCCCCGTCGCTCTCGTCGGATCCCTCTTCGGCGGCGACCTGCTCGAGGGAGCGGCCCGAGAGGATGGAATCCGGCTCGGTGCTCACGGGATTCCTCCGCGCGTCGGCCCCGTCGTCGTCCATCTTCACCAGCAGCCAGTTCTTCTCGTCGCCTCCGGTCTTCGTGTGGACGAGGGCATAGCCGCCCTCGAGCTTCTCCCCGTTCAGCCGGACCTCGACCTGGCCCTGCCGGATCGAGTCGGCGATCGAGATCTCGTTGTCGTCGTCGTCGCGACGGAGGTTCTCGTAGGTGCCCGCATCCCACACGAGCACGGTGCCCGCGCCGTACTCGCCCTCGGGGATGACCCCCTCGAAGTCGGCGTAGGCGACGGGGTGGTCCTCCGTCCGCACGGCGAGCCGCTTCTCACGCGGGTCCGTGGACGGCCCCTTCGGCACGGCCCAGGACTTGAGGACGCCGTCCGCCTCGATCCGGACGTCGTAGTGGAGCGACGAGGCGTCGTGCTTCTGGATCACGAACCTCCGGCCCCCGCCTCCGCCGTCCCCGTCCGACGGCTCGGAGGTCTTCCGGAAGTCCCGCTTGCTCCGGTACCGTTCCAGTGCATCGCTCACGAATCCGTCCCGTTCCCTTCCTCCGATGTCTCCGCCTCCCGAAGCCGATCCGCGCGGTCGCGCAATGTCGTGGGCGAGACGGCGTGACGGCCCATGCCCTTCCACGGGTCGTCCTTCGCCCCGAGACGGCGGAACAGGTTCTCGATCGTCCACTTCCTGGGCCCGAGGTCGCTCCGTCCGAGCTCGTCCCGGCTCAGGGGAGTGGCCACGGGAGCGCCGGGACGGGCCCGCACGGCGTAGGGCACCACCGCCGTCTGGGCCCACGCGTTGCGAAGCGTGTCCACGAACACCCTGTCGCCACGCCTGTCCTTGCGCTGCGCCAGGGTCAGCCGATCCGGCGACCGCGAGACCGCCACCTCCGCCAGGACCCGCGCCGTCTCCCGCACCTGGTCGAACCCGGCCTCCCGACGCAGGGGCACCACGACGTGGAGCCCGCGTGACCCGGTCGTCATCACGAACGGCCTGGCGTCCACCTCGTCGAGAACGTCGCACACGGAGCGCGCCGCCTCCACCACGGGCCCGAAGTCGTCGCCGGGCGGATCGAAATCGAAGATCATCCGGTCCGGTCGCTCGGGATGGTCGCGACGGCTCAGCCAGACGTGCGGGGTGATGCACGCCTGGTCGGCCAGATAGACCAGCGTCGCGGCCTCCGTCAGCCACATCTGGTCGAGGTCGCCCTCCTCCTTGCGTACCGTTTCGCGGGGAATCCAGTCGGGGAAATAGTCGGGCACGTCCTTCTGATAGAAGTCGTCGCCGTCGATCCCGTCCGGGAAGCGGTGCAGGCTCACGTAGCGGTCCGCGCCGTGCCGCAGCAGGTGCGGCGCGACCCTCCGGTAGTACTCCGCCAGGTCCCGCTTCGTGAGACCGGCGTCGGGGAACAGCACCTTGTCCGACCGCGAGATCTCGAGGGTCCGACTCCCGGCCCGAATCGTCGCGGTGGTCACGATGCCGCCTCCTCGACGGGTCGCTCCCGGACCACGTCTTCGGGGTCCTTGTCCAGACGGCGCCCCACGTAACGAGGGTGGCGGAGCTTTCCACCGTCCGTCCACTCCGTGAACGCCACCTCCACCACCAGCTTCGGCGTCGCGAAGTGCACGCCCGAGCCCCCCGCCTCGTCCGCGGAAAAGGGCGACGTCTTCCGTTCCAGCGATGACAGTCCGGCCGCCAGGTCGCGGAGGGTCTCCTCGTCGAAGCCCGTGCCGACCTTCCCTGCGTAGCGCAGCTCGTGGCCGTCGTAGTACCCGAGAAGGAGTGCGCCCAGACCTTGCCTCTCTCCCCCCGGCTCCGTCCAGCCCCCGACCACGAACTCCTGGCGGGCGACGCACTTGAACTTCAACCAGCTCCGGCTCCGGGAATGCACGTACCCGGAGTCGGCGCGCTTCGCGATCAGGCCCTCCCAGCCCTTGCGGCACGCCTCCTCGAGCCACGCCTCGCCGTCCTCGTTGCGGTGCCGGGTGAAGCGAAGGGGGTCATTCCACTTCAGCGCGTTCCGGAGCAGCGACTTGCGGACGCGAAGCGGAAGGGCCGTGACGTCCCGGCCGTCCAGGTGCAGGATGTCGAATACGTAGTAGTAGACCGCGATCCCGGAGCTCCGGGCCTCATCGGGGTCGCGGATCTGCATCCGGCCCTGGAGGCGCGAAAAACTCGTGACGGAGCCCGAGAACGCCACGACCTCGCCGTCGAGCACGCAGCTCGCGGGCGCCTGTCGGTCCAGCGCCTCGGCGATTTCGGGATAGGTGGGGTTGAGGTCGCGCCGCGAGCGAGAGAGCAGGCGCGTCGTCCCCGCGTCCCGGAACGCGAGGCAGCGCTCGCCGTCGAGCTTCCGTTCGTAGATCCAGTCGGGATCCGAGAACGTGTCGTGCGTGAGCGTGGCCAGCATCGGGTCGGTCCAGTCCGGCACCTCCTCCTGCTCGACGCGGTCCCGCAGCGTCTCGGGAAGATCCTCCCGCCAGTCGCTCACTCCGCCCTCTCCGCTGGTTCCGTTCCCGGCGCGACTCGTCGCTCGCCCGGCCCCGTCGCCGCTTCCCCGGCCTCACGGCGCCACGGCGAATTTCGCCGCCTTCACGTGCCGCCCGCCGCCGGGGCCGGCGGCCGCGTCCCTCAGGAGCCGCGTGCGATCTTCGCCCAGCTGTCCCGGAGGGAGACCGTCCGGTTGAACACCGGGGCGCCCGACCGGGAGTCGAACGGGTCGCTCACGAAGTAGCCCTGGCGCTCGAACTGGTATCGGGTGCCGGGCGGATCGTCCGCCGTGGAGGGCTCCGCCCAGCCACGCTCCACCACGAGGGACTCCGGGTTCAGGTGGTCCGTGAACTCCCCGTCCTCGGGCACATCGTCCGGGTCCGGCACCGAGAACAGGCGGTCGTAGAGCCGGACCTCGCACGCGACCGCGTGCGGGACCGACACCCAGTGCACCGTGCCCCGGATCTTCCGGCCGTCCGAGGGATGCGCGTCCCACGTTTCCGGGTCGTGGGAGCAGCGCAGCTCGATCACGTCGCCCGACGCGTCTTTCACGACCTCGTCGCAGCGGACCACGAACGCGTGCCGGAGACGGACCTCGGAGCCGGGCGAGAGCCGGTGGAACCGGCGCGGCGGGTCTTCCATAAAGTCGGAGCCGTCGATCCAGATCTCCCGGGAGAACGGGACGCGACGCGAGCCCGGCTTGTCCACGTCGCGCGGGAAGTCCGGCGCTTCGGCCCACAGGACCTCGTCCTCCGGGAACGACGTGATCACGACCTTGAGCGGGTTCACGACGCAGAGCCGGCGGGGGGCTCGCCAGTTCAGGTCGTCCCGGATCGCGTACTCGAGTTTCGCGATGTCGACCCGGCTGTCGACCTTGTCGACCCCGACCATGTCCACGAACGCGCGGATCGCCTCGGGCGTCACGCCCCGCCGCCGGAGCCCGGCGATCGTCGGCATGCGCGGGTCGTCCCAGCCGGTCACGTGACCCTCCCGGACCAGGCGGACGAGCTTGCGCTTGCTGAGCACGGTGAAGTCGACGTTGAGCCGGGCGAACTCCGTCTGCTCCGTCCTCGGCCGCTCGATCCCGACGGCGTCCAGCACCCAGTCGTAGATCTCCCGGTTGTTGCGGAACTCGAGCGTGCACAGGGAGTGCGTGATGTCCTCGATGGCGTCCTCGAGGCAGTGGGCGTAGTCGTACATCGGGTAGAGGCACCACGCGTCGCCGCGCCGGTAGTGCGCCGAGTGGCGGATCCGGAGCAGGAGAGGGTCCCGCATGATCATGTTCGGGTGGGCGAGGTCGATCTTCGCCCGCAGCACGTGCGCGCCGTTCGGGAACTCGCCCGCGCGCATCCGCCGCAGGAGGTCCAGGTTTTCCTCCGGCGTCCGGTCGCGATACGGACCCGGGCGACCCGGTTCCGTCACCGTCCCCCGAAGCTCCCGGATCTCCTCCTCACTCGAGGAATCGACGTAGGCCTTGCCCTCGCGGACCAGCTTCTCCGCCCACTCGTACATGCGCTCGAAGTAGTCCGAGGCGAAGAAGAGCCGCTCCTCCCAGTCGAAGCCGAGCCAGCGGATGTCCTCCTGGATCGAGTCGACGTACTCCTGCGTCGCCGTGTCCGGGTTCGTGTCGTCGAACCGGAGGTTGCACGTGCCCCCGTACTCCTCCGCGATCCCGAAGTTGAGGCAGATCGACTTCGCGTGGCCGATGTGGAGGTACCCGTTCGGCTCGGGCGGGAAGCGCGTCGCCACGCGGCCTCCGTACTTCCCGGAGGCGATGTCGGCCTCGACCATTGCGCGGATGAAGTCCTTCGGCTCGCGGGCCGCTCCGGCTTCGGAACGGTCGCTGTCGGGTCTGTCGGTCATGGGGATCGCCGTCTCGCTCTCGTCTCGGGTGCGCGTCCAACGGGGACCCGCAACCTCGCGTTCCGACGGGCGGTTGCCAAGTACGTCGGCTGGCGTCCATCGACGGGGCCGTGTACGATCGCACGTCCCCGCGGCGAGGCGACGGGGGCCGGATTCCGACACGAACCGAGGAGCTCTGACGATGGGGAGACGGCGGCGAAACGCGCCGGCGGCGGCGCTCGTAGTGAGTCTCGTGGCCTGGCTCGCGGCAACGGGTTGCGGATCGGCCGAGGGGGAGGCCGGGAGCGGCGCGGGCGCGGCCGGGACGGAGGAGAGCCGGGGAGCGGCGAGTCCGACCGCGGCCTCGCAGGAGGACGGGCTCCCCGCCGCGATCGTCGGAGAGGCCCCCGCGCCGAGGGGCGAAGACGTGCACTACGTGCCCGGAGACGATGCCACGACCGGCTACCTCGCGGTGCCGGAGGGTGAGGGACCGTTCCCATCGCTGATCCTGATCCACGAGTGGAACGGCCTCGTCGACCGGGTCCGGCAGGTGGCCGATGCCATGGCCGACGAGGGATACGTCGCGCTCGCGGCAGACCTCTACGGGGGGCGCACGGGGAGCAGCCGGGAGGAGAACGTGGCCCTCATGGAGGAGGCGCAGGCGGATCCCGACGCGATCATCGCGAATCTCGACGCGGCCCAGCGGTTCCTGCGCGCGCGCCCGGACGTGGGCGGCAAAGTCGCCACCATGGGCTGGTGCTTCGGGGGCGGGGTGGCCCTGAGCTACGCGATCGGTGGGGAGAACCACGACGGCACCGCGATCTTCTACGGCCGGCTGGTCACGGACCCGGAGCGGCTCGCGGCGATCCACCACCCGATCTACGGGACGTTCGCGGAGATGGACTCCGGGATTCCGCCGTCCGAGGTGGAGAAGTTCGCCTCCGCCCTCCGGGAGGCGGGAATCGAGAACGACCTGCATATTTACGATGACGTCCAGCACGGCTTCTGGCTGTGGGTGGATCGGGACCCCGAGACCCGACGGGCCCCGGCGCTCGACGCCTGGAATCGTCTGACGGACTATCTGGAGCGCGTCCTGGACTGAGCCCGGACGCGCCGCAACGGGTGACGGGCCGCTCCGCCGGAATCGGCGGTCCCGTCCCGAACGAGAGGCACCACGATGGAGAGCTCGGCGCGCGCCGCGAAGCCGGCGAAGAAGAAGAGCCCCTGGCTGGCCTGGTTTCTGGTCGGGCTGGTCGTGGGCATCCTCGGCACGATCTTCGTGCCCGACCTGGTGCGACCCTACCTCCCGGGCGCGCTGCGAGGGGAGGGGCAGGAGGTCGCCGGCATCGTGGAGGCGAAGTCCCGCGAGCCCGAGCGGTTGCTGCTCACGATCGGCGGCGAGTCCGGCGCGGTGCTCGTGACCTACACGAAGCAGGTCCCGGAGATCGACCTGCTCGTCGAGCCCGGCGACAGCGTGGTCCTCGCGGTCCGGGAGTACGCTCCCTTCGTCGAGAACCCGTCCCTGCGCCGCGTCCAGAAGGCCGAGGAGTTCGGGCGAACGGTCCGGCGGGCCCGGCCCGCCGGCGAGGACACGGGCGCCGGGGCGGTCCAGCGCCGGCCGCGGGCGGCGACGGAGCCGGACACCGGCGGGGAGGAGCCGTCGCAGCCCGTGGAGACCCGGGCGCAGGACACGGTCCCGCCGACTCCGGAGTGGATCGACTCCACCCCCCCGGGGCCCGACCGGGCGGAGACGGATACCACCGGAATGGGCTGAGAACGGCGGCCCGAGTCCCCGACCGGGAGGAGTGGAGTGAAAGCGTTCGGTCGATTGATGGTCAGCCTCGCGGTCCCGCAGGCGGTGGGACTCGTGTCCGGCCTCGTCACGGCGCGCGGGGTCCGCGAGTGGTATCCGGGCCTCGCGAAGCCCTCCTTCAACCCGCCCTCGTGGGTGTTCGCGCCGGTCTGGACGGCGCTCTATCTGGGGATGGGGATCGCCGCCTGGCTGGTGTGGCGGAAGGGGCTCGAAACGCCCGGCGTCCGGGTCGCCCTCGTCGCCTTCCTCGTCCAGCTCGCGCTGAACGGCGTCTGGTCGCTCCTGTTCTTCTCGGTGCGGTCGCCCGGCCTCGCGTTCGTCGAGATCGTCGTTCTGTGGGCGGCCATCGGGGTCACGACCGTCCTGTTCTTCCGGCAGGCCGCCGTCGCGGGCTGGCTGATGGCGGTCTACTGGGCCTGGGTCACGTTCGCCGCCGTCCTGAACTTCTCGATCTGGCGGCTCAACGGCTGAGTTCCGGGCGTGGCGCCCGACGCGTCCGGCCGGCGCCGGCCCGGCCGGGGCGACTTGACGGAGCCCGGCCGGTCTCGGCAAGCTGAAGTGTGGCGACGGTCCATCCGGTCGTCGCGAAGGCTCGAACCTCGGCATGGAGGTCGCCTTGAAGAAGACGGGTCCGCTGTTCGCTCTCATTCTCGCCGCCACCACGGCTCTTCCGGCCACCGCGCAGGAAGTCAAGCCGATCAACCTGGCCCTGATCACGCCGATCCAGATCGTCCCGAAGGACCAGTCGGTCGGGGCCTTCCGCGCCAGCCTGATCTACGGTCGAAACGTCGACGTGAACTACGTGGATCTCGGGCTGATCATGAAGACGGATCGGAAGGGCGTCGGCTTCCAGTGGGGACTCGCCGGCATCGGCCACGACTTCTCGGGGCTGCAGTGGACGGCCGTCGGGTACAACACGGGAACCCTCAAGGGGGTGCAGCTCGGCGCCGTGAACTTCACGGGCGGGCCGGAGAGCGGCTGGGTGCAGTGCTGCGGCATCTTCAACGGCGCGAACGACTTCGGGGGCCTGCAGCTCTCGCTCGTGAATTACGCCAAGCAATTGAATGGGCTGCAGCTCGGGCTCATCAACATCATCACCGAAGGGGGCTTTCTCGGACTCCCCGTGTTCCCCTTCTTCAACTTCAACTTCGGCGACTGAACGCCCGTCCCGGGCCGGCGGCGCCCTCGAGGACGCCGCCGGCCGGGCTCAGCTCGCGACCAGGCTCCACACGAGGTTCGCCAGGATCGCGGTGATCGCGATCGGGCAGACGAACCGAATCAGGAAGCTCCAGAGTCCCCCGAGCGGGAACTTCCCGTCGTTCGCCTTCACCTCCTCGCCGGCCGCCCGGACGCCCCAGACCCAGCCGGCGAACAGGCTGATCAGGAGCGCTCCGACCACGAGCGAGTACTGTCCGAAGATCGTGAACAGGAACGAGAGGAAGTCGAGCCCGACGCCGGGCAGGCTCGACAGCCAGCTCACGGCCCCGTTCGCGAGCGCGCTCGGAATTCCGAGCAGGAACGCCGCGGCCCCGAGGGTGATCGCCGCCTTCCGCCGCGACCAACCCCGCTCGTCGACGGCCCACGACGTCACGACTTCGAGCAGCGAGACGCTCGACGTGAGCGCCGCGATCGCGAGAAGCACGAAGAACCCGGTCCCGAACACGATCCCCCCGAGCGGGGCCGGTGGGATCGAGGAGAGCAGGGACGTCAGCACCACGAACACCATTCCCGGCCCGCCCTCGCCCGGCTCGAGGCCGGCGTGGAACAGGGTCGGGAAGATGATGAGCCCCGCGAGAATCGCGATCGTCGTGTCGAAGCCCGTGACCCACCCCGCCGAGGAGACGAGGTCGTCCTTCTTCGACACGTACGACCCGTAGGTGATCATCGCACCCATGCCGAGGCTCAGGCTGAAGAAGGCCTGGCCGATCGCGGCGAGCACCACGGCGCCGGTCACTTTGCTGAAGTCCGGCTTGAAGTAGAACTCCAGCCCGGCCCCCGCGCCCGACAGGGTGACCGCCCGGACGGCGAGGAGGACGAGGAGCAGGAAGAGCACCGGCATGAGGACTTTCGTCCAGCGCTCGATCCCGTCCCGGACGCCGCCGAGCACGACGTAGACCGTGAGGACCATGAAGGCCAGGTGCCAGCCGATCGCCTGCACGGGGTTGCTCGCGACCTCCGCGAAGATCGCGGCCGTGTCGGCCCCGGGACCGAACGTCCCGACCAGCGTCTTCTCGATGTACGCGAGGGTCCAGCCGGCGATCACGGAGTAGAAGCTGAGGATCGCGAGGCCCGTCAATACGCCGATCCCGCCGACGACGACCCAGGCGGTGCCCGGCGCCAGCGCCTTGAACGCGCCGACGGGGTTCCGGCCCGTTCGCCGGCCGACGATGAGCTCGGCGAGCATCACCGGCGCCCCGATGAAGGCGACGGCGAGCAGGTAGATGAGCAGGAAGGCCGCGCCGCCGTTCTGGCCGGCGACCGTCGGGAAGCCCCAGATGTTCCCGAGTCCGATCGCGCTCCCGGCCGCCGCCAGGATGAAGGCGAGCTTGGAGCCCCAGGTGTCGCGCGGCTGACCCGTCGTCGGATCCATGCAGCCCTCTCGCTGGATGTCCGGGAGTCCGGGGAGCTCGGGGAGCGTCCCGCGGGCCGGCCTCGCGGCCCGTCCCCGGAATCGCCCGAACCTACGCAGAGGGCCCGGAGGCGACAATCCGGACGCCGGCTCCCGCGGAACCGGGTGCGGCCGTAGTTTGCCTCCACTCGAAAGAGCCGGATTTCCACGCGGGTCCGGCTTCGCGAATCCAGTCGAGGAGGAGCGATGACGGAACGCACGCCGAATCGGAACGACCGGCAGCAGGATCGGTTCGGGCGCGGCTTCGTGCTCCTGCTCGCCGTCGGGATCTCTCTCCTGTTCTTCGCGATGATCCAGTCGATGATCCTGGCGCTGCTTCTCGCCGGGATCTTCGCCGGCATGATGGCGGGCGTGTTCGGTCGCCTGCAGCGCGCGTTCGGAGGGAGACGGAAGCTCGCCGCCCTGACGACCGTCCTGCTGCTCCTGCTGCTCGTGGTGATTCCCCTGTCGGGGTTCCTCGGGATCGTGGCGGGCCAGGCGCTCGACGTGACGGCGTCCGTCGGGCCCTGGATCCAGAAGCAGATCTCCGGGCCGGACCCGCTGGGCCATCTGTTCGAGGAGATCCCGTTCCTGGGACGGCTCGAGCCGTACCAGGAGCAGATCCTCGCGAAGGGGGGAGAGCTCGCCGGCCGGCTGGGCGAGTTTCTCGTGAGCCACGTCGCCGCCCTCACGCGCGGGACCGCGGCGTTCCTGCTCCAGCTGTTCGTGATGCTGTACGCGATGTTCTTCTTCCTGCTGTCGGGCCAGGACCTGCTCCGGCGCATCCTCTGGTACATGCCGCTCGAGACGGAGGACGAGCGCCGGATGGTGGAGAAGTTCGTGTCCGTGACGCGGGCCACCATCAAGGGGTCGCTCGTGATCGGGATCGTGCAGGGAGCCCTCGCAGGGGGCGCGTTCGCGGTCGCCGGCATCCAGGGGGCCGCGTTCTGGGGGACGGTGATGGCCGTGCTCTCCATCATCCCCGCGGTCGGGAGCGGCCTCGTCTGGGTCCCCGCCGTCATCTTCCTGTTCGCCGTGGGCCGGATCGGCGCCGCGATCGCTCTCGGAATCTGGTGTCTGGCGGTCGTCGGGACCGTGGACAACTTCCTGCGGCCCATGCTCATCGGCCGCGACACGAAGATGCCGGACCTCCTTGTGCTCGTCTCGACTCTCGGCGGCCTGTTCCTGTTCGGCGCCGTGGGCTTCATCATCGGCCCGGTCGTCGCCGCGCTGTTCGTGACCGTGTGGGAGATCTACGGACGGGTGTTCGGGGACTGGCTTCCGGCGATCCCCGACCAGGTCTTCGCCCCGGCAGGAGGAGCCGGCTCGCCGTCGGAGCCCCCGGTGGAGGAGACGGAGCTGCCGTGATCGGGGGATCCCGTCCGGGATCGGGGGCAGCCGCGCACCGCGCCTTCCTGGCCGAGGCGGTCGCGCTCGCCCGGGAGAGCGTGGAGACGGGAGGGGGACCGTTCGGGGCGCTCGTCGTCCGGGACGGCGTGGTCGTGGGTCGCGGCCGAAATCGCGTGGTCCCGGCCGCCGACCCGACCGCGCACGCCGAGATCGAGGCGATCCGCGACGCCTGTCGCACCCTCGGCACACACCAGCTCGACGGGTGCGTGCTCTATGCCTCGAGCGAGCCGTGCCCCATGTGCCTGGGCGCGATCTACTGGGCCCGACCCGAAGCGGTCTGGTTCGCGAACCCGCGGGACCGCGCCGCGGCGGTCGGCTTCGACGATGCTCTGATCTACGAGGAGATCGCCCGGCACGCGCCCGATCGGCGCATCCCGATGCGGCGACTGGACCTGGCGGGTGCCGACGAGCCTCTCGAGCGCTGGCGGTCGAAGCACGACCGAATCGAGTACTGACGTCCCCGGTCCGTACGCGGATCGGTGGAAGAACAGCGAACGGAGAGTCGGATGAGGGAACAGGTGTCGTCGCGGGAGCGCTCGCTCGAGATCTTCTCGGCGGTCCTGATGTCGCTGGCCACCGTGGCCACGGCCTGGTGCGCCTACCAGTCGGCGGAGTGGGGCGGCGAGCAGGCGTTCATGCTCGGGGAGTCCCAGCGGGCGGGCCGCGAGGCGACCCTTCAGGCGTCCCTCGCGACGCAGAGGAGAGCGGTCGACGCCTCGGTCTTCATGGAGTGGATCGGGGCCGTGGGGACGGAGAACGAGCGGCTGCAGGCCTTCTACGAGCGACGGTTCGCGCCGCACCTCAAGACCGCGGTGGACGCCTGGCTCGCGACCGATCCCCTCTCGAACCCGGACGCGCCGCCTCACCCCCTGGCGATGGCCGCGTATCGGGTCGTCGAGGACTCGCTGGCCGCCGCGGCGGCGGACCAGGAGGCCGAGCGATGGCGGCTGGCCCGCGTCTACGACGTGCACGCGGATCGCTACGTGCTGCTCACGGTGCTCTTCGCCTCCGTCCTGTTCTTCGGGGGCATCTCGGAGAAGTTCGATCACACCGGAGTCCGCCTCGGCGTCCTCCTCGTGGGATCGCTCCTGTTCCTTGGCGCGCTCGGCACCATGCTCACGTTCCCGGTCTGGCTCTGAGTGTCCCTCGCGCTTTGCGGACCCCGCTCGCCCGCCGCATCTTGCCTCGTGCGCGGGCCATCTCGGATCTTCAACCTCCCGACCACTCCTGATCACGGAACCGACCGATGAACGACGAAATTCTGAAGCTGCTCGGCGACGACGCGAAGGACCTGCTCGAGCACGAGTGCGAGGGCATCACGAAGAACCGGATCCACGTGCCCGGACCCGATTTCGTGGACCGCGTGTGGTCGATCTCCGACCGCAACAATCGGACGCTCGGGAACCTCGCGTGGATCCACACGCACGGTCGGCTGGGTGGGACCGGGTATCTCTCGATCCTGCCGGTGGATCAGGGGATCGAGCACTCCGGCGGTGCCAGCTTCTCGAAGAACCCCGACTATTTTGACCCCGCGAAGATCGTGGAGCTCGCGATGGAGGGCGGCTGCAACGCGGTGGCCTCGACCTTCGGGGTCCTCGGCGACGTGTCGCGGAAGTACGCGCACAAGATCCCGTTCATCGTGAAGATCAACCACAACGAGCTCCTCACGTATCCGAACGCCTACGACCAGATCCTGTTCGGAAACGTCGAGACCGCCTACGACATGGGCGCCGCGGCGGTCGGGGCGACGATCTACTTCGGCTCGCCGGAGAGCGGCCGTCAGATCCAGGAGATCGCCGAGGCGTTCGCGCTCGCGCACGACCTGGGAATGGCCACCGTGCTCTGGTGCTATCTCCGGAACTCGGCGTTCAAGAAGGACAAGGACTACCACGTGAGCGCCGATCTCACCGGGCAGGCGAACCACCTCGGGGTGACGATCCAGGCCGACATCGTCAAGCAGAAGCTGCCGGAGAACAACGGCGGATATCTCGCGCTGAACGCCGGCGGGACGAGCTACGGGAAGTTCGACCGGAAGATGTACGAGGAGTTGATCACCGATCACCCGATCGACCTCTGTCGCTGGCAGGTCGCGAACTGCTACATGGGCCGGGTCGGGCTCATCAACAGCGGCGGCGCCTCGGGCAAGAACGACTTCGGCGACGCGACGCGCACCGCCGTGATCAACAAGCGCGCCGGCGGAACCGGGCTGATCTCGGGCCGGAAGGCGTTCCAGCGTCCGATGAAGGAGGGCGTCAAGCTGCTGAACACGATCCAGGACGTGTACCTGGATCCGGCGATCACCGTGGCCTGACGGCCCCGGTTGATTCCGCGTCCGCCGTCCTCCGCGCGTCGCCGACCCGGTTGGCGGCGCCGGGACTCCCGGGCACCGGCCGCGCGGCGCCGGGAGCCGCGTGCCGTCGGCCCCCCCCGCGCCTCGACGGGACGCCGTGGCCTCCTGACGGTCGCCACGGTCCTGCTCGGGACGGCGC
>Ga0316577_10000691_pt1 | contig 14231 bp, 11 predicted proteins | sample S5NA_FD_203073 | JGI IMG/M metagenome (GOLD analysis project Ga0316577, IMG submission 203073) | Rhizosphere microbial communities from salt marsh grasses in Alabama, United States - S5-7_050615r2r1 | ecosystem: Host-associated > Plants > Roots > Rhizosphere | place: USA: Alabama | collected... | reverse complement strand
GGAAGGGTTAACGCTTTTAGCCGAACATGCCTTTAAGGATGTTTCTCATCTTCTTAGACCTTCGCATCTGTCACTTTTGGCCAAAATTCTCGACGATCCCGAAAGTTTCGATAATGATCGGTACGTGGCCATTGAAATGTTGAAAAATGCGGTCATTTCCGCAGATGGTATATTTCCCATGTGCCAGGACACAGGCACAGCCATCATAATGGGGAAAAAGGGCCAACAAGTCTGGACCGGCTTTAGTGACGAAGAGGCACTTTCAAAAGGAATTTTCAACGCCTATACAACCAACAATCTGCGGTACTCACAGAACGCCCCCTTGACCATGTACGATGAAGTCAATACTGGATGCAATCTTCCTGCACAGATTGAAATTTACGCAGTCGAAGGGGACACTTACCACTTTCTCTTTATTGCCAAAGGCGGCGGATCTGCCAATAAGACGTATCTTTATCAGGAGACTAAAGCGACGTTGACCCCGGAAAAGCTGGTTACGTTTATGAAAAACAAGATGAAAACCTTGGGTACAGCAGCCTGCCCACCTTATCATCTTGCATTCGTCGTAGGCGGAACATCTGCTGAATTTAACCTTAAAACCGTAAAATTGGCCTCGGCAGGATATCTTGATTATCTCCCGACTAATGGAAATCAATTGGGGCATGCATTTCGGGATTTGAAGCTGGAAACAGAGCTGCTTGAAATATCACGAGGACTCGGTATCGGTGCCCAGTTCGGAGGGAAATATTTCTGTCATGATGTTCGGGTCATTCGGCTTCCCAGACATGGGGCATCTTGTCCCATCGGCCTTGGCGTCAGTTGTAGTGCGGATAGGAATATCAAAGGAAAAATAACAAAGCAAGGTATCTATTTGGAACGTCTTGAGACCGATCCGGCAAAGTATTTGCCAGCACCTTCAGAAGCGGATACAGAAGCTGTTCACATCGACCTAAACCGGCCAATGGATAAAATCCGGGCTGAATTGAGTCAATATCCCGTGGCAACCCGTCTGATGCTGACGGGAAAAATTGTCGTGGCCAGAGATATTGCCCATGCCAAACTTAAAGAACGGCTTGATAAAGGTGAAGGCCTTCCGGAATATTTCAAAAATCACATCGTATATTACGCCGGTCCGGCAAAAACACCGGCTGGATATCCTTCAGGATCGTTTGGTCCCACCACTGCCGGCCGCATGGATCCCTATGTTCCCATTTTTCAGGAACAGGGCGCTTCAATGGTCATGCTGGCCAAGGGAAATCGTTCAAAAGAAGTTACGCAATCGTGTAAAAAGTTCGGCGGATTCTATTTGGGTTCCATTGGCGGGCCTGCAGCACGTCTGGGTAAAGATTGTATAACCAACATCGAAACGTTAGAGTATTCCGATCTTGGAATGGAAGCAATTTTCATGATTACCGTCAAAGATTTCCCGGCCTTTATTATCGTAGATGACAAGGGGAACGATTTTTTTGAAAAGCTGCTCTAAGAGGTTAACCGTTCTTTTAATAAAATTAGAATGTTATCTTTTTAAAAAGGAAGTGCTCACGTAGTTTGCCATCCCGTTTCACTCCGGTATCTACGTGACTGGTCATTTTAATAGCTTAGTAGCGGTGGCATTCCTGCCCCCTCCGCGTTCTCCCGCAAAAAACACGCGGGAGCCGCGGTCTCCCCCACTGCTAAGCTATTAAAATGACGAAGCCACTCCGCCAATATCGTTTAACGGGATAGCAAACCCCGTGAGCACGGAGATTACAACAACTTCAAGCGGTTCAAAACCTAAACATTGGCTATCTATAAATGAAAGAATGCACCCGATGCGGCACCTGCTGTAAAAAAGGCGGGCCGTCTTTCCACCTTGAAGATAAAATCCTGATTGAAAAAGGGCTTATTCCGTCAAAGTATATCTATACCATCAGAAAAGGTGAGCGTTCTTATGATAATGTTAAAGAATGCTTTTTACCGGCATCTTCAGACATTCTAAAATTAAAGGGACAAAAAGGTTCGTGGACCTGTGTTTTTTTTAACGAAGCAAATAATAATTGCACTATTTATGAGCATAGGCCAATTGAGTGCAAGGTTCTTAAATGCTGGGATACCAGAGAAATTGAAAAAATTTATTCAAAAAACCGCTTGACCCGACAGGATCTTATTTCATCCGTTGAAGGATTATGGGAACTGGTTGAAGAGCACCAAAAAAGATGTTCATATGACACGCTCAAACTCTTTATTGATTCAATTAACACCAATAAAAAGGATGAAGCACTTAAAGGCATACTGGAAATTATCGAGTATGATAAAAATATTAGGGAACTGGTGGTTCAAAAAGCAGGCCTTAAGCCTGATTTGACTGATTTTCTGTTTGGCCGACCTATCACGGAAACCATAAAGATTTATGGCCTAAAAATCAAAGAGGAAGAAGGTAAGTATATAATCATCCCAATGAGTTAGTGTCCATCCATAAATGGTCTTTTTGCTCAATCTCTGCGTTATGCTAAAAAAATAATCCTCTGAATATTATACATATGCCTTCGGTTATTTTTTTCACATGCCTTGATCTTAAACAATAATCCTCATTTATGGATGGACACGAGTTGAACAGATTTTTGTTAGAAGCCATTTCATAACCTTCCAGTGGGTGATTTTTGAGTTTTTCGTCGAAAAGCGATTAGCGAATTTGAAACAAATCGGTTTCAAAGAAGCTTAAGGTATAATTAAATTTTTGGCTGGAAGCTGTCTGAGTGGATTAGGAATCGTTTTGAAAGAACCATAGGCGATTTAACTTTACGGATGAAACCGCCAGCTAAAGCATAAACTTTTATTAATAGCCCGGGCAGGTTCTTTCATTACGAGTCCTTATTCACGAGTTTTATCCGCCTTTGGCGTGGTCTTTCAGTAAAAATTTGATTATACCTTAAGCGGTAATATTTTCGAAAGGCTAAATTATTACCAACACCAGAAAAATGCAGTAGTCCTGAAAATTTTTTTATGTAAAATCATAATGTTGGCGCAAAACTTGGTTTTTTTCTAAAGTTCTATCAAAAAGAGTCCGATATAATAAATGGTTGAATAAAGGCAAACCATCCGAAAGGGTGGGACGCAAAGCCACTGGCCTAAATCCTGAAATTAAGATCCAGAGGATATGGCGGCAGGGTTGCCTGACCGAATTGAGCACCTGCCTTTTATGTCAATAAAACGCCACGTTACCACAATCCTCTGTCATGACATTTCTTTTTTTTAGGAGTGCTGTAAAAAGGAGGAAAAAAATGACTTTTTCAATCCAAAGTACACTTTCAGCAATAAAGGCGTTTGGTACAAAAATGGGGGTTACTGCCAACAATATTGCAAACGTGGAAACCGAAGAATTCAAAAAAAGCACGGCGACATTGGTTGAGGGCTCTAAAGAAAATGTCGAAGTTGAGATAGACCAACCGGATATTCCGGGCCCTGTCGTTGTTGAAGTAACCAATGGGCAGTTGACGGAAAAAGAAATGTCCAATGTGGATCTGGCGGAAGAGATCCCACAAACAATGATTGCGCAAAGGGGTTATGAGGCAAATCTTGCAGCATTAAGGACCCAGGATGAAATGTTGAAATCTATCATTGATATTATTAAGTAGACGATCCCCGCCTTTCAAGGGGCGGGGATTATTTACAACTGCTCTTAGTTTTATAGGTTTTTATGCAATAATTTGTTAGTATTATTCATGATCTTCATTGCCTTTTCATGCATTCCCGGAATCTTATCCTTTTATAAGCTTTTTAACTGCACCTTATCATTATTCTCCTTTTCAACAAGTCAGGTATTTTCCTCCTTCTGGCATGGTATTTGCTTTTTTAATATTATCGCAAGTTCCTTCTTGCAAAAATATCTGCATGACACTATAGAGCATCAGCAACTGTTTGCATTGCTTTGCTAATTCGAAATACCCGAATATAAATTTTAAAGGGTAAAATTTGACAGGTCAAATTCAAATGACAATATTTAGAATTTCTTGAAAGTGAGACCTTTGAAAAACATGAATTTTTGTTCGAGTTCGAGGAAGGCGATCCCGCCTTGGCGGGATTAACCACAGGAATACATGGGGTATTTTGAGGATTAACCCGCCAAAGTTCGGTGGCGGGTTAAAATTTGAGTCTGACCCCAGAGGAATAGGCTCCGTATTCCACAGGGCAGGCACAGAAACTTGTCCGCCTCCGGCGGATTGGGCAAAAAGGGGTGTTTTTCAAAGGCCTCAAGGTGACCATCTATGGAAATATATGTAGCAAGACAGCCAATTTTTAATAAAAATAAAAAATTGTATGGATATGAACTTCTTTTTCGGGATGGGCTGTCAAATGCCTTTCCAGATATTGATGATGATACAGCCACCTCCAAACTCCTATCCAACAGTTTTTTCAGCATCGGCATGAACCAGCTCACTTCTGGCAAGACAGCCTTTATCAATTTTCCTCAAAGTTTGTTGTTAAAAAAAGTTCCCATGATGTTTCCTTCAGAGAAAATGATAGTAGAAATCCTGGAAGATGTAGACCCCTCTGAACAGGTTGTCAGTGCCTGTAATGAAATTGCCGGGGCAGGATATTCACTTGCATTGGATGATTTTGTTTTTAAAAACGAAATGCAACCCTTAATCGAGCTTGCAGATATCATTAAAATTGACTTCATGTTGACCCCCATTGATGAAATACAGAAAATGGTAAGACGCTTTGAAGGCAATAACATCAAATTACTTGCCGAAAAAATAGAAACATACGAGGAATTTGAAAATGCTTTATCCATGGGGTTTTTGTATTTTCAGGGATATTTTTTCAGCAAACCGGAAATCATCTCTGGCAAAGAAATCGCCCCTTCCAAGATCACCCTGCTACAGATCGTGGGTGAAGCAAATAAGAAAGATTGCAGTTTTGAAAAACTCGAAAAACTCATTAACAGGGATGTGTCCATTTCCTATAAATTATTGCGCTACATCAATTCCGCCTTCTTTAAACGCGCTTGTGAAATCTCTTCCATTAAACACGCCATCGTTTTGTTGGGCGAGATGGAGGTCAAGCGATTTATATCCATGGTTGCTACTGCAGAACTGGCTTCGGATAAACCTGACGAGCTTGTTCGTGCATCGATAATTAGAGCCAGAATGTGCGAACTCTTGGGGTTGCACTCTAACAACGGAGCAGATATTTCAGAACTTTTTCTTATGGGTCTTTTTTCCCTAATTGATGCGATGCTCGATAATAATATGGAGGATATCATGCAATCCCTCCCTTTATCGAAAAACATCAAACAGGCCTTATTGGAGGAAAAAGGAAATCTGGCTGATTATTTGAAACTGGTATCCAGCTACGAATCGGCAAATTGGGAAACATTTTCTTCAATCATTTCCAACATCAACGTCGACGAAAAAAAGCTCCCCGAGTTTTATCAAGAAGCTGTGAGCTGGGCTGATTCGTATTTGCTCTAATGGTTTTTTTGCCGACATCAAGCCGCAATATGTAACCATATGGAAAATGTTACAGCAGATAATAAGGTACAGAAGGAAAGTGCTGCCACAGCAAAATCAGAATCACCGTTCATTTCTTTTGCCATAACATAGGTTAATGTGGCTGTTGGTGCTGCCAGAAGGATAAGCCCCGGCAAATAATCCTGAAGTTTTATATCGAACATACGGTATAAAAAAAAACCCAACCCCGGAAGCAGAATCAGTTTCAAAATACTTGAAGAAAATATTCTGGACAACCTTAATCTTATCAACTTAAAAGACAAAGAAGCCCCGATGAGAATTAAGGCCATAGGGAGTGCGAGTCCACTTAAAATATCAAGAATTCTGCTGATAACCAGCGGTAACTTTAACCCAGTAGCGGAAAATAGAATGCCTGCCAGTGCCGAAAGAATTACAGGGTTGCCCAGTATTTTTAATACGGCATTTCGTTTGCTATTTGAGGTTGACACTTCGTCAGAATTGAATTGAAGGGCTACCACTGCAAGAAAATTTTGCAATATCATGATAAAACCGGCAATGATGCTGGCTCTTACAAACCCATCATTACCGAGAGAATAATATGCCACGGCAAGGCCGATATACCCCAGATTCCCATGAAAAGAAGCCTGAATAAATGTACCCAGTTCCCCGCTTTTGATACGCCAGATCAACCCCACACACCATGCAACGGCAAAAACGGTTAAAACAGAAAAAAGTGTAATTAAAATGACGGCAGCATCAAACTGGGTGCTTAAAGACCCCTTGGAGATCTCGTGAAAAATCATGGCGGGGATTGCCAGGTAATAGACCAACCGGTTTGCCGGGCCTAAAAATTCCGGCTGTATAAATCCTTTAATTCGGACAAACCATCCAAGGGCTATTACGGCAAATATCGGAATTATCGTTGTTGCAATATTCATATCAGACAGCTTCCAGCCAAAAATTGAATCATACTTGAAGCTTCTTGTCGGGCGAAGCTTAAAAGCGAAGACCAATGAAATCCATTTGTTTCAAATACCTAGACTATTATTTGTATTCAACTTACTTTCTTGACTTTCAAGCATCTGACACCTACACTTTATTTGATGCTTCGAATCTTCAACTTTTCATTTTTATGATGTTTCTCTGAAAGTTACAAGCTGTATTATTAACCAAGGAGTATCAAGTGAAAAAGGATATTATAAAAAAAGTTAAAGAAGTTTCTGTTAGAAAAAAGTTCCCCGACGGTTCTTTGTATACCAGTATATCTATTGAACATATCATAACCCTCTCAGATTTTTTTCAACTCAGCAGACGTCACGTTGAAATTACAGCCCTTGATGAAAACATTATTCCTGAACATTATGCCCGTAACATGAAAACCTTCTCACCAAAGGATCAGTCCATTCTATTAAGCTCACGGGCCAGCATTGTCGGATTAGGTGGACTAGGTGGTGCCGTAACTGAAATTCTCGCTCGCATTGGAATCGGCACACTTACACTCATTGAAGCGGACACATTCGAAGAGAGTAACCTGAACCGGCAATTTTTGAGTACACATCGCCTTCTTGATACGTCAAAAACCAAAGCCGCCATTAAAAGAGTCCGTGAAATAAATCCGACGATTACCGTTGAGGTTCATGACGAATTGCTTGACAATAAAAATGCAACAAGTTTAATCGAGAATTCGGATGTTATCATTGACTGCCTCGACAACATACAAACTCGGTTTTCTCTGGAAAGTGCCTCAAAAACAGTTCGATCACCTCTTGTCTCTGCTGCGGTTGCAGGCGTCTACGGACACGTCATCACCATTTTCCCTGAAGACAAGGGATTAATGCTCATATACGGTGATTCAGATATATTGCCGCAGAAAGGGGTTGAAACCTCATTGGGTTGTTTGCCCCATGCCGTCACACTCCTTGCAGCCCTGGAGACTTCTGAGGTCGTAAAAATAATTTTAAAAAAAGGATCTGTCTTAAGAAACAAGCTTGGTGTAGTAGACCTGATGGATAATATTTTTGAGGTGTTGGATTTAATTTAACCCGGCAATAAATCTCATCATCTGACGCACCACCATAGAGATGATCTCTCTTGGCATAAAGCCATCCGGCATCCAGCCTAAAACCCAATCCGTTACCTCTTGAGTACTCATTTCAATATTTTTGGTTTTTGCATAAGACGCCTCCAGAACCATCCGAGTTTCTTTGGCGGCAGCCATCGATTTTTTCAAAAAATGTCTTCCGTCGTCGCCGGTTCTTGCGCCATAGTGCTCTGCTAAATAAATTCTGATATCATATCCGGCCATCTTCTGAAGGCTTTCGAGGTACTTGTCAAAATTTGAATTCGCGGCTGTAAATATTTGATCCCCAAAAGGGATGCCTCCGGCATCGGAAGCGAACATGGCTTTTTCTTGGGGCACATATACTGCAATGGAACACGAAGAGTGTCCCGGGACATCGATCACTTCCATTGACAGATCATCACAAACAAGAACATCGCCCTCTTTTACAACATCATCAACATGGATTCTATCAAATTCAATTCCCATTTTACCGGCCAATTTTTCCAATCCATACTCGTCCAGTAGCAGCTGATTTAGAGATGAAATATTTTTTACAACCTCGGGTTTTGTCAAAAGTTCTTTTGCCCTTGGCGATGCTGATATCTTTGCCCAAGGCCATTGCTTTTTAAAAAAAGGAACGATTCCGCAGTGGTCGAAATGGGAATGAAGTATCACAATCCGATTGATTTTCTTTTCCTCTATATTAAATTTCTTGAGCTGATGGTTCACGTCAGGAACAATAAAGGCTGCTCCTCCACCCAAAAGGACATATTCTCTTCTTCCCTTTAAGAGATAAACACACGACTCTTTTCGGCCAAGAAGTAGAATCCTATCTGTTACAAAACCTGGATTTTCTATAACCATCTCTTCCTCACTTGACAAATCGTCATGTTCATAGTCTATTCTGACATTAACATTGAATTTGTCAAGAGTGGAGCCACTATTTCATAGTGCAATCACATTTGATTTCGGTTCAGCGAAGCGGCGGTGTGTTTCTCTAAAAAATGACAAAAGATCTCAAAGATAAAAAGAATATTTTTTCTCGAACATTTCATGTACGTATTTCCGACACCAAGCTCAGAGTCAAAAGAATCAGGGTACAACCTGATGGAATAATAGATAAAAGTCCCACACTTGTTTTTCTTCATGAGGGTCTTGGCTGTATCGAAATCTGGCGGGATTTCCCGGAAACGATCTGCACAGTCACCGGATGTTCCGGATTGGTTTACGATAGAAAAGGTTATGGCGGCTCCGAAAATATTGAGGAATCATGGCCGGTCGATTATTTGCAAAAAGAATCTTTAATATACTTGCCTCAACTTTTAAAAAAATACAATATTGATGACGCAATTCTTATCGGGCATAGTGACGGGGGCACAATTGCTTTAATCGCTGCCGCTCATAGCAATATAATCCGCGGAATCATTACGGAAGCGGCACATATCTTTGTTGAACAAATTACCATTGATGGAATCCTAAAAGCAGTTAAAGCCTTTGAAACCACCTCATTAAAAGAAAAGTTTGCCCGATATCACAAAGAAAATACAGAAAAAATCTTCCATCGATGGGCCAACAGATGGCTCTCACCCGAATTTCAAGACTGGAATATCCAAGACATCCTTCCTAAAATCAACTGTCCTGCCCTCATACTCCAGGGTAAAGATGATGAATACGGAACCGCGGCTCAGGTCATGGGCATTGCAGACCGGGTATCCGGTCCGGTGGAAGTTAAGCTGATCCCCAATTGCGGCCACGTTCCCCATTTTCAGGCTAAGGACACGGTCATTTCAGAAATGACGCGATTCATTAAGGAGCTTCTTTGATCCTAAATAGTTGAGGCGTTGGGATGTTCTTATTTGCTCAATAGTTCCATGGATAATGCTTTTTATCAAACCGTGTAATCACACCATAGGCGGATAAATCCGCCAGAGACGGCCAAGCCCGCCAAAGGCGGATAAAGCTCGTGGTTAAAGGATCGTAAAGAAAGAATTTAGTCGCCTTGATATAATTTAATTTTTTCTGAAAGACCACGCCAAAGGCGGATAAAACTCGTGAATAATGGCTCGTAATGAAAAAACGGACTTATCTTTTGATAAGGATAAGTGGTTGAAGGCTATACTTTCACATGACGTCGAATCGATGAGGGTTTTTTCATAACGATCCTTAATCCACTCAAACAGCTTCCAGCAAAAAATTAAACCATATCGGCGGCTCCTTCCCGTTTGGCGTAGCTGAAAGCGAAGGCCAATCCGATTACATACATGTGTGCCGCATGCGTCCACGTTGTGTGTTTTTCCGTTGAACGATATTGGCGGAGTGGCTTCGTCATTTCAAATATTTAGCAGTGGGGGAGACCGCGGCTCTCGCATGCTTTTTGCGAGAGAACGCGGAGGGGGCAGGAATGCCACCGCTGCTAAGCCTTTGAAATGACCAGCCACGTAGACACCTTAGTGAAACGGAATTGCACACAACGTGAACATTAACATTTGTATTCACAATAAAAACCCTGTGACCCCTTGAATATTTATCATTTTGGAAATTAAAGGTGAGAATCTATAGTTGTCAACCTAAACGCCATTGCTTTTGGCGATGATGGCTTTTGCAGGTATCAGTCCAGTGGCACTGGCTGACACGATATTCCCAGCCACTCCGGGACCGTCACCGGCTACATACATTCCTTTGACTTTTGTCTCCAGTTCGCCGGTTGTATCAACCTGTGTTGCAAAAAATTTGATTTCAGGAGCATAAAGAAGCGTTTCGTCATTGGACACTCCGGGGACCACCAGGTTGAGTTTATCCAAGCCTTCGATAATGTTGGTTAGAATTCTTTCCGGAAGGGCCATGGCGATATCTCCACAAACTACACTGGTTAATGTGGGTTCGATATAGCCTTTCTTGATTCGGTTCCATGTGCTTCGGCGACCTCGTTTAAGGTCACCAAAGCGCTGCAAAATTGGTTTACCCCCGCCGATCAGGTTGGCGAGGTTTCCGATAGATTCCCCATAGGCTTGATTATCTGTCACAGGTTCGGTGAGAACCACCTTGGATAAGAATGCGAAGTTCGTATTTTCAGACTTTTTATGCTGATACGAATGGCCGTTCACACAAACCAAATCACTATAATTCTCCAACGAAACAAATCCACCGTTATTGGTACAAAATGTCCGGGTCTGATCATCATATTTTGATGTCTGTATAAAAAAAGTGGGGTCATAAATTACATCACAAAGATCTTGCATAATATCTTTATGAACTTCAACACGTACGCCAACCTCAATGCCTCTTTGCTTGAGCCCGATCCCATATTTTTGAGCCAGTTTTCCAATCCAATCAGCTCCCACACGTCCGGGAGCCAGGATAATGTTATTGGAAAGGTATTTTTTCCTTGATGTCACAATACCCTTTACCCGTCCATTTCCCACAATAACGTCCTTTACTTCTTCAGACGTGTGCATGGTCACCCCTTTGGACTTGATATAATCCGCCATGTTTGAAATATATCCGGGCAAGCATTCGCTGCCAAGATGTTTCTGTTTGATAATAAGTAGATCTATTCCAAACCGCTTGGCCCTTTTACGAATGTTTTTAGCTTCTTCCATATCCGTTGGATAAACAACGCTATCCATGCCTAATTTGTTGAATATATTTTCTGTCTCATTAATAAGTCCCTTTGCCTGGGGTATCGACATAAACTGTGTTAGATCGGTCTTTCCTAATTTGTGGATAAAGTTTAGCTTACCGTCTGAAAATAGACCTGCACCGCCAATACCACACAATATATCACACGGCCGACATTTCATGCATTTCTTATTTTCGCTCATTGGGCATTTGCGCTTTAAAGGACCTTTTCCTTTTTCGACAATAAGAACATTGAGATTGGCGTTTTCACAAAGATAAAACGCTGCAAACAGTCCTGCAGGCCCACCGCCAACGATAATGACATCATATTCATTGCTTTTTAGTACTGTTTTGGATGCGTTCATATCTTTCTCCTCATACCAAACTGTCTTTTTCTTATCATCTAATCATTTATTTCAATCTAATCGAAATTAAAAAAGCCTTGTCGCTCCGGACAAGGCTTTTTTAAAATATAAGTTGCTTTAAAAAGATCCAGGTTAGGTTTCCGACTCTGTGTCTTTTGCTTTTTTAGGAGCCTTTTTGGGTTTAGTTTCAACTTCTTTTGTTTCTTCTGATCCTGCTGTTTCCAAAGTCTCATCTTCAGCTTTGTCATCAACGTCCTCAGAAGTTGTATCGGATTCTGACAATGTTGCCTTGTCATCAGGTTCAACCTGTTTCGCTATTTTTTCATCCTTCCCCTCTTCGACCTCAACATTTTCCTCTTCATCGGCCTTTATCTTTTCAATGTCTTCTTCTATAGCCTTCTTTTTGTCTGTGGGCTCTTCTTCTTTAGCATCTTTTTTCTTTTCTGAAACTTTACTATCTATTGGAGCCTTAGCCTTCTTCTTCTTTTTAGTTTTTTTCTTTTTGTCATCAGAGGATAAAATAAGCTCGATCAATGAAATGGGGGCTGCGTCACCCGGTCTTCTTCCAAGCTTTATAATTCTCGTATAACCTCCTGATCGGCCACCAAACAGCTCGGCTGCTTCAGCAAAGAGTTTATGAACAACTTCTTTTTCTCTGACGATGGAAAGAGCTTGTCGCCTGGCATGAAGATCACCCCGCTTTGCCAGAGTAATTAAATTATCGGCCCACCGTCTTAATTCTTTTGCTTTGACATCTGTTGTACGAATACGTTGATGTTTGAAAAGTGAGGTCACCATATTTCTAAACATGGCGTTTCGGTGGCTGCTGGTTCTACCTAATTTTAAACTCGCTTTTCGATGTCTCATTGGACTAATTACTCTCCTTCCTCTGTATCTTCCTCGTGCGGCTCAAATCCTTCCAGCTTCATTCCAAGAGAAAGGTCCATTTCGCTGAGTACTTCTTTAATCTCATTTAAAGATTTTCTTCCAAAGTTTTTAGTTTTAAGCATTTCTGCCTCTGTTTTGCTCACCAACTGATAAATCTTTACAATATTAGCATTCTTAAGGCAGTTGGCGCTGCGAACAGAAAGCTCAAGTTCTTCAACGCTTCTATATAGATTCTCATTAAATTTCGGTTTTTCTTTTTCTTCAGTCTTCCTTACAGGTTCCGGCTCAAGTTCTTCATCAAAATTGATAAAAATGGTCATCTGCTCCTTCAATATTTTAGCAGCATAGGCTACCGCATCTTCAGGCAGAATACTTCCGTCCGTCCAGACCTCAAGGGTTAGTTTATCATAATCCGTTCTTTGGCCGACACGAGCATTTCCCACTACATATGTTACACGTTTGATCGGGGAAAAGACAGAATCCACCGGTATTGTGCCAAGAGGTGCGTCTTCATCTTTGTTTGCTTCTGACAATGAATATCCTTTACCTATATTAACTGTCATACTCATCTTCAGTTTTGCTTTATCTGTAAGTGTTGCAATATGTTGTTCGGGATTCAACACTTCACATCTTCCATCTTCGCTGATGATATCGCCTGCGGTAACTTCTCTCTTTCCTTTCAGGTCAATTAGAACTGTTTTTGGGTCAGAATCAGCAAGTTTAAAACGGACTTCCTTTAAATTTAAGATTATTTCGGACACATCTTCATATATACCTGTAATAACACTAAATTCATGCATAACACCTTCAAACTTTACAGATGTTATCGCGGCACCATACAGAGAGGAAAGGATTATCCTTCTTAATGAATTTCCGATTGTTATACCAAATCCCCTTTCAAGAGGTTCACAAACAAACTTTCCATAGCTGGGTTTGCTAGTTACCTGAACCTTTTTCGGCCTTATCATCTTTTGCCAGTTCATGTACATAAGTTCATTTGATGTCATTATCAATTCTCCATTTTTTTAAGAGGAACCTCGGAAGGATATATAAACGATACATAAGTTAACGGCTGTACCGCAGTCCATATTTACGCCCTTTATCCACAATTACTTAGAATAAAGCTCTACTATAAGTTGTTCCTGGATAGGAGTTGTTATATCTTCACGAGAAGGAAATTCTTTTATCATTCCTTTCATTGTCTCTTTTTCTAAATCTAGCCACTGCGGTATACCTCTTCGTACCACAGCAGCAAGAGCATCTTCTAAAACTTGAATCTTACGGCTCTTCTCTCTGACTTCAACAACATCCCCGATTTTAATAAGATATGATGGAATATTAACTTTTTTTCCGTTAATCAGAAAGTGATTGTGTCTGACAAAGTGGCGACCTTGAGCTCTAGAATTAACAAAGCCCATTCGATAAACAACGTTATCGAGTCTACGTTCCAAAAAAACCAAAAGATTCGTGCCGGTAATGCCTTTCTGATTATCTGCTCTTTCAAAAAACAGGTGAAACTGTTTTTCTGAAAGACCGTACATTCTTTTTACTTTCTGTTTTTCTCTAAGCTGAATCCCGTAATCTGATGTTTTTCTGCCGCGACGTTGCCCATGCTGACCTGGTGGATAACCGCGCCTATCAAAAGCACATTTATCAGAATAACAGCGGTCTCCCTTTAGAAATAATTTTAAGTTTTCGCGCCGGCATATCCGGCATACAGAACCTGTATATCGAGCCAAGTATTCCTCCTTTTGAATGAAAATCGAATATTAAAGGAATTTTTCCTAATTTTTTTATATAATTGATATGATTTATCAGTCACTCATTCTTTAATTTTCTAACAGT
>Ga0316577_10000689_pt1 | contig 14233 bp, 11 predicted proteins | sample S5NA_FD_203073 | JGI IMG/M metagenome (GOLD analysis project Ga0316577, IMG submission 203073) | Rhizosphere microbial communities from salt marsh grasses in Alabama, United States - S5-7_050615r2r1 | ecosystem: Host-associated > Plants > Roots > Rhizosphere | place: USA: Alabama | collected... | reverse complement strand
AACTTGCCACTGCCTATCTGAAATTCTGCCAGTCCAACCCCAGCTACTTCCGCTTGATCATGGCCTTCGACCGCGGACGCTTCGAGGAATCGATCTCGTCGGAATTGCACCGCCAGGTGATGAACAAGAGCCTGCAAGGGTTGGACATGCTGGCCCGCACCATCGAACAGGGAGCAAGTTCAGGCGTGTTTCATGCCGACGACCCATGGCAGGCAGCCGGTTCGGTATGGGCGGCAATGAACGGCGTGCTTGTGCTGATGGGCCACCCGCTGCGCCAGCGGATGCTGCGCAGCGATCTGGATACGATGTTCAAGGCGACGTTGGACCTGGTCTTGAGAGGCTTGCAGGATAGAGAACCGCGAATGGAGAAGGAGGATAGGGTATGAAGGAAGTTGTCATTGTCGGGGGCGTGCGCACGCCAATCGGAAGCCACGGAGGAGCGTTCCGGACACTTACCGCCCAGCACCTGGCGGCCCTGGTTTTTCGGGAAGTCATTGATCGGGTGGGCATTGACCCCAAGCTGTTCGACGACGTCATCCTGGGCTGCATCGGGCAGCAGAGCGATGCCGTCAATATTGCGCGCGTGGCGGCCCTCTTGGCTGGGGTCCCGGTGAATGTGCCGGGCTATACGGTGCAGCGCAACTGTGTGTCGGGCATGGAATCGATCTCGGGCGCCTGCCAGGCGATCCAGGCCGGCGATGGCGAGGTGTACCTGTCCGGCGGCACCGAGAGCATGAGCACCTCGCCCTACGTCGTCCGCGGCGCCCGCTGGGGGCTGAAACTGCGCCACGACACTTTTGTCGACTCGCTGTGGGAGGGCCTCACCGACCCGGTGTGCGGCGTGATGATGGGCTACACCGCCGAGAACCTGGCGATGATGTACAATCTCAGCCAGGAAGAGCAGGACAAGTTTGCGGTGCTGAGCCACAAGAAGGCATTCCGCGCTACGCGCATGGGTCGCTTCCGCGACGAGATCGTGCCGGTGCGGGTCACCAAGGTGGCGGCGGGGCAGGAAGTAGGCTACGAGGATATTGTGCAGGACGAGAACATCAACCCCACGCTCAACGAGCGCAAAGCAGCTCTGTATCCCACCGTCTTTAAGAAGGGCGGGAGCGTCACACCGGCTAATGCCTGCCCTATCAGCGACGGAGCGGCGGCGGTGATTGTCATGACGGCCGACAAGGCCAAGGAGCTGGGGCTGGAGCCGCTGGCGACGATCCGGAGCTATGCCTACGCTGCCATCCCGCCCGAGATCATGGGGCTGGGTCCGGCTTACTCTGTGCCCAAGGCGCTCAAGAAGGCCGGCTTGAAGCTGGCCGACATCGAGCTGTTGGAGCTGAACGAGGCCTTTGCCGCCCAGTCGATTGCCGTGGGCATTGAGCTGGAGGATCAGGGCTGGGACTGGGACAAGGTCAACGTGAACGGCGGGGCTATTGCCCTGGGCCACCCGGTGGGCTGCACAGGCACGCGCCTGATGGTGACCCTGCTTCACGAGATGATCAAGCGCGACGTGTCGCTGGGCCTGATCACCGCCTGCGTCGGCGGCGGCATGGGCGGCACCATTGTCGTCGAGCGCAAGTAGGAGGAAATCATGGCAGACGTGACGATGTGGAGTGACAAGAAAGTAAAGGCGGCTTTTGAGGCCAAGGCGTGCGCGCGCCTGGAGGAAGTGAAGGCGGAGCTGGCAGGAAAAAGCGGGGTGGTCGCCATCGAGCCGGACAGCGGAGACTATTTCGTCGGGGAGACCCTGGGCAAGGCCGATGCGGCAGCGTATGCCCGTTATCCGGATGCCTGGGTTTACTTTGCCCGGCTCGAGGATTTCGAAGCTGCCATCGCCCTCCCAACCTGGTGAGGGGATGGTGCCCCAAAGACGTGGTTGCGCGGGGAGTGACTCAGGAGGAGGATTCTTATGTGGATATTCAAAGTAGGTGTGGTCGGGGCAGGATCCATGGGCGGGGGGATAGCCCAGGTGGTCACCTTTGCCGGCTTGCCCGTGGTCGTGAAGGATATCGATGAAAAGCAGCTCGATCTGGCCCGCAGGCATGTCGAGGGCATCTATCAGCGCCGTGTGGACAAGGGCAAGATGACGGCGGGCCAGATGCAGGAAAAGCTGGACCTGATCGAGTACACGCTCGACTATGACGACTTTATGGATGTGGACATTGTGATCGAGGCGGTGCCCGAGGTCATGGCAATCAAGGAGGCGGTGCTGAAGGAGCTGGACGAGGCCTGCCCGCCCGATACCATCTTTGCCTCCAATACCTCGGCGCTGTCGATCACCGAGATGGGCGCCGCAACCAGCCGCCCGCACAAGATGATCGGCATGCACTTTTTCAACCCGGCGCACGTCATGAAGCTGGTGGAGATCATCCCCGGCGAGGAGACGGATCAGGATACGATCGACACGGTGGAGCAGTTCACGCAGGAACTGCGCAAGATCCCCGTCATTGTCAAAGAGTGCCCCGGCTTTCTGGTCAACCGCCTGCTGTCGCCCTATTTGAACGAGGCGGTGCTGGCCCTGGAGCAGGGCGCTGCCACCGCCGCAGAGATCGACGAGGCGATGGGCCGGGATGGGTTTGGCTGGCCGATGGGCCCCTTCTTCCTGATGGACATGATGGGCATTGACGTCTGCGCGCACGTGGGCGCGTATCTCGTGACGCAGTATGGCGACCGACTGGTCGAGGTTCAACTGTACCAGAAGTTGCTCGATGCCGGGCGCCTGGGGGAACGAGCGGGCGCGGGCTTCTATACCTATACCGCCACCAATGCGCGGCCGTTGGAGGAGATCATCCAGGAGCTACAGGCCAGCGGCGAGGTCGAGACGGGCACACGCTTTGGCGTGGACCGGTTGATCATGCCGTTCCTGAACGAGGCTGCGCTGTGCGCCCAGGAAGAGATAGCGAACGTCAACGACATTGACATGGCCTGCATCGCCGGGATCGGCATGCAGGTGAACAAGGACGGCTATCTGGTGCGCATGGGCCCGCTAGAGTATATGGACGAGGTGGGCCTGGACGTGATCGTGGAGAAGCTGGAAGCGCTAGAGGAGGAGTTCGGCCCGCGGTTCCATCCGGCGGAGATTCTTACCCAGAAGGTGCGCGCCGGCCATCTGGGCAAGGCGACTGGGTACGGATTCAAGGAATACACCACCTGATTCGATAGTACAGGGAAAGGAGCCAAGAATGGGAGAGTATCAAACCGTCAAGCTGAGCATCGAGGATCGTGCCGCCATCGTGACTGTCGACCATCCACCGGTCAATGCCTTTAACAGCCAGGTGTTCGATGATATGAACGCGGCCATTGACGAGGCGCTGGCTGATGAGCAGGTCAAGGTGATCATCATCACCGGGGCAGGGCAGTTCTTCGTCGCCGGCGCGGACATCAATGAGCTCTTGGCGCTGAAGGACGATCAAGAGGCGCTGTATGCATTTGGCATGAAGGGTCATGAGCTCTTGTTCGAGATTGAGCGGTCCAAGAAACCGGTCATTGCCGCGATCAACGGGCGCGCCTGCCTGGGCGGCGGCAACGAACTGGCCATGGCCTGCCACATCCGCCTCGCCGAGGACAGCGTGCAGTTTGGCCAGCCGGAGATCAAACTAGGTCTGATTCCGGGCTGGGGCGGCACGCAGCGGTTGCCGCGCCTGGTGGGCAAGGGCAATGCCCTGGAGCTGCTCCTGGGCGGCGGCAACATCAAGGCCCAGGAAGCCTATCGCATGGGGCTGGTGAATAAGGTGGTGCCTGTGGGCACGGTCGTCCGCGAGGCCAAGCGCTGGGCCAAAGTCCTGTCCATGTGGAGCGCAATCCCAATGGCGGCCATCCTCACCGCCGTCAACGAGGGACTGGAAGCGGAAACCATGAAGGATGCCGTGGAGATCGAGGCTCAGCAGTTTGCGGCGCTTCAGGCCAGTGAGGATATGGAAGAGGGTTTGTCCGCCTTCCTGGAGAAGCGCAGGCCCAGGTTCCAGGACAAGTAGCAATCGGCATGAGACGGGCGGGATCAGCGGAGGATCTCAATGGCGCGATCCTTTGCACCCGCCCCGCCTGCACCGCTGATCTGTGCATGGTCCGGTAGCCATTGGATGGCCGAAGATGGTGATCCAAAGGAGGGGATGGTATGGACTTTTCGCTGAACGAAGACCAGTTGATGTTCAAAAAAATGTTCGCCGATTTCTGCACCAAAGAAATCCGGCCCAGGGGCGAAGAGATCGACCAATCGGAGGTGCCGCCGGTCGACCTCCTCGAGAAGGCAGTAGATCAGGGTTTCTGTGCGGCGCTCGTGCCCGAAGAGCTGGACGGCTGTGGCCTGGATATCTACACCTACATGCTCATGCTGGAAGAGGTGGCCCGGGCCGATATGTCCACGGCCCTCATCCTCAGTATCCACAACAGCCTTGTCCTCAAGCCGCTGATCGATCACGGCACCGACGACCAGCGGGCGCGTTATCTCGAGCCGCTGTCGTTTGGCGAAATGATAGGTGCCTTTGCCCTGACCGAGCCGGGCACCGGTTCCGACGCGGCGGCGATGGTAACCACCGCGGTTCTGGATGGCGACGATTATATCCTCGATGGCACCAAAGTCTGGGTCAGCAATGGCGAGATAGCAGGCGCGATCCTGATCTTTGCCCAGGCCGAAGGGGGTATTACCGCCTTCCTGGTCGACGCCGGCACGCCGGGCCTGAAGGTCGGGTACCGGGAAAAGACGCTGGGCATGAGGGGCGTGCCGTGCAACACGCTCTATCTCGACCATGCTCGCGTGCCGGCTGCCAACCGCCTGGGAAACGAGGGGCAGGGGCTCAAGATCGCCCTGCAGGCGGTGACCCTGAGCCGGTTGGGCATGGGCGCGCTGGCGCTGGGCGGAGCTGAGCGGGCTCTCGAAGAGGCAGTCCAGTTCTCCATTGAGCATATCCAGTTTGGCGTCCCCATTGCCCGGAAGCAGACCATCCAGAACTTTGTCGCCGACGCCAAAGCCGAGATCGAGGCCCTGCGCAGCATGATCACCCACGCTGCCTGGCTGGCCGACACGGATCAGGACTTCCGGCTGCAAGCCTCCGCCGTAAAGCTCTTTGGCACCCAGGCGGCTTCCGGCATCACCAACAGAATGCTCCAGGTCCACGGTGGGTACGGCTATATGAAAGAATACGCCATCGAGCGCTACTACCGGGACTGCCGCGCCCTGGAGATCATCGACGGGACGAGCCAGATTCTGCAGTTCCTCATTGCCCAGGACGTCTACAAGGCCGAGGGGCTGGAGATCCGGCCCTGAGGGGGCCTGAATAGGAGGATAGAACTATGGACTTTTCTTTCCCCAAGGAGTACCAGCTCTTTCGCCGCATGGCGCGCGACTTTGCTCAGAACGAGATCAAGCCGCGCGCCAAGGCGATCGATCGCGATCACACGGTGCCCCATGATATCATCAAGAAAGCGGCCAAGCTGGGCCTGTTGGGCGTGCCGTTTCCCCAAAAGTACGGGGGCATGGGTGCCGGTGAAACGGGCTATTGCATCCTAGCCGAAGAACTGGGGCGCGTGTGCAGCAGCACGGCAACCGTCATCGGCGCCCACATCGGTATCGCGGCCATGTCCATCCACCTGGACGGCACGGAGGAGCAGAAGCAAAAGTACCTCGTTCCCCTGGCCCAGGGTACCGCTATCGGCGCCTTTGGTCTGACGGAGGCGCAAGCCGGGTCTGACGCGGCAGCCATCAAGACGACGGCGGTGCGCGATGGCGATCACTATGTGCTCAACGGTACCAAGCAGTTCATCACCAATGGCGACATCGCCGACATCATGACCGTCATGGCCCTGACCGATCCATCGCTGGGTGCGTACGGGGGCATCACCGCTTTCATCGTCGAGACCGACACGCCCGGCTTTAGCATCGGCACGCTGGAGAACAAGATGGGCATCCGCGGCAGCTCGACGGCTGAGACGGTCTTTGAGGATGTCCGGGTGCCCAAGGAGAATGTGCTGGGCGGGTTTGGCGCCGGGTTCCTGACCTTTATGAAGACACTGGACGTCGGACGGGCCAGCCTGGGAGCGGCTTGCCTGGGAGGCGCGCAGGCAGCCATGGAGGCCAGCATCCAGTGGGCCAGAGCTCGCGAGCAATTCGGCGTGCCGATTGCCACCAAGCAATCGGTCCACTTTATGATCGCCGATATGGCCGTCGAGATCGAGGCGCTGCGCTCTTTGATCTACCGCACGGCGTGGATGATCGACACCGGCCAGCCGCACATCTTGGAGGCATCGGCCTGCAAGCTCTTTGGTTCCGAAGTGGCCCACCGCTGCATCGACAAAGCGATGCAGATCCACGGCGCCCTGGGCTACAGCCGCGACTATGAAATCGAGCGCGGCTGGCGCGACCAGCGGATCACCGAGATCTATGAGGGCACCAACGAGATCCAGCGCATCGTAGTCGCTGCGAACATCTTCCGGCCCTATGGCTTGCGGATCCCCACGTAGCGAGGCCGAAAGGAGCGAGTCATGAGAATAATCGTACCGATCAAACAGATCCTGGATCCCAGCGGCCTCAGCTTCCGGCGCGATAAAGAACGGATGTTTATCAATCGCGAGGAGTGGATCATCGATCCCGGGAGCAAGGCTGCGATAGAGGCCGCGTTGCGTCTCAAGGGCGAGGAGGACGAGATCCTGGCCCTCAGTGTGGGCCAGCCTCGGGCTGACGATGCCTTGCGCGAGGCATTGGCCATGGGCTGCGATACGGCCTACTTGCTCAGCGATGAAGCGTTCGCAGCAGCCGACGTCTCGGTGACCGCCCGGGTTCTGGCGGCGGCGGTCGGGCGGTTAGGCGGCGCAGACTTGATTGTTGCCGGGCGCGAGTCGGGAGACACAGGCGCCGGACAGATCGGTCCCCGCCTGGCAGAGGCGATGGGCTACGCACAGGTCACCGACGTGGTCGCGCTGGCGATCGGGGAGGACGGCATCGAGGCCACGCGGCGTTGGGGTGAGGGATATGCGATGGTCGAGGCCCCGCTGCCCGTGGTGGTGACGGTTGCCCCCGAGGCATTCGAGACGCGCTTGCCCCACGGGGCGCGAATCATGAGCGCCTACCGGGAGTGGGATGTGCCGGTGTGGACAGCGGCCGACTTGGAGCTGGCTGACGCTGCACTGAGCCCTCTGCTGGCAAAACGCGCCGAGAGCTTTCCGCCGGAGCTTGAGGTTGGCGAGCGGTTCCGGGGAGATCCCGAGACGGTTGCCGAGGATGTAGTCGCGGCGCTCAAACGGCAGAAAGCCATCGCGTAGGCAGGAGGAAACCAATGGACTTTAGCTTTCTCGACGATTGGACAGAAGAAGAAGCAGGTCCGAAGCTCGCAGAGGTAGGGGAAGGATACCGCAACATTTGGGTTGCCGCCGAAATCATCAACGGCGCTCTGAGCTCGGCAACACTGGAAGCCATGGGCCAGGCTCGCGACCTGGCCGATCAGATCGGCGTCTATGTCTACGGGGTGTTGCTCGGCGACGGCGTGGAAGCCCTGGGCCAGAAGCTATTTGCCTATGGGGCAGACATTGTGCTGGTGGCGGAGGCGCCTGCACTGGGCGAATACCAGCCGGAGACCTACACGCAAGCCCTGGCCTGCCTGGTAGAGCAATACCGGCCCGAGATCCTGCTGTTGCCCGCGACGCACCTGGGCAATGACCTGGCCCCGCGCTTGGCTCAGCGGCTGAATACGGGCCTGATCAGCCATTGTATCAGTCTGAGCCTCGACATGTCCGAGCGCCTGCTGTTGGGCACCTTTCCCGTGCTGGGCGGCGAGATGTACCATACCGTCGCCTGCCCGGAGGCGCGGCCCCAGATTGCTACCCTGGAGCCCGGCGCCTTCCGCCTGCCCTACGAAGACACCCACCGCTCCGGCGACGTCGAGCTGGTGGAGGTGAACCTCGGTGAGGCAAGGGGGTGGCTCACCTGGGTCGACCTCGACGCTGAGGCCGACCTGCCTACGGTGCCTCTATCCAAGGCGAAGGTGGTGGTCTCGGCTGGTAGGGGGCTGCAGGATGCCGCGGGCTTTGCCCTGGTGGAGCAACTGGCGGAAGCCCTTGGCGGCGTGGTCGCCGGCTCGCGGGGCGCGTACGATGAAGGCTGGATTAGCGAAGAGCAGATCGTGGGTGTCGGTGGGAAAGAGATCGCACCCGATCTATACGTGGCTTGCGGCGTCTCTGGCGACGTGTACCACACCTTTGGATTCCAGAATGCCAAGCTTGTCGTGGCTATCAATCCTGACGAGGATGCGCCCATTATGAAGGTCGCCAACGTGGCTGTGGTTGGCGACGCCAAGCTGGTGATCCCGGCCCTATTGGAGGCACTGGCTGCCTAGGCAGCTTGCGGAAAGCGATGCATGACCATCCTGGAAGCCGAGAACCAGGGCTTCCAGGATGGTTGCTTCGTATCCTGCTCTTGCCGGTGACGGTCTACCAGGTAGGCCACCGGCAGTGCAAAAGCGAGCACCTCTCGAGCTTTACATTTCTGCGACAATCTGGTATACTGTACAGGCCGGGTTACTCCCAACCCCCGCGCATCTAGGTTGCTGCACTGCGAATACATAGAGAAAGGCCAGCTCGACGATGCGACTGCCAGCCACAACACCGACCACGCTTCTCGCACTAGTAGCGGCGATGATCTTTTCACTAGGGGCCACCGCTGCCACCGCATTGGATACCGATTCCGAGATCGGCGGCCTCTTTTCCGGATCGAGTATCCCCGGAACCCTCGACGTTACTGCCCGTCCCACTGTCACACGCTACCGGTATGTCGATGTCGACTTTGATGACCTGATCCGCGACGATGGATCGCCAAAGGACATCGAGCCGGGCCATACCTTGCTCCTGAACCTGTTCGACGACGAGGTTCATACTGCCGTACTCGATAGGGTAGAGTTCAACCCCGGCAGTGATTTCACCTGGCTGGGCCACCTCAGCGGCGAGCTGTACAGCCAGGTGATTCTTGTGGTAGGCGACGGAGCCTTGGTGGGAAACGTCACCACGCCCGACGCCCTTTTTCAGGTGCGCTATGCGGGGAATGGGGTCCACGCTGTCACCGAGATCGATCCGTCGGTCTTTCCCTCCGAGCTGCCGCCGGTTGCGGCTCCGGTGGGAGACAAATCTACCGTGCCCAGCATTCTACTGGGAGAGGACGACCAACCGAGTATCGATCTGCTGGTGGTCTACACCCCCCAGGCGAGGACGAGCGTGGGGGGCTCCAGGCGCATGCGCGAGCTGATCCAGCTGGCAGTCGCCGAGACGAACCAGTCGTACGAGAACAGCCACCTGGATCAACGTCTGAATCTGGTCCACTATGAAGAGGTGGCTTATGAGGAGGCGGGCTTTCCACTGGCCCTGAGCAATCTCACGCACCCTACTGACGGTGTCATGGACAACGTCCATACGCTGCGGGATGCCTACGCTGCCGACGAGGTGGTGCTGCTCATCGAGGACTATACTGCCTGTGGCCTGGCATGGCTGATGACCGAGGTCAGCACCGATTTCGAGATCTATGCCTTTGCCGTCGTCAATGAGGCCTGCGCTGCCGGCAATTATAGCTTTGGGCACGAGCTGGGCCACAACATGGGCGCGCAGCACGATTGGTACCAATACCTTCTGTCGTCTGGAATTCCACCTGCCTTTCCGTATAGCTTTGGGTACGTGAACGCGTCGGCTGGCTGGCGCACCGTCATGGCGTACGACGACGCGTGCCAGGATCGGGGAATCGACTGTCCGCGGCTGCCCTATTGGTCCAACCCGGACGTGACCTGGGATGGCGAGCCGATGGGCGTGCCCGAGGGCACCTCGACGGGCTGCCTCGCCGGCGAGTTCGATCCGAACTGCGACGCCGACAACCGCAAGACCCTCAACGCTACGGCGCCCACCGTTGCCAGTTTCCGAGGCAGCACCCAGTTACCGAGCGCGCCGGCCGATCTGTCAGCCACCGCGATCTCTCCGACGCGCATTGACCTTTCGTGGGCGGATACTTGCGAGCAGGAGAGCGGCTTCCGCATCGACCGCTCGCCGGACGGCGTGAGCGGCTGGGCGCAGATCGGGTCGGTCGCCTCCAACGTCACGTTCTACTCGGATCTGACGGTGCTTCCTGGGTCGGCGTACTACTACCGCGTGCAGACCTACAACGATATGGGGGCTTCAGACTATAGCAACGTCGCTAGCGCCATGACGCCGACGAATATTGTAGGGCCGCTGGTTTACGAAGACCAGGTTATCGACGACGACCGCGCCGGCGCCAGCGACGGCGACCGCAGCGGATTCGTTGACTGTGGCGAGGCCATCGAGCTGAAGGTCAGCCTCGCCAACCAGGGATACGCCGAGGTGACGGGCGTGGTTGCCGAGATGACGGTCGCCGATCCGTATGTCGACTGGACGGGCAACATGGAGAGCAGCTATCCGATCATCGAGGGGCTGACTTCCGATCTCAACAGAGAAGCGTTCGAGTTCGAGGTAGCCGACGACACACCTAACGGCCATCTCATCCATTTCAATCTCGCGGTTGTCGCCGATAACTGGGGACCTGGGAGCATTGGATTCGACGTGCCTGTGTTCTGCTCCGCCACTGCCCAGTACCGCGTCCACCTGCCATTCATCTTTCGTTGACCGGGCCGTCGTCGCCAAAAGAAAAAGGCCCTCTGCCTGAGAGGGCCTTTCGTTTTGCCGCTTCGAGAGCTACACTCGGGTCAAGTAACGCCCGCTACGCGTGTCCACGCGCAGGATGTCGCCCTGCTCGACAAAGAGGGGAACTTGGATCACGAGTCCGGTCTCCAGCGTTACGTCCTTGGTTGCGCCCTGGGCTGTATCGCCGGCAAAGCCGGGCGGCGCTTCCACTACTTCCAAGTCCACGGTGATGGGGAGCTCTACGTCCAGCCGCTCTCCTTCGTAGCTCGACAGCTCGATCTCGGTGTTTTCCACCAGGTACGGCTTGGCGTCTTCGAGCACCGCGTTGGGGAGCGGAAACTGCTCATAACTCTCGGTGTCCATGAAATAGTAGAAATCGCCGTCGCTGTAGAGATACTGAACCGTCTGGTGTTCGAGCCGGATGTCCTGCACCCGGTCACCGGACGTAAAGTTTTTGTCAGTCGTCGAGCCGCTACGCAGGTTGCGCAACCTGGTGCGGATAACAGCTTTGCCCCGGCCCGGCTTGTGATGTTGATAGTCAATGACCTTGTACAACTCGCCATCCATGGTAAAGGTCACGCCTTTGCGCAGTTCGTTCACGTCGATCATGGTACCTGCTCCTTCTGTCATTCACGAGTGGCCCGATTATAGTTCCTTGGTCTGGGCCTGTCAAGTCTCGCGTGGGGGCACGGCGCGCTGCGCAAGTACACACCAGATCGCGCCTTCCATCAACGAAAGCGAGCGCTGCCGTGACTCCTCCGAGTTCTCCCGTCTCTGCCGGCTACCACCAGTCCTGCCGCGAGCGGGGGTCCATGAATGTGCCAGCGTCGCGGATGGCGACGCCGATTTCGGTGGTTCGGGCGCGGCCAAACGGCTGGCCCGCGCGCAGGGCCGGCAATTGGCCGCGCCCGGCATCGTTCCATGCCTGGTAGAGGGCTAGCAGGCTGGGCTCCACGCATATGTTCTCTACGTGGATCGTGTAGCCAGATACAACGTTGTCGTCGCGCGTGTATTTCAGCGTGATCCGCTCCTCGCTGGCATAGAGCACCAGCGCTTCGTAGCCGCTGCCAATGTCGTACCCCGAGTCGGGCAGGCGGAGCACCTCGCCGGAGGCTGTGCCCATGCCCGCCAGCGTCACCGGATAGTTCGTCGCCAGGTCGGCGCGGCAGTTGCACTCCCAGTCCCAATTGTAGACCTGGTAGAGCGTGGGAAAAGACGGCACGCGCTGGTCGGCAAACAGGGTATAGAGTTGTGGAGCCTTCGGATCGGCCGAGCCGCCATAGTCGACCAAGCCATGGTAGCCGCTGGTGATCTCGTAGCCGCGCAAGGCCAGGTTCAGGTCGGCGTGCACCTCCGCAGGCCTGTCGGTGGGTGGCGGATTGACGCTAAGCGTGTTGTACAGCACGCCCGGGATTGGAGTGCACTCGGGAATCTGCTTGGAGACGAGGGGCAGGTAGGCGCGGGGTGTGAGTTCCCCAGAATCCGCTACCGTCTGGCCGGCCTGCAAGGGAAAGAGCGCATTTGCGCCCACCACCGCAGGCGCATCTACGGCATATATTGGGGCAGCCAGATACTCTGACACACGCGCCGGTTCATGGACTGGGCTCCCCCCCAAGATAGACAACAAAAGCAACAATACGGCAATCATCGTCAAGCCTCCGATTTGCTGATACGAGTGGGCAAAGACAGATTCGCGGGTGGCGCTGGCTACTTGCCAGGACTGGCGGTAAAGCTGATCTCGCTGAATGCCGCCGCCAGATGCGGCTCGGTCGCCCCTTCTCCCACTATGGCTGCCACTGGCCGTATCCAGTCCATGGCCTCCAGCGCTGTGCCAGCCCCGGCTCCTTGGACGCCGATGATGGCGTGCCCCCAGCGGAACCTGTCGCGAAGATCACCCTGCGCGCCGATGCCGCGCAGAGCCGCCACGGCGTCTTCGCCAAGCAGTCGCGACGCCTCGTCTGAGGCTGCCACGGCAACGATCCTGCCGTCGGGCACGCTGCCCAGGAAGGCGGCTAGCTGGTGGCTGGCAGTCGCGTCAAGATGCGTGTCGAATGCAGCCGTCTGCTCGACGACCCCGGTCTCTGGGTGGATGACGGCCAGATTGTACCCCCGCTTGCCGGGCGATACGTCTGCGCCGTCGACGTAGATGTGGCCGAAATCTCCTACTTCTTTCCCGGCGCTGTGCGCGACCAGGTTCACCGGCGACTGCATCCCCGTCTGGCCGATGGCCCGCGGTGAGAGCTGCACCTGGCCGGCTGGCGTCAGGGTCTCGAAGCGCAGCCACACCTCGTTCAGCCCTTCCTGCACTTTCTTTGCCGGCAGCGTAACCTCGTAGTTCGACCATCCAGGCGCTATCTCGATCTCCGATGCCGGCAGGCCGTTGATCTCGATCTGGAGTCGCTGGTCACCCGCTGGCGCGTAGGCGCGAAGCGTCATCTGCTGGTCGTTGCCGTCAAGCGGCACCAGCAGCCGGACCGCCTTACGCTGCGCCCACACGGTGCCAGCGGAGGGGATCCCCCAGCCCTCGGCGTAGCTCAGGCGGCTCAGCGCGTCGCCCGGGCGTACCACCCACTGCTCAGGCCACGGCGGTAGATCCACCCGGCAAAGCACGAGACCGTCGTCCTCTTGCGCGCAGTCCGCCGGCATGGCGGCCTCTATGTACGGCACCATCTCCGGACCTGTATGCTCGGGATGAACCAGGATCGCCTCGATGTTGAAGAAGCGCAGGACGTCTCCTGCCAGCCCGCGGTCTTGGTCCACCACGGATGGGTCGACCTGGTGCCCCGTTTCCAGGGCAATGATCGTGTTGAGCACCGGTGCCTCGGCAAAGTACTGGAACTTGAGGGACGGGTTGCGCGAAGTATTGCCCGCCAGGATGCGCTTGCCATGCACCGTCTGGTAGTACTGCTCGAACATGATGATAGGGTGCTGGGTCCCGGTCACGCGGAAACCGTTGCGCCAGGCCACAGGCAGATCGAGCAGCGTCCAGTCGCCCGGCATCTCGTCGGCGATGGCCTGGTAGACGTCGGGCACCCGCATGTCCGACAGCGGCAGCGGGATCGACAGATGCTCAAAGAGAACAAGGGCCACCAAGGCCAGGCCAGCGATGGTTCGCGGAGCGGACCGCGGCGAGACGCGCGCGCCCAGCTTGCGCGTCCGGAGGATGGCAGCCAAACCGAACGCGACCAGCACTGACAGGCTCAGCACGAACAGCACGCTATAGCGGCTGGGATAGCGGTTGCCCTTGAAGAAAGGCAACTGCGCCACCAGCGCGAAGGGCAGCGGGATGCCGGTGTCTTGGCCGTTGACGCGCAGCGAGGGGCCGAGCGTCATCAGCCAAAAGATGAGAGTCGACAGCGTCCAAAACTTGGCCGCAGAGGTGCGGCGCCATGCCCAGACCGCGCCCAGCACTGCTAGTGCCAGGACACTGTATCCCAGGTACAGGTGCTGACCCACCGTATGGTCAAAGGAGAAGCGCTCGACCAGCGAGCCGAACAGCGGGTGGTACATGGTCGGCACCAAAAAGCCGACGAGGTCCGCCGAGAAGGCATCGGCAAAGCCTCCCCCCTCCACAAAGATATCCCCCTCCGTCATCAAGTCTGGGACCATC
>Ga0316577_10000687_pt1 | contig 14261 bp, 10 predicted proteins | sample S5NA_FD_203073 | JGI IMG/M metagenome (GOLD analysis project Ga0316577, IMG submission 203073) | Rhizosphere microbial communities from salt marsh grasses in Alabama, United States - S5-7_050615r2r1 | ecosystem: Host-associated > Plants > Roots > Rhizosphere | place: USA: Alabama | collected... | reverse complement strand
TTGATGACAGAGGTGTCCACGCTGGGTGGCGTGCAGAATAGCAAGGCCGCCAGCGGGTCGGCCTGGGCACCGGCAAAGGCCAGGCGATCCAGGCGGACGGCGACGAAATCGGCAGCCATGCCGGGCGTCAGACAGCCGATGTCATCCCTGCCCAGGACTGCGGCTCCGCCGCGCGTGCCGAGCCACAGTGCCTCTTCGGCGCTCATCGCCGTAGCGCCGTGCTCGACCCTTTGCAGCAGCATGGCCTGGCGCGCTTCGGCCAGCATGTGGCCGCTGTCGTTGCTGGCGCTTCCGTCCACGGCCAAGCCAACGCGGGCCCCGGCATCCACGAGGGCCCGGACGGGCGCCACGCCCGAGCCGAGGCGCATGTTCGAGCTGGGGCAGTGGGCCACGCCGGTTCCGGTGTCCGCCATAACCGCCACCTCGTCCTGATCCAGCGTTACGCAGTGGGCCCACCACACGTCAGGGCCCACCCACTCGAGCTGACGCATCAGCTCTACCGGACGCATGCCGAACTTGCCCATGCAGAACGCCGTTTCGTCGTGCGTCTCGGCGATGTGGGTGTGGAGGGTCAAGCCTCGCTCCCGAGCAAATCTTGCCGAATCGCGCATCAGATCGGGCGTGACAGAAAAGGGCGAGCAGGGGGCGATGACGATGCGGCACATCGAGTAGGGATCGGGGTCGTGGTGCTGCTCGACGATACGCTCGCAATCGGCCAGGACGGCTGCTTCGTCCTCGACGACAGAGTCGGGAGGCAGGCCGCCCTTTGAGGTGCCGAGCGACATGCTTCCCCGGCTGGGATGGAAGCGCACGCCCAACTGCCGCGCCGCGCGAATCTCGTCGTCGATGGTGCTGTCGTTGGGATAGATGTAGAGGTGGTCGGCGACGGTAGTGCAGCCTGACAGCATCAGTTCGCTCAGGGCGATCAGCGCGCTTACGTACACCGCCTCGCCGGTCAAGCCGGCCCAGATGGGGTACAGGGTACGCAGCCAGTCAAAGAGCTCGGCATCCTGGGCTGCAGGCACGGCCCTGGTGAGGCTTTGGTAGAGGTGATGGTGGGTGTTGATCAGTCCCGGCAGAACCACCATGCCTCTGGCATCGATCACCTCGTCGGCTGTGCGGGGCAGATTCGCTGTCGAATCCACCTGGCGGATCACGTGGTCCACGACATACACGCCCCCATCCCGGATGCGGCGCCGCGCATCGTCCATGGTGGCAACCAGATCGGCATTCTTTAGCAATAGCGTAGGCACTAGTCTACTCCTTCGCAGAATCGGCAGCGGTTGATCTGTGCTCGCTGCTCTCACTGTTCCCAGCACGATTCTAGCACACAACCAGGCCCTCGTCAACGAGGGTGCGGCGTGCTTCACCTGGCGGGCAAGTTGTGTTATAATTCCGCTGCCATGTCGACCGGGGTGCAGATAGCAACCTACGCGAGCTTGATATTCGGCTATGCCGTTGTGCTGGTGCTGGGAATCCGGTACCGGGTCGGGCGCGGGCCGACGCAGAGACTGCTGACGGCAGTTCTGTCGTTGGCTTTGCTCTGGATGGTGGCCCTGGCCATGCTGTCCCTGCTGTTCGCGGGCAACTGGTGGGACTGGGCATGGTACAGGACCGCACAGGTGGGCCTGGTATTGCTGGGCTTGCTCACGGCCGAACTTGCCCAGGCCTACGTGGGACACGACGGGCGTCGCTGGCCGCGATGGGCGTCTGCCGGGCTGTTGACTGTGGCAGCGTTTGCGGTCGACTCCTGGTTGTTCCGGGGACCTGGCGGTGTCTTGCCGCAGCTGACTATCACCCTGGAGCCGAGCGAGCTTACCCTGGGGCCGACCCAACTCGCCACACTGCTCTTGATATTGGCGTGGGCAGTTCCCCTGGTCAGCGCGGGGTGGACCACCATCGCTGCCCTCAGACGGGCCAAGGGATCGAAGCATAGGAATCGAATCCGGTATCTGGGTGTGGCTTTGCTCTGTCTGATGGCCGGCGATGTCATGATACTTCTTGGTGGCACTGCCAGTAGCTATGCGGGGTTTGCGACCCGGCTGCTCGGTCTCTTTGTGATTTCCTTTGCCGTCCTGCGCCACGACTTGCCCGACCTCAAGCGCCTGAGCCTGGTGGGGCTGCGCGTCGTGGTCCTGGCTGGCATCACTGCGGTGCTCTACTCTGCCTTCCTCTTGGTTGCGGGCTTGCTGGTGGGCGGGCTGAGCTTCGCAACGAGACCTCAGGTCGTCGTCCCGGCGGTACTGCTTTCCGTGTTGCTCGCGGCAATCATCGACGTGGCGCTGGGACCGCGCCTGCACCGGTACCTGGATCGCACCGTCCTGGGGCGAAATTATGATGTCCAGCGGGCGTTGCGCGAATACAGCCATCAGGTGAGTCTGATTCTGGATCTGGAGCGCCTGGCTGAAGTGACGCTCGATTGGCTGCGGGCTACCCTGCGCGTCGAGCGCTCGGCGTTCATTCTGGTGGCTATCCAGGAGGACGGCCAGGCAGTGCTGCGGGTGCTGCGATCCAGGGTGGTGGGGGCTCTTCCCGATCAACGCTTCGCTGCCAGCAGCCGGTTTGTCATCCACTTTCGCAACGTCGGCCGGCCGTTGAGCCAGTACGACCTGGACATGCTGAGCTGGTTCCAGATCATTAGGGATGAAGAGCGGCAGTGGCTAAAGGCCCTTGAGGTCGATCTCTACATCCCCATCATGGTGAGCGACAAGCCCGTTGCCCTGCTGGCACTTGGTCCGAAAGACAATGGGCAGCCCTACTCGGATGAGGACCTCGAGACGCTGATCACGCTGGCAGGTCAGGCTGGAACAGCCGTCGAAAACGCCCGCCTGGTAGACGATCTGCGGGCGGTTCAGACCGACTTGCATCGCTTAAACACAGAACTGGCCGAGACGAACCGGCAGCTTCAGCGTCTCGATCAGACCAAGGCAGACTTTGTTACCATTGCCTCCCATGAACTGCGCACGCCGCTGTCTCAGATCTTTGGCTATTCCGATGTCCTGGCCAGCTTGGAAGGAGAAGAACTGAGCGACGCGCAGGTGGTGCAGCAGTTCATCTCGGGCATCTCGCGCGGGGCAAAGAGGCTTCAGGAAGTTGTGGATGCGATGGTAGATGTCTCGCTCATCGAGACCGGCGCCCTGAAAATGCGGCTCGCGCTGGTCCGCATCGAAGACGTGATCGCCCATGCGGTTGACTCGGTGTCGACTGTGGCCCGCGAACGGGCGCTGCGCCTCACGGTCGGCGATCTGTCGAGCTTGCCGGCCATCCAGGCCGATTCTTCTCGCCTGGATCAGGTGTTTCGCGGTCTGGTGAAGAATGCCGTCAAGTTCACGCCCGACGGCGGCGAGATATCGGTCACCGGGTTCGCCGGTTCGGGGCTGCCGGGTCGGGGGGGATATGTCGAGATTCTTGTTGCAGACCAGGGCATCGGGATCGATCCTGAGCAGCAGGCGCTGATATTCGAAAAGTTCTATCGTCCGGAGAATCCGCTGCTGCACAGCACCAACGATTCGGCCTTCAAGGGCGCGGGTCCGGGCCTGGGCCTCTCTATCGCCAAGGGCATTGTGGAGGCACATGGGGGACGGATCTGGGCCGAAAGCCCCGGGCGCGACGAGGCGGCGTGCCCAGGCAGCACCTTCCATGTCCGCCTGCCTCTGACGCAGCCGCAGGGAGAGTAGCGGCATGGCGAAGCGCTTCACAGATCTGCTGCCCTGCGATGGGGCTGTGCTAGATGACCTGGATCCGGCACTGATGGAGGCGTACCGCCGGGAGCTCGAGCGCCGTCGGCCCGGCGCGCAGCCGGCCCGGCAATCGTCGGAAGACCTTCTCCTTGGACTGGGGGCTGCGGTGAAAGCGAGACGTCGGCTGGTTCCGACGCTCACCGGCATGCTCTTCTTTGGCCGCGATCCGCAGCGCTTCTATCCATCCTTTTCTATCACATTCATGCACTTTTCCGGTACTTCTACGGCGGCCGAAAGCCTCGACGGCCCCCTTTACCTGGACAACCGGGAGTTTGGCGGCGCCATACCGGTGATGCTGGAAGCCGCGCGGGCCACCGTGTTCGAAAAGCTAAGCAAGCAGGCGGTTGTGCAGGGCTTTGTGCGGCAGGACGTGCCCGAATACCCCGAGTTTGCCTACCGTGAAGCGATCGTCAACGCCGTGAGCCATCGCGACTATGCGCTGGCCGGGAGTTTCATCCAGGTCCGCTTGTTTGCAGACCGCCTGGAGGTGCAGAGCCCCGGCGGCCTGGGCGGCAACTTGACGGTGGACAATATTGTCTACGAGCAGTACACGCGCAATCCGCACATCGTGCGCCTCATGGAGGATCTGGGCTACGTGGAGCGCAGGGGCTTGGGTGTGGATCAGATGATCCGGGCGATGGAGAGAGCCGGGCTGGAGCCGCCCGAGTTCGAAGATCGAGGCTCTTCCTTTTGGGTGACGCTGAAAGCCGGTCGGGGAGTGCAGCCGTTGCCGGATCTCAGCCACCTAGAGCTGAACGACCGCCAGGTGAGGGCATTGGCGCTGTTCCAGTCGCGGGGCAGGCTGACGAACCGCGAGTACCAGGAGGCCTTTAGCGTTTCGGAGCGCACGGCGCTGTACGACCTCCAGGGACTCGTCGAGGTCGGTCTGGCGCTGCCGGTCAGCAGTGGTCGGGGCAGGTACTATATCATGCGGGACTGATGCCGGCCCGGTGTGAGATCCGCTTCTGGCGCAGGAGGAGCGCGCGGCCTATTGGGGCCGGGCTCCTCTTTATTGTGGAACGCCGGGGACAGCGCGCCCGCTGCCTGTCATAGAACATATGTTCTGTATTTCTGGGCATTTGCGGGTTTAGTTGCGGGTTCTTGCGGATTTCCTGCGGGATTCTGCTCCGCGGTTTCCATCGAAGCCTCCATCCTAGCCAAAATAGGCCGGGCTGAGCGCGATCAACAACTGACCCAGGTAGTAGGCAAAGAGACTGAGACGGTGCTTTGCCATGGGCCTGCGGAACCGGTTGACGGCGAGCACAATGTCGGACAGCATGAAAAAGATGGCGCCGAGGCTCAACAGCCAGGCCTGGGTGGTGGTGAACGCATCGCCAAAGAAGGCCGAGATGGCGCGGTTCACCATGAAGCAGATGATCAGCGTGTAGGCGATGACCGGTCCCTGCATGCGGCCCAGGCCAGGGCGCAGGTAGACATAGATGGCCACCGCAATCCCCATCAGCACCGCACCGGTGGCGATGTCGGCAGGGTGGAACCCGTTGGGCACCGTGAAGGTTATCGAATAGACCACATGGGCGAGCAGGAACAGCACCAGCCCGACCAGAAAGGCGCGGTTCGTCTCAAACATCAGTGCCACATCGCCGCCCAGTGAGAGGACCAGTCCGACCGCTATCCACAGCGTGAACGCCGGCTGGGCGTGAGGGTTGAGGAGTGAGAGCAAGGCCACGGCTATGACCAGCAGCGTGGAGAGGGGCTTGAGGATATAGACCTGGCGTTGATCGCCCCTGAGGGCGGCTCTCACCAGCAGGGGAACGGTTACCAGCAGAAAGGGGATGGGGATCAGCTGCGCCATATTCAAACCTCCGTTGATTTTCTGGTTCTAGTGGGCCATGGGCCAGCCGCGCAGCATGCTTAGCGAGGCAAGGGCGCGATCCAGCGCTGCCAGCGTTTCCTCAGCCTCCAGATCGCTCATGATGAGCGGCGGCAGGAATTGCAGCAGCCGTTGGTCGTTGTTGGCATAGATGGCCAACACGCCTTCTTCGTACATAAGCTTGGTCATCAGCGGGCCGCAGGTCTCGTCGGGAAAGGCCAGGCCGATCATCAGGCCCAGCTGCCGTACCTCCACCAGCGTCTGCGGATATCGTGCCTGTAGCTGCTCGAAGCCGCTGGCGAACCGCTCTGCCAGCTCGCCTACGCGCCGGAGAAAGACGGGGTCGGCGGTGATCTCGAGCACCGCCATGGCGACAGAGCAACCCACCTCTGCGCCGCCAAAGGTCGAGATGTGGATGAAGGGGTTGTCGTGCATGAATTGGTTCAATTCACCGCGATAGCAGGTGGCGGCAATTGGATACATGCCTCCGCTCAGTCCTTTGCCACACACCAGGATGTCGGGCTGGATGCCTGTTCTTCCCTGTTCGGGTCCGCGCCACTGCTCGATGGCCCACATCGTGCCCGTGCGCCCCAGACCGCTCTGCACCTCGTCCAAGATCAGCAGCGCGCCGTGCCGGTCGCACAGAGCGCGCAATTCGGCAAAGTAGTCAGGCGGCGCGATGGGCATGCCCAGGGTGGCGGGCACCGTCTCGAGGATGACCGCTGCTGTATCAACGTCGATTTGGGAGGCAAGGGCCGCGATGTCTCCAAACGGCACCTGCTCAAAGCCGGGGGACATTGGGCCAAAGGGGGTGCGGTAGGCGGCGTCGCCCGCCGCCAGAGCCAGGCCTGTGTGCCCGTGATATCCGCCGCACGCCGAGATGACGCCGGGGCGTCCGGTGTGGGCGCGGGCCAGCTTGATGGCAAAGTCGATCGCCTCGCCTCCTCCGACGGCAAAGACGGTGTAGGGCAGATCGCCGGGAGCCAACTGGGCTAGCCGCCGGGCGAGGGCCGCTCGTTGCTGGGAGATGAGGTGGTGGTTGCCAATGTCCCACTTGTCCAGGGCTTGCCTCAGCGCCTCTACAATCGCCGGGTTTCGATGGCCCAGGTTAAAGACTCCGCCGTTGCAGTGGCAGTTGATGAGCCTCTTGCCGCCGCCGACATCCCACATGTAGATGCCCTCGCGACGGCCCGGCACGAAATCCATGCCGTACTGGGAAAAGAACGCTGCCTTGCCGGAGGAGACGTGATCGCGGAACCAGGCGATGCTTTCCTCTTTTGGATACTGTTTTGCGAACGCCATTGTCTCCTCCTTGCGATTGGTTCAGGCTTTGCTGTGCACCAGACAAGCACTGAGCATGCCGGGACCCGCGGCAAGCCTGCCGCTATTATAGCATATCCGGGCCGCCCGGGCAACACGCTCTGGCGAACACCCGATGGGCGCTGGTCTCTCAGCTGCTGTGCAGCAGACGATGCACCACCTGTGCCAGTTTGGCGATGCCCAGCTCAATGTCGGCGGGGGTGACGTAGCTGAACGCCAGGCGCAGGTACTGCCCTGTGGGCGCTTCGGCAAAAAAGGGATCGCCGACCGGGATCAGCAGCTTCGATTCCTTAGCCGCTTTCGCTACCTCGGCGGCGCGAAGCGGAGGGGGTAGCTGCAGCCAAATGAAGAATCCCCCACCAGGTGTGGTCCACTCTGCGCCGTCGGGCATGGCCTGGGCCAGAGCTTCAAGCATGGCGTCGCGCCGCTCGCGGTAGACCCGGCGCAGGTGTTCGATGTGTGGCTCCAGATGGCCCTGCTGGCAGTAGGTGGATAGGACATTGGCCACGAGAGGATTCGCGCCGCCGCCCATGCACCGCAGGCCGCTGCCGATCAACCTGTCGATGAGGCCCTGCGGTCCGATGAGCCAGCCCATGCGCACCGCGGGCGCCAGGATCTTGGAAAAGCTGCCGATGCGGAGCACGCGCCTGCCGCCGTCCAGCGCGTACAGCGAGCCGGGCGGGTTGCCGCCGTAGGCCAGGTCGCGGTACACGTCATCTTCGACGAGCAAGAGATCGAATCGCTCAGCCAGGTCGAGGACGTCGGGCCGCCGGTCTGCAGCCAGCGTGATGCCACTGGGGTTCTGGTAGTTTGGAATGGTGTAGAGCAGGCGCGCCCGCTCTCCCCGCTTTGCCAGCGCTTCCAGGCGATCGGCCAGCCCGCCCACCTGCAAGCCGCCGACGTCGGTTGGGACCTGGAGAGGGCGCAACCGGTGGTCGCGGAAGAGCTGAAGCGTCTCGTGGTAGGTCGGCGCCTCGACGAGCACGATGTCACCCGGCCTGGTGAAGAGCGTGCAGAGATGGTCGAGCGCCTGCGACGACCCGCCGGAGAGCATGATATTCTTTCTCTCAAGGGCCAGGCCCTCTTTGGTGTCTAACCGGCGGCGTACAAAGTCGATGAGCGGCCCGTATCCCTGTTCCGGTCCATATTGCAGGGCCAGCTCGGCCCGCGAGCGCAGCACCTCGTCTGCTGCGCGGCGGAGCTCGTCTGCCGGGAAGGTAGCCGGATCGGGCAAGCCGTAGGTGAAGGAGATGGTCCCCGGCGGACCGGCGGCCTGCACTGAGGCCAACGGATCGTAGGTTTCAGTCATCGGCTCCTCCTGGATTGCTGTCTCGCGCATGGGGCTCAAGGTGTCCTAGTCTCCGAGGAAGCGGAGGAAGACCTGGTTGCCCAGCAGACGCCCTCGCCTGGAAAGGACCACCCGCTCCGCGGTGGTCTGGATCAGGCCCAGCGCCGCCAGCTCCTCAAGCGCGTTGGCATATTGCACGCGCAGGTCCAGGCCAAATCGCGCCTGGAACCGGGCAAAGGTCACGCCCTCATCGAGCAGCCGCAGCCCAAGCATCATGGTCTCGCCCATCTCCAGCTCGGGACCGATGGTCTCCTCTGTGACCGCCGCCGCCAGGCCACTGCGCACACAACGGATATATTCCTCCGGCCTGGTCAGGTTGGACCAGCGTCGTCCCTGCCGCCAGGAGTGCGCCCCGGCCCCGATGCCCAGGTAGGGCTCGTTGTGCCAGTAGGTGAGGTTGTGCCGGCACACGAACTCGGGGGACCGGGCCCAATTGGAGATCTCGTAGTGGACAAAACCGGCCCCCGACAGCATCTCCTGGGCCAGTTCGTACATGTCGGCGGCGAGATCGGGATCGGGCGCGGGGAGACGACCCTGTGCAATGCCGGCAGCCAGGGGCGTGTCTTCTTCCACGGTCAGGGCGTAGAGCGACAGGTGATCGGGATGCAAGGCAAGGGCCTGCTGGAGGGATGCGGACCACGAGTCCAGCGACTGCCGGGGCAGGCCGTAGATCAGGTCCAGGCTGAGATTGTCGAATCCTGCCTCCCGTCCTGCCTGGAAAGCCTCGATTGCGTCCGGCGCGCAATGAATGCGCCCCAGCAGCCGCAGCTCCTGCTCGACAAAGCTCTGCACGCCCAGGCTGAGCCGGGTGACGCCCAGCGCTCGAAGGCCCTCCAACTTTGCCGGCGACACCGTCCCGGGGTTGGCCTCCACGGTGATCTCGGTCCCGGTCGCAGGTGGGAATCGGCGCCGGATCGCCTCAAAGACGCGTTCAAAATGCGAAAGAGGCAGCACCGTGGGTGTGCCGCCTCCGATGTAGATCGACCGGATGGACCCCGGTTCCGCCAGGTCCATCTCCGTCACGAGCGCGCTCGTATACTCGCCGTAGAGGCCTGCCAGATGGTCGTACGAGACAAAGTCGCAATAGGCGCACTTGGACAGGCAGAAGGGTATGTGGAGGTAGAGCGCGGTCCCCGGCTCCTCTTCCATCCCCAGACCTCTTTACTAGCTGCCTTGATTCGCGACTGACTCAATCGCCTCCATGATTTTGACATAACCGGTACAACGGCACAGATTCCCGGCAACGGCCTCCTTGATCTCGTCGCGCGTCGGGTGGCTGTTCTGGTCCAGCAAGGCTTTGGCCGACATGATGAAGCCGGGGATGCAATAGCCGCATTGCACCGCACCATGCTCTACGAATGCCTGCTGCAGCGGGTGGAGGGTGTCGCCGTCGGCCAACCCCTCGATGGTGACGATCTGGCGGCCCTCGGCGCGCAGGGCCGGTATGAGGCACGAGAGGACGGCTTTGCCGTCCATGATCACGGTGCAAGCCCCGCACTCGCCCTCGTTGCAACCGATCTTTGTGCCGGTCAGACCGAGCCGATCGCGGAGCACATCGACCAGCAATTCGTCGGCCCCGATCTGGATGGTGACTTGCTTGCCGTTGACGGTCAGGGTCAGGGGTACGGTTTGTTGTTCCATCTGTGCGTTGTCTCCTATGTGTATCGCGTCAGGGAGATTGTGGCAGCCGCCAGCGTTGACGGTTCAGAGCGTGCGCGCCCGGGCCTGTTCCACCGCTCGGGCAAGGCCCTGGCGGACGAGGACCTGCAGCACTCGCGTCCGGTATTCTTTCGAGGCGCGGAGCAGGCTGGTGCGAGGCTTGGCTTCCCCTGCCGCAATTTGGGCTGCTTGGGCGAAGGTCTCCTCGCTTACCGGCTTGCCGACCAGGAATGCCTCGGTCTCATGGGCGCGGAACGGGACCGGTGCCACAGGGCCGAGCCCGATGCGGGCCGCCTCAATGGTTTCGCCGCGGGCGTCCAAAACCACGCCCACGGCGCAGTTCAGGATGGGCAACACCAGCGCCCGGCGACGGCCGATACGCTCCCAGGCCGAGCCATGCCTCCCGTGCAGCAGCGGAAAGCGGATGGAGGTGATCATCTGGCGGGAGGGATCTACGGCGGACTTGGCCGGCCCGAGAAAGAGCCCGCCGACCGGATGCCAGCTCTGTCCCGCGGCGCCCGTCACCTGCACCTCGGCATCGAGGGCGAGCAAGGCCACGCAGCCGTCCGCCGCAGGCAAGGCGCTGGCGACGTTGCCTGCCAGCGTGGCAACGGTCTGGATTTGGAGCGCGCCGACCGTCGCTGCCGCCTCGGCAAGAACCGCCGCCTTTTCCCGCAACAGCGACGAGTCCTTGATCTGTCGAAAGGTCACGTTAGGCCCGACGTAGATCCAGCCGTCTGTCTCTCTGATCTGGTCCAGGCCGGGAATGCGCGTGATATCGACCAGGCACTCGACGGAATGCTTGCCCTCTTGCAGTTCGATGATGAGGTCTGTACCACCGGCAATGAGCTGCGCCCGTCCATCGGAACGGGCGAGGATTGCGATCGCTTCTTCGACTGAGGTTGGCATCTCGTATGATTGCCACATAGCTCGCCTCTCTGTCATCACGGGATCTGGAGCCTCAGGATAGCACAAGGATCGGTGCCTGTCAACCTCTTTGCGCAATCAGGCAGGCGCGGGGCTGCCGGATGGTCATAGCAGCAGGGGGAAGGCGCAAGCCTTCCCCCCGATCAGGGTCGTTGCCAAGAGGCGTTTGATCTCAGGCCGTTAGCTGGAAAGGAAATCGTCGATGGCCTGCTTGCTGATGCGGTAGCTGGTCCCGATCTTTTTGGCCTTGAGTTCCCCAGATTGGATGACCGCCAGCACGTCCTCTTCGCCAACACGCATGTAGGCGCTTGCTTCGGATAGGGTCATGATGTCAGGCACCGCGGCAGCGGCCTGCGTGCTGGGCTGCTGGGCGCCTGGGCCCATGGCCTGGCCCATGGCCTGGGCCATGGCTGCCCCCATACCAACGCCGGCCCCCAGGCCGACACCGGCTCCGGTCAGGCTGCCGGCCTCGCCGCCGCCCTGCGCCGCGTCGCGGATGCCGCGGGCGGTCTGGAACTGCATGTACTTTTGCATGTCGCCGATGGCGCCCATAGATGCCCGCTCGTCGATGGCCTGGGCAGTCTCTTCGGTGGGGCTGATCGAGTTAACATACAGCGTCTTGAGCTGAATGCCGAGGTTGGCAAAGTCGTCCTGAACTTTTGCCTTGGTCCCGGCGCCGATCTCGTCGTAGAGGGCAGGCAGGTCGAAGAGGCCCTTGCCCAGCTCGCCGAGGAGGTCGGTCATCTTGGCGACGACGATGCCGCGCAGGAACCTGGTGATCTGCGACGTCTCGTAGATGCCCTGCCCGCCCACGATCTTGTTGACGAATAGGGCCGGATCCTGGACCTGCAGCGAGAAGGTGCCAAAGGCCCGCAGGCGAACCAGTCCCAGGTCGGTGTCGCGCAGCGGGATCGGCTCAGAGGTCCCCCACTTTTGATCCAGGTATTCGCGCATGTTGACGAAAAAGACTTCAGCGGTAAAGGGGGTGCGCCCGCTGGTTGCCATGCCGATCAAGCCGGAGATCAACGGCAGGTTGGCAGTGGTGATGGTGTGACGGCCCGGGCCAAAGGTGTCCATGGCCTTGCCGTCGCGGAAGAATACGGCCTGCTGGTATTCTCTCACAATGACCTGGGAGCCCATGCGAAAGTCGCCGGACCCGTACTCGGGCAAACGCCGGACCATTTCATCCGGCTGTTGATCTGGTATCTCAATTACATCAATAATCCGTGCCACCTTATTCCTCCTATCGCACTATTTGAGACAGCTTATTCCAGCCCGGCCTGCAGGATGGCTTCTTCGCGGTGCCCGAATGCCAGATTCGCCTCGTCTGCTGTGGCCACCAGCGTGCCAATGGCCTCGCCGATGCCTTCGCCGGCGGCAACGGCTGACGTAACGCGGTCTGCGTCCGCGGCGACCTCATCCACAAAGTCCAGCATCCGGTTGTCGAATTCGTAGAGGGCGTCCAGTTGCTCTTCCTTCACCTTGACCGCGTCGAAGAGCCCGGCATATCCATACGAAGCGGTCTTGATGCGGTCGATCAGGAGTTGCAGCTTCATGACTGCTCGCTCCAGATCATCCAGGTATTCGATCTTGGCCATGCTGAGGAGCTGCTGCTGCAGCCCGGCTATGCGCTTGCGCTGGTCGTCGAATTTGCCGGCCAGCTGGGTGCGCAGCAGCTTGTCTGCCTCGCGCCGCATTTCCTTTTCTTTGTAGCCGTGGTATCCCGGGATCTTGCTGGTCAGCTTCTCAAAGCCTCGCAGAGAAGACTTGACGGTGTCCAGCAGGTCGTCCTGTCCTCCACCCTCCGACGCGGGCTCCGGCGGCAGTTCCTCCAACTCTTCCGGCGCGTTCTCGACCACTTCCTGCGAGTCATCTTCCTTCTCTGGGGCATCCTTGAACCGGTTCAATAGGTCGTCCATCCGTTCTGTCACCTCCTCGATTGTGAAATAATGTCAGAAAGCGCCCAACAATAGGATAGGATTCCGCCGCGGACGGTGGGGCTTCCATGGCGCAGGGCAGCCTCACCTTTCGCTCTCGGTACGGAGGCTCGTCGGATTCGCATCTGAGCTGTAGGGGTGGGTTGCCGTCCGAGTGTCTGGAATTGTTTCGATTATACACCATTTTTACGAGCCTGACAAGAAAAAGTTGTTGCTGTGAATGAAATCTGCCTGACATCTTTCTGACGGCCCGTGTGAATTGACAAATGCTTTCACTCAGGGTACTGTTGAGACTCGGGTGGCGATGCTCTCGGAGGTCAGGCAAGGGATGGCGGAGAATGCGGCGGTGACAAACGGAGAGCTGTGGAGTATAGGGGATGGGAAGAGCCGCGCTGCGCGCACGGTCGAGATCCTGCTGACGCTGAGCAGATTCGGCTTCGGAGAGCTGATTGAGCGGAGCTGGTGGGCGCGCTGGCTGCCGGGCGTTCCCATGGACCAGCCCGGAGACGACTCGCACGAGGCCGGGGCGGTCCGCCTGCGCAAGCTATTCGAGGCGCTGGGGCCTTCCTTTGTCAAGATCGGACAACTGCTGGCGCTTCATGCCGGCGCGCTGCCGCTGGCCTACCGCGAAGAGCTTTCGCAACTGCTCGATAGCACGCTGCCGCTGCCGTTCGCGGTGATGGAAGCTGTGCTGGCCGATGAGTTGGGCGAAGACTGGCGCCGATTCTTCCAAGAGATCGACGTGGAGCCTCTGGCCAGCGCGTCCATAGGACAGGTGCACCGCGGTGTCCTGGAGAGCGGTGAGGAGGTTGCCGTCAAGGTGCAGCGGCCCGGCGCTCAACGCATCTTTGAGCGTGACTTTGACATCGTGGGCGAGATTGTGCGCTATACGCGCATGCACACGCTGCTGCGGATGACGCGGCAGCAGCTTGAGGCGATCCTGGACGAGGTGGTCGGCTTTACACGGTCCGAGTTCGACTATCGCCACGAGGCTGAGGCTGCTCGCCGGCTGAGAGCCATGGAGATCGAGGGAATGTACGTCCCTCTCGTCTACGACGAGTTGTCCACGGGCAGGGTGCTGGCGACCGAGTACATCAGTGGCTATACCCTGAACGACCTGCTCAATCACCTGGACGACCCGGAGTGGCTTGCGGAGCAGCGCGTGGACCGCGACCACCTGGCGCGCCAGATCATGCGCAACCAGTTGATGCAGGCGCTGAACTGCGGCTTCTTCCAGGCCGATCCCCACCCCGCCAATCTGATCCTGATGGAAGACGGGCGCCTGGGCTACGTGGACTTTGGCATCGTCGGCGAGTTGGACGACCAGACCCGGAGAGATATCGTGGACATGGCGCTCTTTGAGATGCTGGACGACTATGAGGCGTTGTGGCCCATTATTCTGCGCTACGGGCAGCCCACCGACAAGACCGATCTGCGGGCCTTCAAGTCCGATTTCAAGGCCCTGTCGACCCGCTACAAGCAGGAAGGGGTCAAGGCCT
>Ga0316577_10000686_pt1 | contig 14268 bp, 10 predicted proteins | sample S5NA_FD_203073 | JGI IMG/M metagenome (GOLD analysis project Ga0316577, IMG submission 203073) | Rhizosphere microbial communities from salt marsh grasses in Alabama, United States - S5-7_050615r2r1 | ecosystem: Host-associated > Plants > Roots > Rhizosphere | place: USA: Alabama | collected... | reverse complement strand
AACGGTGTTATAACAGTATGTTTCCCGCTTGACCTTCCGCGGAGCCGGTCCTTTTATTGAACTGATCAACCACTGAAAGGGGAACAGCCATGACACGGTCGGAACTGGATAAGATGACGAAATCCGGCCTTCTCGATCTTGCGAAGAAGAACAAGATACGGATATCGGCCGGCATGCTCAAGGCCGAGATCGTAGAGGCGATATACAGCGGCATGAAGGGCGCGGCGGGATCCGCCGCGGTCCGCAAGGCGAAGGCGGCGGCGAGGGCCGCGATATCCGGCAAGCGATCCAGGGGGAAGGCGAAGGCCAAGACGAAGCGGAAGGCGGCCCCGAAGAAGACGGAGAAGGCGCCGGCGAAGGCGAAGAGGAAGGTGAAGGCGGCCCCGAAGGTCGCCGCTGCGCCGAAGGCGAAAGCGGCCCCTAAGGCGAAGGCTGCCCCGAAGCCGAAGGCGGCCCCCAAGGCGAAGCGCGCCGCGAAGGCGACGACGAAACCGAAGGCTGCGCCAAAAGCCAAGCGCGCCGCGAAGCCGAAGGCCGCAGCGAAAAAGCCAGCCGCCCGCATGAAGGCGGCGGCGCCGCGCCGTCACGACGACGACCGCACGATCCGCCAGATGGCCATCGAGGGGAAGTACGAGCTCACCGCCGGCCCCGTGACGATGCCGCCGGTCGAGTCGATGCAGATCCCCGATACCTACGAGGTCACGCGGATCGTCGCGCTCACCCGCGACCCGCACTGGATCTTCGTCTACTGGGAGATCACCGCCGAGCGGTTCCTCGATCTCGAGCGCAACCTCGGCGAGAGCTGGACGAAGTGCACGATGGCTCTGCGAGTCTTCGACCGCGGCGAGGGTGGCGGATACTTCGACATACCCGTCACCTATGACGCGCGCAACTGGTACATCAACGTCGCTCCGGGAGGGCGCTGGCAGATCGCGATCGGCATCGTCACGCCGGGGGGCCGCTTCATCGTCATCGCCGAGTCTGCGATCATCGAGACCCCGCGCGGGACGATCAGCGACGTCGTCGACGACCGCTGGATGATCCCCGACGACCTCTTCGACAGGATCTTCTCCGCCTCTGGGGGATACGACGTCCCCGCCGGCGGCAGCGCCGAGATGCGCGCCGCGATCGAGCAGCGGCTCGTCGAGCAGCTCGGGTCCGAGACGGTCTCGAGCTTCGGCAGCGGCCCCGTGCAGGAGCGGCCGAAGAAGGAGCGCCGCTTCCGCCTGTGGGTGGCGACCGAGCTGATACTCTACGGCGCCACCGAGCCGGACGCTCGGGTCACCGTCCAGGGGAAGCAGGTCAAGCTCCGCGGCGACGGGACCTTCACGATGCGCTTCGCGCTACCGGACGGGACTATCGACCTGCCCGTCGTCGCCGTCTCCGGTGACGGGGTCGAGGAGCGCTCGATAGAGACCGACGTGCGCAAGAAGTCAAACGAGAAGGCGCCGGTGATCAAGTGAGCGCGCCGAAAGGGTACCTCGCGCTCGTCCTCCACGCGCACCTGCCCTACGTGCGCCACCCGGAGTACGAGGACTTCCTCGAGGAGGACTGGTTCTTCGAGGCCCTCACCGAGACGTACATCCCCATGATCGAGATCTTCGACCGCTTCGAGGAGGAAGGGGTCGATTTCCGCATCACGATGTCGCTGACCCCCTCGCTTCTCTCGATGATGGCCGATCCGCTCCTCCAGTACCGCTATCTGCGGCACCTGAACAAGCTGATCGACCTGGCCGGCCGCGAGATCGAGCGCACCCGCTGGATGCCCGAGTACCACGAGCTCGCCCTGATGTACCACTGGCGGTTCACCCGGGCGCGGCAGGTCTTCGCCGAGCGATACAGCAGCAACCTCATACCGGCCTTCCGGCGCCACCAGGACGCGGGGAAGCTCGAGATCATAACCTGCGGGGCGACGCACGGCTTCCTTCCGCTGATGCCGAACCGGAAGGCGGCGCGCGCCCAGATCATGGTCGCCGCCGACCACTACGAGAAGCACCTCGGCAGGCGGCCGCGCGGGATCTGGCTCGCCGAGTGCGGGTACGCCCCCGGCGTCGACGAGCTGCTCAAGGAAGCTGGGATACGGTACTTCTTCACCGACACGCACGGGATCCTCTTCGGCTCGCCGCGCCCCCGATACGGGGTCTTCGCCCCGGTCTACTGCCCCGGCACCGCCGTGGCCGCCTTCGGCCGCGACAGAGAGTCGTCGAAGCAGGTCTGGAGCGCACGCGAAGGGTATCCGGGGGACTACGACTACCGCGACTTCTACCGCGACATCGGGTTCGACCTCGACTACGAGTACATCAGGCCGTTCCTCCATGCCGACGGGAACCGGATACACACCGGGATCAAGTATCACCGGATCACCGGCCCGACCGACCAGAAGGAGGTCTACCGGCCGTCGCGGGCGAGGGAGAAGGCGGCCGAGCATGCGGGGAACTTCATGTTCAACCGCGAGAAGCAGGTCGAGTACCTCTCGTCGCTGCTCGGAATCGCCCCGATCATCGTCTCTCCGTACGACGCCGAGCTGTTCGGCCACTGGTGGTACGAGGGCCCCGAGTGGATCGAGTTCCTCCTGCGCAAGATCCACTACGATCAGGAGACGATCGCGACGATCACCCCGTCGGAGTACCTCGAGCGGCACCCCAAGCTGCAGGCGGTCCAGCCGTCGATGTCCTCATGGGGGTACAAGGGGTACAACGAGGTCTGGCTCGAGGGGAGCAACGACTGGATCTACCGGCACCTGCACATGGCGGCCGACCGGATGGTCGAGCTCGCCGGGCGGTTCCCCGGCGCCGACGGCGTCCTGCGCCGGGCGCTGAATCAGGCGGCGCGCGAGCTTCTGCTTGCGCAGAGCAGCGACTGGGCGTTTATAATGAAGACCGGCACGATGGTCGAGTACGCGAACAAGCGCACGAAAGACCACATCGGACGTTTCGACCGGCTCTATCAAGATATCCTCGGATCGAGGATAAACGACCAGTGGCTCAAGGAAGTCGAGAGCAGGGACAACATCTTCCCCGATATCGACTACCGGGTCTTCGCCTGAGACGGCGCGAGGGATGGACGCACATCCGACGAAACGATATCTGATCGTACACGGTCACTTCTACCAGCCGCCACGGGAGAACCCGTGGACCGAGCGGATAGACCGCCAGAACGGCGCGGCCCCCTATCACGACTGGAACGAGCGGATCACCCGCGAGTGCTACCTGCCCAACGCCCGCTCGCGTCGCCTCGACGGGTACGGCCGCGTCCTCTCGATAGTCAACAACTACGAGCACATCAGCTTCAACTTCGGCCCGACGCTGATCTCGTGGATCGAGGAGCATCACCCTGGGCTCTACCGCCGGATCCTCGATGCCGACGCCTCGTCGGTTCGGGAGCGCTCGGGGCACGGGAACGCGATAGCGCAGGTATACAACCATCTGATCATGCCGCTCGCCAATGGCCGCGACCGGATCACGCAGGTCCGCTGGGGAGTCCACGACTTCCGTCGCCGCTTCGGGCGCGGCCCCGAGGGGCTCTGGCTCTCCGAGACGGCGGTCAACGACGACACCCTCGATGTACTGATCGACGAGGGGATCCGGTATATCATCCTCTCGCCGCATCAGGCCGACAGGATCCGGCCCGTCGACGGCGGCGAATGGACGGACGTCTCCGACGGCTCGATACCGGGGGGACGCCCCTATCGTTGCTTCGGGCCGCGACGCCGTCGCTCGCACAAGCGGTGGATCGACGTCTTCTTCTATGACGCGCAGCTATCGACCGACGTGAGCTTCAACCACCTGCTGCGAAGCGGCGACGCCCTGGCCGACGCCGCTGCCGGGGCCTTCGAGCGCGGCGGGGGCGATCTGGTGACGATCGCCACAGACGGCGAGGTCTACGGCCACCACGAGCCGTTCGGCGACATGGCCCTCGCCTATCTCATAGAGGAGGCCGCCCGCGCGCGCGGCATCTCGATGACGAACTTCGGCGCCTATCTCGACACGCACGAGCCGGCGTTCGAGGTGCAGACCAAGCAGGGGCGCTCAGGCGAGGGGACCGCGTGGTCGTGCTCGCACGGGGTCGGGCGCTGGAAGGAAGACTGCGGCGACAACACCGGCGCGCCTGCCGGATGGAACCAGAAGTGGCGCGCCCCGCTGCGGCGCGGGCTCGACATGCTGAGGGACTCCCTCGCCGGGATCTTCGAGACCGAGGGAGGAGTCCTGCTCGCCGACCCGTGGAAGGCGCGCGACGAGTACATCGCCCTCATGGACGGCCGCTCGGCGGAAGCGACGGAGCGCTTCATCGACGCGCACGCCGCCCGACCGCTTGAGCCCCCCGAACGTCTGCGCGCGGCGGCGCTTCTCGAGTCGCAGCGCCACGCGCAGCTGATGTTCACCTCGTGCGGATGGTTCTTCAACGACATTTCGGGGATCGAGACGACGCAGCTTATGAAGTACGCCGCCCGGGCGATAGAGCTCGCCGGCGGGGAAACGGCCGCCGACCTCGAGGCGCAGCTGCTCGGCGAGCTCCGCCTGGCCCGCAGCAACATCCCCTCTCTCGGCACGGGAGCCGACATCTACCTCGAGACGAAGCGGATCACGGCGGCGTCCCCGGCTCTCTTCGCCGGACAGTACGCGCTCGCGCGGCACCTGCAGTCGCCCGAGGTCTCTCCCGAGGCGTTCCGCTGGAGATTCGAGATAGAGGACATCCGCAGCCGCGACAGCGGCGAGCGATCGCTCGTGGTCGGGCTGCTCACGATGACATCGCAGATCACGCTCGCCGGGCACCGGTTCGGGTTCCTCTGCGGATTCGGCCCGCCCGCCGAAGCGGTCTGCGCCGTCGTACCCGGCCGCACGGACGAGGAGTACGCGCGCCTGCGCCGCCTCTTCGACGGCGCCGAGTCGTGCGGCGCCAAGACGGTGCGGGAGATCGCCGAGGGGAGGGACTGGCGCCTCGTCTCGATAGGCGGCCTCTTCCACGACGACAAGCGTACGATACTCGAGCATCTCGGCCGGCTCAAGATCGCCGCCCTCGAGGACGCCCTCGACGGGCTGTACCGCGAGATCGCCCATCTCCTGCGGATCTTCCACGAGTCGGGGATCGCCGCTCCCGACTCGCTGATGTCCCCGGCGCGGACCTATCTCGCCCACCGTCTCTGGGTCGAGCTCTCCAGATGGGAGCGCACTCTCGACCCGGCCGGGCTGCGGGGGGTCTCGTCTGTCATGGCGGAGGCCTCCGGCGCGGGGATCCCGCTGGACACGACGACCGCCGCGGAGGAGATAGAGCAGGTGATCATCGAACGGCTCGCTCCCCTTCGCGCCGGACTCGATCCGAAGATCACCGGCGCTGTGCTCGCTCTCGTCGAGCGCGTGTCGCAGGCTGGGATCGAACCTCCCGACTACGAGATACAGAACGTGATAGACGACCTGCTCGACGTGCCCTGCGAGGAGGCGCTCGAGCGGATCGAAGAACGCCGGACCGGGCGCAAGGCCGACGCCGAGGCGGTGGCGAGCCTGCTCGCCCTTGCCCGCAGACTGAACTTCAACACGGACCGCTTCGAGAAGAGGCTGGGGTGAAAGGAACGGACGCGCAGCGCAGGGCGGAGGCGCTTCGACGGGAGATCGAGCATCACGACCGCCTGTACTACTTGGAGGACTCCCCCGAGATCTCCGACGCCGCCTACGACGCGCTCCGCCGCGAGCTCGAGGAGATAGAACGGGAGCATCCCGACCTCGTCGCCGCCGATTCGCCGACGCAGAGGGTCGGCGCCCCGCCGCGTTCCTCGCTCCCGCCGGCGCAGCATGTACGCCCGATGCTGAGCCTCGACTCGACCGCCGATCCGGAGCAGGCTCGCGCCTTCGACGAGCGGGTGCGCCGCTCGCTCGAGCGCGATGCCGTCGCCTACACGGTCGAGCCGAAGTTCGATGGGCTCTCCGTCGAGCTCGTCTACCGTGACGGCGTGCTCGAGCGCGCCGCCACGCGCGGCGACGGTACTACGGGAGAGGAGATCACGCCGAACGTCCGCACGATCCGCACCGTCCCGCTGCGGCTCGAGGGCGGCACGGCGCCGCCGGTCCTCTGCGTCCGCGGAGAGGCGCTGCTCCCCCTCGAGGGATTCCGCGCGCTGAACCGCCGCATGACGGAGATGGGGGAGAGCGGGTTCGCCAATCCCCGCAACGCCGCCGCGGGATCGCTGCGGCAGCTCGACTCTCACATCACCGCCTCGCGGCCGCTCGTCTTCTACGCGTACGAGATCATGGCGATCGAGGGGGCCGATCCTCCACGCACCCACAGCGAGGAGCTCGAGACGCTCGCCGGCCGGGGGTTCCTCGTCGACGGCAACCGCACGGTGTGCGAGGGGATCGAGGAGGCGATCGCGTTCCACGCCGAGCTCGCCTCGCGCAGGGAAGAACTCCCGTTCGAGATAGACGGCGTCGTCATAGAGGTCGACGACAAGGCTGAGCGCGCATCGCTCGGCGTCAGGTCGCGCTCGCCCCGCTGGGCCCTCGCCCTGAAGTTCGAACCGCGCCGGGAAGTCACCACCGTCGACGAGATCGTCGTCGGTGTCGGCCGCACGGGGAAGCTGACCCCCGTCGCGCTCCTGCTTCCCGTCGACGTCGGCGGGGTGACGGTCAGCCGCGCCACGCTGCACAACGCCGGCGAGGTGGAACGCAAGGACGTGCGGCCGGGCGACAGGGTCCGCATCGAACGGGCCGGCGACGTGATACCGGCCGTCGTAGAGCGGATCCCCGTGCCCGGGCAGAAGCGCCGGCCGCCGTTCGAGATGCCCCTGAACTGTCCCGTGTGCGGCTCACCGGTCGCCGCCGAGGGGGCCAACCACTACTGCACCGGCGGGCTCGCCTGCCCGGCGCAGCTCAAGCGCGGGATCATGCACTTCGCCTCGAAGGGAGCGTTCGACATCACCGGCCTCGGGGAGAAGACTGTCGAGGCCCTCGTCGACCTGGGGCTCGTCGGAGGCGTCGCCGACCTGTTCCGTCTCGAGCGCGGCCGGCTCCTCGAGCTGGACGGTTTCGCCGAACTGTCGGCCGACAACCTGATACGCGCCATAGAGGGATCGAGACGCATCGCGCTCGAGCGGCTGATATACGCCCTCGGGATACGGAACGTCGGTGAGCACGTCGCAGGGATCCTCGCCGGCCACTTCGGCTCGATCGATGCGCTCGCCGCCGCCGGCGAGGAGGAGCTGACGCAGATCCGGGAGATAGGGCCGGAGGTGGCGGCGAGCATCAGGGGGTTCTTCACCGGGGAGCGCGGCAGGCGCACCATCGACGAGCTCCTCGGGCTCGGGATCGTCATCGAAGCCCCCGAGCGGACTGCGAAGGACTCGCCGCTGGCGGGGAAGACGTTCGTCTTCACGGGGACGCTCGAGACGATGACGCGCGACGAGGCGAAGCGCCTCGTCCAGTCGCTCGGCGGACGCGTCTCCTCGAGCGTCAGCGCGAAAACCGATTACGTCGTGGCGGGAAGCGATCCGGGATCGAAACACGAAAAGGCCGTCAAGCTCGGCGTGACGGTCATCACCGAGGCTGAGCTGCGCGCCCTGGCGGCCGGGGACTGATCAGTCGACGATCTCGAGCGGCCCGCCGCAGCATTCGAAGATGCAATCACCCTCGCAGCAGGACCCTTCCTCCCCGGAGCACTCGCTGCACTCCTTGATCACCTTCAGCTCGAGCCCGCAGTCCGGGCAGCGGAGGACCATCCCCTTCGTCATCTCGTGACAGCTCGGCATAACAGAACCTCCGTGTGAATGGACCGTCGTATTGTCTCACTGGAAGACCGGCGTCGGCAATCGTTTCTAGCGCCCCGCACGGTGGAGCCGCTTCAGCCCCCCGAGCGAGGTCTCGGCGGTGCCGGTCGGGTCGGCGTACCATCCGGAGAGCATCGCCCCGAGCCACCACATCGCCTGTCCCTTGATGATGCAGCTGGCCCAGGAGGTGTGCGAGGCATCGTTGCCCTGCAGCTCTGGATGCTCGTACGGGACCTGCGAACCCTCGTACTCGTACGTCGCCTGCTCCCACGCGCCGGCGGCGGGGTTCCACCACCATGAGTCGAGATCGGCGAAGTCGTAGAGCACCTTGCCGTTCGCCGCGCAGAATGCCCGTATCTCCTCGTTGCGGCGCCAGCGGTTGTACCCCATCGCACCCGTCGCCTGCGCATTCCCCGTGCAGTAGACGAAGGTCACGCCGGGGAAGCGTTCCTCGAGCGCCGAGACGGAATCGAGATAGGCGGCCACCTGCGGCGCCGTCCAGCCGTCGAGCTCGGAGCACCAGACAAAGAGCGACACATCGAGCTCCGGGTTGGCGGCGAGGACCGTCTCGGTATCCGCGATCCCCTCGGGGCTGGCCCAGTACAGGTCCGGGGTGATGTACGTCGCCGACGTCTGCCCGTTGAAGATCAGCAGCGCGTCGGCCTCATCGGGAAGGGTGTTGTTTTCGTACGCCATCGAGTAGAACGGATCGTGCTCGGCGATGAACCAGAGGCCGTCGTGGATCTGCCCGCCGTGCGAGGTGTGCGCGAAGTGCACCCTGATATTCACCTTGGCAGAGTCGATCCACGCGGTGGGAATACGTCCGAGGTTCGCGCAGGTGTGCTCTATCCGCATCGGTCCGCCGGACCACGCGTGCGCCGCCCCCGCGAGCGCCGCCGCGGCGACGACCGCAGAGAGCGCCGGTATGATCAGCTTCCTCTTCATCTCACTCGTCGCCTCTTCCCTCTATCACATCGACGATCCGCTGCCCGAGCAGCGGCGCGGCCCGGCGGGCGAAGGCCTCGTTCGGGTGCGAATTCGTCGCGCTCTTCGCGTACTCGTCGCGCAGGTACAACCCGCCCTCCGTCTCGAGCCCGTAGAAATCCCATACGAATATATTGTCCCCGGGCCGGTCCCACTCGTGCGTGACCCATTCGAAGAACTCCCGCGCGCGGCGGGCCTGCTCCTCGTCCGTGGCGCTGCGCACCTGGGCCGCGCCCGTCCAGACGATGAACTTCGTGTCCGGCAGCGAGCGCATCTTCGCGGCGAGCGCTTCGTACTGGAGCCGGTAGTTCTCGAGCCGCTTCTCGCTAGAGGAAACATCGGGCGAGCCCGTGTCGGGAAGGATGCCGCTCACGGGATAGCAGTGCTTGAACACGATCACATCGTACTTCTTCGAGAGCATCTCGAGCGTCGGCTCCTCCATGTACGGCGCCTCTCCGGCGTGGCGCACCCATATGTTCCAGTAGTCGAAGGGGTAGTTGTTCCATCCGTAGGGGGATTCCCTGGGGAACTCCCTCTCGTCGATCCGGTACCTCGTGCCGTGCTCCTTGTCGTACCGCTTCATCCACTGAGCGACACCGCCGTCCCAGACGGCCCGCCCCGTCGAATGGTGCAGGAATACGACACGCACCTGCGGCTGGCCATCGCGCGCCCCGCACCCGAACAGGGTCGCGGCGGCCGCGGTGAGGATATAGATGCCCCTTCTCTTCATGCCGGATGGTTCCTTTCCTTGCTCGATCCGCCGGACGGCGGCCGGATACCCCCCAGATCCCCGATATGCAGAATATAACGATTTTCAGCCGGCGCGCAAGCGGGGGTCCTCAGCCCCGGGGCTCGAGGCGCGCGAGGATCCGGCCCAGGACGAGCCGGGCGACAACGCCGGCGATCGCGTAAGAAGCGCCGATCCCTGCGAACCCCCCCGCCAGGCCGCCGATGCGCCACCCGACCCAGACCATCGGCACGGTCAGCAGGAAGGTCTGGCCGATCGCCAGCGCGGAGGCGTGCAGGGGCCGGTGGAGCACGTTCATGACGAACGAGGAGGTGACGAAGACGCCGTAGAGGCAGTACGCCGCCGCGACGGTCCGCAGGTAGGTCACGATGCCGCCGGCGACCACGGGGTCATCGGTGAATACGTGGGCGATCCACCGGGACCCGACGGCGAGCGCGGCGAAGGCGCCCAGCCCCCAGAGGAACGAGAAGCGGTTCGCCAGGGAGATCGCCCGCCCGAGACGGTCGAGCCTCCCCGCTCCCCAGTTCTGTCCGGTGAAGGGGCCGAGAACGCTTGAGAGGGCGAATATCACAGCCATGGCGAGAAACTCGATCTTGGTCGCGACGCCGAAGGAGGCGACCCCCGCGGGGCCTCCCGCGGCGATGATCCCCGTGACCACCGCTATACCCAGGGGGACGAGTACGCGCGAGGCGGCCGCGGGGATCCCGACGTACAGGATGCTCCTCCACGAGTCGAGTATCTCGATGAGCGGCCTGCGCTCGAAGGTGACCATCCCCCGCCTGATGCAGACCACCCAGAACGACACGACGAGCGAGACGGCCCGGGCGATCACAGTCGCCAGGGCGGCGCCGGCCAGCTCGAGCCGCGGGAACGGGCCGATCCCGAATATCAGCAGCGGGTCGAGCCCGATGTTCACCACGACGGCGACGATCATGATCAGCGCCGGCGTCTTCATGTCGCCGTTCGCCCTGATAGCGTTGTTGCTCACCATCGGAAAGACGACGAAGAGCGCGCCGAAGATCCAGATCGTCATATACTGTCTCACGAGTGCGAGTATCTCCCCCTCGGCCCCGAGCACGCGGAAGACGGGACCCATCAGGAGAAACCCGCCGGCGACGAAGAGGGCGACGGTGATGATAGCCAGGCTCAGGCTGTCGGTGGTCAGCCGCCGGACCGCGCGCCGGTCCCCCCGTCCGACCGCCCGCGAGATCACGGCGGACGCGCCGATCCCTATCCCCATCGATATCCTGACGATGAAGGTCACGACGGGGAAGGTGAAGCCGATGGCGGCGAGCTCCTTCGTCCCGAGCCGGCCGATGAAGAAGGTGTCGGTTAGATTGAAGGCGACCATCCCGGCGATCCCCGCCACCATCGGGACGGTCAGGCGAGCCAGGGTCCGTCCGATAGGCCCCTCAGTCAGCGTCGCCGCCCATCGTGCCTGCCCCTGGGCTGTTCCCATCGCCTTCGTTACGCTCCACAATTACTGTTGTCCCGCACGTCGAAAGAATTGTATTATAGTGTACCCCGTCCAGCGGGGGTAGTCGTTTGTAACCGGGTGAACCTCAACAGGGGTGGATCGATGATTATCGGCGTTCCAAAGGAGATCAAGAAGGACGAGCACCGTGTCGCCCTCCTGCCGGTCGGCGCGGAGATCCTCAGCAAGCACGGGCATACGGTCCTCGTCGAGAAGGGCGCCGGGCTCGGCAGCGGCATCGCCGACGCCGAGTACCGAGCCGCAGGGGCGAAGATCGTCACCGAGGCGGACGATGTCTGGTCGCGCTCGGCGATGATCATCAAAGTCAAGGAGCCGCAGCCGGTCGAGATCCGGCGCACGAAGAAGGACCACATCCTCTTCACGTACTTCCATTTCGCGTCGAGCAAGCCACTGTTCACCGGCATGCTGAAGACCGGCGCCGTCTGCATCGCCTACGAGACGATGGTAGGCGACGACGGCACGCTCCCCCTGCTCACCCCGATGAGCGAGGTCGCCGGACGTATGGCGATACAGGAGGGCGCGAAGTATCTCGAGCGCCCCATGGGCGGGCGCGGCATACTGCTGGGCGGCGTCCCCGGCGTCGAGCGGGCGCACGTGATGATCATCGGCGGCGGCGTGGTCGGCACGCACGCGGCGAAGATGGCCGCGGGCCTCGGCGCCTCGGTGACGATCCTCGACATCGACCTCGAACGTCTGCGCTACCTCAGCGACGTGCTCCCCGCCAATGTACAGACGCTGATGTCGAACCCCGAGAACATCCGCCAGGAACTCACCCGGGCCGACCTCGTCGTCGGCGCGGTTTTGATCCCAGGCGCGAAGGCGCCGAAGCTCGTCACGCGCAGGATGCTCAAGATGATGAAGCCGGGCTCGGTGATCGTCGACGTCGCCGTCGATCAGGGCGGCTGTATCGAGACGATCAAGCCGACGACCCATTCGAACCCCGTCTACGAGATCGAGGGCGTGATACATTACGCCGTCGCAAACATGCCGGGGGCCGTCTCGCGCACATCGACCTTCGCGCTGACCAACGCGACCTTCCCGTACGCGGTGCAGATCGCCGACAAGGGCTGGATGAAGGCGGCGAAGGAGAACCGGACGATCTGGACCGGCATCAACATGCTGCGCGGCAAGGTCACCGACAAGGCGGTCGCCCAGGCGTTCCGCGTGAAGTACACACCGCTCGGCGACGTGTTCTAAGAGCCGGGCACATACGATGAAGACAGGACGCCCCCCGTTCCGAATGGAACGGGGGGCGGTTCATTATATTCCCGCGCCGTTCGCGGCAGTACCCCTCTAGGTCTATCTCTTCATCAACTCGACCATTTCCCGCACGGCGCGCTCGACGCCGACGTATACGGCGCGCGAGATGATGCTGTGGCCGATGTTGAGCTCCTCGATCTCGTCGATCCGCACGATCGCATGGACGTTGTGATAGGTGAGTCCGTGCCCGGCGTGCACTGCCATGCCGTACTTGCGCCCCGCCGCTGCGCCGTCGCGCACGGCCCGCAGCGCCTTCTCGCGGTCACCGCGGGCGGAGTTCGCGTACTCTCCCGTATGGATCTCGATCGCGTCGAACCCGAGCTTGGCCGCCTCCTTGATCTGGGCGGGATCGGGTCCGATAAAGGCGGCGGTCCGGATCCCGCCGTTCTTGAGCGCCCTGACGACCAGCGCGAAGCGCTCGCCGCCGCGTAGCAGGTCGAGGCCGCCCTCGGTCGTGATCTCCTCGCGCCGCTCGGGGACGAGCGTGACCGAATCGGGGCTCAGCGAGAGGGCGATCTCCTGCATCTCGTCGGTGGCGGCCATCTCGAGATTGACCAGCGTCTGCGCCATCTCGCTTATAAGGCGCGCGTCGCGGTTCTGGATGTGCCGCCTGTCCTCGCGGAGGTGGAATGTCACCTGGTCGGCGCCGCCCATCTCGGCCATCATCGCAGCGGTGACCGGATCCGGTTCCGTCGTCTTGCGCGCCTCACGCAGCGTCGCGACATGGTCGATATTGACTCCGAGCCTCATCCTGTTCACCTGGTTCCTCCGTGTTTCGCCGCCGGGGACCTTCACCCCTCGAGCATCTCCGACGGCATGACGATCCGTATCCCTTCGTCGCGCGCCTCGCCGGCGAGCCAGCGCAGGTGCGGCAGGTTCTCCTTTCGCACGTGCAGGATGCCGATCACCGACCCGTGCCGGGCTGCTATGGAGAGCATCTTGCGCATATTCTCGCGCACATCCTCCCCCTTGTTGTCGAGGAAGATGTCGTTCCTGAGCGTCTTGACCCCCGCGGCGCCTCCCGCCTCGGCGACCACGGACTTCGCCGTCGTGTAGCTGTCGACGAAAAAGAGCCCGTGCCCGCGGCAGACGGAGAGCACCGCCTCCATCACGTCCATGTCGGCGGTCGCCTTCGAGCCCATATGGTTGTTCATACCGACGGCGCCGGGGACCGACTCGATGGCCTGCTCGACCGCCTTCACGATATCGCCGCGCCGCATCCCGGTCCGCACGAGCGGGATCTCGCCGTCGTCCTCGGCGCCGCGCTCTGGCTCCATGGGGAGATGGCAGATCACCTCTCGACCCGCCTCGGACGCCTTGCGGGCGACCGACTCCGAATGCTTCAGCCCGGGGATCACCGAGACGGCGAACGGCAGATCGAGGGCGAGGAACTCCCTGACGAGCCTGTTGTCGAAGTATCCGAAATCGTCGACGATCAGCGCGATCTTCGGTCCGGCCTCCCTGCGCACACCGGCGCGTTCCTGCTGCACCTTCGCCCTGCGGAAGACGCAGCGATGCGTCGTCGAGTGTCGCGTGCCGACCTCCATCTCGATGGAGCGTCCGTCGCGCGACTCGACGCACGAACGTATACGGCCGCCCGCCTGGCGCACCGACTCGTCGATAGCCGCGTTGATCTGTATGAGCGATCCGCTCGGCGGCACGTGCCCCTCGATCGAGGCGATATCCCCGTCCCGATCGGGCTTTGTGACGCGGATCCCGCCGGCCGGCACGCCGCCCCGGCGGGCGCCGGCCGCGATCCGCTCACCGAGGTCCTTCTGGACCGCTGCGAACCGCCCCGGAACGCCGATATCGAGGAGAAAGACGCTCCCTCTCGGCGTACCGAGCCACCGGTAGCCAGCCAGAACGGCGATGATCGCGACAAGCAGCACGAACGCGAGCCGCCCGGCTCTCGGCGATCCCTTCGACGTCTTTTTTTTCTTCTTCGCGCGCGCCATGTCGCCTTTCAGTCCGCGGAAAATGCACGGTGAACTATACGGCCGGCGGGAGACCCTGTCAAGGCGGGCCGGG
>Ga0316577_10000685_pt1 | contig 14271 bp, 16 predicted proteins | sample S5NA_FD_203073 | JGI IMG/M metagenome (GOLD analysis project Ga0316577, IMG submission 203073) | Rhizosphere microbial communities from salt marsh grasses in Alabama, United States - S5-7_050615r2r1 | ecosystem: Host-associated > Plants > Roots > Rhizosphere | place: USA: Alabama | collected... | reverse complement strand
AGACCTCCGAGCATAACCTTCCGATAGCCTTTTCTTTCGATACCCCTGTAATTCTTTCCGCCGCCTTGTTGAACGACGTAATGGACCAGTTCAAATCAACGGTAAAGACACCCTCTTCAATACTGTCCAATATGATATTGTGGTATCCTTCGACTGATTGGTGTAACGGGTCCATTTAGCCTCGAATATCTGACGAATTATAGTTAAAATTATCTCTACAAGTACACACTGTGGAGACTCCGGACAAATCAGAAGTCAGGCGGATCCTATGTCAAGTAGCCAGATAGATCAGATGCTGAGTAGTCAAACAGAGAGAATTATCTTTTATATTCATTATCTTATGATGTCAACACCAAACCCATGTATATTTTTTTAAAACCCTATATAGTTGCGTCAATTCGGTTGGTCATATATTTTCTGTCCGGACGATATCTTGCTTGAAGGAAACAACACCCCGTCGCAATGCTCACAAATCCTGGCCTCTTCATTTATGATTTCCGCACAGAAAGGACATTCACGGGTAGAAAATCTTTCATGTATCTTCTCGACAGATTCTTCGATTTTTTTAGATAGAAAACCATTGCCGAAATTTTTGTTCCTTATATGTTCGATTGCTTCAGTCGTTCCAATCTTTCCAATGATATCAGCAGCTTTTATTCTAACAATGTCCTGTTCAATGGGATCTAAAAGCATTTTTAACACCGATTGCCAATCATTTGCTGCATGACAATCCTCAAGAAATAAAAGCTTTCTTTCAATGCGGGTCTTCACTGCCTGTAGTTTAGCAGCGGCAATCTCATCTTCGATAATTTGCCCGGTAGCCCCATTTTGACTAAAGACTGCCATACATGCATAGCTATGGCTTCCCGGAAAGCATATGCATCGATATGAAGCATATCGGCCATAATTTCGTCTAATGTTATACCATCCCTGCTCATACAAGGGGCACCGGTTATTGAAACACACGAACAAGTAAGGTGTTCCCCATCCCAATCCATCTTCAAAGGGAAACTGGGGCACCTCCCATATGCTCATCTTCTTTCCGCAGTAAGTACACTTTGGTCTTTCCTGGGTAAGAACCCGTATTAATACATCCTCTTTTGTTTCAAAAGCCAAACGTTTTCCTCATTGCCAATTGTTATCCGCAAGTCCCATATTCTCTTGAATCATTATTTGTCCAAAACAATGGAAAGAGCTTTTTTCTTTGGATTTGAATCTGTTTTATATCTGTATGATATTGAAGCTCTGGTCAAAATGTAATGCAACATTGATGCCAGAATTCGGGCAATATTCTGATTCCATCCTGTAAATCCAATGGGGTGTTGTTCAAAATGTTATTCTTATATTTTATTCTTTTAAAATATGGCATGGAAAATGCTTTAAAAATAATAGATAATTTCCGGTTCGATAAAATCAAAGCTAAACGACTTAAAAATGATCTCCAGTTTTCATAGAATGTAAAATAAGGAGGTGACACATGTTTAATAATATACTGCTTGCCACAACAGCTTCACCTAACTGTGACAATGCAGCCAAAGTGGCATTTGATATGCAGCTCAAGTGGGGGGCGAAATTAATCGTTCTTCACGTCGTTGGCGTGTATAGGAGTAATTATACTCCTTTTGGCAAGAAAAGCGAAACCATCAAAAAAAAAATGATGGATAAAGAATATGCGGCCTTAATAATCGAAGAGATGAAGAATATCTATGCCGAGGAGTTGAAGCATACCCAAAACATTGTCCTTAAAGCCAAGATCGGGCGGCCTGATAAGGAAATTTTAAGCATGGCCCATGAAAAGGATGTTGACCTTATTATCATGGGTGCCCACACGCGCGAGGAAGGCGTTGGTCCTTTGCGGCTCAGGAGTGTGGTAGGAAACACCATGCAAAGGGTTGCGAAATCCGCTCCCTGCCCGATCATTATTATTAGCAGGCCTTGCACAGCCAACTGGAAATTATTTTCAAATATTTTATTTGGAACCGATTTTTCAAAAGCATCTGATTCTGCATTTCCCTTTGCCTACGAATTGGCAAAAGAGGTTGGCGCCAAGCTTCACTTTTTCCATGCTTTAAATATTTACTACGGCGAAGCCGGCCAGGTTCGCCAGCAGGCAGAAATCGAAGAAATGATAAAGGATGCCCGGAAGAAGATTGAAAAGAGATATATATCTCAATTGGGTGGTTTTGATAATTATGAAATCGAAGTTTGGGAAGGCATCCCGTATATTGAAATCGTAAAGTTCGCCCGAGAAAAGAATTGTGATCTCATTGTCTTGGCCCATCACACTAAAATAATCGAATCCTCTTTAGCGTCATTCGGCAGCACTACCGAACAAGTCGTTCTCCGCGCAACGCAGCCGGTTGCAAGTGTAAATCGTCCAGACAGACTTTCTGAAATGTAATCATTGCCGACAGAACCTCGTGCTATGAAATTAGATAGAAGAGGACCGTCCAAAGATAAAAAGAATTTATGGAAAATGCCGGAAACATTTTAATTCGACGGGCTAAAGAGCAAGCAGTTTGGATGGTTACCTAAAAATAAAAATGCGAAACCTGAGTAATCATTTTTTGCAGCAATCCTGGGGTGCAGCACAGGCCAACGGGCATTCCACATTCTGATCCTTTAGCTCACTGTGTCCATTTTTAAATTCATCAATGGCCTTGTGAAGTGTTTTAACGGCAAGCTGTATGCAATGGTGTTTTTTGGCAGGAAGATCGACGAGCTGTTTAAACACATCCCCGTCATTCAAATTTCTGGCCTGTTCAATAGATTTGCCTTTAACCAGGTCCACCGCTGCCATAGAAGCGGATATCGCCCCCGGACAACCGAGAACCTGATATCGGATATCCGTGATGGTATTATTATCGATTTTGAGAAAGATTTTCATGGTATCCCCGCAGGATCCCAGCATCTCGGAGACCTGATCGGCATCCGGCAAAGTTCCCATGTATGGCTGGTCAATAAAATATCGGACGGCCTTTTCCGAGTACCCGCAATCCAAAAGCATTTGTTCTTGATCTAGAGTATTTTTCTTAAATAAAATTTCGGATCGATTATTTTCTTCACGATTTAACGAATCCATCGCACAACTCCCTGATTTAGTTTATTTTAAACTTGCACATTGCACGAGTTAGAGATTCCGCCGTGCAAGATTCAGGTGCCTAAGTTGAGCGATTTTCAAGTTTGCCGCAGGTACAAGGAAGATGTTGTTTCGCAATAGTCGCCTATGCGGAACGGCATCTGACGCAGTAGATGCGGTGAAATTGGAAATCCCGTAGGGTTACAAATTATTGAAATTAAAAATGCAAGAATTCCTTAAAAATCTTTTAAATTAACCATTTCAAAAATTTGAAACACTCAGCTTAGGCGGTAATAATTTACCCGGCAAACTTAAGATTAAAAACGTTTTATGTCAAGTCAACTTTTTATTGATCCTTGACATGCTGGTTCAAGTTCCCTACGGTCCTATTTAAAAAAATTTTAATAATTGCTCGACAAAATGAATCATTCAGGAGGAAAGACATGATTAAAATATTACTGGTCACACCCGAAAAAGAGATTTTTTCAGAATTTGCTTCTACTTTGCGAAAAAACGAGGATGTTGAACTGTCCTGGGCTGCAAATGGACAAGAAGCCTTGGAAGAAATACCCGATAACCCTGTTGATCTTGTGGTCGTCAATGAAAACATTGGCGATATGACAGGGATTGAATTTATGAAAAAACTGCTTCCGATAAACCCGATGATCAATTGTTCTGCTGTCAGCGCACTAGCACCCGAAGAATTTCACGAGGCCAGTGAGGGGCTTGGCGTTCTGATGCAATTGTCTGTAAATCCCGGGAAATTTGAAGCAGAGGACCTACTGAAACAATTAATAAATCTGAAAGATCTTACAGCAGGAATTAAGAGGGATTAAGATTGAAATAAATGAGGGGCCGAGGAGTTTTTCTAAAAAACCGCTTCATGGATAAATTTTTATTAAACCGCATGATCACGCCCGAGGCGGACAAGACTCGTGGCAAAGGATCCCAAAGAAAAAGCAGGAAACGATTTTTGAAAAATCAATAGGTTGTCTGCATTACGTTAACATTCTTTTAAGGATACAACCTCGGTATGCGCCTGTTTTTTCTTTGGGCTTCGCTAAAGCTTCGACCTAACAAAAACGCTCCCTAAGCCGCTCATACAACATCCGATTTAATAAAAAATCATCCATCTTGTTGGGTCGAAGCTAAACGGGTTGTCAGCGACATAAAACTTCCGGTATTCTGCTGTCTCTACATTGAAATAGGTTTCATCCCCATACGGTTAATAATGATGCTTCCCGAAAACAAAATGATCCTGATATAGAGAGTATTACCAATAACTTTCTATTTATTATAACAGCACCTTGACAAAAAAGTTAAACGCTGTATATTATGAGCATATGCTCATAACGGTTTTTAAGAATTTAACCCTGAAGTTATACGTAACTGTATAAATTTCTATTAATTTAACCTTTTCAACTATTTGAAACGCTTACTTTAAGTAAAATAATATAAAATTCGGATGTGATGAAACATTATAAAAGATGAAAGAAAATCAATCCCATAAGATACCCCAACACGTAACAGATATTATCCTTCAAAGTATTTCTGACGGCGTATTTACTGTGGATCATAATTGGCGCATTACTTCATTCAATCGTGCTGCAGAAATGATCACCGGCGTTAAGTGCGATGAGGCTTTAGGAAAATATTGCTGGGAGGTTTTTCGTTCCAACATGTGCGAAACCGACTGTGCACTTCGACGAACAATGAAACAGGGGAAACCTTTTGTCGACACTTCAACCTATTTTATTAATAGCGATAAGCGCCGTATTCCGGTTGTGGTTTCAACTTCGTTGCTCAAAGATAAAAGCGGAACTGTACTGGGTGGAGTTGAAACGTTTCGTGATATGAGCATCGTGGAGGAACTGCGCAAAGAACTGGATGGTCGTTTTCAAATCGGTGATATGGTCAGCCGTAGCCAATCCATGCATAAAATATTTACAATGCTGCCACAGGTGGCGGAAAGTGATAGTACGGTGCTGATTCAAGGAGAAACAGGCACCGGCAAGGAGCTTCTTGCCCGGGCCATCCATGATTTAAGCCTCCGTCGCGACAAACCCTTTATAGCGATCAACTGCGGTGCTTTACCGGATACGCTACTGGAATCCGAACTTTTCGGATACAAAGCCGGGGCTTTTACCCATGCGGTAAAAGACAAACCCGGCAGTTTTGCCCTTGCTGAAAGCGGCACCATCCTGTTGGACGAAATCGGAGATGTAAGTTCTGCATTTCAGGTGCGGTTGTTGCGTGTGCTTGAAGAAGGGGAATATCAACCCCTTGGTGCCGTAAAAACAGAAAAAGCAAACATTCGCGTCATTGCGGCGGCCAACAAAAACCTCTCAAAAATGGTTGAGAATTGTGAATTTCGAGAAGATCTTTATTATCGCATCAACGTTATACAACTCACACTTCCACCCTTACGAGACCGTAAGGAGGATATTCCACTTCTTATCCATCGGTTCATTGGCAGGATGAACAATATACGCGGAAGAGCTGTAACCGGGATAGATAACGAAACACTGGAGTTGCTCATGTCCCATGATTATCCAGGTAATATCAGGGAACTGGAAAATATCATCGAACACGCCTTTGTGCTTTGTCCCAACGGAAACATTCTTCCGCAACATTTACCGGACGCTTTTATGTCTCAACCGCCGACGTCAATCGATTATAACAACCTGGAAAGTGGGTTAAAATCAGCAGAGGCCCGATTGATTATTGATGCGCTTAAACGAAACAATTATAACCGGTTGGCGGCAGCTCACGATCTCGGGCTGCACAAAAGCACGATTTTTAGAAAAATAAAAAAACTCGGCATCAAGCTTCCTAAAATCGACGGACGTTCAGCGTCTCAATAGAGTTGCAATATTGCGACTCTGCATCTGCGCACAGTTGCATTTTTGCTATTGTTTTTCTTATTTCCTAATTTATTAAAAAACTAATGATCGACCACATCTTATTGTTATTTAAATCTTTTTTTTTGATAATAGCTGTTTCTGCTCTAATGGCATGGTGATTGCAACTCCTTTTGGGCAGAAGGAGGAACGCTGAAATATGAAAATGGCGCTAACTGTCTGGGGAAATCGGATTTCACCAATGTATGATGCGGCGCAAATGCTGCTTGTTGTAGAAATCGAAGACACTAGGATAATCAACAGGTGGGATATACCATTTTATCCTGAATTTCCTTCACGTTTGGCAGAAATGCTGGCTGAGTTGAACGTTGAAATATTTATTTGTGGTGCCATTTCGGAAATGCCTGCAAACATACTCGAGGCAAAAGGAATAAAACTTTACCCGTTTATTTCAGGTGATACAAGCAAAGTGATTGAAGCATACGCAAAAAACGTTTCTATCATTCCGACGTTTTCAATGCCGGGATGCAATCGTAAACGTCACAAACACGCTGGAAGAGTTAATAAGCATGGCGCTTGTGTTGCTCACAGAAGGGAGGTGGTGCATATGCCAAGAGGCGACGGAACAGGACCCAAAGGTCAAGGTCCGGGAACCGGAAGAGGGCAAGGTGGTCGTAAACCCGGAAAAGGCCGCAAGGGATCCGGCACAAATTCCGGCCCCGGATCAGGGAAAGGACAGGGCCGAGGAGGGGGCCGAGGTAAAGGCGCCGGTCAAGGCCGAAATAGAAGTAATGCTTAAAAAAAATAATATTAGCACTATACGAAACAGAAATATAACCAGTTAATAAAACAATAAAAATATTTAAACCGTATTAAAGGAGGTGAACATTATGCCAGGATTCGATCGAAGCGGTCCAATGGGAGCAGGCCCGATGACCGGTGGACGAAGAGGTCTTTGCAACCCAGCAAATACAGGATACGATGCTCAATTTGGCGGGATGTCCGGTTTTGGAAGAGGTATGGGATTTGGCCGTGGTTTCGGGGGTGGTTTCGGCCGGGGGATGGGTCGAGGGTTTCGCCGGCGGTTCTGGAATCAGCCTTCATACTATCCAGCTTATGCACAGACCCCTGAAGAGGAACTGAATATGCTGAAGGCAGAAGCAAATTCCGTTAAAAGCAGCCTTGACATGATTAACCGGAGAATCGCCGAGCTCGAAAAATCTTCCGAATAAACAGCTTGGACTTAAAAGACGGGGGGCTGTATTCAAGGAAAACAGCCCCCTTTTATCCGTTTTGTAAAGAAAAAAATATTTTTTTAGCTTCATCAAATAAGAACTTAAATTGAGCGATTGTCGAGACTTGCAAGCCTCTGGCTGTGTTGCCGCATATACAAGGAAGATATCGTCCCGCTATAGTTATCTATGCGGGACGATATCTGACATAGTAGATGTGGTAAGATCGGCAATCCTGAAAGGTTTCAAATTTTAAAATATAAATATAGATCCATTATTAACAATAGAAGTTATTCTATCCCTTTTTAAAATTTGAAACGCTCCCTTTAAGAAGGAGTACATCCATGCCTATATTTGAATATCTTTGTCTTGACTGCGGAAAAACCAGTGAAATACTGCTTTTCGGTTCTGATGATTCGCCACAATGTGCTTTTTGTAGCAGTCATCACATGAAAAAACTGATTTCAGCCCATTCATCCATGTCCGGTCCCCCTAAAAACAAATTGCCCGGTCTGGGAGACACTTCATGCTGCGGATCATCTCCCGGTGAAGCCGGCTGTGCCGGACCCGGTAGCTGCTGCGGTAAGAATTTTAATGTGGAGTAAAGAAATGACTGAGTCTAAAGATATGATTACGGTTCATGTGAATGTTGACATCACCGTTGCATCGCTTCAAACAATTGTTGAGAATGTAAAACGCATTGCGGGCCGTGATGAAAACGGCGTGTACCGTGTAGATACCGCCGATAAAGTGAGCGAAATGATTTCGCAGTTCCTCTTTGAAAAAGATTTTGAAGGTTATGTTAAAGATATTGAAAATTATTGAAGTTAGTTATTGTCTATCCAGAAATGAGATATTTTGTTCAAGATCAAGGCATGCGATCCCGCCTTGGCGGGATTAACCACAGCCATATATTTGATATTCCGAGGATTTATCCGCCTCAGGAGGATTAATTTTTGAGCATAACGAAGAGGCTTGTCCGCCTCTGGCGGATTGGGCGAAATAGCCATTTATGGATAGACACTAATTCGAACCATAACGATCTAAAACGAGAACATTTCACACGCTAGATGTGTTACAGAATTTATAAAATCCTGTAAATTTGTATAGTTGTAGCTATAAACTCGAAGTACACATATGATGTTCACGTATAAATAGGAGAAACCAGATATGAAAATAGCCATCACATCTGCTGGCCCCACACTCGATGATCCGGTCGATCCACGTTTTGGCCGGTGTGCTTATTTTGTCATTGTTCAAACCAATGACTTGAGCTTTGAGACCTTTGATAACGAGAGTATCGCTTTGGGGAGTGGCGCCGGTATTCAATCGGCCCAGTTCGTGGCATCCAAGGAAGTAGATGCCGTTATAACGGGGAATTGCGGCCCTAAAGCGTTTCAAACCCTCTCTGCTGCCAAGATTGAGGTTTTAGGGGGGCAGTCCGGTACGCTCAGGCAGGTCATCGAAAGATACAAAAAGGGTAATATGAAGTCCACAGACATGCCCAATGCCACCGACCACTTTGGTATGGGAAGCGGCGCCTTTACAAATCGATGGATGAAAAAGGGTTGCAGAGGTGGGATGGGAATGGGACGTGGAATGGGGATGGGACGTGGAATGAACGGTTCAACATGGACCGTTTCAGGTCAGTCCGGTGCCACCATGTTATCAAAAGAAGAAAGGTTAAAGCGCCTTAAAGATCAGGCAAATGAATTACGTCAGCAAATCGAAGCTTTGGAATCAAGCATGAAAGCCTTGGAAGAAAAATAGCGACCATGTTGACAGAATCTAAAACCTCAAAACATCCATAAAATTTTTTTTAAGTAAATTGGAGGGTAATGTTGATGACAAAAGGACATAGGAATCGCCAGGATCAACAGCAGCAAGATATAGAAATCAAAGAAAGACTTGGCCATATCAAGAACAAAATTCTGGTAATGAGCGGCAAAGGCGGTGTTGGGAAAAGCAGCGTTGCAGCATATCTATCGGTGGCATTGGCAAAAAAAGGGTATCAAGTGGGTCTCATGGATGTAGATCTTCACGGGCCCAGTATCCCTCACATTTTGGGTCTCAAAGGAAATATCGGACCAGGCAGCATGGATGGAAAAGCCCGGCCCGTCAAATACATTCAAAATATGGACGTGATTTCCATTGAATCGCTTTTGGGAGAAAATAAGGACACTGCAACAATCTGGAGAGGGCCCCTTAAGATCGGCGTCATCAGACAGTTCATTGCAGATGTGGAATGGCCGGACCTTGACTATATGATCATCGATTCGCCGCCTGGTACAGGCGACGAACCATTGACCGTAGCACAAACCATACCCGAGGCAAAGGCCATAATCGTAACAACTCCCCAAGAAATTTCACTTGCTGATGTAAGAAAATCCATCAATTTTTGTCGCCAGGTCAATATGGACATCTTAGGTCTCGTGGAAAATATGAGCGGGCTCAAATGTCCTCATTGCGGGCAAATGATTGAAATATTCAAGACCCGTGGCGGAATGCTCACCGCAAAAAAAGAAGGGTTGAGACTTTTAGGGTCACTCCCTTTTGAGCCGGAAGTGGTATCAATGGGTGACAAGGGCAATATGGGTCTTCTGGAGGACAGTAAGTTTATTATCACACAGGAATTCAATAAAATTGTGGATGGAATTATCAAGTTTACAGATATTGAGACAAAGCCGATTCCTGAACCGAAAAAGAAAATAACGATTAGAAAAAAGCAATTTGAAGACTCGAAAGTACTCGTTGTGCCGGTATCTGATGGAAAACTCTCATCTCATTTTGGTCACTGTAAACAATTCGCATTTATAGAGATTCAGAACGGGAAAATAGCCATTAAAGAAATTCTTACCCCACCGGCTCACGAACCGGGAGTACTCCCCAATTGGCTCCATGAACAAGGTGCTGATGTCATTATCGCGGCTGGGATAGGAGAAAGGGCACAACAGCTTCTGGAGGGAAAAGGCATTGAAGTGATCATCGGCGCTCCAATGGATTCCCCGGAAGCCCTGACACATCAGTATCTTTCCGGCACTTTGGTAACGGGCGCCAATGTCTGTGACCACTAATTTAGATGTAAATGAAAATAACAGAAAAACTTCATCAGAAAGATGCGACATAATGAAAACATATCTTGATTGCTTTCCTTGTTTTTTAAATCAGGCGCTTCGTGCGGCAAGGATAGCAACAAATGATGAAAAAAAAATAAAAACGACCTTAGATGAAGTCGGAATGATGCTGAAAAACATACCACTTGATAGCTCCCCACCGAAAAGTGGAAGATTGATCTATCATAAAGTCAAAAAAATTACAGGCAATCGAGATCCTTACAAAAAAATAAAAAAGGAAAGCACTCAAAAGGCCTTGTCACTGTACCCTTATTTAAAAAACCGGATCGAAACATCTAAAGACAGGCTTTTGACCGCAATTCGGATTGCGATTGCCGGAAATATAATCGACTTTGGTACCAGTTGGGATATGGATATAGAAAATGAAACCTATAAAGTCCTCGACATGAAATTTGCCGTTTGTGACTTCGATGGATTTAAAAACAAGTTGGATAAAGCTACTAAGGTCTTGTATCTTGGCGATAATGCAGGTGAATGTGTTTTTGACAGAATTTTAATAGAGGAAATAAAGAAGCCTGTAACGTACGTCGTCAGGGGTGTGCCGATTATCAATGATGCCACATATGAAGACGCCGTTCAGGCAGGTATTGATAGGGTAGCGACCATTATGTCTTCCGGTACTGATGCTCCCGGAACGATACTTGAGACATGTAATCCGGAATTCAAGAAAATTTATAAAAATTCAGACTTTATCATCAGTAAAGGACAGGGTAACTATGAAGCGCTTTCCAAAGAAAAACGCCCGATTTTTTTTCTGTTAAAGATAAAATGCAAAGTTGTTGCTGATGATATCGGTGTGAATACCGGCGATATTGTATTGAAAGGAATTGATGATTTTATTACTTAATCTTACATGTCAATTTTTAACCATAATAATTAATTATGTAAATTGGCAGGCATATGCGTATCATACATGAACAAAAAGAAAATGAATCAACAGGAAGCAAAACTCTATGGGGAACTATCCGCGCATTATGTTGAGATGGCGACCCGAATGGATAAACGCCGGATCATAAAAGATCCCGATGGTTATGGCAAAAGAACCGGTGAGTGCGGCGACACCGTTGAGATGTTTTTAATTGTTCGAAAAAATAGTATCCATTCGGTCTCATTTATTACGGATGGTTGCATAAACACCCATGCCTGTGCAAATTGCGTCGCTTTTCTTGCTGAAGGAAAAAGTATTGCAGAAGCCTGGGAAATTACACCGGAAGACGTCATCGATTTTTTGGAAACACTTCCGGAGGAAAACTTCCATTGTGCTGAATTGGCGGTGGGTGCGTTCTATCTGGCTTTGGTCAATTTCCAGGAGTTCAAACATGCGCCCTGGAAAAGGTTATATGGCAAGCAAAGATGATCTAAATTTGTAAGCTAATTTTTTGTGGGTAGTAACTTTAAAATTTGTCACGACGTATCTAAGAAACTTGACAAGGTTACATATTATCTTATTTTTGGGACCATGTTCATAATCCAAAGGAATATTATCGTATGATTATCAGCATTGCTAGCGGGAAAGGCGGTACCGGGAAAACAACAGTGGCCACCAACCTGGCCGTTTCTATTGGATCGGATGTACAACTTTTGGACTGTGATGTTGAGGAGCCCAATGCTCACCTCTTTATCGATCCTGTCATTGAGCAGAGCAAAAAAGTGTATACACCGGTTCCGAAAATTGACGAAGAAAAATGTAATTTCTGCAAAAAATGTGCAGAAATATGTCGATTCAAGGCCATCGCTGTAATTAAGGAAATCGTTCTCACATTCCCTGAACTTTGTCATAGTTGTGGTGGTTGTATAGAAGTTTGTCCGGAAAACGCCATTACCGAAACCGGTCGGGAATTGGGTGTAATTGAAACCGGTCACAGGAATGGTCTTGCATTTGTACACGGACGGTTGAGAGTCGGTGAAGCCATGTCGCCGCCACTCATCAGAGAAGTCCGATCCCTGACGCGATCTGATCAGCTCACCATCATTGATGCCCCTCCTGGAACTTCATGCCCTGTCATTGCCGCCATGAAGGGGACTGATTTTGTCTTGATGGTAACCGAACCAACGCCTTTTGGTCTGCATGACCTTAAATTGGCTGTCGAAGCAGTAAAACTTCTCGGGATTCCAAGGGGTCTGGTCATTAATCGTTCAGATATCGGAAACGATGACGTTCGAACATATGCCAAGATGGAAAACCTACCCATTTTGATGGAAATTCCTTTTGATCGACGCATCGCGGAGGCATATTCAAGGGGTAAACTTATTGTAGAGGAAATGCCGGAATGGAAAGAACGATTCAAGAAACTACATTTGCACATTCAAGAGATAGTTGGATAAAGGAGAAAAAATTCTGTGAAAGAATTGGTGGTTATAAGCGGTAAAGGGGGCACCGGCAAAACCAGCCTAATGGCAGCCTTTGCCTCATTGGCTGAAAACAACGTTCTTTGTGATGCAGATGTGGATGCCGCCGATCTTCATCTGCTCATGGACCCCGATATAAAAGAACGGCACGATTTCAAAGGGGGAGGAACGGCCATTATAGATAAGGACAGATGCATCGAGTGTGGCTTGTGCAGGGATCTGTGCAGATGGAATGCCATTAGCGAAGCGTTTATAGTTGATCCCATTGAATGTGAGGGTTGCGGTGTTTGTGTCGATTTTTGTCCGGAAACGGCCATCGACTTTCCCGTAAAAACCTGTGGAGAATGGTTCATCTCAAATACCCGTTTTGGTCCAATGGTCCATGCCAGACTGGGTATCGCTGAAGAAAACTCCGGCAAACTGGTGACCCTTGTTCGGCAGGAGGCCAAAAAACTCGCTGAAAAAAATAAATTGGATCTGCTGATTACCGACGGACCGCCGGGTGTGGGGTGCCCGGTGATCGCTTCTGTAGGCGGCGCTTCAGCCGTTCTTATCGTAGCCGAACCGACGGTTTCCGGATTACACGATATGGAGAGAGTGGCACAACTGGCCGCTCATTTTAAGGTACCTGTGCTGGTGTGTGTCAACAAATTCGATTTGAATTTTGATCAAACAGAGTCGATTGAAAAACTGGCAAAAGAAAATAGCATAACCACCGTGGGGCGGGTTCCGTTTGACCCTGTTTTTACAGAATCCATGGTCCAAGGACAAACGGTTCTGGAATATGTGGGTAACTCAAAAATTAGAAGCAGCATCAGTGAAATTTGGCGAAATATTAGAACCCAACTGGAACTTTAAAATCAAAATGTAATTTAAAACTTATTAATAAGGAGGATATGTTAAATGAAAAATGGAAGAATTGCTATTCCGTCTGTAAACAATGGCGGGCTTGATGGTCAACGATCCGGGCATTTTGGTCACTGCGATGTATTTACTCTAGTGGATGTGGAAGATGGGGAGATTAAAGAAGTCTCAACGATACCGAACCAGGAGCATGTCCAGGGGGGATGCATGGTCCCTGTCAATTTTCTGGCAGGACACAATGTAAACGCTTTGATTGTAGGCGGTATCGGTATGCGTCCTCTAATGGGGTTCAGACAGGTGGGGATCGATGTATATCACGATGCTGTTCGGCCTGAAATCAGACCGGTTGTGGAAGATCTGATTGCCGGTCGTCTGCCTATAATTTCAGATGATCAGGTGTGCGGGGGCGGACATTAACCAGTGTCCATCCACAAATGGCCCTTTTTCCGCCGAGCGGCGTTCTCCGCAGTTTTCCGGCTGCGACGTACGTTGAGTACGCCTCCCTGTCCCGCCATGCGGGGACCGCAAAACCTTGTGCGGCCTTGCTCGACAAAAAAAATGCTCATTTCTGAATTGGACACACAATTGTACCTCCATGATTCGCGGATGGACACTAACCAGGTATTAACAATTTACAATCATTTCGTCTTGGTCGATCCTTATAACACAAAAAAACAAGGGGATATTAAATAATGAAAATAGCTGTTACATCTCAGGGAACCAACCTTGATTCACAGGTCGATCCCCGCTTC
>Ga0316577_10000684_pt1 | contig 14272 bp, 5 predicted proteins | sample S5NA_FD_203073 | JGI IMG/M metagenome (GOLD analysis project Ga0316577, IMG submission 203073) | Rhizosphere microbial communities from salt marsh grasses in Alabama, United States - S5-7_050615r2r1 | ecosystem: Host-associated > Plants > Roots > Rhizosphere | place: USA: Alabama | collected... | reverse complement strand
GGACTGCTGGTAGCCGACGGACCCTTGCAGTGCGCCCCGGGGAAGGGAAGGGGTCCGAGCAACCCGTCGGCAGGATCCGGGCCCAGCGCCCCCTTCCGGATGCCCACGAGGGGGGGGTCTCCACCCAGTCCCTGACCTGGACGCCCTTTTGGGGCCGCCTCCACCCCACGGCCCCTGCTCTCAGATGGACTCCGTGGAAACCTGACGGATAACGATTCGTTGCGGCGACGCAACCGATCGCTGGAAGACGGCTACAGAGAACGCCCCCTTCCTGGTCGGGTTGGCGCGACATCGCCGGATAACAATGCCGAGCATCTGCCACTGGGTTTGGGCATGATCCTGGCTAACCATATCGAATCGGTTCCGCGTTCCCGGTGGCGGTGACACGTAAACCATGCAATTTGCCTGGCTCCGCCATCCTGTGGAAGCGATATTTATTAATACTCCCTGGTGATCCCCGAATCCTCTCCCTCGCTCCCTTGCAGATCACAGCGGATCCCCCCTGTTCCCTGATCGATACCACTGATTCCACCAGATGCTATTCAACACCTTTGAGTTCTGGATATTCCTCGTCCCGGTTCTTCTCCTCTATCGCCTCCTTCCCCACAGAGGCCAGAATCGGATGCTGCTGGTGGCGAGCTACGTGTTCTACGGAGCCTGGGATTGGCGGTTCCTGGGGCTCATCGCCATCTCCACCATCGTGGACTACGTGGCCGGTCTGCGGATGGCAGCTGCGGACGGGGCCACGAGAACCCGGAGACGGTGGCTCACGGCCTCTCTCGTCACCAACCTGGGGCTCCTCGGTGTTTTCAAATACCTGGGGTTCTTTCTGGAAAGCACGGCGGACCTGCTCCAGTTCCTTGGGTTCGAACCGAATATCCCATCCCTGAGAATCATCCTCCCCGTTGGAATCTCCTTCTACACCTTCCAGACGTTGTCCTATTCCATCGACGTCTACCGCCGCCAGCTGGAGCCCACTTCTGACTTCCTGGATTTCGCCCTCTATGTGTCCTTCTTCCCCCAGCTGGTTGCGGGGCCCATCGAGCGGGCGAAGCGCCTCTTGCCGCAGGTACAAAACCCCCGGAGCCCTTCGGGGCGTGACCTCAGTGTCGGGTCCTATCTTGTGCTCCTGGGGCTGTTCAAGAAGGTCGTGATCGCAGACAACATGGCGATCCTGGTCAACCACATCTTCTCCCAGACCCCGGGATCCCTTTCTGCCTGGGACTGCCTGGTGGGTGTCTATGCCTTCGCCTTCCAGATCTACGGAGACTTCCACGGGTACAGCCTGATCGCTCAGGGGGTGTCTGCCTGGATGGGTTTCCATATCATGGACAACTTCCGGCATCCCTACTTCTCCCGATCCCCCCAGGAATTCTGGAAGAGGTGGCACATTAGCCTTTCCTCCTGGCTCAGGGACTACCTCTACATCCCTCTGGGAGGGAATCGACGGGGCCGGGTACGGACGTACGTGAACCTCCTCACGACGATGTTGTTAGGGGGCCTTTGGCACGGCGCGGCGTGGACCTTCGTGGTCTGGGGTGGAATCCATGGTGGCTGGCTCGCACTCCATCGTTGGATCTCCGAGAGGAGCGGCTCGGACCCCGCGGAAACTGGCTGGCCTGGCCGGATGCTGAAGATGTTCGTGACCTTTCAGCTCGTGTGCGTCACCTGGCTCTTCTTCAGGGCGGACACTGTGGGCCAGGCATGGTCCTTCATGCTCTCTCTCGGTGGAAGCTGGCATCTCACGCCGCTTTCCGAATACGGCTTCGGGCTCATTGGGCTCCTCTGCCTGCCCATGGTGGCATACGAGGCCTGGGTGGAACGGAAGGGTGATCTGATGGCTTTGGTGGATGCACCGGTTCTCGCCCGTGCCTTCTTCTATCTCGTCCTCCTACTGGGTCTGGTCTGGCTCTCGGCCCCGGCTCCCAGCGAGTTCATCTACTTTCAGTTCTGAGGGAGCGAAATGTTGCGGTTTGTATCGAGATATCCGGTGCCGCTTCTGGTGGTGGGCGCCCTCGCGGTGGTGGAGGGGGGATTACGCTATTCGGAAGCCCGCCTCTCCGGGGACGTGGCCCAGATCGAGGAGGCTCCCCGTCAGGTTCGTTACGCAGCGAGGGATTCCGGGGCCGGTGTGTTGATGCTCGGCAATTCCCTTCTGGCGGAAGGAGTCGACCAGCGAGAGTTGGAAAGGGCTCTGGAGGCGAATCTGGGCAGAGATGTCTCTGTGGCCAAGGTCACCCCCGACGGCACCACCCCCCTGGAGTGGCGGTACCTCTTCCGAAAGCTGGTGGTCCGAACCGGGGAGAAGCCCTCCGTGCTGGTCCTGGCGTTTGGTCCGGGGCATCTCTGGGATCGACCAGGCGCGAGCCAGGTCCTGCGCCTGGCGGTCCACCACGTGGCTGCGGGGGACGTTGGGATGCTGTTCAATGAGGAGCTGACGGACATCGAATCGCGGGCCGAATTCCTGACGGCCAGAGTCTGGCGCAGCTATGCGCTGAGGGACCGCATTCAATTGCGGCTATTGGACCTGGTGCTGCCCCACTTCAGGACGGAGAGAGCGAAGCTCCTGCGGCGGCCTGGGTCCGAAGGTGGGTCCCATCACGACGTCGCTGACCTTCGGAACCTTAGAGAGTTGCTGGAGGATGCCGCCGGAGCAGGCATCCATGTGATTCTTCTCCCCATGCCTGCCCCACACCTCTGGCCGGTGGAGGGCCCCGTGGAGACCCTGGCTCGGACCCTCTCGGTTCCGATCCTGGATGTTCGAGACAAGGTCTCCCTGGAACCGGAACGCTTCCCGGATGGGGAGCATCTGGACGCCCTGGGCAGGGAGGCCTTCACCGAGGCATTGGGACCTCAACTCGGCAGAGTGGTCCAGTCCGTCATGGCGGGCTCTGAGGTGCCCCTGAGGGAGGAGTGATCTTCCTGGCGCCGGCGGAGGGCCCGCCCCCTTCTCACCCTCGCCGGATTCCTCGGGGTGAGAGGATCCCGGGGTCAGCCGCCGAGAGCCGTTTCAGCCCTGGGTAGCTTGCGTGAGAGGTCCTGGGTAGAGGTAGGAAGGGCCATTTCAAGCGTTCCGACGAATGATTCCCGAAACCATCTGACAATGCGCCGCTCCAGGCGTTCCTGAAGGTCCTTTCGGCTGAAGGTGTGGTCTGAATCGGGGTAATATTCGAAATCCACGAGCCCCCTGAAGTCCATCCCGGGGAAAGCGTCGAAGAACTGGTTTCGGTAATAGTATCGCTCCTGGAGGCCTCCGGTGAACACGTAGAGCAGACGTCCGGACCTCTCCAAAACCTCCCTGAGCTGCCGACGCATTTCATCCCTTGTCGGTCGGGTAAGGTCCCGGAGTGGGGGCTCACCCGGTGCTTCCTCCGATGGACTCTCGGCCTTGAGCTTCTGGCGAAGCTGGCCCAGGAACCACCTGAGGAAGGGGGATCTTCCCGTTAGAACCCGCCACCAGACCGCTGGATTCAGGAGGCGTGGTCCGTAGTACCTGAGGAAGTACCCGGTCGTGCGGAAGGCGAACGGGTCCAGGAGCACGGCACCGATGACACGCCCATCCCGTTCGATTCCCAGGAACGCGTTGTCACCTCCTGAACAGAGCCCCACCAGGACGAAGTGATCCGCGCCCTCCTGGTCCCGGATCCAGTCCAGGGCGTTCACTACCTCCCTCAACTCCACCTCCGAGCGGTGAGCCCCTCCCGCATACGATGGATTCCCACTGTCTCCGATGCCCGAGAAGTCGTATCGGTACACGAGGGCTCCTTCCCGGGCCAGAGCTCTCGCGAGACGAACGTAGAGACGATTCGGGCCGATCCGGTGGATGATGCCGGAGTTCAGAAACACCACCGTCGGGAGAGCCGGGTCCGCGCCCCCCACGGGGCGCGTGCTGATCCCCACGAGGTGATGTTCCCTTCCGAGAAGATGGGTAGCTTCGGTGACACCCGCGGTCATCTCGCCCATTCTCTGATCCGGTGAAGGACTCCGACGGGAACGGCCCCGGCCCCCAGGGCCTCCTCCTCGAACCAGGCTGGGGGTGCGTCCAGATGGTGTTCCTCGACCCGGGCCTTCCGAAGCTCCAGCGCCTCCCGAAAGAGGGGGAGTTCAGGAGATTCTCGGGACACGACGATCTTCACCTCCCTTGGCACCCGCCGCACCCCTTCCAGGCTCAGGCTTGCCAGCTCGTACAGGAAATGAGCGGGGTAGTAGAACCCCAGCCAATCGAGGCCCTGGGTTTCGTCCTCACGACCCTGCGTCCGAGCCGCTTCCAGGTAACCCCGGGGGTCGGTCACGGGATCCCACAGGATCAACCGTCCTATCGCCCTGGCCTCGGCCAACGCGGCCAGAAACCCCCCGAGCCTCAGCCCCACCATCACCAGGCGCGTCAGACCCACCCGCTCTCTCAATTCTTGTGCCGCGAGGCGAATGTCACCCATCCACTTCGAGGGCCGAGCCGAGTCCAGGTCCCCCGCAGAGTCGCCGGTGCCATAATAGTCGAACCGGAGGGAGCTCAGGCCGGCCTGGGCCAGGTTCTCGGACAGGAGCCGCAAGGACCGATGGGAGCGGATCGCCTCCTGACCCAGGGGCGGGCAGATGACGGCCCCGGAGGACGATGTCGCCTGTGCGGGTCGAGTCAGAATTCCAAAGAGCCGACGATGAGGAGGTCCGAAAAAAAAGGGCTCCAAGTCAGACCTCGGATTTGGCCTCTGCGGCGATGGGCGTGGCACCCGCCGCCACCTGACCCAGCGACTCGAAGAACAGAGTCCGGGGGTCGATCCTGAGACCCTTCTCCTCCTCCAGCCTGAGCGTCACCTGGACGGCGAGGAGCGAGTGCCCGCCAAGGTCAAAGAACCTGTCGTGGATCCCGACTCTGGGCAGGCCCAGTACCTCCTTCCAGATATCGGCCAGGGCCCGTTCCTCGGCGGTCTGCGGCTCCATCTCGCTCCAGTCTCGATCTGCGTGCTCCAGACGGATCTCCAGGGCGCGTTCGTCCACCTTCCCGTCCCATCTACGGGGAATCTCTTCATGGCGGACGAAGAAGATCTGTCGTGCGAAGGGGACGCCCTGGTCACCCAACAGGTTCCGGAGGGATTCCTCGTCCACCTCCTCTTGGGGAGCAGGTACGATGTGAGCTACCATGCGGCGCTGGCCGTCATGTTCCTTGATCTGTAAATGGCTATCCTGAATGAAATTAAGGACTCGCAGGACGGATTCGGCCTTCGCCAGGTCGATATGATGTCCTCTGAGGCTTTCCCAACGATCCCTTCGTCCCTCCAGGGCCAACTCTCCTTCTCCCACCCAGCGGACCCGCTGGCTCGACGGTGCCTCCCCGTCGCCAGATGGAGCACCGGATCCAGGTCCATGCCCCACGTCGATCCAGAGCTCACCGGGGACTCCATGTGGGACGAGTTGGCCCGCGACGTCGAGGACACGGAGAGGGGGTGCCCACGGGGTCCTGCGGAACCGCGGCAGACCACGGTCATCCGGCCCCCGTATCTCTTCCAACAGTATCCACCCTCCCGCCTCCGGTATGCCCCAGCCGATCTCCAGCGCCCCACAGCGGCCTTCCATAGCCTCCAGGAGTGATTCCGGCGTGTGCGGGTCACCAATCAGCGCGCGGTCCACTATGGCCTCCCACCCCGTATCCACCAACTGCTGGGCTGCCCGAGACCCTGCCACGAGACGGGATACGTCACCCTTTTCCACCAGATCGTCCAACTCCCAGCCGTCGGGTGGCTGACCGGGTTCGGGCAGGAACAGGGACCCTCCCGCAGCCAAGGTGGCCAGCGCCACCGGCACCCACTGTTCCGGCGGGCCATCCAGATACAGGGCCACCCCGGAATCACCCCCGAGACCCAGATGCTCCCTCAGGCCTGAGGCCTCCCGTTCCAGCAATGCCCAGTGGTACGGCCTCTCTTCCGCGGCCTCCACCGGTCCGCCGGTACCATAGAATACGCCGCCATCCTCGGAGCGCGGCGTGGCCTCTTGAGGCTCCAGGGCCGGCTCGGCCGTGAGGTCCAGGGTCATGACGATGCCATCCTCCTCTGAGGAGAGTGGAGGGAAGCCTGGACCCGCGAAGAGGTGATGCACTCCCAGGGCTTTCATCCTTCGGGAGATGGCCGGCGGTCTCGTTTCCGGGTGAAAGATGACGACGGGCGCCGAGATCTCTCTCGCCGCTCCCAGAGCCATGAAAGCCTCCGGCGATCCATCCATGATCAGGGCGAACCGATGGTCCGGGGACTTGGCTTCCCCCTGGGAAAGGGCCGAGGTGATCTGCCGGCGGGCGCGTGCGATCCCCTCCCTGATCTGTGTCTCCGTCTGAACCTCAGACCCGAAGTGAACCCGAGCTCCTTCCCCGACCGTTGGGGTCTCGGCGCCTCGGTCCCCAGAGGCATCGTCCGAGAGAGGTCCCGCCGAACCCCATTCCAGAAGCTCGGCCACCTCCTGTTCGGCCAGGAACGGGAGTTCCTTCACCAGAGCGTCCGGATTCTGCTGGATGGAATCCAGGAGTCGATGGTAGTGAGATACCATCCGCTCCATTCTCTCTTCATCGAATAGGCTGGTCCGGTAGTCGAACCCTCCATCCATATAGTCATCGTACTCCCGGGCCCACATCAGCAGATCGACGGGGACGGAGCGGGTGCCACGAGAGATGGAGTGAACCGACACGGGGCCCATCCGGGTCGGACGGGCTGCAGTTTGCTGGAAGACGAAGATGACTTCGTATGGGGCTCGCCCCAGCCCCTGTTCGTCCATGATCTGAATGACCTGGTCGGAGGGCGCTTCCTGGTGCTGCACCGCCTCGAGACAGGTCTCCTTCACGTTCCGCAGAAGCGTCCGAAAGCTCTCTCCGGACTCCACGCGGGCACGGAAGAAGAGGGTGTTCGTAAACGCCCCAAGGAGATCTTCGAGCTCCGGGTGAGTGCGCCCCTGAAGAGGTGAGGACACCAGAAAATCGGCTCTCCCCGTGTAGCGGTGGAGGAGGACGTCCAGGGACGCCAGGAGAACCATGTAGAGGGTAGCTCCCTCGGCCCGGGCCAGGGCCCTGAGCCCGTCCAGAATCCTCTTTTCCACCTTGGACCAGACCCTCGCCCCCCGATAATCGGATTCCGCCTTCCTTGGTCGGTCGGTGGGAAGGCCCAGGTGGGGAATGGGGCCTTTGAGCTGTCTACGCCAGAAGTCCAGATGGGGTTTGAAATCTCCCCTCTCCTCCCGCAGCTTCTGCCACGCTGCATAGTCGGGGTACTGGATCGGGAGGGGAGGGAGGGCGTCGGACCGCCCATCCAGACAGGCCTCGTAGTGGGCTGTCATTTCTCTCAGGAGAAGGTCGAAACACCACCCGTCCCAGACGACTGAGTGGGCCATGAAGAAGAATGCGTGGTCTTCAGGACCCAGCCTGGCCAATCGAGCCAGGAATGGGGGCCCCCGCTCCAGGTCCAGGATCTCGTCGGCGGCCTCCTCCAGGAACGCCCGCATGGCGCCTTCCCGTTCTTCTTCCGGTACTGCGGAGAGGTCCGTTTCAGGGATTTCCACCCGGACCTCGTCCTCGATGACCAGCACAGGCTCCCCGTTCACCGCCGGAAAGCGGGACCTCAGAACGGCATGTCGGTCCACCATGGCCTGGATAGCAGTGCGCAGTGCGCTGGTATCCAGCGGGCCACGAAGCCGAAAGGCTCCGGCAGCGTTGTAGACCGAGGACTCGGGATCCAAGCGCTGCAGGTGCCATTCCTTGCGCTGGTCCGGGGAGACAGGGGGGGAGGCCGGATCGGCCAGGCCCTTCAGGGACTCCGAGGCGGATTCCCCCCCGGGAGCAAATTCCGCGTCTCTCAGGAAGGCCAGGATCTCGGCTTTGTGGTCTCTGAGGCGGGCGGCGAGCTCGGGAGTCAGGGCCCCCGCTGGGGCTTTTACCGCCAACTGGTCTCCCTCCACTCGGATTCTGATTCCCAGGGCCCGAAGTTCACGAAGGAGGTCGACGGTGTTCAAATCACCACCTCTTCCTCGTAGGTCTCGTCAAGGTCCCCGGTGGCGGTGAGGGCCGAGGCTGCCGCGAGGCCCTCCAGCTCCTGGGCCAATGGTCCGAGAAGGGGCGTTGCGAAGAGCCTCCTCAGGGGAAGCTCGATGCCCATGTCCCTTCGAATGCGGCTGGCAACCCGGATCGCAAGAATGGAATGTCCTCCCAACCGGAAGAAATCATCCCGGGTCCCCACGCGTTCGATCCCAAGGACCTCCTTCCAGATGGCTGCCAGGGCCCGTTCCATCTCGGTTTCGGGCTCCACGTACTCTGATTCGGGACGAGACGATCTCTCCGGATCGGGGAGCACTTTTCGGTCCACCTTCCCGCTGGGGCCCAGGGGGAGGTCGGGGAGAATCATCCAGTGCTGGGGAATCATGTGTTCCGGAAGAGAGGTCGAGAGAGCCCTCTGCAGGTTGAAGGGGTCGGGCTCGCCCCCGTTGGCCAGCGTGATGTACGCCACGAGGGCAGGGTTGTTCGGGCCCACCTCTCGAAGCTCCACGACTGCCTGTCGAATCTCGGGCAGGCCTTCCAGCACCGCCTCGATCTCCCCGAGCTCGATCCTGTACCCCCTCAGCTTGACCTGGTGGTCGATCCGCCCCAGGAACTCGAGCTCTCCATCGGGACGGAAGCGGCAGAGGTCTCCGGTCCTGTACAGCCGGGCCCCGGGCTCCTGGGCAAAAAGGTCCGGTATGAACTGTTCCGCGGTCTTCTCGGGTCTGTTGAGATACCCCCTGGCGATCTGGGCTCCCCCGATGCAGAGCTCTCCGGGGACACCGATGGGGGCGAGCTTCCCAGTCCGGTCCAGGACGCGGAGCTTGGTGTTGGCAACCGGTCGACCGATGGGGACGGTTCCGGATGGAGTACCCGGTTCGCACCGGTGGGCCGAGGCCTGAACCGTGGCTTCGGTGGGACCATAGCCGTTGATGAGCTGAGCGCCGGACGTCTCCAGGAACCGGTCCCGGAGGGCCGGCGTCGTGGCCTCCCCACCGGTGACGACGGCCCGGAGGGATGTGCAGTCCGGGAGACCCGGCTCGGCCAGGATCTCATTGATCATGGACGGGACGAAGTCGGCGATGGTCACGCCGTGCTTCTGGATGGTGTCGATAAGATAGGCAGGATCCCTCTGACCCTCGGGACGGGCCAGAAGCAAAGTGGCACCAGCGATCAGGGGTGGAAAGATCTCTTCGACGGCGGTGTCGAAGCTGAAGGGTGCCTTGTGGAGCATGACGTCGGCGGGCTCGATTTTCAGGTAGTCCACGAGCCAGCAGATCTGGTTCACGACAGACCGGTGCTCCACCATGACGCCCTTTGGAGTCCCGGTGGATCCGGAGGTGTAGATGATGTAAGCGAGGCTGTCCGCCGATGCCTGAGCCTCCGGCTCCCCGGCCTCCAGCTCTTCCCAGATCTCGTCCACCGCCAGGATCTTCGGCCCCTCCGGAAGCCGTTCCCGCAGGGCGCCCTGCGTGAGGATGACGGCGGCTCCCGAGTCCTCGATGAGGAGCTCTTGCCGTTGCTCCGGGTCTTCCGGGTCGACGGGCAGATAGGCCCCGCCGCTCTTGAGGACCGCGAGCAGACCCACGATCATTTCAGCGGATCGCTCCATGCATACGACCACGGGACTGTCCCGGTGGACCCCCATGTCCTGCAACCGGGCCGCCAGGGCGTCGGCTTTCTGGTTCATCTCCCCGTAGGTCATCTCGGTTGCCACACCGGAACCAGCCATCAACGCCCGCGCTTCCGGAGTCTTCCTGGCCTGGGCCTCCACCAACTCGTGTACGGTGGAATCCAGGGGAAAATCGGCCGCCGTGTCATTCCAGCTTTTCAGGAGCTCTTTGTCTTCCTCAGTGATCAGGGCCAATTCGGAGATCGGGGCTTCGGGCCGGGCCGCCGCATCGTTCATGAGCACGATGAGCTCCCGCATCCTCCTGATCACCGTTTCTTCATCGAAAAGGTCCAGATTGTAGGTGCACTGGAGCTCGATCCCGCCGTCCGGAAGTTGGACGAGGTTCACGAACAGATCATTGACCTCGAATTGCCTGGGTACCGAATCCAGATACGTCTCCAGATCCGCGAACTCCAGGCCCAGAGAGGACGGGTCGAGGTTGAACGCTACGGCCACCAGGGGGACTCGGCTGGGATCGGTAGGAACATCGAGCTTCCTGAGAAGCGTCCCGTACGTGTAGTTCTGGTATTCGATGATGTCGAACCACTTTCCTCGGGTATCCGCCAGGAGGTCGGTGAAGGGCTTGGAGCCGTCCACCGTTATGCGGATGGGGAGGAAGCTCACACAGTGGCTCACCAGATCCTTCCCGGGCACCAGAGCCTGTCCTGCGAGATCAGAGCCGACGGCAAAATCATCCTGCCCTGTGATCCGTTGGATGAAGGCGCTGAATGCAGCGAAGGTGAAGGCAAAGAGGGTCGATCCATTCTTGTTGGCTGAGGCTTTCCATCTCTCCACGACCTCCGGCTCGATGCTGAAGAACGTTCGGTTGGCCGGGAAGGTCTTTACGGCCGGCCTCTGCCGGTCGGTGGGGAGGTTGAGAGGGGGAGGGATCGTGGCGTATTCCTGGAGCCAGTACTCCTCGGAAGCCTTCTGCTCTGCAACCTGTTCCTCTAGCCGCAGGTGGCGGACGTACTCCGAAAGCTGCATCACCGGGTTGAGGGTCGGCTTCTCTCCCTTCTTCCTTGCCGAATACATCCGGCCGAGATCCCGGCTGAGGACCCCGCAGGACCAGCCGTCGGCGACGATGTGGTGGACGAAGAAGAGAACGGTCCACCGATCGTCCCCCAGCTTCAGGATCCTGGCCCGAACCAGCGGGCCCTTCACCAGGTCGAAGGGCTGCTTGACTTCCTTGATCTCGAGCTTCTTGGCCTCGGCGGTTCGTTCCTCTTCCGGGAGATGGGTCAGGTCGATGACGGGGATCTCCAGAGCCAGCTCCGGATGGATCCTCTGGGCGTCTCCGTCCGGGGTGAACGTGGTTCGCAGCGCCTCATGACGGTCCACCAGCTCCTGGAGGCAGGACTTCATCAGCTCGACGTCCAGCGCCCCTCGGATCGGCAGCTTCATGTTTAGGTTGAACGAGGAACTCGCCTCTTCGCCGAACTGGGAAGCCACCCAGACTTCCCACTGCGGTTCCGTGAGGGGGATCACCCTCACGCCGTCCTCGTCGGGGGCCCAGTCTACCTCACCCACCGGTATCACGGTTCCGTCCCGACCCGTCATGAGCCCGGCGGCTTGCATCTCGGCGAAGCTGTCCTTATGGGCCTGCGCCACCAGCTCCAAATCCTCGTCCGTATGGGCGATGGAGAAGAACAGGGGTCGGGTCTCCCGGCTGAAGACACCATGCTTCAACAGGTAGTAGGGAAGTAGATCGGAGTACTCCTGAAACTGAGTGTAGGTGACCATGAAGAACGAGCTGAAGTGCTCCAGCCAAACCGGGATGTTGGAGGCCTCGCAGTACTCGTTCATGCGTTGGACCCACTCCGTGGTCCGAGCATTCATCCGTTCCTGGAGGCCGGGGCCCTGTTCTTTCAGGAACGTAAGGCTGGCCTCCGCGGCGGCCATGGCCACGGGGTGACGAACGAAGGTGCCGGCGAACCAGGTCATGTCCGCCTCTGGTATCGAGTCGTCGCCGAACTCCCAATGACCCCCGTCCAGGGCGTCCATGAACTCGGCTCGGCCGGCCACCACGCCGATGGGGTAGCCGCCACCCACAACCTTCCCGTAGGTCGCGATGTCCGCGTCCACACCCAACAGGGCCTGGGCTCCTCCCAGGTGGCACCGGAACCCGGTGATCATCTCATCGAAGATCAGGGGGATTCCCAAATCCCGGGTAAGGGCTCTCAGCTCCCGAACGAAATCGAAAGGCTGGAGGTCAGGATTCCTGCTCCGCACCGGCTCGAGGATCACACAGGCCAAATCGTCGGCCTGTTCCCGGATTCTGTCCAGGGAGGCGGGATCCCCGTAGTCCAGGACCACACATTCGTCTACGGCCCACTGAGGGATTCCGGGTGCGATGGGGAAGTTCTTGCGGACCCCACCCACGTCCACGGCTTTCACCAGGACTTCATCGAAGATCCCGTGATAATGAGCCTTGAAGGACGCAACCCGGTTGTTGCCGGTTACCGTCCTGGCAATTCGAAGAGCGGCCAGCACAGCCTCGGACCCGGTGTTGCAGAAGGAAACCCGCTCCATGCCGGTAACCTCGGCCACGAGCTTGGCAACCCGGCCGGCGAGCTCGATGTGCGGCCCGATTGCGAACCCTCTCTCGAGCTGTTCCTGAACGGCCTTTGTGACGAAATCAGGGCTGTGTCCCAGGAAATTCACGCCGAAGGCCCCCACGACATCGACGTACTCGTTGCCGTTGGTGTCCCAGATTCTGGACCCCTTCGCCCGATCCATCACCAGAGGATAGACCAGGTCCTTCCAGTCGGATCGGAAGCCCACGATACTCCGCGGATCGGCCAGAAGCCTTCGAGTTTCGGCAACGAATTCCTTGGACTTTCCGGTCTTCTTGACCACCGCCTCCGTGAGCTCTGCGATGGCTTCCTGCTGCCGTTCCTCCACCCCTTCCCGCCGCGCCCGATCTACCGGCTTCCAGGGACCATGCACGACAGGCTCCTCTCTTCCTCCCGCCGTCGTTTGTTCCACGGCAGGAGAAGGAGTCGGACTCGGTGCGGTCTGGGTAGGTGCGACGGGAGCCGTGCCGGGAGCCGGCGTGCTCACGGCCGTTGCAGGTTGGGGAGTCACCAGAGCTGCAGGAGCCGTCCCCAGCAGCTGGAGCTGTTGCTGCATCAGTTGCAGCTGTTGTTGGATCAGGGCCTGGACCTCGGAGGTCACCCCACCAGCGGGGAGGCTCGGGGCCGGGAACGAGGGTGCGGTGGGACTGGGGCCAGGCATGGGTACACCAGGGGTCGTGGGTATGGGTTGTGGCGTCATGGCCGGGGCGGCCGCCGGAGGCGGACTGGGTGGAGCTTCCGGCGGGAAGAAATCGTCTGGGAGCTTCTCCTCCAGAGACACGGAAAGGGAATCGATGGACGGTGTCTTCTCCATGAGCTGCCGGACGGAGACCTTCACCTTGAACCGTCGCTTGAGATCGCCGGTGACTTGAGCCAGGAACAGGGAATCAAACCCCAGCTCGAGAAAGGAGGCCTGGGAATCCATCCGATCCACCTCGAGACCGCTGAGCTCGTGGAAGATCGTCTTGAGTTCCTCGATGATCCGCTCCTTGGTGGAGCGAGGGACGAAGGTTTCGGTCATTCCCGGGTCTCCCACAGCTTGAGGTTGAGGCAGGGATACAGGAGGTCCTCCCATCGGCACCGGAATTGGGATCGGGGGTGTCCCCGCCCCCACCTGGGGGGCCGGGGCTGGGGCCCCTACCGTCTCCACCATCGGGCCTGGACCAGACGGAGTGGAGTGCACGCCGGGCTGGAGAAGGCAGGTCGTTCTCTCGAACGGATAGCCCGGCAACTCGATACGGCTGCGCCTCGCACCGCCGTGGACCCGGCTCCAATCCGGGACCACCCCTCCGGCCCAGAGTTGCCCCAGCGCATTCAGGATGAACTCCACATCGGGATGGGATTCCTTGGGATGGCGGAGGGACGAGACAATGGTGGCGTTCTGGGAGGCTGGATGCTGGCGGGCCTGGGATCCGAGGACCCTTCCGGGCCCTACCTCCAGCAAGGCCCATTCGCCCTGGTCCACGAGCGTGGCCAGGCCGTCCGAGAACCGAACGGTGTTTCTGAGATGCCTGACCCAGTAGTCGGGGTCGGTGGCTTCTTCCGGCTTGATCCACGTGCCGGTAAGGCACGAGATGAACGGAATCTCTGGTGGATTGAGCTCAATCCCCCTCACGAATGCCCCGAAGTCCTGCAGAATAGGCTCCACCATGGGGGAGTGGTGGGCCACGGCGGTGTGGACCCTGGCACACTCGATTTCCTTTTGCTCCAACTGGGAGGCGAAAGCGTCAATGGCTTCCGGTGGTCCCGAGACGACCGTCTGATCGGGGCGGTTCACCACAGACACCGAAAGCTCCTCCGGTAGGAGGGTTCTCACCTCCTCCTCAGGGAGCGGGATGGCCAGCATGGATCCCGGGGGAAGGAGCTCGAAGAGACGACCCCGCTCTGAGACCAGGGCAAGAGTGTCCTCGAGGGAAAGAACGCCGGCGACCTGGGCGGCGGCGTATTCCCCCCGGCTGTGCCCAATGAGGGCATCCGGCTCGACGCCCCAAGACCGCCACAGCACCGAGAGAGCGTATT
>Ga0316577_10000683_pt1 | contig 14274 bp, 14 predicted proteins | sample S5NA_FD_203073 | JGI IMG/M metagenome (GOLD analysis project Ga0316577, IMG submission 203073) | Rhizosphere microbial communities from salt marsh grasses in Alabama, United States - S5-7_050615r2r1 | ecosystem: Host-associated > Plants > Roots > Rhizosphere | place: USA: Alabama | collected... | reverse complement strand
TGGATTCTGATCCGACCGTCGGTGCAGTTACCCCGAGGTTGGTTTTTTTTGACAAGCCTGACGTTGTGAATGCTTGTGGGAATGAGGTTCATCTTTCAGGTGTCACTTATTGCCGGGACTTGGGAATGCCTTCAAAGGGGGGGAGACCGGTAGAGATAGGTGCGGTAAGTGGGGCCGCTTTTGCGATGCGGAGAGATTTGTTTGAGCGATTAGGGGGCTTCGAGACCAAGTTTTTTACCTACTTTGAAGACACGGATTTATCTCTGAGATTGCGGTGTGCCGGATTCCGTTGTCTCGTGGCGCCGGATTCTGGCGTGCGCCATAATTACAAGGCCGTTTTTGGCGCCGACAAGATTTTCTATCTTGAGCGGAATCGTCTTCTTTCTTTACTGAGCTTGTTGAACTGGCGATTGCTGGCGCTTGTGTTTCCGTCGCTATTGCTAATCGAGTTTGTGGCTTGGGGTTATTGCATTACGCAAGGGTACCGGGCAGTGGTAGCCAAGGCCCGCGCGTGGCGGGAGGTGATTCGCAATCTGCCATGGATACGGGATCGAAGGCGGCTCTGGGCTGCGAAGTGTTCCCAGGATGCATTTGTGCTGCGTGCTTTCAGCCCTCGGTTAAGAATTCAGTACGTTGGTTTTGGGAGCAGCGGATTGCTTCGGGGATTGGAGATCGTTGGATGGGTCACCGCCGCTCCCGTGTTGGGTATGGCTCGTCTCTTGGAAAGGCGTGCATAGGGCGTTGGATTCACAGTCTTCATACTACGCGTATCTTGCAAAGCGCAACAAACTCAGCCTCCTGGTGAGATCATTCTTTGTCAAAGATCTGGCCCGGCATTTCAGTGGCTCAGTTCTAGATGTTGGGTGTGGCATCGGCGAGTTTCTTGGTCTCTACGATGGAAAAAGCGTCGGCCTTGATCTCAATCCTTATTTGGTCAAGCACTGCGCCGGACAAGGGGGTACGTGCTGTCTGGGCCTGGCGCAAGGGTTGCCTTTTCAGAGTGACTCCTTCGATGGGGTTTTGGCATCCAATGTTCTCGAGCATCTTGATGATGTTGAAGCCGTGGTGGCGGACATCGTGCGTGTGTTGAAAGCTGGTGGTGTATTGGTTGTCACAGTGCCGATGGATGCCGGGTTTCGTCATGACCCGACACACGTACGGATGCTCAGAAAAGCAGACCTTCAGGCTCTTGCTCGGGCTTGGAGACTTGAAGTCAAGAGAATATACGCTTACCCTTTTTGTATGGGGTGGCTTGGAAAGTGTTTGTATTTTTGTGAGTTGAGGGCAGTATTTGTAAAGAAGTGATAGTGTTTGAGCAGTTCATTTTTCGCAAGGCAGGGTGAGGATGTCTCTATTTGGTCAAGGTAAGCTTTCGTGGAGGAGGTTCTTCAAGATGCTGCGTTTGATATTGCAGGCGTTGCCGTTTCTCGTACTCTCATATAGCGCCCAAGTTCTGATGAAGCGTGGGGTCAATTCGATTGGTGTGATAACATGGTCTTCAGTGGCATCTAATCCAGTAGGCGTGATAAGTTCACTGGTGTTTAACAAATTTGTGATCTTGGCTTTCATCACAGCGGGTATAGGGGCCATTACATACCTTGTCCTTCTCTCTCAGCATGACCTCACGGTTGTTTTTCCAATTCTAAGTGCGCTGGCGCTCTTGATATTGCCCATTGTCGGATATGTTTTTCTCGGCGAACCGGTCAGCTTGAGGCGCATAGCTGGCACTATTGTTGTAGTCGTTGGCATGATTATCGTGTCGGGTAGTTGATCCAGAAAATCTGGAGTAAGCGGATGCCCTCAAAGTTTTTATTACACCGATGTGCGGCGATCTTGCTGGCAAGGGGGCGGGGTGTCATCAAAGAGCACGGCGCATACTTGGGGCTTGTTTTAATTTTGTATAGTTTGCTGGCCCTTGGTGCCGCCTATGCGAACAACTGGTACGACCCTCCCTTTTCACAAACCAATGATTTGACCGTGCATATTCCTTATGCCTTTAAATTGGCAGATTCTAGATTGTATGCCCGAGATCCTGTCTTTGGACACTTTGGCTGGACGTCGTTTGGCAATCGGCTGGACAGCTTGCCGTTTCCCGCGCTTCTGAGGATATTGCTTCCCGTTCTTGGAATAAGGCCCACGCTTGGTGTGCTCTCGTTCGTGCTTGGATCGACCTTTGTTGTTGGCATCTACTTTCTGACCTGGCGTTTTTGTGGCGACTCCCTAGCAGGGGTGATCGCTGCTTTCTTGGCTTCGTTAGATTACAAGGCTCTGGGCGGAGTGTCTCTGAGTTTTGCTCTCCCCAATGTACTACCTAGGAACTTTGTTGCGGCTATGTCGCCATTCGTGGTGATATTGTTCCTACGTTGGAGGGAGACGAAAAGGCTCTGGATTTTGTATGCGTTACTCGGCTTAGCGGCGAATTTTCACGCCCTGGCTCCTTTGCACCTAGTTCTGATTTTGACTCTTGCTTTTATTGTGACGTCCGGGCTGTCATGGCTCTCTATCAGAAAACTGATCACTTGTGGGGCGGCCAGCCTCATCGGGGCGTTGCCGGTGCTGTTGGCTTTTGTACCCTCTCTTGGACGCAGGTTGGACGTTACCTCTGAAGAGGCTTTGATCTTGGCCAATCGTTATAGTTTTGCCTTTCGGCCCGATCTTGGGTCACTTTTGTGCTTTGGCGTGAACTTTTTGCCCATTGCTCTTCTGGGCGGGCTCGGTTTCTATTTGACTCTCAAACGGCAAGATGTCCGCCGAACGACCGTATCTGTCTACTTGACTCTCTACGGTGTCGTTTTACTCTTACCCTGGATAGGACAGATTGTCAATACACTTACTTTCTCTTTCTCTCAGTTGGAGCTTTTGCGGGTTACCAGGTACTACTTTGTCTTGAACTTTGCTCCGTTGGGGTTGTTGTTAGCAAATTGGCTCAAGAGGCGCAGGCGTATTCTATCTATACTAGTTCTGCTCGTTTTGATCGCTTTAATGACAGTCTCTCGGCCATTGGTTGGGGTTGCCCTTGTCTCAAAGGGTTTTGAGTGGTTCGTGGCGAGACAAGAGACCCCTGTGGCGATAGAAAGTGTGGCGACAGAGAGCCGGAGCGAGCAGCCTGTGATGGTTTGGAACTGGTACGCGTTTGTCGACCTGTGCGATTGGACTGACTCGAATACGCCTGTGGATGCCTTGTTTCTTGCACCTGTTGATTGGAACTCGTTTCGAGTGTATGCCCGGCGGGGATTGGCTGTGAGTTGGAAAGGGACTGAATGGGAGGGGTGGGTTGAGCACTATGAAACGGTTCTCGCTTTATATAATTCCCCCGATGCGCACAGGTTCGTGGACGTCGTTAGGGACTATGACGTTGACTACGTAGTGGTCATGCCGGGGTTGGACCTACCGGACTTTGACGTGGTCTATGAGAATAGCTTCTATGTTGTCTACAAGGTAGAGTAGCACGATTACATTTGTTGGTGATAGATGCTGGCAAGTGAGGAGTATCTGATGAAGGACTTTCCTCGAACATTGATCGTGATCCCTGCCTATAACGAAGAAGAAAGCTTGCCCTATGTCATTGATAGCATTCGCGCTTATGCCCCCTGGGCTGACATCGCCGTTGTGAATGATGGGTCGCGCGATGCAACACCTGACATTGCGCGTTCAAAAGGGGTGATTCTGCTAAACTTGCCGTATAACCTGGGTATTGGCGGCGCTGTACAAACTGGATACAAGTTAGCGGCTCGAATGGGGTACCAGGTGGCTGTTCAGGTGGATGGAGACGGCCAGCATCCGGCAAGTGAGATTGAGAAGTTGGTCGCGGCGCTTCTCAACACGGACGCGAATATGGTGATTGGCTCGCGCCATATTGACAAGTCTGATTACGACACCCCTTTCTTGCGCCTGGTTGGCATCCGTATCTTGTCGACGATAGTTTCTCTGTTGGCCAATCAGCGGGTGACCGATACGACTTCTGGTTTTCGGGCCATCGATCGTGGAGCACTGTGTTTCCTGGCACGTATGTATCCCCGCGATTATCCGGAGCCCGAGGCGGTCATACTCCTTAGGCGTCAGGGGTATCGCATAGCTGAAGTCCCCGTGTCCATGAAGCAACGTATGGGAGGAGTATCTTCTATAAGCCAACTGAAAGGCGCTTATTACATGATCAAGGTCTTGTTGGCCACCATAGTTGACGTTTTTAAGGATCGTTAGAGGAGGACGTAAGATGACGGTTTTGCAACGTATCGTATTGGCTTTGTTGAGTGCGGTGTTGTTGCTCTTCACTCTAGAGTTGATCCGCCGACGAAGACTGCGAGAGGAATATTCGTTGTTGTGGCTCTTGACCGGCATAGTGGTTGCGTTGTTCGTCATCTTTCCAGAAGTCTTGTACTGGATTTCGACGGCACTGCAGTTGCATCACTTGACGACTATGCTGATGGTCACGTTTCTTTTCCTGTTGATGATCGTTTTACATTATTCGACTGTGATCTCTCAAATTTCCGAACGGGAGACCGAATTGGCGCAACAGGTTGCGTTGTTGACCTGGCAGTTGGAGCGGATGGCACAAGAGCAGGGATTGGATGCACAGGCTCTGTGTGAATGTAAGGTGTGTTCTCCTGAAGCGGAAGATTGAGAAAGCTTGGTTAGAATTTGTTAAAGCATGAATTCCCTCTTCCAAGCTCAAGCGGCATGACCATATAGCCATTCTTGCCTGTTGAGGCCTGTAAAAGCTTGTCAAAACCATCGACTGGCAGGGTCAAAGCCTTTTTCAAAGAATCATTGCGGCCGGTTGTGGGAATAGCAGATTTGTCACGGGGGGTACCGTGCTTCATCATAAAGCTCGAATTTGGATCTTGCTTTTACTGCTGATCTTGGTTTATGTTGTCACTTTCAGCGCGCTGTCCGTCATCAGACACGACAACTTTTATTCCTCAACCTTCGACCTGGGTATCATGGCCCAGGTGACCTGGAACACAGCCCACGGACGTTGGTTCGAGACCTCCATAGATCGGGCGACAAACATCGAGCTCATCGGCAGCTATCTGGGTAACCACGTTCGCCCGATCCTGCTTTTCTTGGCGCCCCTCTATTTGGTGTGGCCGGATCCACGTTTGCTGCTCGTCCTGCAGAGTGTGGCTCTCGGTCTGGCGGCCTTCCCGCTCTATTTTGTCGTCCGCAAGCAGACGGGGGATGCGTGGGCGGCGCTCATCGTTTCTTGTTGCTATCTGGCCTATCCTGCGTTGGGCTTTCTCAACCTGGTGGATTTTCACCCTGTCGCTTTTTCTATCCCGCTGATTGTGTTAGCCTATTGGGCTCTGCATGAAGAGCGAATGGGCCTCTTCTGGGGCGCCGTGTTGCTGTCTCTGTCTGTTAAGGAGGAGTTGGTGGTCCCCATAGCGGCGTGGGGAGTGGTCAATTTGTTGTGGGGAAAGAGACGACGGGTTGGCTTGGGGCTCGTGATTCTGGCTGGAGTCTGGGCGATTTTGTGTTTTGGCTTGATTATCCCCACCTTTAACGAGGGGCAGCCGTATCGCTTCTGGCAGCTATGGATCAAGCTGTTGGGAGGAGTAAGCTCCGATCAAGGAGGAACCGCACAGTCCATAGGAAGCGCATCTTTTGAGACAATTGCCCTATATCTGATTCATCTATTTCTTCCCTTGGGGTTTCTTCCTTTTCTGGGGTCTACGGGGAAAAGCCAGAGAACCCCACCGCAAGAGGTGGGGGTGAATGGCAAGGCGAGAGATTTGGGGGCGGCAGCCCCCGAGGGCTTTTCTCTTAGGAAGTCCCGGCGCAAAGCGCCGGGGAGCTTCACTTCCTTTCTAGTGGCGTTGCCTTCACTGGCATATCTCTTGCTGGGTGAGCGCCCGGCGTTCCACTCTGTCGGTTACCAATACCCGGCGGTGCTGATCCCCTGGTTTTTCTTGGCGGTGTCTGAGGGTTTGCGGCGGTTGCATCGCCCTAACAGGCACCGCCTTTATCGTCTGGGGCTAGCGTTTATGGTGTTTGGTACGCTGGGCATCAATATTGCCCTCAACCCGGTCTATCTTTACGCCCGAGAGGGGATGTTCCGGCCTGAACCCCACCACGATCAGATTGCAGAGGCTCTGGCGCAGATTCCTCCCGATGCAGGTGTCGCCACGATAAATCGCTTTGGTCCGCAACTTGCTGACCGCCGCGTGTTGGTGGCTTTGGAGTATCCTGCCCCGCTTCGGTTGGATCATCTGGAGATGGTAGACTATGTGTTATTTGATCTGGTGGATTGCAGAGTTGTCCCATCTCCGGACCCGCGTGCTAGCTATGGGGAGATCGTTACACAGGTCATGGACACCGGTGACTTTCGCGTGCGGTACTGGGCTGAGCGCATTCTACTGCTCGAGCGGGGAGAACCTGCCGAGGGGGAAGCAGAGGCTGTGTTGACCTACGTGGCCGATCTGGTCGAGCAAGGTCGGCCTTGTTGGCCTTGATGAGGTTGCCGCTCCATTCGAAAGACGACCCGGCCCTTTTTCTTGTTTGCGCATCTTCCCCATCATGTGGTATACTTTATGGTGAACAACAGGGAGACGTTTTTGCGCGGGAGGGCAGGCAGGACATGGCAGACAAGATCAAGGTAGTGATTGTAGATGACCATCCGGTCTTCCGGCAGGGCTTGCGGAATGTCTTGGCTTCCCACGGCGATCTGGATATCATCGGTGAAGCTGGCGATGGTGAAGAGGCTGTCGAGATGGCGCAAGAGCTTCTTCCTGACGTCGTGGTGATGGACATCAATCTGCCGAAACAGAACGGCCTGCAGGCCACGCGCCAGGTCAAGATGAGTTGCCCCGAGATCAACGTCATCATGCTCACTGCCTACGACGATGAAGAGCAGGTCTATCACGCGGTTCGAGCAGGGGCTTCGGCTTTCCACGCCAAGGACGTCAGTCCGGAGCGATTGGTGGACGTCATCCGCCATGTCAGCCAGGGGCGATACGTCGTCGGCGGTGAGGTGCTCGACGAAAGTGGTATCGGTGATTGGCTTTTGGAGGAGTTTCGGCGTTTCGGCGGTGGTGGATTCGAGGAGGATGAGTCGTTTTTTGCACCACTTTCTCCCCGCGAGATGGAAATTCTAGAGCTGGTTATCCAGGGGATGAGCAACAAGGAGATTGCATACCACTTGGGAATCAGCCATCAGACGGTCAAGAACCACATGACTGCTATCTTGGGAAAGCTGGGGGTGGCAGACCGGACGCAGGCAGCCGTCTATGCACTCCGGCATGGCTGGGTGCCTCTGCGGGAGAAGGGGGCATAGCCAACACTACTCGCCCGATGCTGAGGGTGAGTGAGACGAACGTAGGAGCAAGCACATGGTGACTACAGCGCAGACTGGTAAGACATTTGAGCAGTTGTTGGATGAGATCAGCAAAGAGTACAAGCAAACCCAGAACGAGCTCAAGGAGGTCGACCTGCTCATTCAACAGACGACTTCCGAGGTGGAGCGGCTCTCGCAGCGCAATACGCAGGTGACCAACAAGTTGCGGCAGGTTGAAGCGTCGTTGGACACGGTGCCGCGGGAGGATATTCGCGAGGCGTACGTGGCCGTCTCAGATACACAGCAACGGCTCTTTACCATGCGCGGGCAGTTGGAGAAGTTGCAGAGCAACCAGCGCAACCTAACGCGCTATCTCGACTTGCTGCACAGCGTGCTCGAAGTCGCCGATCAGGCTCAGTACGGGGGACGGGGTGAGGGAGAGGATGGGGATGAGTCGGTGAGTGAGGGCGGGCCCTTGCAGCCACTTGCCGTACGCATCATTGAGGCACAGGAGCGTGAGAGGCAGCGACTCAGCCGGCAGATGCATGACGGCCCGGCACAGGCTTTGACCAACCTGATCCTGCAGGCAGAAATTTGCGAGCGTCTTTTCGATACCGATGCCGATCGAGCGCGGGCCGAGTTGGTCAGTCTGAAGAATGCGGTGGCGATCACCTTTCAGAAAGTGAAGGGATTCATCCTCAATCTGCGCCCGATGATGCTTGATGATCTTGGAGTGGTGCCTACCCTGCGGCGTTATGTGGACGGCTTTGCGGAAAACAGCGAGATAATGACCAATTTGACTATCACGGGCAAAGAACGGCGACTGGAGTCCCATAAGGAGGTCGCCATTTTCCGGCTTATCCAGGAACTGCTCAACAACGCGGCTGAGTACGCCCATGCGAGTAGTATTCAGATCAGTCTCGATCTGGGGGATGACCTGGCTCGGGTGTCGGTCGAGGATAATGGCAGCGGGTTTGAGCTCACCGAAACGCTTACCTCACCCGACGCGGATCGGTTGGGCTTGGCGATGATGCGTGAGCGAGTAGAAATGCTGGGCGGGCGTATCTATTTCGATAGCAGTGTGGGCCGCGGGACGAAGGTCGGTCTCGAGTTGCCCATATAGTGGTCAATGGGGATTGGTACCAAGAGAATTAGTACCAACGTCCTATTGCCGTACATGTGTGAATCCAGTATAATTTGTTTAGTGGTAAGGTATCGTTTCTACACACATAATCTTCATTGAAGGGAGGTGATAGGGATGCTGTTTCTACCACGTGAGGAAGGGCAGGGACTGGTCGAGTATGCGTTGATTCTTGTTCTAGTGGCTATTGTGGTTATCGTGATTTTGGCGCTGCTAGGCCCGGCCATTGGCAACATCTTCAGCAACATCGTGAATTCCATCTAAGCCTAGAGTGATGATGGTATTGCACGAATGGACCGCACTGCCGAACAGGACCCCGCGAAGCGGGGTCCTGCTCTTTTTACCTGGCTTGGCGTAATCTGGAGATCGTTGTATAATTTGCCCCCTGAGGACAACTAGGAGGCGAAGATGAGTGATGTGAGTAAAGAGACAGAAGTTGAGGACATCGTTTACGGCCTGGCTACCTCACCCAACTTTGTACAGGATGGCATTTGCTTTGCTGCGCGGCAGAGTGGCCTTTATCGCTCTGAGGATGGGGGATCTGCTGATTGGAGTTACGCATACGAGTCGCTGGAGATGGAGGGGGCGTTGGCAGCGATGGCGGTCGCGGTCTCGCCTGATTTTGAGTCGGATCGGAGCGTATTTGCAGGTGCGTTGGGCGGCGTGTTGTATTCATTGGATGGCGGCGAGAATTGGCAAGTGGCTTCTTTGCCATCGCCACCCCCCATTGTCTCGGCCATCGTCTTGTCGCCGAATTTTTCCCAAGACGGCACACTATTCGTGGGGACGATGGAAGACGGAGTCTTTCTCTCACCCGATCGAGGTCGGCGTTTCCGGCGGTGGAACTTTGGGTTGTTGGATTTGAACGTCTTGTCTATTGCTATTTCTCCTGCTTTCGCTGACGACGAGACACTTTTCCTCGGTACGGAGACAGGTGTTTTCCGCAGTACGAATGGCGGTCGCGCTTGGCGGGAAGTGAGTTTCCCCATCGACTATGCACCGGTGATAAGCCTCGCTTTGTCGCCGAATTATGCCAATGACGGCGTCCTGTTTGCCGGCACAGAGGCGTTTGGGCTTTTTCGTTCTGAGGATCGGGGGAAAACCTGGGCGCGCTTGGGGGAAGATGTTATTGAGGACGTTGTGAATGGTATCGTGCTCTCGCCGGAGTTTCCTGACACGCCAGACATCTTGGCAGTTCTTGGGACGGCATTGCTCGTTTCCCGCGACGGGGGTCAAACGTGGGCCGATTGGAAAGAGGGCCTGGATCTGAAGCAAGGCGTATCCAGTGTGGCTGCTCCGCAGGGCCTTGCGCCGGGCGCGCCACTGCTGGTCGGACTTGTCGGGGGCGATGTGTTGCGGCTGTAAGGTTGAATCAAGCTCGGACGACGACGGAAAGAGTGGGTTGAAAAGCCCACTCTTTTTTCTTTGTTTGGGTGAAGGATGTTCCGCGAGCTGAATTTTGCCCTTTCGTTTTTGAGTTTATGCAAAGTATGCTATAATGAACGGAACAGTGGGTTTTCTGAGGGGAAAGAATGCAAGCGCAGATTGAGGAATTTCTCCGTTTTGTGGCGGTAGAAAAGGGCTATTCCAGCCACACTGTTTCCGCTTATCGCAACGACCTGACCCAGTTCCTGTCCTACTTGGCGGGTGAGGGTGTTTTTTCTTGGCAGGACGTGGGGCGAGAGCACATTCGGAACCACATCCTGTACTTGAAGCAGCGCGGATACGCTCCCTCGACGGTGGGGCGCAAGGTCGCGGCGGTCAAGTCTTATTTTCACTTCCTGGTCGCTGACGGCGTGCTGGGGGATGATCCCACCGTCTTGGTGGACTCTCCATCGGTTGACAGGCATCTTCCACATCCCTTGAGCCGGGAGGAAGTGACCCGGTTGCTGGCAGAGCCAGCTCGATCTAATACTCCCAAGGGACTGCGAGACCGGGCACTGCTTGAGTTAATGTATGCGACCGGTATGCGGGCCAGCGAGGTTATCCAGCTCGACGTAGACGCAGTCGACCTAGAGGATGAAACGGTGCGCTGTGTGGGCAAGGGAAACAAGGAGCGCATCCTGCCGATCCATGAGCGCGCTCGGGGAGCACTTGAAACTTATTTGGAGAGCGGTAGGCCCAGGTTGTTGCGCGGGCGAAGGGAGACGGCTTTGTTTGTCAATCATCGCGGGCGCCCCTTGACCCGACAGGGCCTCTGGTTGATCGTCAAAGAATACGCCACGGCTGTCGGTATTGAGCAGGACGTCACTCCTCATACCCTGCGCCATTCCTTTGCCACTCACATGCTGGATGGCGGCGCCGGGCTGCGCGAGCTTCAGCAACTGCTGGGCCACACCAATATCTCCAGTACGCAAATCTACACCAAGGTCTCTACTCGCCGCAAGCGAGAGGCCTACGATAAGGCTCATCCACGCGCCTGACTTGGGGCGCTGAAAAGGGGGGCATCATGAGTTACGTAGAGAAATTGCTGGCAAATAACGAACGTGTGATAAGGGTTTATCGTGACCACTGGATCGTGTTGTTGACCACGATTCTGATTGACGGTGCGATCAGCTTTATCATTCTTGCTCTTTCGATAATAGGATCTGTGGTTTCTGGGTGGGCTGTGCCGTTGTTGGGTCTCTTGTTGCTGTGCGTGCCCGTCGGTCATTTTCTGTACCGCTTATGGGTTTGGTGGAACAAGCAATGCGTCATTACCAATCGCCGCATTATCCAGGTCAGCGGGACGGTCCAAAAGCGGGTGTCTGATACCCTGCTGGAAAAGATCAACGACATCATGACGGAGCAGACCGCAATGGGGAGACTCCTCAGGTATGGCGATGTCGGCGTCATCGCCGGCTCGGATAGTGGCGCCGATTTCTTTTATAACCTCGCCGACCCGATCGAATTCAAGAAGGACCTACTTGATCAAAAAGTCATGCTTGCCGAGCCTGAAGCGTCTACGGAATCTGGGCGGCGGAAGGGGAGTGGAGCCCCGGCTGCGGCGGATGTCCCGGAGCTGATCGCGGAGCTGGATGAGTTGCGCAAGAAGGGATTGCTCACCGAAGCCGAGTTCCAGGAGAAGAGGCGCAAGCTGCTGGACAGGATTTAGGGATTCCCCGATGTCCGAATTCTTCTCGATGTCGCATTTTGAAGCCGCTGCTGCCGCAGTGCGCGAGCGGACTGACCTTCAGCCCAGGGCGGGCCTCATTCTTGGCTCTGGCCTCAGCCCGTTGGCAGACGCCGTCGAGGATGGCGTGGCCATTCCTTATGACGACATTCCCCACTTTCCTATCACGACCGTGGAAGGGCACACAGGCCGTCTGATCGTCGGGCGATTGGAGGGGCAAGCGGTGGCTGTGATGCAAGGGCGCACTCATTACTATGAGGGCTATTCGATGGCTGAGGTCACCTTTCCCGTGCGCGTGATGCAGGTCTTGGGAGTTGAGACACTGATCGTCACCAATGCGGCGGGGGGACTCGATCCGGAATTCAGCGCAGGGGACGTGATGCTCATCGCCGATCACATTAACCTGATTGGGATGGGCGGGCTGAACCCGCTGCGCGGCCCAAACCTGGATACCTTAGGACCGCGCTTTCCGGACATGTCGGAACCATACGACCCGCGCCTGCGGGCGCTTGCCAGGCAGGCAGCCGTTGAGGCGGGCGTGCCTCTGCGCGAGGGGGTCTATGTTTGCCTGGCGGGTCCTAGCTTTGAGACACGGGCTGATTTGCGGTTCCTGCGCTTGATTGGCGCGGATGCCGTCGGCATGTCGACCGTGCCCGAGGTCACGATCGCCCGCCACGGCGGTACACGGGTGTTGGGGCTCTCTGGTATCAGTAACGTCGCGCCGGTGGAGGGGGCGGTGGTGGAGACAACCCACGAGGAGGTTCTGGAAGCTGGTCGGATGTTGGTGCCAAGGTTGGAAGCGATCATTCGTGGGGTGTTGAGGGCGCTATGACGATTCTTCTACGTTGGCTGGTAGATTATGCCTGGATCTTTTACATTGGATGTGTTTTAGGGGCCATTTTTTATACAGTACGGGCATTGGTTGCCCATCGGGATCGGGGCCTGGCCCTGTTCACGCTCGAGCGTGAGACCGCGACCTCGCGTGTGGTGCGGGCATGGGCGATGGTTTTGATGTTCGTCTTTATTGGCGCGGCCATCTTTCTCAGTGCGAATTTCATCCTGCCTGACCTTTATGACGAGATGTCCATCGGCACTCCCACGCCAATTCCATTGGCCTCTGTTACCCCTACCATTGATCTCACTCCCAGCCCTACGCCGACCTTTGTAGTGCCGACTGTTGCGTCGACCTCTGCCGTGTCGGTTCCTACGCCACATCCTCGGTCGACTGCTGGTCCGGCTACCTCTGTACCTGTAGGAGCAGTATCGGGCAACGTGGGCGTCCGGTTTGGCAATCCCGCTTTTGCGGAGCTGGTCAGCTACAGTCTATCGGCAGTTGAGGTCTCCACCGCGCAGCCCATACAGCTCACCCTTACCTGGCGGGCCTTGGAGGGGCGCAGCCCGGTGAACTATGTTGTTTTCACTCACCTCCGGTCGGGTGATGGCAACATCATCGCGCAGCACGATGGGCCTCCTGGGGGAGGAGATCGCCCTATGATGGAGTGGGCTTCTGGGGAGACTATCGTGGACATGCACTCAATGGTGTTTGTCGAAGAGCATCGCGGCTACACAGGGCCGGCGACAATCATTGTTGGCCTGTATAACCCGGAAGCGGTTGGTGAGCGCGTGGTGACCAGTGCTGGGGTGGACTATGTCACGCTGGTCGCGATCAATGTGGTTCCTTAGAGTCCGGTAAGGGATAACTCCCCTCAAATTGAAAAAGCCCGCACGCAGCGGGCTTTTTTCCGTGGATAGGGCTACCACCGGGTGGTGATACTACCACCATGGCAGGAAAAAGGTCTGCGTCGTAGCTCTCAGGTCGCCGTAGGTTACCAGCACGTCGATCACCACTTTTTCTCCTGGGGGTGACAGTTGGATATCAAAGCTGCACTTGGTGAAACCGCTGGCGTTGGTAAGACTGCAGGTATATGCTTGATCTCCTGACTGGTAGTGGACGACGACTTGGGCATTGACGCCCTCGATCGGCTCGTGTCGCTGGTCGTTCACATAGGTAAAGACGGTCTGGGTGCCCTGACGCCCCATAATCGCATAGCGCACCGATGCGCTTACGTCTAGCTTGGTGTGTGGTCCTGATGCTGGGCCGGGAGTGGCACCTGGTGCGGCAGGAGGCGGTAGGGGTTTATCGTAATCGCCAGGGAGGCCGAATTTAGCGAGGTAGATTTCCCCCATATTTGTCAGTCGCATTTCTGGCCCGGATGATGCCTCGGGGTGCCATTCCATCCTCGCCCGTTGGAAGTACTGGATGATGTATCCATCCTCATACATAAACTCGGTGCGAGGATAGCCAAATATATCCAGCCCGCCTTTCTCGCGAAAGTGCTTGAGAAACGCATAGGAGACGACGTGTCCGGTTTCTGGGAAATAATGATGGACAGAGCTGTTAAAGGCTGGGCGCTCTGATTCGCTTACCGGGGGATCGATGTGGCCCAACTCATCGATTAGCAATCCCAGTTGGACCTTGTAAGGGTTGGGGTTGTAGGGGTGCCATTCCATGCGGGAACGCTGGAAGTACTGCACCCGTAGTCCGCGTGCGGGGTCATCGAATGCTTCTGTGAGAGGGTAGCCGAAAGTCTCTAGTCCGCCTCGTGTCTTGAAAAAATCAAAGAACTCGTTGCATACGTAGTGACCGGTCTCAGAAAAGTATTCGCAATTCCCGCCCGAGGTTTCTTGTGGATGGGTGGCAGCTACACTTCCTACAAGGAGTATAACCGCTATGACTACCGTTGGGAG
>Ga0316577_10000682_pt1 | contig 14281 bp, 13 predicted proteins | sample S5NA_FD_203073 | JGI IMG/M metagenome (GOLD analysis project Ga0316577, IMG submission 203073) | Rhizosphere microbial communities from salt marsh grasses in Alabama, United States - S5-7_050615r2r1 | ecosystem: Host-associated > Plants > Roots > Rhizosphere | place: USA: Alabama | collected... | reverse complement strand
TGGGAGACATTGAGCGAGCCATCCTGAAGTCGGACCTGGGCCTGACACCCATGAACGACGGCATGTTGATCCGCCTGAGCATCCCCCGGCTGACGGAGGAGCGCCGCCGGGAGCTGGTCAAAGTGGTGTCTCGCCGGGTAGAAGAAGCCCGCATCGCAATACGCAACCTGCGCCGGGATTCCTTGCAAGACCTGAAGGACTTTGAAAAGGAAAAGATGATCCCTGAGGACGACTTTTTCAGGGGAAAAGACAAGGTCCAGGAACTGACGGACGAGTTCATAGAAAAGATAGACGACATCGGCAGGCGCAAAGAAGAAGAGGTCATGGAGATCTAGAGGGTTGGGCGCCAGTAGCCTCGGGGCGGATCTAAATCCTGCATAGCCCAACCCATCGCCAATTGAGGGTTTCCGTAAAAGGGCCAAAGCAAACCAGGGGTTGGGGAGATCGTCTCAGAGTCGCCTCGACCCCTTTTGCTATAGATCGAACGGCTTCTGCCCTGGCACAATTCCAACCCACCCGAAATACTGAGGACTGCCGGTTTCCCATTCTCTGTATCACCTTCTTGGGAGCACAGGATGGAGGACAAGAACCTGACCACACAGCCACGACACGTGGCCATCATCATGGACGGCAACGGACGCTGGGCCAAGTCGCGGGGGTTGCCGCGATTAGCCGGTCACCGGGCGGGCACAGAGAACCTACGCCCGATCCTGGAAGCCAGTGTCGAGTTTGGCATCGAGATCCTGACCATCTGGGCCTTTTCCACCGAGAACTGGTGCAGGCCGGAGGCGGAGGTCACCGGATTGCTGCGCATTCTGGAGCGCATGATCCGGCGGGAACTGCGCGAGTTGCACAAGCAGGGCGTCCAATTGCGCCACATCGGGCGGATGGACCGCTTGCCCCAGCGGCTGCAAAAGCAGGTTCAGGACGCGGTCGAATTGACCAAAGACAACGATCGCATCATCCTGAACGTTGCATTTGACTATGGGGGACGGGCCGAGATCGTCCACGCCGTGCAGGAGATCATCCGCGAAGGTATCCCTGCCGGCGAGGTCGACGAGGACGTGCTATCGGCTCACATGTACACGGCAGGGCAGCCCGATCCCGATCTGATCATCCGCACCGGCGGCGATCTGCGCACCAGCGGCTTCATGTTGTGGCAGTCGGCATATACCGAGTACTATATCACCCCTACCTTTTGGCCCGATTTTGGCCGAGAGGAGCTGCACGAGGCGCTGGTAGCCTTTGCCCAGCGGGACCGGCGCTTTGGCGGCATCAAAGACGATTACGGTTCACCCTACGAGCAAGCCGACGAGGACGAGTAAACCGCACCGGCATCGTCCCCAGGTGCCACCGATTCTCTAAGTGGATTTGCCTCGCGCCCGCGCCATCATCCACTCGTAGCTCTGCGTCCAGACCGACTGGCGCTCTCCGTCGATCAGCAGATTGTGACCCGAACGCTCCATCCAGACCAATGTCCGGTCTGTGGAGGCGATAGAGTCATACAGCTCCTGTGCAGCCCCGGGCTCGAGGTGCATGTCGCGCCGGCCCTGGAAAATGAGTATAGGCTGTTGAATCCGAGAAAGGGCCTGGCGCACCTCTCGCTGGAGCAGGTACACCTGGCTGGCGCCCCACAACGGCGTCTCATCGTAGCACCAGACTCGCTCGACCCCCTGCGGATCGCCCAGGTCATCCTCGCCCATCGGCCCCAGTGGATTGTACTTGAACAGGTAGCGGAGCAGGAGAGTTGCGGGCATCAGCCGGTTCTGCACGCTAATGGCGGGCGCCATCGGGATCAAGCCAGCAATGCCCGGATGATTCGCGCCCAGCCACAGCGTCAGCAGCGAGCCCAGTGACAGCCCACCCACAAAGACCGTGTCGCACCGCGCTTGCAACTCGTGCAGTGCCGACTCTGCTTCGCCAATCCACGCCTGCCGGCGAATGCTGGTCAGATCTTCGGGGTCGGTGCCATGACCGGGCAACAACGGACAGCTCACGGTCAAGCCCTGTTCGGCCAGATAGGCCCCCATGGGCCGCGTCTCGGCGGCCGATCCGGTGAAGCCATGGATGAGCAGAACACCCACCGGACCGCCAGCTGCCTCAAAAGCCGACGGATCAAGATGCGCTGGCTGCGGCATACTCCATCCCTCCTGGTCTGAGCAGGCGTGACTCCTGGCCTGCTCCTAGCCGAAGAGCTTTCCCAGGCCTCCTGCCAGGTCTCCCAGGCCGCTCACGTCTCCCTCGAGCACAGCGTCGAGCTGACCGGCAATCGGCGCCGGCAGCTTGTCCTTCAGGAAAGCCATGACCGTCTCAACTGCCTGTTTGGCCTGAGCCTCGCTGATGCCTACCTTTTTCGAAACCATCTTGACCAACTCGTCCATGTGCGCCTCCCTATTAATCGATTTTCCTCCACCCCATTATAGCACAATACCATCCCCGCGCGCACCTACCGGCACGTGACCGGCACGGGCGCTCCGTCTGGCGAGAGTACCTCGATCTCGAATAGCTTGGGCCACAGCTTGCCGGTCACAAAGAGCCGCCCGCCGCTGGCGTCGTAGGCAATGCCGTTGAGCACGTCGACCGGCTCAGCATAGTCCTCAGGCCCCAAGAGCCCACGCAGATCGATCCACGCCGTCACCTGGCCCGTATCGGGATCGATGATGGCAATATAATCGGTTTGGTAGATGTTGGCGAACACCTTGCCCTCGATATACTCCAACTCGTTGAGCCGGGTCACAGGGCCGGCGCCGGCGCGAACCTCAACGCTGCCAACCTCAGCGAAGGTAGCCGGATCCCAGAAATGCAGAACCGGCGTGCCATCACTCATTATTAACCGCGTCCCATCGTGGGTGATCCCCCAGCCCTCCGTGGGATAGGGAAAGGTATCGAGCAGCTCGAAACTCCCCTTGTCGTAGATAAAGCCCACCCCGGATTTCCAGGTGAGTTGGACGATCTGGTCCTGCCAGGTAACAATGCCCTCTCCAAAGTATTCAGGGAGGAGCGAAGTGGCCCGCACAACCTCACCGCTTTCCAGGACCACCCGGCGCAAGGTCGACTGTCCGTACAGCCCGGTCCCCTCATAGAATCCCCCATCCTCAAAGACCAGCCCCTGGGTGTACGCTGCCCGATCGTGCGGAAAGGTGTTGACGATTCGAACGGTGCAGATTGGGATGGCGGATGGACTGGTGTTTGGGGTGGGCGTCTCTACGGCAGGCAAAGTTGGAGTGGGAAGAGGGCTTTCGACAGTCAGAGGTGCTGGAGTGGGAGTAGGCAGAGGGCTCTCGAGCGTTGCCAGCGCAGTGGTAGGGAAAGGGCTGGCGAGCGTCGCCCGTGTAGCGGATGGCGCGGCAGAAACCGTGCTGGTCGGCTCGGCCGGCGGGCCCGAGTTGGCACAGGACACCACCAGTGCCACGCCGATTAGAGCCACAAACACACGGCCCAGAGTTTGTGGAATGGCAGCGCGCAACCTCGCCAAGTGGATTTTCATCCTGCCGAGACTGCCTCCTGCACAGCCTGCAAGTGCCGCTCCAGCCAACCCTCAATATCGGCGAATACCTGCTCTTTGCCCAGCTCGTTGAATACTTCGTGATAGTAGCCTTCGTACTCGATGCGCTCTTTGTCGGCAAACGTCACGTGATCAAAGAACTCCCGGCTGGCTTGCGGATCGGAGAGCCGGTCCTCGCTGCCGTGGACGATGAGGCTGGGTAGCACCAATTCCGCAGCGTGGGCCTGGGTCCAATCGACAGCCTTCATCAGCTCGTTGACCATGCATGGAGATCCTTTGCCGTGCACCAGGGGATCGTTCACGTAGGCTTCTCCTACGGAGGCGTCTCTCGAAAGCGCTGTGGCGTCCAGACCGCTGTCCATGATCAGGTTCGGCCACACAGGGGCTAGTACCTTGCATAGCCACAACAGGAAGGACGAGATGCCTGGCGCGCAGAGCACCGGGCCTGAGGCTACGACGCCATCCAGGCCAGAGGGATCGTGCAAAACATAGTTGAGGACGATCAACCCGCCCATGCTATGCCCCATCAAAAACACGGGCCGTCCGGGTTCGGCCTCGTGCACCAGGTCCAAAAAAGCACGCACATCCTCCCGGTATTCGCCAAAGTCTCGTAGCTCGCCCTGCCGGCCTGGGGAGCGCCCATGCCCCCGCAGATCGAACGCATAGACGCTATATCCCCGCGGCACAAACCAATCCACGACGTTGCCATAGCGCCCGCTGTGCTCGCCGTAGCCGTGCACAATCGGCAGCACCGCCTTTGGCGGCCCATCGGCGCGCCAGCGCTGGTAGTACAGCTCCACACCGCCATAGCCCGCAAACGTCCGATGCTCCATGCCAGCCTCCCTGCTCATGTTGTCGACATCTTGAACAGAAGTAATTGTACCACGTCCGCGCGCACTAGGCAAAAGCCGCTCTACCGGCAGGTCGAATTGGTGGGCCGTGGGCGATGTGGTATAATGGCCGCGTCTGGAGACCCGAAACCATGTCGATCCTTGTGGCCGAACGGCTCGCCAAATCCTATGATCCGCAAGACATCTTTTGGGATGTGTCGTGCACCGTTGCCCGTGGAGACCGCATTGCGCTGGTGGGCCGCAACGGCACGGGCAAGACCACGCTGCTGCGCATCCTGATCGGCCAGGAGCCCCCATCCAGCGGCTACGTCCATCGGGCCAAGGGACTGCGCATCGGCTTCCTGCCGCAAGGCGCCTCCCTGGAGGGAGATCACACCCTCTGGGAGGAGATCATGACCGTGTTCGAGTCGCTGCAGGGCCTGGAACACAAGCTACACCAGCTCGAGTTGGAGATGGCCGATCCTGCCACAGCCGAAGCCGCGCTGGAGGCCTACGCCCCGCTGCGCGACCGGTTCGAACAGATGGGAGGCTACACCTACCACGATCGCGCCAAGCACGTGCTGATGGGATTGGGCTTCCCCCCGGAAGAGCACGACATGCCCCTCTCACATTTGAGCGGAGGGCAAAAGACACGCGCGTTTCTGGCGCGCCTGCTGCTCGAATCCCCCGACCTCTTGTTGCTCGACGAGCCTACCAACCACCTGGATTTGCAGGCGATCGAGTGGTTGGAGGGCTACCTGAATACCTGGGACGGCACCGTGGTGATGGTCGCGCACGACCGTTACTTTATGGACAGGACCGCCCGGAAGGTGTGGGAGCTGGCCTTTGGCCAGCTGGAGGTCTACTCGGGCAATTACAGTCACTACGTGCAGCAGCGCAGCGAGCGCTACGAGCGGCACCTGAAAGAGTACCGGGCGCAGCAGCAGTACATCGCCAAGGAAGAGGACTATATCCGGCGCTACATGGCTGGACAGCGCAGCCGCCAGGCCAAGGGTAGATTGAAGCGGCTGGAGCGCTTCCGCGAGGATGAGGCCATGGACAGGCCCCTGGAAGAACGATCCATCAGCCTCCGCTTCCAGACCCCGCTGCGCAGCGGCGACAAGGTCATCTGGACGCAGGACCTGGAGGTGGGCTACGATCCGGCGGCGCCTCTCTTCCACTGCCCCGACCTGGATCTGCGCCGCGGCGAGTGTGTGGCGCTGCTGGGACCAAACGGTTCGGGCAAGACGACCTTCCTCAAGACCATCCTGGGTGAGATCGACCCGCTGTCAGGGCACGCCCGCCTGGGTGCGAGCCTAAAGATTGGCTACTTTGCCCAGGTGCATAGCGACCTCGACCCTGAGAAAAGCGTCCTGGACACCATACTCGAGGTCAAGAATCTGCCGCTGGGCGAGGCGCGCAGCTATCTGGCGCGCTTTCTCTTTACCGGCGACGACGTGTTCAAGCGCATCGGCGACCTGTCCGGCGGGGAGCAGAGCCGGGTGGCGCTGGCCAAACTGGTGTTGCTGCGGGCTAACTTTTTGCTCCTCGACGAGCCGACCAACCACCTCGATATCGCCAGCCAGGAGATCCTGGAAGAGGTACTCGACGACTTTTCCGGCACGATTGTGCTGGTCACCCACGACCGGTACCTGGTGGACCGGCTGGCAAGCCAGCTTTGGATTATCGACCCCGAGCAGGAGGCGCTGGAAGCCTTCCCTGGCAGTTGGGCCGAGTACGTGGACGAGAGAAACCGCGACGAGCAGCAGCCCGAGGCCCGCCAGGCCAAAGACAAGTGGAGCAGCGATCAACGCCAGCTCCGGCGCGAAGAACAACGCGCCCGCCGCGAATTCGAGGCTCGCCAGCAGGAAGCGGCCGAGATCGAACGCGAGATCCATCGCCTTGAGGAACAGCTGAAGGCACTGCAGAACGAAATCACCCTTGCGACCGAGGCCCAGCAAGCGATGCGCATCCACGAACTGGGCACTCTGTACGCCGAGCTGGAAGGCCAACTGCACGAGCAGATGGAGCGGTGGGCAGGGCTGGCCTCCTGACCCGGCGCTAGAAAGGCGGTAGCGGACATGATAGGGCGTCCCATCCTGATTGGACTGACCGGCAACATTGCCACAGGCAAAAGTGTGGTGGCGCATATGCTGTCGGAGCTGGGGGCACGCGTGATCGACGCCGACAAGGTCGCGCACGAGGTAATGACCCCAGGCGCTCCCGCCTACGACGCCGTGGTGGATGCCTTTGGCCCGGCAGTGCTCTCCCCCGACGGCACGATAGACCGGGGCAAACTGGGCGGGATCGTCTTTCGCGATCCCAAGGCCCTGCAGCGCCTGGAGGCAGCCGTCCATCCGGCGACTATTGCCGAAGTGACCCTGCTCATTCTCCAGGCTACCGAGCTGGTTGTCGTGGTGGAAGCGATCAAGCTGATCGAGGCCGGCCTGCACCGTGGCTACGATGCGCTATGGGTGGTAACCGCCCCTCGCCGGCTCCAGATCCAACGGCTGGTGAACGAGCGAGGGCTCACCACGGAGGAAGCCGCATTGCGAGTGGACGCACAGCCGCCCCAAGAGGAGAAGGTGGCGGTTGCCGATCTTGTCCTGGTCAACGATGGCAGCCTGGAGTCGTTGCGCGACAAAGTGCGGGCCGCATGGTCCGAGATCCGAGGCTAGACAGGTGACAGAGGCAGATAGACATCTGGCCCGCAGATCTCCAGAGGTCAAGGCGGTGATCCGCCCTGTGCGGCGCGACGATCTCCAGGACGCAGCGGGAGTCGCAGGGGTGCTCAACAGCGTCATCGCCGAGGGGCGCTACACGGCTCTGGCAGGGCACTGGACGGCAGAAGCGGAGCGGGCATTCCTGCAAAGCCTCGGGCCGCGAAGCGAGGTTTTTGTTGCCGAAGCCGCCGGGCAGATCGTCGGGTTCCAGGTGGTCGAGCCCTTTGTTGCCTACACCTCGACGATGGACCACGTCGCCCACTTTGGCACCTACGTGCTCGCCGATTTCCGGGGATGCGGGATTGGCCGCAACCTGGCCCGGACCACGCTGGACTTTGCCCGCGAGCAGGGGTATGAAAAGTCGGTCGTCTATGTCATGGCCGGCAACGAGTTGGGCCTAGCCTACTACCGCGGGCTGGGCTTTGAGGAGAGAGGCGTGCTCCGCTGCCAGACCAAAATCGGGAGCGTGTACCACGACGAGGTCTTTATGGAGCTGCATTTCGAGGAGCATCGGTGTGAGTGAGGAAATTCGGAGAGCCAAGCTGCAGGACCTCGGCGAGATCATGAGGCTGGCGCGAGAAGCGTCTCCGTCGAAAGGTCAGGCAGACGAGGCGGAGGTGACCCAGTGGCTCTACAGCAAAGGCGTCTGGGTCGCGATCCGCGACGGCTCGCTCGCCGGCGTGGCTGCCTGGCAAGCGGAGAACCTACTGGCGGTGACCGATGTGCTGCACGTTGCGCCGGACCGGTACTGGCCCGAGACGGGCAGCCAGCTGCTGGACACCATCGAGGCTGACGCGCAGACCCTGATGTGCGAGGCCAACGTGGTGTTGCTCCCGCAGCCAGCCCCGGAGGCAGCCCGCGCTTTGCTGCTACGCCAGGGCTACGAGCCCAAGATCCGGGGGGAATTGCACCGCATCTGGCAAGAGGTACTGGGCGACTTGGCCAGCGACGATATGGAGATCATGGTCAAGCAGCTCCGAGACCGGATGGTGATGGTCCCGCTGTAGGCGGAGAGCCTGCGTCGCGCCGGATGCTGGACGAGAGGCAGGAGGAGGGCGAAAAAGAGATGAACGTTAAAGAGGGGATATCGAAACATCCGCGTCTGGCGGCCTGGGTCGTGCTAGCCGCGGGCATGGTGATCATCCTGATCGTGTCTGCCCGAAACGCCGGATTGGAGGCGCTGCAATGGGCAGCCCTCATCGTGGCCACGATCTTGCTCGCCGGCCTGTGCGTGTGGATCATCGGCTGGGACGATAAAGGCGAAGAGGAAGAAGCTGAAGTAGCCAAAAAAGAAGAAGCATGACCGTTTCGCTGACTGCGGCTTTCCGCAGTGAGCGCGGTTCCCAAGCATACGTAACCGTTTCGATCCGAATCGCCATCTCCGGGTCGATGGCGCTTTTGCGGCGCACGGCCCGACCCCACAGTACCGCCTCTGCGTTTTCTCCATTTCCTTGACAGCGCGCCCAAAACCGGATATAATCCCCCTATCAAACGTTTGGTAGAATCTGACCAGGGGCCAGGGATGACCCAACAGAGAAGGGCCGAGAAGGAGGACCAACTCCTCGAGGCTGCCACGCGTCTCTTCAAAGAGAAAGGGTATCACAGTACCTCCATGCAGGAACTGGCGGAGGCCCTTGGGATGCAAAAAGGCAGCCTCTACTACTATATTGACAGCAAGGAAGAACTCCTCCGCCGTTTGATGGAGCGCGCGACCTCCTTCATGGCCAGCCAGATCGACGAGATCTATGCCGCCGATCTCCCGCCCGCCGAGAAACTCCGTTGGGCTCTCGAAAACCACGCCGTGACCATGATGGATCACCTCGATCTGGTCGCCGTCTACCTGCACGAATACCGCAACCTGCCCCCAGAGCGGATGGCCGAGTCATTGGCCGTCCGCCAGCACTATGAGCAAGTGCTGGCGCAGATCGTGGAGGACGGAATCGCCGCGGGCGAGTTTCGACCGGTGAACGTCAAGATGGCCGTTTTTGGCATGCTGGGCATGCTGAATTGGACCCACCAGTGGTTCTCGCCGGACGGTGCGTTCTCATCGCACGAGGTGGCGGCTACGCTGGCGGGATTGGCGATGCACGGGTTGGCCGTCCCTACTAGCCGCTAGCGCCGGTACGTGAGTGCGTCAAAGCACAGAGGAGGAACAGGGAGAATGCCTACAGTCGAGCTTGCGGGACGCGGTACAGTGGCCTACCAGTGGAGCGGCAGCGGGCCGGAAGTCGTGGTGTTGGTCAATGGATCGGTCTTTAACTACCATCAATGGGACATGCAGGCCCTGCCCATAGTGCAGCGCGCACTGAACGGACGGGTGCGCTTTCTCCAATACGACTATGTCGGCGTGGGCGGCTCCTCGGCCAAGACCGTGCCGTTTCGCATGTTCGACCTGGCTGACGAACTGCGTGACGTCCTCGATGTCCTCTCGGTCGAACGCGTCCACCTGCTCGGCATCAGCAAAGGAAGCCTCGTAGGCCAGGCATTCCTCATCCGCTATCCCGAACGCGCCTTGAGTTTTTGCGGCCTGGGCAACCCGAATGTGCTTTCCAACGATCTGCAAGGGACCTTCTCGGCCTTCCAGGATCGGCTCGCGGCGCTGGAGGAGATCCGGGATCTGTGGCCCGAGCGGATCAACCGTGCCAACTATGTCGAGGTGGTCAACAGGGTCTACGTGCCCGCCATGTTCTCCAAAGAGTACAAGGACCTTTCCCTCATGGAGCGATTGCGGGCCATGATCGTGCGGCGCATGGTCTACCCCGCTCTGGAGGGTACCTTCATACAGACCATGGTCGACCTGTTCTGCTTTTACGTGGGGGAGATTGTCGAGGAGGTCCCGGCCTTTGCCGCAGGACTGCCCCAGGTGCATGGCGTGCCGATCCTGCTACTGAACGGGACGGCCGACACGACGACCCCGGTGCACATGTCGCGCGAGCTGGCTGAGCTATTGCCCCAGGCCGACCTGGTGGAATTCGAGGGGGTCACGCACATGGGGCCCATGCTCCTGGCCAAAGAAGCCAACCCGGTGTTCGAGAGATATGCGGTTTTCATGAACAGCCTGCTCTGAGGCTGCGGATCCCGTTCCCTGCACACCACGTGCTGTAGCGAGGAGGCTCCATGGCACTGAATCTGGACGCAATCGGCAAAAAGATCGGACCGGTCACCAGCGAGTACGACTGGAAGGACCTTGTCCTCTACGCGCTGGGAGTGGGGGCCGGTTTCGACGAGCTGGAGTACGTCTACGAAAATCAGCTCAAAGTCATTCCTACCTTTGCCATCCTTAGCATTTACGATTTTTTCAATGATTTCATAACAACTTCTGGCGTAAACCTGGCCGGCATTCTTCACGGCGAGCATGAATTGATCGTGCACTCGCCGCTGCCACCAGAAGGGGGCAGCCTGACGAGTGAGGCCTCCATCACCGAGATGTACGACAAGGGGCCGGGCAGGGGCGCGCTGATCATCGGCCAGATCGACACCTATCATTCCGAAGGCCAGAAGCTGTATACCAACGTCGCCACCCTCTTTTCGCGGCTGGATGGCGGTTTCGGCGGAAAGCCAGGCCCAAGGGAGGCATTCGAGTACCCGGATCGGGAGCCTGACTTTGAGGAGTTGGACCGGCCGTCACCGGACCAGCCATTGGTCTACCGGCTGTCGGGCGACACCTTTGCATTGCACGTGGACCCCGACTTTGCGCACATGAGCGGCTTCGAGGGGCCGATCATGCACGGCCTGTGCACGCTAGGGTTCGCCTGTCGGGCCGCCGTCAAGCACCTTTTTCCGGGTGAGCCCGAGCGCCTGACGCGCCTGCGCAACCGCTTTAGCAAGATTGTCTATCCCGGGGACCCGATCAAGACCCAGATCTGGAAACTGGAGGAAGGACTCGCCGTCTTTCGGACGGTCAATGCCGAGACGGGCGCTGTGGTCCTGGATCGCGGCGTGGTCGAGTGGTTGAGCCGCGAGGAAGCGCATTGGCGCGCCCAGGTGACCGGCATCCGCTTTGACGACCAGGTGGCAGTGGTCACCGGCGCCGGCGGCGGCCTCGGCCGCCTCTATGCCCTCGAACTCGCCAGACGCGGCGCCCGCGTCGTCGTCAACGACCTCGGCGGCGCCCGCGACGGCACCGGCTCCTCCTCCCGTCCCGCCGACGACGTCGTCCGCGAGATCGCCAGCGCCGGCGGCACCGCCGTCGCCAACTATGACTCTGTCGCTGCCCCCGAGGGCGGTCAGCGCATCGTCCAATCGGCCATCGACCACTTCGGCCGCCTCGACATCCTCATCAACAACGCCGGCATCCTCCGCGACAAGTCCTTCGCCAAGATGGAACCCGGCATGTGGCAAGCCGTCCTCAACGTCCACCTCCAAGGCGCGTTCCACGTCACCCAGCCTGCCTTCCAGGTCATGCGCCAGCAAGGCTACGGCCGTATCGTCCTCACCACCTCGGCCGCTGGCCTCTTTGGCAACTTTGGACAGGCCAACTATGGCGCCGCCAAGCTCGGCCTCGTCGGCCTGATGAACACCCTCAAGCTCGAAGGCGCCAGGTACAACATCAAGGTCAACACCGTCGCCCCGCTGGCGACCACCCGCCTCACCGAGGACGTCCTGCCCCCCGATTTCGCCGATAAGCTCAAGCCCGAGTTCATCGCCCCCCTCGTCCTCTACCTCTGCTCCGAGCAGTGCCCGGCGAGCGGCGGCGTGTACAATGCCGGGATGGGGCACTATAGCCGGGCGACCGTGGTGAGCGGGCCGGGGATCTGGCTGGGCCAGGACGGGCAGCCCCCCGAGCCTGAGACGATTGCCGCCAACTGGCAGCGGATCCTCTCGCTGCGCGGTGCGGAGCCATATCACGACGCCAACGCGGCGCTGATGGACATGTTGGCAGGCCCGAAGGAGATGCCCGACGAAGAAAAGGCGGAACCACCTGCCCAGGAGAAAACCTCAGCCGCAGCCGGCCCGGCGAGCGTCCAGGCGATCTTTGACAATCTGCCCGGCGCTTTCCAGGCGCAGGCCGCCGCCGGGGTGGACGTCGTCTTCCAGTTCTCCATCTCCGGTCCGGGCGGCGGCGACTGGTATGCCGCCATTCGCGAGGGCGCGTGCGACGTCCAGCCCGGCGTCCACGACAGACCCACGACCACGCTCAAGATGTCGGCCGGCGACTTTGTGCAATACGTCTCCGGCAAGCTGCCCGCCATGCAGGCCTATTCCAGCGGCAAGCTCAAGATCGAGGGCGACCTGATGAAATCGCAGCTCGTCGAAAAGCTGTTCAAGTTCTGAGGACGTCAATCGTGTGTAGAGGGAAACCGAGGCATCTGAACATCGTGCGTCACCGGCTTGGAGGGAAACCATGATCGGCATCGTCTCTTATGGAGGATACATTCCTCGGCTGCGCCTGAACCGCATGAGCATCTACCAACAGATCGGCTGGCTGGCACCAGCACTCATCATGGTCGCCCAGGGCGAGCGATCCATGTGCAACTGGGACGAGGATAGCCTGACCATGGCGGTGGCTGCGGCGCGGGATTGCCTCACGGGGGTGGACAAGGCCGGCGTCGACGCCCTCTACCTGGCATCGACGACCATGCCCTTTGCCGATCGCCTCAACGCCGGGATCGTGGCGACGGCCCTGAACCTGCGTGAGGACATCCGCAGCGCCGACTTGAGCTCTACACAGAGGGCGGGCACCACCGCCCTCGCCGCCGCACTGGAGGCCGTGGCAGGCGGCAAGACCGCCCTGGTCACCGCCTCGGACCGGCGCGAGACCAGAGCCGGGTCATTCTATGAGATGTGGTTTGGCGACGGCGCCGCCTCGCTGCTCCTGGGCAGCGAGAAGGTCATCGCCGAGTTCAAGGGATCGCATTCGCTGACCTACGACTTTGTCAGCCACTACCGGGCGGCAGGGCACCGCTTCGACTATACCTGGGAAGAGCGCTGGGTGCGCGACCAGGGCTATGCGCGCATCATCCCCGAGGCGATCGCCGGCCTGCTCGCCAAGCTGGACATGGCCATCGGTGATGTGGACAAAGTCATCTATCCATGCTTTATCGAGCGGGAGCACGCCCAGATCGCGCGCGCCCTAGGTGCGGGCAAAGATCAGGTAGCTGGCAACCTCCACGCCGTCTGCGGCGAGACCGGGGTAGCGCATCCGCTGGTGATGCTGGTGCATGCCCTGGAGGGCGCCAAACCAGGCCAGCGGATCGTCGTCGCCGGGTTCGGGCAGGGCTCCGACGCCCTCTGTTTCGAGGTCACCGAGGATATCCAGACCCTGCCACCCAGGCAGGGCATCCGCGGATCGCTAGAAGACGGCGTGAGCATCGACAACTATATCAAGTTCCTCAAGTTCAGGGACCTGATCGAAACCGAGGCGGGCATCCGCGCCGAAGCGCCGGATCAAACGGCGATGAGCACGCTCTGGCGCAAGCGCAAAATGATCCTCGGGCTGGTCGGCGGCAAATGCACCGTCTGCGGCACGCCCCAATACCCCAAAGCAGACGTCTGCGTGAACCCGGACTGCGGCGCCCTGCACGCTCAGGAGGATTACGAGTTCGCCGATATCCCGGCGACGGTCAAGAGCTTCACCGGCGACAATCTGGCTGTCTCGGCCGACCCGCCCGCCATCTATGGCATGGTGCAATTCGACGGCGGGGGCCGCTTCATGGCCGACTTTACTGACTGCGAGATGGGCGACCTGAGCGTCGGCACGCCGGTCGAGATGGCCTTCCGGCGACACTATGTGGATGAGAATCGCGGATTCACAGGCTACTTTTGGAAAGCCGTGCCGCGTCAGGCAGAGGCGCCAGCGGAGGCCGAAGCGGAAGCGGCGCAGGCCGAGATCCGCTTTGATGGCCAGGTGGCAGTGGTCACCGGCGCAGGCGGCGGCCTCGGCCGCCTCTACGCCCTCGAACTCGCCAGACGCGGCGCCCGCGTCGTCGTCAATGACCTCGGCGGCGCCCGCGACGGCACCGGCTCCTCCTCCCGTCCCGCCGACGACGTCGTCCGCGAGATCGCCAGCGCCGGCGGCACCGCCGTCGCCAACTATGACTCTGTCGCCACCCCCGAGGGCGGTCAGCACATCGTCCAGTCCGCCATCGACCACTTTGGCCGCCTCGACATCCTCATCAACAACGCCGGCATCCTCCGCGACAAGTCCTTCGCCAAGATGGAACCCGGCATGTGGCAAGCCGTCCTCAACGTCCACCTCCAAGGCGCGTTCCACGTCACCCAGC
>Ga0316577_10000681_pt1 | contig 14287 bp, 16 predicted proteins | sample S5NA_FD_203073 | JGI IMG/M metagenome (GOLD analysis project Ga0316577, IMG submission 203073) | Rhizosphere microbial communities from salt marsh grasses in Alabama, United States - S5-7_050615r2r1 | ecosystem: Host-associated > Plants > Roots > Rhizosphere | place: USA: Alabama | collected... | reverse complement strand
AGGATGTTCAAGCGAAAGGTCGGTGCAGCGGTTGTTGCCGTTCGCCGCGGAGGAAGCATCCACGTATTCAATTCCATAAACCATTTCTTTTTTATCGGGCAAATGATTGTCCCCGGTTCCATTTATTGGAACATGGGTATCGGCCTGGATAAGGGTGATGTGGAAAAAGACCAGGAGGGTCTTGATACCATGAAAGTTCTGGGCGAAAATATGGCCTGGCTGTTGAAGAAAATCCACGGCTAAAAAAAAATAATGGATAACATCATAGAAATTCAAGATCTGATAAAACAATTCGACGGATTTACCGCTGTGAACGAAATTTCATTTTCTGTGAGCAGGGGCGAGTTTTTTGGTCTTCTGGGTCCCAACGGCGCGGGCAAAACCACAACGATCCGAATGCTGTATGGCTTTTCACCACCGACCCGGGGCAAGCTGAGTATCTTCGGTATGAACATCAACACTTACTTTCGCAGAATTAAAGCCAAAATTGGTGTTTGTCACCAGGAAAACACCCTGGACCCGGACTTGAGTGTGGAACAAAATCTACACATGTTCGCCGGATATTTTTCAATCCCCAAAAAAGAGGCCGCCGAACGGACCAGGGAACTTCTCGATTTTTTTGCCATGAGCCATAAAAAAGATGCCAAGGTCATGGAGCTTTCCGGTGGAATGGCCCGCCGGCTGATTTTGGCCCGGTCGCTGATCAACCGGCCGGAACTTTTGATATTGGACGAGCCCACGACCGGGCTTGATCCCCAGTCCCGGCACCAGGTCTGGGAAAAACTGGAAGAGCTTAAAAAGACCGGGTTGACCGTTGTGATCACCACCCATAACATGGAAGAAGCCTCCCGACTCTGTGATCGTCTGGTTATTATGGATCATGGTGAAATTCTGGTGAACGGCAGTCCTGAAGACTTAATCGAACGGTATGCCGGTAAAAATATCATCGAAATCCAAGGACCGGATCAGGCCCTGATCGAATATGTAAAAGAACACGCCATCGAGCACGATGATCTCGGCCGGCGCCTGATATTGTATGAGCCTGAAGGAAAGGGACTGAACAACACCGTTCGAGAACGATTCTGCAATGAAAAATGCATTTACCGAAACAGCACACTGGAAGATGTGTTTTTACGTTTAACGGGAAGGGAACTTCGAGAATGATTGATCCTGCTCTATTTTCATTGCGTTTTCTGAGGGTATGGGAAAGAAACCTGGTGGTGTACAAGAAAATCTGGAAGGTGAACTTTCTGACACCTCTACTCGAACCGCTGTTTTATATTCTGGCCTTCGGTCTGGGCTTCAGTGGCTTGATCGACAATGTGAAATACGGTGGGGCAGATCTTTCATACACAACGTTCATTGCACCCGCATTGATCGCCACCGCCGTCATGTGGAATGCGTTTTTTGAAACCACCTATGCATCATTTGTCCGCATGTATTATCAGAAGACGTTTGACGGTATGCTGGCAACCCCCCTGTCGTTAGAGGAAATCATCATCGCCGAAATTACCTGGAGTGCCACCAAGTCGATGGGGGCTGCGACGATCATGTTAATTGTCCTTGGTCTAATGGGATTTGTTCAGTTTCCCGTTGGAATTTTGCTGATTCCTTTGGCATTTTTCGGCGGGTTGGCTTTCGGAGCTATCGGCATGTTCTTTACGGGCATCATCCCCACCATCGACATGTTCAACCTCCCGATATTTCTCTTCATTACACCGATGTTTTTGTTCAGCGGAACCTTTTTCCCTGTTTCCAATCTGCCGGTATGGGCGCAACACGTTGCCCTGGCCTTCCCTCTCTACCATCTTGCCGAACTGGCCCGCCGGTTCAGCATCGGAACCAACGAAATTTCACCGATCATCAGTATCGGGTACTTAACCGTATTTTTTCTTTTCTTTACACACCTTGCTCTGGGAGCGATGCGGAAAAGATTGATTCAATGAAGCTTCCCGCACGGCCCCGCCAACTCGTGCAAGATTCAGCCACTGTTTTAACCGTATTATCCGGCAATGAAATTAATCTTGCCATAAATTTAGTTTAATATAAAATAAAGCGTTGTTGGCAGGTAACTCTTAATTGCGCGTTTTCGCTCAATAGAGGTTCAAGTTTACGTGTTGTATAATATTCAGATCATAACGAACAACCGTTAATATTGCACAGGTGGATAATTGAACCGGGTTCTTATTTACTTTCCAATAATCTTGGTTTTCGGAATCTATGCTCTCTTGGTTTCAGTGCCTTACCTGCTAAGAAGATCTCGCCGGATAAAGAAATATCGATCGCCATTTAGCGGCAAGTTTTTCAGGAGTCCCGGGCAATCCATAAACAGACAACTTGCGGAGATTAATGATGAGATAACCCTACACCTTGTTTGGATATTTACGATTCCAATCCTTCTTTATGCATATTATATTTCTTTTCTATATTTTGGCACTTCAAAACCGTCAACAACGATATTGGTGTTAACACTTATCCTGGGAGCCGGTTTTACAGCATATTGTTTAGTAAAATTCATTAAGCTTTTAAATCAACGAAAGGTAAAACGTCTTGGATACGAAGGAGAGGTGGCCGTCGGTCAGGAACTCAATCATCTCATGAGGCATGGGTATTATGTGTATCATGATTTTCCTGCCGGCAAATTCAATATCGATCATATTGTCGTGGGTCCGCCGGGCGTATTTGCTGTGGAAACCAAGGCTTACTCAAAGCCAACTTCAAAGGATCGCAAGGCAGATGCCAAGGTTAAATATGACGGCAAATGTCTTCGATTTCCAAATGCAACGGATGTCCAGTCTCTCGAGCAGGCCAAACGGCAGGCAGAATGGCTGTCCAAATGGTTGCGAAGTTCAGTGGGCGAGGCGGTCAGGGTTAGGCCCGTTGTTGCCCTGCCGGGGTGGTTTGTAGAAAGAGTCGCTTCCGGTGGAATATCCGTAATAAATCCAAAGAACTTTCGGTCGATCGCCAAACCAATCGCCGGTAACATTTTATCAGAAACCATGATTACACGGATCGTACACCAACTTGAACAAAAATGCCGAGACATACCACCTGAAAACAAGTGATCCTTGTAGATGATTATAAAACATCAGGGTCCCATGTTAATTATTCACTATCCCAGACGCGACACCATGAACTTATTATAACCTACAGGAACTTGATGCCCCGGAAAGCAAAACGAAAATAAGAAAAACTACGATGAGATATCCGAAAAAGCCTATGCTTTCAAAATCGCGGTTCATTGCCGGCCTGCAATGTCCATTGCGACTTTGGTATCAGTGTTACCGTTCCGAACTGGCGACTAAACCGCCACCCGGCCAGCAAGCACTTTTTGACACGGGACATGAAGTGGGAAGATTGGCGACGTCCTTGTACATAAACGGTGTGCGTATTGAAGAGGGTTACCGTCACCATGTGAAGGCCGAGAAATCCACCCGTAACGCCATGAGCAAGAAAAATGTCGCGGCAATTTATGAGGCGGCATTCACTTACGATAACATCCGGATTCGGGTTGATATTTTGGAGAGGCACGACGCTACATCATGGAACCTCATTGAGGTGAAGTCCTCGACATCCGTCAAAGATGTATATAAGCCTGATATTGGTATCCAATATTATATTCTGAAAGGATTGGGCATAAAAATTTCCAGTGCCGGAATTTTGCACATTAATAATGCATATGTCTATGATGGAAACCGGCTTGATCTTAACCGGCTTTTTTATTTTTCCGACCTTACTGAGGAAACCGTAACCCGTCAGGAAGACATTGTCTCCCAAATTAAAAAATTACAAAACATTCTTTCATGGGAAACTCCGCCGAATATTCTCCCGTCCAAACATTGCATGACCCCTTATACGTGTGAATTTTGGGAATACTGCACATCAGATATGCCCGAATATTGGGTGATGGATTTGATTGGAATGACTCAAGATAAATTTGAACAACTGGTGGGATTGGGGATAGAGGATATCTCGGAAATTCCGGACGAATTTCCTCTCTCCGCTCTCCAGAAAAGAATCAAAAAATGTATTGCAGACGGCCAAGAGTTCATCGCACCTGAACTTGAAGACGAACTGATGGATGTCCAATATCCGTTGCATTTCCTTGATTTCGAAACATTCGCATCGGCGATTCCCCGCTATCCGAACACCCGGCCCTACCAACCCATACCTTTTCAATGGTCCGATCACATTCTTTACGAAGATGGCCGTGTTGAACACATGGAATATCTTTGTGTTGAGGATAAAGATCCTTGCGAGGAATTTACAGAAACTTTGCTTGAAACACTGGGTACAGGTGGAACCATTTTTGTTTATTCAAATTATGAAGAAAGAATGGTGAATCAATTGGTAGACCGGTTTGTTGACATCAGAGATCAATTGCTCAACCTCCTGGATCGGTTCAAGGATTTACATGCACTCATCCGGAAGAATTATTACCATCCGGAATTTTACGGGTCATTTTCCCTTAAACAAGTTCTGCCCGTTCTGGTTCCCTCCATGAATCATGGAAATCTAAACATACAGGAAGGCAGTTTAGCTTCAATTGAATACCTAAGAATGCTTGATCCGGCGATACCAGCGGACGAAAGAACAAAAATCAAACATGATTTGCTTACATATTGCGGTTACGATACCCTCGGAATGGTTAACATAAGGAATGAACTCCTGAAAAGATCGGGAAAATTTTCCTGACAGGTGAATTCAGCAAACAAAATTGAGAGACTCTTTTAAATGCTCCAGGCAGCGGCTTTTATTTGCTCTTGAAAAACCTGGTCCTCTGGGCCAGGATTCTTTACTTATGCTCGATTGGGGTTTAAAATTACAGGTCTCATAATGAAACAGTATAAAATCGGAATAGATCTTGGAGGAACAAAGACCGAGGTAATCATTATTGATCCGGATAACAACGAATCTTATCGAAAAAGAGTTCCTACGGAAGATAAAAACGATTATCATACCCTCCTTTCATTCGTACATATCCTCATCCTTGAGACAATCGATAACATCCCTCAAAAAGCGAACTGTACTATCGGTGTCGGTATACCGGGCTCAATAAATACCGAAACACAACTCGTCCAGAATGCAAATACCATATGCTTGATCGGAAATCCGTTTCAGAAGGATCTTGAAAAACTTCTGGCCCGGAACATCGGTATGGAAAACGACGCAAACTGCTTTACCCTGGCGGAAAGTCGCAAGGGAGCAGCAGGAGGATATAACTTTGTGTTTGGGATAATTATGGGGACAGGATGTGGTGGCGGAATCTGTATCAACGGCAAGGTGGTCAAAGGGCTCCATGGCATTGCAGGGGAATGGGGACATTTTTCTGTCGATCCAATCGGGGATAAATGTTACTGCGGAAACCTGGGGTGTGTTGAAACCAAAATCAGTGGCTCCGGCGTAGAAAATGCGTTTTATAAAAAGTATAATATCCACATGAAGATGCATGAGATTGTTCAGGGGGCGAGAAATAAAGATACTAAATGTAATGAAGCAGTTAAGCAGTTTTTAGATGATTTTGGACGCTGTGTCGGGGGCCTCATATCAATACTCGATCCGGATGCGATTGTCATCGGTGGTGGCCTCTCAAATATTGATGAACTGTACACCAAAGGGGTCGAACAGGTTCGGAATTATGCATTTCATCGAAAAATTCAAACACCTATAATTAAAAATAAACTGGGTGATTCCGCAGGGGTATTCGGTGCTGCTTGGATTGGAAAATAAAGAAGGCCCATCGAAGATCCCGGGTATCCATAGGAAAAAAGGAGTTGGTGTAAATGTACAGGTCTATTCAACTCGGTTTAAAATTGGCACTGATTGTGTTTATGGTCAATGGATGCTCCGGAAAACGACCCGACGATATCGGTATTGATCCGTCCGGACTTAGGGACTGCCCCAAAAGCCCGAATTGTGTATCGTCGGAAGCCAAAGACGAAAAGCATGCAATCGAGCCGTTTCGTCTAAAAGGGGATCCTAACGTAAGTCGGCCCCTTATCCAGGATGAAATGGCTTCAATGACCGGGTGGACCATTGTCACGGCAACCGATACCTATATCCATGTGGAATGTAAGAGTCGGATCTTTCGATTTATTGATGATCTTGAACTCTACTTCACTTCATCGAATGGGATCATCTCGATTCGTTCGGCGTCTCGCATCGGCTATTGGGATTTTGGTGCAAATCGCCGGCGTGTCGAGCTTCTTCGGAGCGAGCTAAGAAGCAAACAGCTCATCGAGTAGGATGGGGTCTATTTGATGCCATGTTGTTTACCCTGAGGGAAAGCCGGAGGACTCCAGATCCGGCGTTGCCAAGGGTTCGCAGTAGATTTACTACGGCTTTACCCCTGGTGCCTTGGCTCTGAAGCCTTCCGACTTTTGAAACGTTAGGGTAAAGGAGGTCCGTATGAACGATCAATCCAGCACACTTAAAGGCAAGGCCTTCAACTTGGAACAGTTCGTTGATTATGCAGACGGTTCCGTGGTAAGCAAAACCTTGCTTAAAAAGGAAATTGGCAATATCACCCTGTTTGCGTTCGATAAGGGCCAGGGCCTGAGTGAGCACACGGCACCGTTTGACGCGGTAGTCTATATTTTGGACGGTAAGGCTGAAATCACCATCGGCGGCCGACCGCAAAATGTTTCCGCCGGTGAAATGCTGATTATGCCGGCCAATATTGCCCACGCTCTTCAGGCAAAAGTACCGTTTAAAATGTTGCTGGTCATGATCCGTGGAGAGTAAAAATATACTGTTTGCGGTCCCAAAATGGGTCTATAAAAAGGAGGTTTAAAATGCAAGCACGTGCACCACTCATGATAGAACACCGTTTGATCGAGCGAATGATTGGAATAATCAAAGGGATCCTGTCTCAAATTGAGAAAGAAGAAAAAGTTGATCCAGTATTCCTTGAAAATCAGTTGATATGATAAAAAACACTTCATGATAAATAACTTTTCCAGGCCTTATGCGATATATATAATCTGAGGACTGTCAACCGATTTGTCAGTTCCCCTGCTGAACAATAAATTATAGAAAATTTCAAAAATTTGTATATGAGAGTATATATTTTTATTTGACATCCATAAGTCTTGACCTATCTTTAAATTATTCCCATTTTTTTTAAATGCTTAACCATATCGTTTCAATAGCGAAAAGGAATATTTGTTAGCAAAGAAAGGTATTATAAATGAAAGAGAGACGTCAATATAAAAGGTTCACTATTCCACTCCCGGTAAGACTTAGCGCCATGAATACAGACAGAAAAGAGATTTTAGATCTTGAAGCCAGAGATATATCTTATTCCGGAACATTCATTCCTACACTAACATCTTTTCCGAAAGCAACCAGGTTTATTCTGGATTTCACCATTCCGAGTGACAACCTTAAAGAATTTAAAAACATAGAGAGTTTAAAGGGTTGTGCAGGAAGGATGATACGTTCCGAACCTCACGGCATTGCCATACAATTTGACAAAGAATGTCAAATTGAGAGTTTAAAAAGCGTGTAACATACAACAACAGAGATCAAATTCATCTGTATGTCGATTAGGCGTTGGGTCAACCCTTGACAGCTTCGTAAAAAGTCAAATTTCTGCGTTGCGCTTCATTCTGTGTTCACTGCGGTGACCTCGAAATTTAAACACACACCCCGAAAACAAAGGGAGGTAAGTTATGGAACACTTAAATTATCAAGAGACCGCTCAATTCATAAGAGAAGACCTGCGGCTGAAAACGTTTCCTTTGGCGGTTAAGTTTTTAAAAGATAAAGCCGATTTTCCTGAAAAAACACGACAACCTTCCGCTGTTTTGGGTAAACGCATCACCATTTGCCAGGGGGTTACCATGGCCAGGAATTACGGATGGACCGTAGGGCTCTCTAAGGAAGATTTGATCTGTGTTCCGGCGATGATCGCCTTTGGGTTCAGCGGTGCAACCCGTCCGGTTGATACGTTGGGCAAACTCTTTTGTGAAGTGGCCTTTTCCCAGAGTGAAGAAGGTGGCATTAAGGAGGCTGACGCCATGATCCGCCTGGAGAATGAGGAATGTCAGGCCATTGCCTTGGCTCCGTTACAAAAAGGTTTGTTTGATCCGGATACAGTGGCTATTTTCGGCAACCCTGCTCAGATTATGAGATTGATTCAATCTTTTGTATTTATGGAGACCATGCGTATTTCCGGCAACTTCGGCGGAAAGGTGGAATGTACCGAATATCTCATTGCCCCTTTCAAAACCGGTTTGCCCCGCATCGCCATACCCGGCATGGGGGATCGCATCTTTTCCATGACTCAGGATGATGAAATGGTTTTCTCTATACCCGGCCAGCTTCTTGCAGGTTTGGTTGAGGGTATGAAAGCGGCGGGGAAGAAGATCGGTGCCCGTTACCCGGTGACACCCTACCAGAACTTCGAGCCGGAATTCCCGAAACCTTACAAGGTTCTGGCAGACGAATTGGGGTTATTTAAATGAAGGGAGAGGGGTCGAAACCTTGATACCTCAGACTTACGGCATCCTGAATTTTTGCAAAGATAGGGTTATGTGTAAATGCAGAGGAAAAAGTGAGTGAACATTTTGATAACGGATCAATAATAATTATTTTTATAACTTTTGTTCTATTTGTCGTAGCATTGTTTACCAAAGGATTCACACACAACCTGCTTTTAGAAGCAGGTGTTTTTCTGGTATCGGTTAAGCTCATTTTAATGGCATATAAAAATAGTGTTATCAGTAAAGAAATCACAAAAGATCTTCAAGAGATAAAGAAAATGATAGAAGGAAATAGAGAATAGTGAACATCACAATACGCTCAAACACGTTTCGGGTCTTTGACCCTCCATCGGACAGCCATTGAGATAGGTGTCGTCCTGCAAAAGGAAATATTTCATGATAAAACGACTGCTTTTCTTTATTTCCCTGCTCCTATCGGCCTGTGTAAACATTCCAGAAAATATTTCACCTGTTACCGGTTTTGATATCCACAGATATTTAGGCACCTGGTACGAAATAGCCAGACTGGATCACTCCTTTGAAAGAGGTTTAGAAAGAGTAACAGCGGAATATAGCTATAGAGATGATGGCGGTATTAAGGTTGTCAATCGAGGGTTCGATCCCGCAAAAAACAGATGGAAACAGACGATCGGCAAAGCATATTTTGTCGGTGATTCAAATCTTGGCAGGTTAAAAGTATCCTTTTGGGGTCCCTTTTACGGGGCTTATAATATCATAGACCTCGATAAAAAAAATTATTCCTATTCACTGGTATGCGGGCCAAAAAAATCCTATTTGTGGATTTTGGCAAGAAAACCCTACATGGAAGAATCTCTGAAATCCGAATTGATAACGAAGGCAAACGCCTTAGGATTTGAAACCGAAAAAATGATCTATGTGTCCCATTAAAATTGGACCTGGGCTCAAACCTTCATCCTTGATTTTCAATCCGTCAGGGTAGTATAAAATACAGGCTATTTTTTGTTCCGGTTCGGGATATTAAATAGGCGTCTATAGATTACGGAGATGAAATTATGAAACCATTGAATTGGCAGGTCCTGCTGGGAATATGTTTACTCGTGCTATCTGCGCTTTTCTATTTTTTGCACTATTTGATCTTTAGAGATGCCCACCATATCTTCATTTATCTAATTGGAGATATCGCCTTTGTGTTTGTTGAAGTGCTGTTGGTGACGTTGATCATCCATAGCGTGCTTGAGCAACGGGAGAAGAAGGCACGTCTTGAAAAGTTGAACATGGTCATCGGAGTATTTTATAGCGAGGTGGGGACCAAGCTCCTTGAGATCCTGTCCAAGTGGGACCCTCAAATCGAAAGCATACAAAAGGAGTTGGTCATCGAAGGGAAATCGCCTGTCCGAAAATTTGGGAGAATCTGTAGGTCGCTGAAAAAACATGATTATAGTATTGAGAGCAAGAAGCCGGATTGGGACACCGTGAAGGCATTTCTAATGACCAAGAAAGATTTTCTCTTGAGGTTGCTGGAGAATCAAAATCTGCTGGAACATGAAACTTTTACAGATGTACTATGGGCCGTATTTCATCTGGCCGAGGAACTTGAGGCCCGAAAGAGCCTCCAGGGCTTGCCGGATGCAGACCATAGGCATCTGAGTGGTGACGTAAAAAGAGTATATGGGCAGTTGGCTTTACAGTGGCTAAAGTACATGGAACACTTGAAGAGCAGCTATCCACATCTGTTTTCCCTCTCATTAAGGACAAACCCGTTTGACCGGAGCGCGACGCCCATCGTCCAGGATTCACCATAAAGCCCAACACCACACATCAATTGCCCGGACGGCGAAGAAGGAAAGATGTGCCAAGAGCGCAGTTTTCCTTTGTCAATAGGGGCGCAGCTTCTTTACAGAGTAAACGCATTTGAATCCCAATATAGGAAGAACGCTCCACGACGGCGTATATCTCTTTCCAACCGACTGAAACTTGTGCTTAAGCACTCGTAAGCCCGAGCCGCGCCGGAGTTGTTAAGAACAATTCACCGCAAACTTATCCTATTGATTCTTTTGTCAAAATTTCATTCGGCTCGGGCTAACGCGTCCTAAAGCCCTTCAAACAGTCAGTCGGTTTACAAGAGAAACACACCGTCGCTACGCTACACCGAAATCAAATGCGTTTGCCCGGAGCTTCTTTAGCTCATCAGTATCCGAATAAAACAGATAGGCGATTATAAGTTGTTGTCTTCCTTAGTTTTTAGCCGGGATACTGCCGTTTCAACCCATCTGCTCAACTGGGCAATGGAATTGGAGTTTACATCCGGCCGGGCATCTGCCGCGTTGAACCAGAATTTACCCTCAACCGGAATTCCAAGCGCACACACATGGGGGTGCGGTCGACCGTTGCTGCCGATAAGGTTGAAATCATCGGTTACATCCAGACCACCGAGTTCGTAAACGCCGGTATCATCCCTGTTGACAAAGGTTCGTATCATTCCCCGTGTGAACAGGTTCTGAATCAACGGTGAGCTGTCGTTTTTATTATCCACACTGTGGATTCTGCCGTTGAGTACATGCTGCACGGACCGGGCGGATCCTGCCACCTGATCGCTCTCGATGGAAAACTGACCGGTATCCTCATTCATGCTTAATTTCGGCGCGGGTCCGGAAAAGGAAACAATCCCCATTTCCGCCAATATCAACAATTCACGCGTGCTCGACACGGGGGGACCCACGGCAACCCGATTGTTGACACGGTTAAACACTTTCTCAAGATAACGGTGAGACGTGGCCGTGAGCCCCCCGCGATCAACAACCTGCCTCAATATATCGCGCAAATCCCGCAACACCGAATCCACGGCCGTCTTCAACGGGCTGGTAAGGTTGCCTTTTTCCGCTTCTTTTATGTCACGCCGAAGATACTCTATGACATAGCGGGTATATTCCTCCATGGAAGAAAACCAGGGGTGACCGGGCGGTGTTTGTGATTGGATTTTCCTGAATGGGTTTTCAAGATCTTCCCAAGAGAACCGGTCTTCCGGAGCAACATTTTGGGCAATACATCGTCTGCGCGCTTCATCCGAAGCGCAGTTTAAAAATTGATCCCCCATCTGTTTTCCCAGTAACGTCGTGTAATAGACATAAGCCATTTCCAGCAGGATTAGCGGCATCAGGTCTTTTTCAAAATCAACTTTGCCCGGTTGCGATTTGAGTTTTAATACCGTTTCGGGCGTGAGTATTTTACCTTTGTACTGATCGATTTTTTGATTGTGTGCCCTGGCCGAATAGGGAAGGCCCAGTCGTGACGCCAGGATGACAAATGGCTCTTGGCCGCTCGGGATATATCGACCGTTTTCAAATTTGCCGCCTCTGCCCATGGTAAATGTTTTGACAACATCTACTGCCGTCAACCCCATGCCGATAACATAAACAACATCTCCGGGTTCCACATGCCGGGTTTTTGAGTCTATCGGATAGACAAGATGAACGTAACTGGTTCGATTTCCCTTGTTTTGCTGGTTTTCTGAAAAAGCGGTCCAGGCTGCGGGGCCTGAACCGGGAACCACCCGGTTTTTCCCATGCCCTGTCAGCAGGATTATCTCATCCGCAGGTAAGGAAGTGCCGTTATCCAGAACAATCTGCTGGTCGGTGACGGGGCCGGATTCGATGTCGATTGCCTTGGCACGGTGGCGATGAACAAAAACACCCGGAGGAAGATGCGCTTGGGTCCAGTCCATCATGTCGGCGAGATATCTCCCGTGCTGCGCCCGTGACGGATAGTCATTGGGGCCAATGGAAATTCCCTGATCCATCAGATATCCGTGAAGTGTTTTTCTGGCTTCAGACGCGCGCGCTTCATGGTCGTCGTCACCAAACGCCGTGATCTGGGTGCCGATGGTATTTAACAAAAGATAGTCCGGCTGAGCAACGGAATGAATACCGCCGCCGCCAAAATTGCCCGATTTTTCAATGATATGAACATGAACCGGGTGCTTGAGCGGATGTTTTTTCAGGTACAAGGTTATCCTGCGCAAACAATAGGTGCCCCGTGGGCCGGCACCGATAACCGCAATATGATGTTCCATGAATCAGTCCTCAACGAAATAAAGGAACCGGAGGGGCCATTTACCCGCAGACCTTTTCACCGAACGCCTTTCCATAGGCTCGGCATGGCGCCTCGCCGTTTCCGGAGTCCAGAATCTGCTCCTTGACATTAAATGCACCCAAATCCGCCATTTTCATTTTGAATACAAATTCCATGGTGTCGTGGGTAATCTTCGGTGCGTTGCCGATATGCGTGTAAGACCCGAAACTGCCGCCGGTTTTTTCCGCCAAATCGGCTTTTTGGGCCATGAAAAGAAATTGCTTCATCTCTTGGGTGATGGTTTTAAAATAGGTTGGACAACCGAAGATGTAACCGTCGAATCCTTCAAGTTCCTTTTCGCTCCGGATGTCCCCGATGCGCCGAAGCACCGGTTCTGCCCCGACGTCGCGAATGCCCTGGGCGATGGTTTCCGCCATTTTCTGTGTCCGGCCCGTTTTGCTGTCGTATGCGATCAAAATTTTTTTCATACCCACTCCTTTTGATTAATCAATCGGTGTTCATCCGATCCGGTTTCCGGATTCACGAGTCATTTTTTTCTTGGCGATGGTTTTTAATTCTTGTCTTGGTCCGGTTGATCAGTTTCGTGATCTTAATATGTCGCGGACACGCCCGCGTACATTCGAAATGGTTCTTGCACGGCCATACACCGTTCGGAGCCTCCAGAACCGGCAGCCGCTCTGCGAACCCTTTGTCCCGGCTGTCATGGTTGAACCTGGCGGCCTGGGCGATGGCTGCCGGACCGAGAAAGTCCGGATTTTCGGACACCACCGGGCAGGCAGAAAAACAAGCGGAGCAGAGAATGCAGTTTGTCGGGTCATCGAAAGCCTTGCGTTGCTCAGGGGACTGGATCCGCTCCTTCTCCGTGACGGGATCGTCGTTGATCAAAAACGGCTTTACGGATCGGTATTTCTCAAAAAATACGGTCTGATCCACGATAAGATCCCGCAACACTTTGAAATGATGTAAAGGTTTGATCTCGATTTTTGCCCCGTCAGCGTCGGCTACATCCTGCACAAGGGTTTTGCAGGCCAGGCGGTCCTTTCCGTTGATCCGCATCGCGTCCGACCCGCACACGCCGTGGGCACAGCTTTTCCGGAACCCCAGGCTCCCGTCCCGATATTCCTTGACATGCATCAAGGCGTCCAGGATCCGATCCGTGGGCTCGACCTCGATTTCATGTGCTTCCATATATGGCTCGGCATGGGTTTCCGGATTGAATCGTTGGATATTGAGGATGATTTTCATGGTTCTCCCCCTTTTTCTAATACGTTCGAGGTTTGGGCTCCCACAGGGAAAGATCGACCGGTTTGTAATCGATCCGGACAGTGTCTTGATCCAGCCAGGCCAGGGTGTGCTTGAGCCAATTTTCATCATCCCGGTTCGGAAAGTCCTCCCGGGAATGAGCGCCACGGCTTTCCTTCCGGTTCCTGGCGGATTCGGCGGTGATCAAGGCCAGGTCCAGAAGGTTTCCCAATTCCAGAATCTCCAATAGATCCGTGTTGAAGGCCTTGCTTGAGTCTTGGACACGTACTTTTGCGTACGTTTCGCGAAGCTCCCGCAACACGTGGACAGCTTTGGACATGTCGGTTTCGGTACGGTACACGCCCACGTTCTCCATCATTTCAAACTGCATTTTTTCTCGAATTTTTTCTCCGTGCGGCCCCTTTTTACCGTCGGTCAGTTGGGCAATGCGTTTTTTCGCGGGGGCCGCGACGTGCTCGTCGAAACTC
>Ga0316577_10000680_pt1 | contig 14292 bp, 10 predicted proteins | sample S5NA_FD_203073 | JGI IMG/M metagenome (GOLD analysis project Ga0316577, IMG submission 203073) | Rhizosphere microbial communities from salt marsh grasses in Alabama, United States - S5-7_050615r2r1 | ecosystem: Host-associated > Plants > Roots > Rhizosphere | place: USA: Alabama | collected... | reverse complement strand
GTGGTGCGTACGCCCCTCCGGAACCGGTTGCGCAGCTATTTGGATGGGACGAATGTTCAGACGGGTGTTCACTATCCCAAAGCCGTGCACATGCAGCCGGCCTACGCCAGCCTGGGTTACGAAAAGGGGGCCTGCCCCCAGGCTGAGGTTGCTGTCAGGGAGATCCTGTCTTTGCCTCTCTTTCCCCAGTTGAGCAACCACGAGCAGGAGCAAGTGATCCGCCTGGTCCGATTCTTTTTTGCCATGAGATGACGGGCTGGCGGCGCTCTCTAGCCTTGGCAGTCACCGGGCACGCGCGAAGGGGGGCTCGAAGCGTATCATCGGCAGCCATCGGTCACAGGCGATGAACATCCACGGGGCGGATTGCCAAAAGGTCGGGGTTGTGCTAGGATGGTGCCATGACAGACGAGTTGCGCGCCCGGGCCGAAGGGTTACCCTCAGCGGAAAGAGAGCAGTCCACCCGCCAATCTGCTTCTCGCCCGTGGCACGAGATGGCTCCGCTGTCGTGGGCGTGGGAAGCGGCGCTCCTGTTGTTTGCCGCGACGATGGGCATGGTTCTCCGTTTCTATCGCCTGACCGACATACCTCCCGGACTGCACTTTGACGAGGCCTTTAAGGGCGTCATGGCCCGGGGAATGCTGGAAGGCGGTCCGCTCCAGCTATTCTTTGCCGCCAACCAGGGAGAAGAACCGCTTGCCACATACCTTGTGGCTGCCGCCATCAGCCTGGCGGGCGGGGATGCGTGGGTCATCCGCCTGCCGTCGGCCATTATCGGCTCGCTGACGGTACCCCTGGCCTGGTGGCTGGGCCGCGGTCTCTATCGCCTGGCGCGCACCCGATCGAGTACCAGTTCGCATGCCTCTGAGCGACAACCAACCAAGGAACGGGATCTCGGAGAGCAGATCGTGGGCCTGGGCACGGCAGTTGTGCTGGCAATCCTCTACTGGCACCTGACCTTTAGCCGCATGGGCATGGAGCCGATCCTGGTGCCATTCTTCGCTACCCTGGCCTTTGCGGCGCTGGTGCACGGGCTGAACGCCGGATACAGCGCCAAGTCAGGCTGGCCGTCCTTTGTCCTGGCGGGGCTGGCGCTGGGCGGCAGTTTCTACACCTACAAAGCCGGGTACTTTGTGCCGATTGTGGCGGCCCTGTTCATCGGCTATGCGGTCATCGTGGAGCGGGGGTTTCTCCGCCGCCATGGGCGGGGGCTGCTGCTCATGGCCCTGGTGGCGGTAGTGGCTACCTTGCCCCTGGGGCTGTACTTTGCCGCGCATCCCGAGGACTTGCTACACCGGCCAACGAGTGTGACCCTGGTCGGATCGAGCGGGCTGGAGGGTTCCTGGCAGGCGCTGAAGGACAATCTGCCCCGCGTTCTGGGGATGTTTTTCCTGGAAGGCGACCTCGATCCGCGCCGCAACCTTCCGGGCCGGCCGGCCCTCGATCCGTTTCTGGCGGCCCTCTTTCTCGTTGGCCTGATCCGGGCGGTGGCTGGCTTTCGCAAGCCGGCCATGGTTCTGGCGCCGATCTGGGTGGGAATCATGATCGTGCCCACGCTGGTCACAGAGTATGCGCCTCAGTTTGCCCGGGCCGTTGGCGCTACACCGGCCGTGGCGCTGCTCTGCTCGCTGGGAGGGTGGACGCTGTGGGAAGGCGCGAAAAGGCTGAGGCGGCGGTGGCTGGAAGTCCCTGTGATCACGCTGTTGTTGGCAGGGTTGGCCTTTTCGGGGGCGTCGACTACGTGGGCCTATTTCCACGCCTGGGGGCGCAGCCCGGATCTGTTTCACGCGTACGACGTTGGCGTGGCGAGGATTGCCGATTATATCAATACCGTACCGGCTGAAGAAGACGTGTACCTGACGCCGCTGAGGCCTGACCACTATACCCTGGAATACCTGGCGAGGCGTCCCTATGCCACCTTTGACGGTCGCGATGGACTGGTCCTGCCTCCTCCGGGCCGGGCAGCTACGTACATCGTGCTCCCCCGCGAGGATGAGGCGACGGTGCCCGCCCTGCGGCTGCTTCGTGCGGATGCCACGGTGACTCAGACGTGGGACGACGACGATGGCCGTCCGTATGCCGTGGCTCTGCACCTGCCCGCCAGCGAGTCTGGCATGCATGCGCCCGATCATGCGGTTGATGCCGTGCTGGGCGATGCGGCACGCCTGCTGGGTTACTCAGTGGAACCTGAGAGGGCAACACCTGGGGAAACGATCTACCTGACACTCACCTGGCAGGTCCTGGCGCCGCTGGATGCCAAGTATACGGTTTTCGTCCACCTGCTGGGCGAACACAACCCGGCGACGGGCGGCCCCCTTTGGGCGGGCCACGACAGCCAGCCCGATGGGGGGCATTACCCAACCACGGCCTGGCAGCCGGGCCAGACGATCCTTGACGTGCACCCACTGGCCATTCCGGCGGACGCGCCCCCGGGCAGCTATCAGATCGAGGCCGGCCTGTACCTGCTGGAGACCATGGCCCGGTTGCCGGCCCGCGATGCGGCCGGCAACCCTCTGCCTGGGGACGCGGCCACGCTGGGCGCGATCGAGGTTGGGAAGTAAGGGCCGGGCACTGGATACCGGAGATTGAAGGAGCGAGCCATGAACAGCAAGCGCCATCGTGCAGTCCGCGAACTCGTCCCTGTCGTTGTCCTCTTGCTAGCGACGCTGGGCTTCTTCTGGCGCATCCTGTTCACGGGCAGCGCCTGGATGCCGGCGGGCGGCGGCGATTTGGTTTCCTTCCTCTTCCCGACCTACCGGTTCGCAGCCAGCAGCCTGGGGAGCGGGACGCTGCCGCTGTGGAACCCCCATCTGTACGGCGGGGCTCCCTTTCTTGCAGACATGCAGACCGGGTTGTTCTACCTGCCCAATCTGATACTCTTTTCCATCGCCCCCGAGTTTCCCTACGAAGCGATGCAATGGATGGTGGTCCTGCACGTGTTCTTGGCCGGGCTGTTCATGTACCTTTGCCTGCGCTACCTCGAACCCGGTCGCTCGCTGCGCGCTCAGGCGGCCCTGGCGGGGGCCCTCGCCTATATGTTCTCCGATCTATTCATCGTTCATTTCGGCAACCTCAATCTGGTGGCTGTCGCTGCCTGGCTGCCGCTCATCTTTTTGCTCTTCTGGAGAGGGCTGCGCGCCCGGAGCCTGGGTCTGGTGGTGGGTGCGGGCGTCGCCTTTGGGCTCTCTACGCTGGAGGGACACCTGCAGATCACGCTGTACACCGGTGTGGCGCTGGCAGTGGCTGCCGTCTTTGAGGCAGCGACCGCCCGCCGCTCGGGACGCGGCTGGGCATGGTCGATCCTGGCGTTGGGCGTCACTGCTGCCGTGGCTATCGGCCTGTCGGCGCTGGTGCTGCTGCCCACGTTCGAATACGCTCGTCTCAGCCCGCGCGCCGAGCTTTCCTACCAGGAGGCCGCGCGCTACTCGCTGGAGCCCGGTTTGCTGGGTGAGATGCTGGTGCCTGCGCTATTCAGCAGCCGCGAGCCAGGCCTGTACTGGGGCGTGTGGGACCGGGTTGCGGTGGGGTACCTGGGCATCTTTCCCCTGATTCTGGCAGGTCTGGCGGTTTTGATGCGCCGGGGCAAGCGGGTCGCGCTGTTCGCGTCGCTGTCCGTCGTGGCGTTCTTGCTGGCGCTGGGTGGCGCGTCGATCGTGCATGGGTGGGCGTACCGGTTGCTGCCCGGCTTTGGCCAGATCCGCGCACCGGCGCGAGCCATCTTTTTGGTCGATTTCGCGCTGGCAGGATTGGCCGCGCTGGCACTCGACCAGTTTCTGGGGCCGCTGGATCGCCGGGCGCGGGGTGTGTTTCGCAGAGCGTGGCGCGGCCTGGTCCTGTTCGGTGGGGCGGCAATCTTGCTCGGCGCTGCATGGTCCTACCTGGTGATCTACCAGGCTCAGGGGGGCGATCCGGTCCTGTTCTGGCGCGTATCGGCGGCGGGCAGCGGCGTGATCTTTGCCCTGCTCATGCTGGCGGCGAGCCTCGCCTGGCTTGGCGCGCGGCGCTCTGGCCGCCTGCGGTTGAAAACGCTGGGCTGGCTGGCTGTGGGGCTGATCTTTCTGGATCTTGCATCGGTGGGGGCCTATACCGACCTGGGCACAGAGTCTCCCACGGCGGGCTTTGATCATCCCGAGATCGTCGAGTTCCTGCGGGCCGATCCGGGCCTCTTTCGCATCGATTCGAGGACCGACGTGTGGGGGTCCTGGCAGCCCAATCTGGCGCTTTTGGCAGGGCTGTATGAAGTGAGCGGGGTAGACAACCCGCTGGTGGTCGCCGATCTAGCCCGTTTCGCCGAAGGAACCGGCGGGCGCTCGACGCGGCTCTATGACTTGTTGGGGGTTCGCTACGTTCTGGGGAGCAAGCAGGTTGTGTTGGACTGGGACAAGTTCAGCCTGGCCTTCGACGGCGATCCGGAAGTGAACGTCTACCGCAACCAGATGGCCTTGCCCCGGGCTTTTGTTGTCCACCGCGCGATCGTCGCTGCGGATCACGACGATGCCTGGGCACGGATACAGCAGCCGGACTTTGACCCGGCGACTACGGTCGTGCTCGAAGGCGGAGAACCTCTCGACCTCGCGCCGGGTTCACAAGCTAGCGTGGAGGTTGCGCGCTACGATCCGAACGCTCTCGAGATCGAGGTCAACAGCGACGCTGATGGCTATCTCTTCCTCAGCGATCCGTTTTATCCCGGCTGGCGAGCGGAACTGGATGGCGAACCGGTCCCCATTCTGCGGGCGAACTATGCATTCCGGGCAGTGGCGGTGCCGGCTGGCAGCCACAGCGTCACCATGGCTTTCCGGCCCGGTTCGTGGTACGCGGGTCTCGGGATCACGGCTTTCACCGTGGCGCTGCTGTTGATCTTGGGCGTGTGGGCGGCTGTGAGGAAAAGGCGCCCCGAATCCTAGAAAAGCTCCTCGGGACAGTTAGGGTTGGGCGGCGGGCCAGAGCCAGCGCTGCCAGGTTCTGGCAGGGAGCCGTGGTTCCGCAGCTCCTCGAGCCAGTGGGGAAAGGCCTCGACCGAGCGCTCGATAAAGCCCTCGACGATCTCGTGGGTACGCAGGTTGGTGATGCTCCGGGCAATGCTGTTGACCACCGAGCCGGGCATGAAGCGCAGGCCCCGGGGAGTGGGCAGGTTGGCCCGCAATTGTAGGTTGTACTCTATCTGCACTTGATTCCCCAACTCGCGAAAGATGGACCGGCTGGCAAAGTACCCGTGGGACGTCGTCGAGTCGGCGCTGCTCTGGCTCCGAACCGGAGGCAGGCCGTCTATGGGGCGGACGTGGAGCACGCAGCCATCTTCCAGGATGGTTTGGACATCGGCATAGATCCGTATGCGGTAGATCCCCAATTCGGTCGAATGATAGAGCAGGCGCAGCCGGTCCGGACCGTAGGCGCGGACCAGGCCGATGTGCGGCAGGTAGCTCAAGACGCGGCCAATGTCTGCGTAGTAGGCGTAGGCCAGGGGCCGCTCGGCGGGAAAGACGAACGAGCGCTGGACGGATGCGGAAACCCTGATCATAGGGAGATTAGTCAGAGTCCTGGGTACGAGGTAGTTGATCCAGGCTGGCTGCCAGGGCCTCGAGCTGCTGGACGAGCTGCTGAAGGTCGTCCTGGGTGGGCACGCCGCGCTTTTGTAGCGCCCTTTCCAGGGCTTGCTCACTGGGCGGATTCATACCGGTGGGGCGATAGCCCTGGCCGAGCAGCTTGTCGCGGAGGCGACGGCTGTCTTCTGCCGCCAACTCGCCCCGGCTGACGAGGGACTGGAGGCGCCGCTCGATCTCTTCGTCGACGTGATGCGCCAACTCCAGGGGCGAGGCAAGGGCGCGCCGCAGGGTGCTCAGCGTCTCTCCCCCGGCCTGGATCAGGCCGGTGAGCACGGTCTGTGGCAAGAAGCCGTTTAGCTTTCTTTCCTGCTCGAGGATGACCTGGGTCAAGGTCAGCGCCGTCAAGTCCTCGCCTGTGGCATGATCCACGACCTGGACATCCTGGCCGTCGCGGATCAGGGATGCTATCTGCGCCAGGGTGACATACTGCTTGGCCTCGGTGTCGTAGAGTTTGCGATTGGGGTAGCGCTTGATCACCGGCATGGGGTGGCCTCTTTACTGCATTGCATCATGCGGGAATTATAGCCCTACAGAAAACGGAAGTCAAATTGCTGCAAAAGGAAAAGGGGAGAGAGTTGGCTGTCCTCTCTCCCCTGTGTCCGGCGGATGGGATTAGGATTCCTTTTTTAGCTCGTCGACCTTTTTCGTGAGCGCCGTGATCTTGGCGCTGAGGGCGTCGATGTCGCTCTTGCTGGGTACGTTCATGCGCGCCAGCAGCTCTTCCATCCGCTTGTCAAGCTCGCTTTCTGCCTTCTTGGTCTCCTTCTTGCGCCGGTCCATTGCCTCGTTGACCAGCTTTTTGCCGTCCTTCTCGGCAATCTCGCCCCGCTCTACGAGCTTGCTGATGAACTGCTCGAGCTCTTCCTGAGCCAGGGCCACCGCGCCGATGCCGGCGAGCACAACTTTGCGGGTCGCTTCGTACAGAGGACCGCGCTCCATTTCCTCAGGTGCCTCTTCCACAACAATGTCAACCTTCTTTGCCATCTCTACCTCCTATGTTCTGAGATCCGGCTTGTCCAACGTACCGCGAATGTCAGGCAGTCATGACGCACTGCATTATGGCCCCATTATAACACACTGCGTCATGACTGTCAAGTCGTATTTGGCTGAGAACCAGGGCTCTGTCAAGGACGCGGGCTGGGCCCTGCTGCGCGCGGGGTGCCTTGCGATGCTCGAGGCTCGGAATCTGGCGATTGTGACAAATGGTCCCCACCAGGGACCATTTGTCACAATCGATGTTTAGGACTTTGGCCCCCGAACACAATGTCTAGTGGTTGGGTACAAAAGCCCCAAACCGCGATCCCTCGCGAGCATTGCTATCTTTGAGACTTGGACCCTGAGCTGAGAGCAGGGATGGAGATAAGGGCGTCAGCGGGCGGAGGTGGACGGCTGGTAGCCTGCTGGTGGACAATGTCCGCAGCGACCAAGCGGCGCTTTGCCGGGAGGCGAAAGAAAAGGGGCTGCCCCTGCTTTTGGGACAGCCCCCTGAGTTACGGGATAACCAGCCTAGCGCGTGGTACGCCGGAACGTCAGCAGGAAGTTGGTGTGGATGGTGAAGGCGGGCTGTTCGGCGGTGCCCAGGCCCAGTCCCAGAATGGCATCGCTGGGCAGGCCAGGGAGGCTGACGGCGTAGGAGCCGAGGGTGTTGTACATGGGAAAGTTGGCCGGATATTCGTTGGCCGGCTTTTCCTCGGTGAATATCGTTATGCTCGCGCCAGGCCAGCGGATCTCGATCGGCGCATTGAGGATCCTGCCGCCGTTCTCATCCAACACCTCGACATAGATCGTGTGGTCGCCCTGGGCTTCTTGTTCGTTCTGCCAGCGAGCCGCCACTAGACGCCAATAGCTCTGGCCCGGGCGGACACCTGCCGGCTGCACGACTACGTTGAGTGAGGGCAGCCGGGGATCCAGCTCCCGCGGGATTTCCGGGTTGACGACAGGTGTCGCGGTGGGTAGGGGTGGGGCTGCAGAGACCACCTGTTGGGTCTTTGGCGTAGGTGTAGGGGTAGGCGGCGGTGTGTCGGTGGGTACGGGCGTGTCGGTTACAGGCGGAGGTGTGTTGGTGACGACAAGGATGTAGGGTGTCTCTGTCGGCGGGATCGGTGTGGGTGATTCTTGCACCGCTGCCAGGATCTCCGCTGGTGCTTCGACCTGCTCAGCAGTCGGCTCGACGACAGGCTCGGTGGGTATGGACAGCACCATGGCGGCCTGCGGGACGGACGTGTCTGTTGGCAGCGGCGCGTCGGTGGGTGCCGGCGTGGACGTCTGCACAAAGGCGATGGCGCCCTCGAGATTCGTCACGTCGTCGGCAGCCAGGGTAGAGATCACCATCACCGGCGCGGCGATACACAGGAGCCAGGCAAGCAGAACGGTGACCACAACCAACCGGATCCTCGCACCGCGGCTCAACGAGCCGAACCACGCAACGGTACCGTCGAATCCCTTTTTCAGGTCGGCGGTAACGGCCCGCGTGACCTTCCCGGGCGCGAATCTGCGCCGGGGCTTGGCCTTGGGTACCGGGCTCGGTTGGGGTGCGATCGCTGTGCTGGGCTCGGCGACGGGCACGGGCATGATGGGCACCGGCTCGGGTCGAGGCTGGGCGACGGGCACGGGTCCCGCCGGCACGATGTACGCGGCGTTCGACTCGTGCAGGAAGCGTTCGTCGGTGTCGCGCAATCGCTGGCTGAGCAGCCGGCTGACCGCCAGAGCCAGGTTGGGGTAGGCCGTCACCAGCTCGTCAAAGTCGGCGTGGCTCAGAATCCAGAGGTTGAGCTCGCTGAGAGCGCTGACCGTGGCCGATCGAGGCGCGCCGGTCAGCAAGGCCATCTCGCCAAAGAGGTCGCCAGCACCTAGCTCGGCAAGAACCAGAGCCCTGGTCGAGCTCATCTCCCGTACAACGCGCGCGCGCCCGGACTCGATGAAGTACATCTCGTCGCCAGACTCGCCCTGCTTGATGACGATCTCGTCCTGCTCGAAGCGGGTCGGCTTGAGCCTGCTGCCGACGTCTTCGAGCTGGCTCGAAGACAGACCTGACAGCAGCTTGATGCCGCGCAGGTGGCTTTCGGTAAACCGCCGATCCATCTCGGTCAGGCGCTGGCTGAGCACCTTGCCCATAGCCAGGCTGATCGTGGGATAGCGGTTGACCAGATCGTCAAAGTCAGAGCGGTAGAGAACCCAGAGGTTGGTGTGCTCGGCGGTGCGGGCGGCCGAAGAACGAGGCCGGCCCGACAGCAGCGCCATTTCACCAAAGAACTCGTCGGCTCCCAGGCGGGCAAGGACAAAACTCCCAGCCCGCGAGTCGGAGACTATCTCGACCTGACCGCTGTCGATGATATAGAGCGCATCTCCTGGAGTTCCCTCAGCAAAGACCTGGGCGCCAGCCGGTACGTGCCGCAGCAACAGGCGTTCACCTATCGCGTGCAGCACATCCTTCGGCAGCCCTGTGAAGAGCGGCATAGTCGCCAGCCGCTCTACGGCTCGCTCTTGATCGCGAGCCAGTAAGGGCTCGCGTATGGTCTCGCTGAGGGCCAGGCGGATGCCAGGGTGTTTGTCTGCCAACTCGTTGAATTCGGCGACAGGCAGCGCCCACAGGAATAGATCTGTGGCGGCCTGGACGGAGCGCGTGTGGGGCTTGCCCGTGAGCATGGCTAACTCGCCAAAGGACTCCCCCTCGCCAAGTTCTGAGAAGTCGCCGTCTTCTTCCGAACTGTGTAGATGCACCTGTCCTGATTCGACGATGAACAGCGCCTCGGGGGCTTGACCTGCCTCGAGGACGAACTCGTCTTTTTTCTTTTCTACGGGAATCAGCTGTTGGGCTATGGCTAGCAGTTCCTCATCTTTGAGGCCAGACAGGTGGGGCAGCGCTCTGAGGCGATGCTCTACCAGGTACTGGTCAAAGATGGCCAACCGGGAGCCGAAGGCCTGCCTAAGCTTGAAGCCTATCAGGGGGTCTTCAGCGATCAGGTCGACGAGGTCTGCCTTACTCAGGATCCACAACTCTACCTCGGAGGCGGCGGTCGCTCCGAGAGATCGAGGTTGATCCAGGAAGAGGTCCGTTTCGCCGACCAGGGCTCCTGGGCCCTGGCTGGCAAGTGCGGGACCACCGTTAGCCTGTAGCCGCACCCACCCTGACTTGATCAAGTACAGGGCAGAGCTGCTATCACCTTTGCGGAAAATGCTGTCTCCGCTGCGATGATGTTCCAGGTGCATTCGTTCGGAAACGCGCTTCTGCTCCTGCTCGGAAAGAGCTGAGAAAAAGGGTGCATTTCCTACGTAACGCAGTTTCACTATGTGTTGACACCTCCTAGCGAGCGACCCTCATTATACCAGACATTGAGACCGTGTCAAATCCATCGTCAGAGAGAGGGTTCTGAAACCAGTCTGGTTCTGTTGGTATGCACAACTGTGCTCAGGATTTATCCTTTATTTGGCATTTCTATCGTATATCTGGGCCAAAACGGGAGCAGTCCGGCAATTTACGCGCCGATGCAGCGTCCTGGTCTGTCGGAAAATCGATGCCCAGATCTCATGGAATCTGCTGGAAAGCCAGCCGCCAATCGAGGGCGAGGGTGTCGGTCGGGCAGACGCCAGACAGCAGGTCCGAGCTCACTCCTTCGGCGTTGTCCCCCCCAAAGCCGGCAAGGGCTACCTCGTATGTGACCCGGGGCGTCATCTGGAAGTCGGCATACCCCTTTCCCTGTTCTGGGCGGAGGCCCGTGAAGAAGCGATCCTGGCCCGTATTCCACGAGACCACAATCTCCACGCCCGGCAGCCCGTTACCCTCCGCGTCGCGCACCCAGACTCTGATCTGTCCCGGCAGGCCAGGCTCGGCACACACGGCCGTCTGCTCGGTCAGGAGAAAGGTGGGTGCCGGGGTCGGCGAGGGCGCTGCTGTCGGGGATGCTATCGCCTCTGGAGCAGCGGTGACGGTCGGCTCTGGCGAGGGGACAGGCTGAAGGGCAAAGACATTCAGCACGCCACCGCTGGCGCCCAGGGCCTCTGCCAGGCGGGCGAGGTTGCGCACCTCCTCGGGCCGGCCTCCGCCGTCCAGGTAATCGGCAATCAGTCCTGCCAGGACCGGTCCCTCACCGTCGACGCCGACGGCAGCAAGCCTGGACTCGGCGCGGGCCAGATCGCCATCCGCGTCGTATAGATCGCCGATGAGAGCCAGGTAGACATACTTGTCCTTGAGACGCAGAACACTGGGCTCGCTATCGTAGTGCTCGATGGGATCGAGCACCCAGGCGTATAGGAGCCCTCCTGCTGCGCCGACAGCAAGGGTCAGGAGCAGTATGACCGGTACTGCTCGTTTCATGCTCGCCGGCTACCACGAGCGCTTAAAGACGACAACATAGGAGTAGTGACCATGGGCAAAGAGATAGGTCTTGTTGTCGCGAGCATACTGGCATTCCTCAAAGTTAGGAAAGGGCTTGCATGCACAATACTGGCAGTCCCACAAGTCCTGTGCCGTCGGCCAGTCGACGTCCAACGATCGAGTTCTCTGGCTGGTGTAGGTCCTGCCTGATGTATCGCCGGCGACAAAAAACTCCTCGCCCCCGCCCCACAGAGGCAACTCGGTCCTGCCGTCTCCCTTCTCTCCTGAGATCAGGTCATTGCCCGTCCAAACAGCATGAACGACGACGCCGTTCAGTGGGTTTCCGTTGGCGTCTACGACGGAGATGTATATCGTGTGATCCCCCCAGTCACAGCCTTGAGAATCCTCGCCCACGCTCTTCATCCGCTGCTCGATCACGACAAAGTCGGGGCCAGCAGGGGGACTTGTCGGCTTGGGTGTGTTGGTAGCCGCCGGCTTGGGTGTGTTGGTCGGGACAGCCGGCTTGGGTGTGTTGGTGGGTTCTGGCTTGGGCGTATCGGTCGGCGGAGCGGCGGTCGCGGTCGGTTCCGGTGTCTCGGTCGGCAGAGGGGTGGGCGTCTCAGTGGGCGGCATGGGCGTGGCTGTGGGGGTGTCGGTGGGTAGCGGTGTGGGCGTGGGCAGGGGGGTGTCGGTGGGCACCGGTGTATCGGTAGCAAGATAGGCCAACATCTGGGGACTGCTCACACCTAATGCGTCGGCCAACGCCGCCAGCGCCTGGATGTCGGCTTGGTCGCGACCGGCAGCGATGTAGCTGTCGATCTGGGCCGAAAGCCACCCGTTGACGTTGGGCACCTCCAAGAGTGTTAGCCGGGCCTGGGCCTTTTCCAAGTCTTCGTCGGCGACGTAGGCTGAGGCGACGAGGAGGACATACTCTTCCTTGTACTCGGGCGCCAGATCGGCGATCGATGTATTGACAAGCTCTACGGGCCAGACCACCCAGCCCAGCAACAGCCCCAGCGCTGCGCCTACCGTGAATCCCAGGATTACGAGGACGGCGATGATGAGGCCTGTCCGACTCCGCTGCGATTGCTCCGTTGCCATACCTTGCTCCTTCACAAAAAGTCAGCCGCCATGACAGTGCGGCTGCGCAAGATGCAGGTACCCCTCGTTATCCATCTCCTTCATTTGGCATAGGCACGCGAAAACTGGTATAATACAAATGCCGGAGGTGGGAATCGAACCCACAAGAGGTCGCCCTCACGCGAGTTTGAGTCGCGCGCGTCTGCCTGTTCCGCCACTCCGGCTAGTGCCATCAAGTATAGAGGAGAAACCCCGATTAGTCAAATTCGGCGATTCGCTCTTCTACTTGAGCCTAGCGTGGATGCAGATGCAAACTGGCGACGATCCGGCGGCTGTGGCGATGTACACATCGTGGCGATGTACACATCGCGTGGAGAGAGGATGGAGGCACTGAACGCTTTGGCTCGTCTTTGCGGAGCTGGTGTATGGACGAACAAGCGCTGATCGAGTCTGCCCGCAAGGGCGACGCTCGCGCTTTTAACCAATTGGTCTTGCTCTACCAGGGCATGGCCTACAATGTGGCCTTTCGCATCCTGAGCGACCCGGATGCCGCATCCGACGCGACACAGGATGCCTTTCTGAAGGCCTTCAAAGCCATGCACAGATTTCGGGGCGGGTCGTTCAAGGCCTGGCTGCTACGGATTGTCACCAACGCCTGCTACGATCAACTGCGGAGAAAGCAGAGACGTCCCACCAGCTCTCTCGACGACCTGCCTGTCGAAGCAGACCACAGCCAGTATCTGCACGATCCGGCGGAGAAGCCGGATGAATACGTCGAGCGCCGAGAACTGGGCCACACGATCCAGGCCGGCATCTCGATGCTGCCGGTGGAGCAGCGGACTGTGCTGGTGCTCTCGGATGTGCAGGGGCTCAGCTACATCGAGATCTCTGAGGTGATGGGCATCTCGCTGGGCACGGTCAAGTCGCGCCTGAGCCGGGGGCGGTCCAGGCTGCGGGACTATATGGTGGAACAGGGGGAACTTTTGCCTTCCCAGTACCGTCTAAGGGATGAATAGGTGACAGAGTCTACCGGGAGCCGTAGTTCATGAGCAGGTTCAAGTCCGCGGGCACAACTGAACATGGATACTTTGAGGAGAGGCTTTCCGCGTACCTGGATGGTGAACTTACGCCCCGTGAGGCTGAGGCAGTGGAGCAGCATCTGGAAACTTGCTCCGATTGCCAATGGAATCTGGAAACACTTGGGCAGACGATCCAGTGGACCCAGGAGTTGCCCACGCTGACGGTGCCCCGTGTGTTCACGATCCCTGTGCCGGCCGAGCCAGAGCGCCCAACCAGACGGCGATGGAATCTCGTGCCCGTCCTCCAGGGGGCGAGTGCGCTGATTGCCGTGCTGCTGGTATTTGCGGTGGCTGGCGATTTGATATTCAGCAGCCTGGGCGTGGGGAGTGCGCCTGACGCCGCATTGCAGCGGGCTGAGGCGCCAAGCAGCGCGGAGGTTGCCGCAGAGCTCGCCGTGGAGGTCACACAAGAGGTCGAGAAAGCGGTGGAGGAGCCGGCTGCCGAGCCCCCGATGATGATGGCGGTCGAGGCGACCATGGTAGAGACCGTGGTGGAGACCGTCGTAGTCGAGAGCGAGGCGATGGTCACCGCAACGGAGGCGCCGCTGGCTGCGACGGGGCCTGAGGATGCTTGGAGCGGCATTGAGGGTGAGACGGGCGAGGCAGAGAGGTCGCTTGGAACTGATATGGCTCCTCCGCCCGTTGGCGAGGAAGCGGTTGCCGGCGGCGGCGAGCCGACGCTGGCGTTGCCTGCGCCGTCGGCTCTTCTCAGTGTCACAGAGCCCAACACCATGGCGGCGCAGGTGGCGATGGCCCCTGAGGTAGAGCGGGATGAGGTCGAGATCGCGGCCTCACTCGAGGCCGCGGCATCGAGCGAGGCCGGCATCAACTGGCTGCGCGTGCTCGAGTACTCTTTGGGTGGGGCGCTGGTCTTGCTGGTAGCTGCCACCGTACTCCTTATCATCGAGCGGCGCAGGGCGCGATAGCGCCTGCTGTATCGGCACAACGAGAGCCGGCCCACGAGGCCGGCTTTTTCTATTTTCGGGCTTGGAGATGGAAACCCTACGGGCGGCTGGAAAAGCGGGCCTTGAGGCGATCGACGGGCAGCAGCCGGCCCAAGAGGGCCATGTCGGGCTGGCGAAAGCCCCCCAGCAAGGCCAGCGCAGCCAGGTACACCACTCCCCCGACAGGGATCAGTACCAGCCAGGGGAGACCCCTCAATAGCCACATCGCCCCCGCCATGACTGCCGAGGCCACAGCGGGCTGCCAGAAGAGGGAG
>Ga0316577_10000679_pt1 | contig 14300 bp, 14 predicted proteins | sample S5NA_FD_203073 | JGI IMG/M metagenome (GOLD analysis project Ga0316577, IMG submission 203073) | Rhizosphere microbial communities from salt marsh grasses in Alabama, United States - S5-7_050615r2r1 | ecosystem: Host-associated > Plants > Roots > Rhizosphere | place: USA: Alabama | collected... | reverse complement strand
TACACTATAGCTGAAGAACAGGACACAAGGGCTTGCTATGACGGAGGAAGCGGTGTATCGGATCGAGGTGCAGGGGATGATCGGCTCGCGCTGGGAGGCGTGGTTCGAGGGCCTGACGCTCGACGTCAGGGACGGAGGTGACGGCGTGCACATCACTATGCTGACGGGCGTCGTCGCCGACCAATCTGCCCTGCGCGGCATTCTGGCCAAGCTCTGGGACTTGAACCTGACGCTGCTCTCCGTCACCCGCATAGTTTCATAGAGGAGGAAGGAAATGAGTGCCAAGCAAATGCGTGATCTGGATCAAGAGACGAAGCGCGGCGTGATCACCTTTCTGATCAGGGAGCCGATGGGCGTGCTGTTCGTCGCGGTGACGCTGTTCATCCCTGCACGCACCTTGGCCTGGCCGATGGGCTGGGCCCTGGTCGCCATCTATGCCCTTTGGGTCACGGCCACCATCCTGCTCGTGCTGCCCAAGTTCCCCGGCTTGCTGGCCGAGCGCGTCGCGCGGAAGAAGGATGCCAAGACGTGGGATACGGCGCTCATGGGCGTCGTCGGACTGCTCACGCTTGCCAAACAGATCCTGGCCGGGTTGGACTTTTACTACGGCTGGACGCGGGAGATATGGGAGGTGCCACTCGCGTTGCAGATCGCTGCGCTGGTAGTCGCGGCACTGGCGTACACCATCTCGCCGTGGGCCATGCGGGTTAACGCCTACTTCTCCAAGATCGTCCGCATCCAGGAGGACCGCGGGCACACCGTTGTCACCGGCGGCCCCTATCGCATCGTGCGCCATCCGACCTATCTCGGGACGATCCTCTTTGAGACGGTGTCGCCCATCATGCTCGGCTCACTGTGGGCCCTCATCCCCGGCGTGCTCTCGGCGCTGCTCTTTATCGTGCGCACGGCGCTGGAGGACCGCACGCTGCGGGAGGAACTGCCGGGCTACCAGGCGTATGCCGAGCGGGTGCGCTACCGTCTGCTGCCGGGTGTGTGGTAGATGGGCATATTTCAGTTCCGGGGCAATCGGGCCACTCACTGCATTTGAGTTTGCCGCCACATCGCCGCCCCCCGTTCAAAAATGCTGAAATACGCCTTCGAAAATTCGGCGAGCCGAATTTTCCCTTGTGAAAAGGGAGAGTAGGAAACACCATCTCCCCTGAGAGGGGGAAAGCTAGGGGGTTGGGGCGGGTGCTCTGCGCCTTCTCCCCCTTTTAGCAAAGTCTTTTGTGTTGAGGAGTATGCGGTGGCCTGTGTGTCACTCTTTCAGCATGAGGCTGCCGGTTCCGTTCAACAGTGGTGTGGGATCGATCTTTAGAATTACCTCAAAGTGCAGGTGCGGGCCGGTCGATTCGCCGGTGCTGCCCACTCTCCCGATCTGTTGTCCCTGGTCCACCTGATCCCCGACCGCTACCTGGTAGTCCAGAAGGTGCGTGTAGCGGGTGATCAGTCCATCGCCATGATTGATCGCGACGAGATTGCCGTGACGGTCGGCCCACTCGGCGGCCGCGACGGTGCCCGATGCGGCGGCCACGACGGGCGTCCCTTCCTCGGCGGCGATATCGATCCCATAGTGTTCCGAGGAGTAGGGCTGGGTGATGTGCCCCTCCACTGGCCACACGAGGTCGAGAGTGGAGGTGGGTGGTTCTTGTGGCGTGGCAACTGCCGTAGGAGGCTGTGTGGCCTGCATCGTGTATTGTTGGTGTAGTGTGGCGACTGCCATAGGAGACTGTGTGGCTTTTGCCGGCGGAGGTTGTGTGATCGATGCCGCTGGTGTGGCTTGGCTGCTTCCCAGCAGAGCCTGTACGCCGAGGCCCATGGCCACAAAGACCAGGGCAGCGGCGACCGTTCCCAAGATTGCGAGGGGTTTTCTAAGCATTTTGTGTCGTTTCCTTTCCTGATGAATTTGTGAGAGGAATTGACCTCGCTGCGCCGGTGTGAGGCCGGCGCGTGGCAAGCTGCGGATCAACCGATCTTGCTCAGCATAGACCTGATCCAGCGCGCTGCAATTGGGGCAGGTGCCCAGGTGGGCTTCGATCAGGGCTTGTTCGTCGATGCTCCGGTTCGTGGGTTGCACCGCCAGCAGGCGGCGAATCTTTCTGCAGTTGCTCATTGACCTTCCTCCTGCCCGTATGCCCGGCGGAACTTGACTCGTGCCCGGCTCAGCCGCGATTTGACGCCGCTTTCCGATAGTCCCAACGTCTGGGCGATCTCGGCCACCGTGCATCCCGCGTAGGCGTGCAGCACCAGGGGGATGCGGTACTTGGGCGGCAGCGCGTCCAGCGCGGCCTGTATGGCAACCCGGTTGGTCGCACAGGCCTCGACGCCTGGCTCTGGGTCGGGTTCCTCTCCTGATAGAGGCAGCCACTCCAGCAGCTTGCGGCGGCGGTGGTCGTCGGTGGCCAGCCGTGAGGCGACGCGATAGAGCCACGCACGGGGATTTTCCCACTGCTCGCCGCGCAAGAGCGCCCTGTAGGCGCGGATAAAGGTCTCTTGCGTCAGCTCCTGGGCGCGGGCCACGCTGCCGGTCAGGCGGGCCAGGTAGCTACAGATGGGCTGCTCGTATTGGCGGAACAGCGTGTCTATGAGCGTGGTGGCCGCATCGGTAAATGCCGCCGTGTTTTCATTGCTGATCGGTAGACTCCGTTGCAAGGTTATTCCCCCTATCCAGTAAGACGGATGAGGGTGGGTTTGGGTCGCAAACTCGCGCACCGATTTAGGGGCGAGACAACAAGCCCATGATCAATGACCTTGCGGAGATTGCGAACATTTCACTGTCAATGCGATTCTGGGCAAACGAAAACCCCTTGGTGCCGAAATCTGCTTCCAAACCTTCGCAAGGGTGCCTGATGGAATGCGCATTGTATGTCAACGCGGATAGGGAGTCAAGGGCCAGCGTCTGGTCGGGGAGAGTGGGATAACCTGCAGGCGTGCCTGCCTGTTCAGGAGTAGTACCTCAAATAATACCGTGGGGTGATGCAATGACGTGATTTGCGCCGTTACCAAGGCGGCAAAGATTCTCTATGGGGGCCGAGTCCTAAAAATCGGTGATCCTTCTCGTCCGATCCCGGTACTTTTCCCGGAACTGGGCGTTGAGGCGCAGCACCTCCTGCTCGTCGCCAGTGAAGGAGCAGCGCAGGCAATAGTACTCCCCGGCGTCCCGGTCGTAGAGCATGTCCATGTCAATCTCCCGCATCAAGCAGCGCGGGCAGCGATAGTTCAGCTTGCCTTTTCTACCTTGAGCCATGTGCGCAGCTCCCCTTTCCCTGTGATGGTCTTTTTGATACCGATGGTGTACATAGGCGAGAAGGCGAACCCCTCGCGAAAGTAGCCGCTGGCTCCATCACCTTCTGCTCGCATCGTCAGACGGGTATCGACCTGGGGCACCAGCGCCTCTGCCTGCACAATCTCGTCCATCTCGTCCTCGCGGCACTTGTAGGCATAGTCGACGCTCTCGGTGCCCGACACTCCCTCCAACGTCAGCCTGACCCCGGTCAGGTCCTCGGGATACTCGGTGGTGCCGTAGCAGGCGGTGATGTACTCGTCGATCGTCACCTCCGCCTCGGGATCGGTGGTATCGATGATCTTGCGCGCGATCTCGATCTCGCCCGTGCCCTCGGCGAAGTGAAAGACCGACTGCACGCGGATGGTGAATTTGGCGAACTCGATCTCCACCGGATCGAGCGTCACGATGCGCGTAACCCCCTCCTCGGAGAAGGAGGCCAGCGTGCGGCAAGCGCACAGGTCGACCTCCTCGCCCTTGTGGCCGAACTTGCAGCTCTTTATCGCCCCTTCCCCGGCGTAGTGGGTAAAATAGCCCGCCCGGTAGAGGGACTGTACCAGGAAGGGATACGAGGCATCCTGCATACACTTGGTGCCCACGCCGCAGGGCCGCACCAGCTTGGCCGCGTAGGGCCGCAGGTCGATCATCGCGCCGCCCTGGTTCATATCCAGGCAGGTGCGCATCCACGGGTCGACGTACCAGAACTGCTGCCGCTTGGAGCCGTACAGGATGTCCTTCCACAGCGTGCACTCGGGCCGCGTGTAGGGGCGATCCTGCCGGTAGACGTCGGCGAACTCGCTCATCGTCAGGTCTTGCGCTTTGCCTTCCTTCTTGAGTTGTCCGTAGTAAGCCATGCCGTCTTGATAGCTCTCGAGCAAAAAGGCGTAATCCGATTCCCAGCGGCCGGTCTTGCTCATCCAGCCCGGCCCTACGAACATCATGTTGTACGAATAGCCGCGATTGTACTTGACCATCGCGCGGTACTGGTCGACGATGTTCTTGAAATACGGGATCTCGTGATCCTCATACACCATCCCGCGCAGGATGTTCTGCGGGTGTGTGCCATAGTAGGAGCCGGGCCCGTCAAAGACGGCCAGCAGGTCGCGCGAGAGGTGAGGGATGGCGACGATGCCGATGTCGTCTTCCTCGTCGGAGGCCGGGCAGTGGATGTTGCGCTTTGATGGGATCCAGGGATTCCAGGGGCCGCCGTCGTGAATGGTGTACCAGGAGTTGTTGGCGTTCCAGTAGGCCTTGGGGCCTTCCTCCCAACAGGTCGCTATCGCCGCCTTGATCATCGGATATTTGGACTTGATGTAGTTGACCAGCTCGGCGTCCATGTAGTAGGAGCCGGTCGAGGTGGGGTAAAACCCAAACACCTCGTAAAACTTGCCGATCACCTCGTCCACGACCCGCTTCTTGTCCTCTATCGAAAAAAGCCAGATGGCCAGTTCCTTGGACTGGAATTTATCGCGGAATTGCTGGCACTGGATGCCGAGGAAGGTCGAGCCGATCTCATCGCCATACTTTTCGTGGTGTTCCTTGGCGGCGGCGACCACCTCCTCGCTGAACAGACTGGCGTACGTCATCTGGATGGTGGTGCGCAGGCCATTCTCGTGAGCCACCCGCTGTTGGGTGTGAAAGATGTCGATCGCCTCCTGGATGACCGCGTTCCTGGTGAGGTCCTCCGTCTTGCCCTCCTCCGCTTCCTTCTGGAGATATTCCGGCACCATTTCCGGCCGGTGGATGATGGTTACGTAGAATTCGCCCATAGTGCGTCCTTTCTACCGCTCACTTGTCCCAATATCGATCCGGCTGCCAGAAGCCGAGCTTGGGCGTGTTCCACTCGTCCGTCGGCTCAAAGAGGCCGCTGAATTCGCGCAGGCAGGCTTTGATGCCCTCATAGTTCAGATCGACGCCCAGGCCGGGCTTTTCCGGTACGGTCGCGTAGCCGTCTTCGAGCAGTGGGTCGGCCAGGCCTGTGACGAGGTTGCTCCAGAAGGGCAGGTCGAGGCCGTGATGCTCCAGGGCGACCAGGCTGGGGATCGCCGCCGCGCAGTGCAGGTTGGCCATAAAGGCGATGGGCGAACCTGCAAAGTGGAGCGCGGTGGGGATGCCGTGGCGCTCGGCATAGTCGGCGATGCGCTTCGTCTCCAGCATCCCGCCGGAGGTGAGCAGGTCGGGGTGGATGATGTCGAGGGCGTGCCGGTCGATGAACTCGCGGAAGCCATCAAGCAGGTACCAGTTCTCCCCTGCGGCGATGGGCACGCTGGCGGCGTCGGTGACGCGCTTGTGACCGTCGACGTCGTCCCACGGCATGGGGTCCTCCATCCACGCCAGCTTGTAGGGCTCCAGCGCCCGGGCAAGCTTGATCACCTCCTTGGCCGTCAGGTAGCCGTGGCCAAAGTGGTCGATGCACAACGAGACATCCCAACCGACCGCCTCGCGTATCGCTGCAAAGATGTCCGCCATCCTGGCGATGGCCTTGTCGGTGATCTTGACCACCTGCCCGCTGCCCGGCGCGCGCCCGCGCAGACCTAGCCTGTATTCGAACTTTGCAGGCTGGCCCACCATGCCGCCCGCTATCTCGACGAGCGTGTGCAGGCGCACGTCGCACTTGATGAACGTCAGCCCCATCTCTTTGCGCCCCAGGACGCGCTGGGCAAAGGCCTCGGGGGTGGGTTCATCCGGCTCTGGCGTATCGGCGTAGATGCGCACCTTGTCGCGGTACTTGCCGCCGAGGAACTGGTAGCAGGGCACGCCGTACACCTTGCCCACCAGGTCCCACAGCGCCAGCTCGATGCCGGAGACGCCGCCGCCCTCGCGCCCCCAGTTGCCGAACGGCTTTATGGCGCGAAAGAGCATGTCGACGTTGCACGGGTTCTCGCCGAGCAGCATCGACTTGAACTGCAGCGCGTTCTCAGGATGGCCCGCGTCGCGCACCTCACCGATGCCGTACACGTCCTGGTTGGTATCGATGCGGATGATGGGATAGTCGTAGTTGCTCCACACCACGGCGTAGCGCATGTCGGTGATCTTTAGGTCAGACGGGCTGGAATAGGTGTTGATGGCGTTTTCCAAGTCGCCGCGTGCTTGATCGTCTTGTATAACCACTGGTTTCATCTCCTCCAGAGTTGTTACTTGCGCCAGGTCAGGTGCGGCTTTATCCGCTCCCACACCCGATCGATCTCCCACCAATCGGCCTCATCGAAGGGCTGCGAGCTGGCGCGGATGCGGTTGTTCTTGAACACGCCGCGCCGGATCATGATCTCTTTGGCGTAGGCCATGCCCAGTTGCCTTTCCAGCACCAGACCGGGCAGCAGCTTCTCGAAGAGGTCGTCCGCCTCCTCATTTTGCCCCGCGTCGAGCAGCTCCCAGACGCGCTGGACCACATCGCAGAACTGGCAGGCGTGGACCACGCCCCTGGAGCCGCGCGCGTGCTCGGTGACCATGTACAGCCCGCCTGCGCCGCCCATCACTCCCTCGATTGCCGGGCAGTTCTGCGCCAGCAGCCTGCTGATGCTGTGCGTCTCGGGATCGATCTCCTCCTTGACCCAGCACACGCGCTCCAGCTCGGTGCACAACTGGACGACCTGAGCCACGGAAAGCGCGGCGACAGTGTGATTCTGAATCCACACGGGGACGCTCACCGCGTTTGAAATGGCCTCATAGTAGGCGTAGATGGTGGGAAAATCGGGAGTGCGCATGTAGGGCGGCATGGCGATCACGGCATCGGCGCCGGCCTTTTGGGCGTAACGCGCAAAACTGACCGCCAGCGGGGTGTTGACCGCCGCGCAGTTGGCGACGATGGGCACGCGGCCGCGGCTTGCCTCGACCGGCACGCGCATCATCATGCGGCGCTCGTCCTCGGATAGCACGCGGAACTCGCTCACCATCACCGGCACCACGATCCCACCTACGCCGCTCCCGATGCAGAACTCGATCTCGGCGCGCAGCACGTCCTCGTCGATGCGATCCTCCTCGTCATAGGGCGTCATCGGGATGGCGAAACTGCCACGCCACGCTCTAGTCGACATGCCCGTCTCCTTCCTGATCGTCTGCGTAATCCTCCGCCCGGTCCTGGGGCACGTATCCCAGCACCTCGCGGGCGTGTTCGATATCGGCGAAGCGAACGCGGTTATCAGAGATGCCGTAAAAGACGTCAAAGCGCAGGTCTGGCGGGGCGCAGATGCAACGCTCCACCAGCTGGGCGATATCTCGCTGGCTGCACCACACGGTGCTCGACCAGGCGAATTTGTCCAGCGGGGGGCGGTCCTCGGTCGTGACCCAACCGATGCGCACGCAGATGCACGATATCTCGTGGCGCAGGGCATAGACGTATGCCAAAGCCTCGCCCCACACCTTGCTGGCCGCGTACAGGTTCGGCGGGCGCGTGGGCTGCTCGTGCGTCACCGGAAGATCGACCGGGGCGCGCTTGTCTCCTGTCTGAGGGGGCATCTTGATCCGCTGGCCAAAGTTGACCTGGGCGGAGCTGGCAAAGACGACGCGCTGCACGCCAGCCAGGCGGCACGCCTCAAAGACGTGGTAGGCGCCGATGAGGTTGCTCTCCAAGATGCTGTCCCAACCGCTCATACCGCTCGGATCGGCCGCCATGTGCACGACCGTGCCCATACCCTGCACCGCGTGCTGCATCCCCGCAAAGTCCGCCAGGTCGACCAGGAAGAACTTTTTCCCCGGGATCTCGTGCATCTGGTCCTCGACCACGCGGTCGGAGGGATGGCGCCGCCGGGCCGTCCCGTACACATCGTACGCCTCTGGGTCTTGAGCCAGGTGGCCGTAGACGACGTTGCCGACCAGGCCGTAGGCTCCCGTTATCAAAACCTTGCGTGCCATAGTCTACGCTCGCCCGCGCGCGACCTCCTCGATAAATCGGCGCGCGCGCTCCGTCAGCACGGCCCAATCTCCGGCCTCCAATAGCTTCTGATTGATCAACGCGCTGCCCACGCCCACTGCCGCCGCCCCGGCGCGGACGAAATCGGCCGCGGTCTCCAGATCGACGCCGCCCACGGGCACCAATTCGACCTGCGGCAGTGGGGCCTTGAGTGCCTTGATCAGCCCTGGCCCGCCAAAACTGGCCGGAAAGACCTTGACCATGTCCGCGCCGCTCTCCCAGGCGGTGAGTACCTCTGTCGGCGTGTAGGCCCCCGGCATCACCGGGATGCTGTAGCGGCGGCAGATTTCGACCAGGGCGGGCTTGAAGGATGGCGATACGACGAACTGCGCTCCTGCCAGAATCGCCGCTCGCGCGCTCTCGCCATCCAGCACGCTGCCGACCCCGAACAGCACGTCCTGGCCGTACCTGGACGCGGCTTGCTCGACGATGGTCAGCGCCCCCGGTGTGGTCATGGTCACTTCGATCACGCACACGCCGCCCTCATGGATGGCATCTGCTGCACGCAGTAGTTGATCGGAGCTATCGGCGCGCATGATGGCGATCACGCCGGTCTGCCGGATGAGTTCGACACTCTCTCGATGGTTCATCTCTCTCCTTAGCGCGCGGTGCGCTTGCCGCCGCCCGCCACGTCGGCTTGCATCAGCGCCTGTATCTCCTGCTTGGTGACGATGGGCAGGTCGTACATCAGCGTCTGCTTCAGGCGGGTGGCGGCATCGCCGACGAGCACGCCTTTCTGGATGGCCGTAGCTCGGCCAGCCTCGGTCAGCAGGCCGTAGTAAAAGCCGCTGTTCCAAGTATCCCCGCCACCCAGCCGATCCTTCAGCACGATCGAGCGCACCTGCGCCGAGCGGTAAAAGTGGCCCTGTGCGTCCATCGCCGCGCTCTCCCAGCGGTGCTGCTCGTGTGTATCCGGGTAGCGGATCGTCACGCCCACCACCTGCAACTGAAATCTTTCCATCAACTGGCGCATAAACGCTTGGATGTCCTCATCCTCCAGGCGGTCGATGTCGCCATTGACGATTGCCTCGGCGCTGAGCTTTCCGCAGCCCGTGCCATAGATTTTGGCCATGTCCTCGATGGTGGTGATCAGGACGTCCACGTGGTCGGTGACGAGCGGCGTCATCACCTGTGCGCACTGAGCCGGGCTCCAGAGCGTACCCCGGTAGTTGAAATCCAGCCCGACCAGGCAGTCGGCAGGCTTGGCCTGTATCGCTTCCTGAAAGGCCTCCAGGAGATAGTTGCGCTCGTAACCCGAGTGAGTACTCAAGCCAAAGGTGATGCCGGAGGTGTGAAAGAGCCTGGCATGGGCCAGCGCCGACTGCCAATCGACCATGCCGGGCCCCAGTTTGCTAGCAGCCGAGTACTTGCGCTGGTACCAGCCTGCGCCCCGGCGAGGCGTGCGCCCCAACTCGTACAGAAAGCGCCCGATAGGCTCTGTCTTTTCAGCCCAGACAAAGTGCGCGGTATCGACTCCCTGCTCCCGGGCCACGTTGCGCAGCATCCATCCGTATGGGTTATCGGGCACGCGGGTGACGTACGCCGAGGGCACGCCCAGCCGGGCCAGCATCACCGCCAGGGTGAACTCGCTCCCTGCCAGTGATACGCTCACCTGGCGCGTGCGCTCCAGCCGTTCGTCGTCGGCGGGCGTATCGCGCACCATAGTCTCGCCAAGCGTGACGTACGCCGCGCCTCGACCGGCGAACGCGCTCAGATCATCATGGATGATATCGTGGATTCCGCTCGGTGTGCTCATGGTCACCCCTAAGTAAGCGTTCAAAAACAACTTGGATGTTTCTTCCCATTGTCCAGGGTGATTTTTCCCCAAAAGTACGGATTTGTTTTTGAACGCGGCCTAATTGGAGGGAAAACAGGGCCTTGTTTGGCCGCGACAGATGTGTTGGGCTCGTCGCAGGCTCAACAAGGCCCACAGGATCATCGAGCCTCAACCGCTGAACTGTGTACCCTTACCCCTTGACTGACCCCAGCTTGATGCCCGTGACAAAGTACCCTTGCAGGAGAGGATAGAGTATGAGAACGGGCACGATGGACAAAAAGATGCTCGCCGCGCGGATCGAACGATCGCTGTAGAGCAGGAACTGGCTTGACCCCGCCTGCATGGACAGATTGGAGGTATCCAAACCGATGACGACCGAGCGCAAAAACGTCTGCAGCGGCAGCTTGGTCACGTCATAGATCAGGACCATGCCATCGAACCACGAGTTCCAGTGAAAGACGACGGAGAACAGTGTCAACGTCGCTATGGCGGGGAGTGATAATGGTATATAGATATTGAACAGGCGTCGCCAATGGGAAGCGCCATCGATCCTGGCCGCGTCGTCCAACTCTTCGGGGATCTCGCGGAAAAAGTTCATCATGAGGATCACGTTATACGGCGACATCGCAGGCGGGATCACCAGCGCCCATATCTTGTTCATCAGGCCCAGGTTCCGAATGACCAGCCACCAGGGGATGATGCCCCAGTCGGTGAACAATCCAATGAGCAGCAGCCACATGAAAAGATTCCGTCCCTTGAAACGCCGCGCGGTCTTGGAAAGTGGGTACGCCGTCAGGATAGTTATCGCCATTTGCAGGGAGACGCCAAAAATGATCCGCTGCGCCGAGATGAAGAGGGATCGATAGAACAGCGGCGCTTCCAATACCACCGCGTACGAAGCCGTCGTGAAGCGAATGGGCCACAGGGTCACGAGCCCGCCCACCGATGCCGCGCGATCGCTGAAAGAGACGGCCAAGAAATGAATCAAAGGCAGGATGCAGATCAGCCCGATCAGAGAGAGCACGATGTAGTTAACGATCTTTAGAACTCGCCAGCTCCAGGACCTGTCTTCAATCATAGGAACGACCTCCTAAAAGATGCGATAGTCGCTGTATCTATCGGCCAGCCAGTAGCCGATAGCGACGAGAATCAGCCTGACGATCGACCTGAACAACCCCACCGCTGTCGCCAGGCTGAATTGAGCCGATACGAGCCCGGCGCGGTAGATGTAGGTATCTAGGATATCTCCTGTGGGATAGACCACCGGGTTGTAAAGGTTCAACACCTGATCGAACCCCGCGTCGAGCATGCTTCCCAAGCTCAAGATCGCCACCAACAGGACGGTCGATCGAATCCCAGGCAAAGTCACGTGCTGTATCTGCTTCAAATGGCTGGCCCCATCGATGTTGGCGGCCTCGTACAGCACCGGGTCGATCCCCGTCAATGCGGCAAGATAGATGATGGCCGACCAGCCGACCTCTTGCCACAGATAGGTGACGACGAGTACGGGGCGGAACCAGTCGTTGCTGCCCAGAAAGATAATCGGCTTTTCGCCCAACTGCCTTATCATCTGGTTCACCATGCCGGTGGAGCCGAGCAGGTCGAGCATCAGACCGCCGAGGATGACCCAGGACAAAAAGTGTGGTAGATAAACGATCGTCTGGATTGAGCGTTTGAATAAGCGCGAGCGAATCTCGTTAAGCATCAGTGCAAGGAGAACGGCGCAAATCTGCAAGGAGATGGTTTTGGAAACCGCGATGATGAGCGTGTTGCGCGTGATTCGCCAGAAATCGGGCAGGGTGAAAAGGTAGCGAAAGTTGTCCAAGCCCACCCAGGGTGACTTGGACACGCCCAATCCGGGGTTGAACTTTTGGAATGCGAGCGCCACGCCGTATATGGGAAAATAACTGAATAAAATGAGCAAGACGAGTCCGGGAAGTATCATGATGTAAAGAGGCAGAGTTCGCGCCATATACGTCGAGAACTTGCGCAATCGTGAAGGTAGACTTGCATTTTTTGCGACCATTCTGGTCCTCCGTATCTAGTGGCGATGTTTCCAGACGGGCACGAGTTACCGCTGTCCGAAGCTGATGGGCACCCGCGGGCGCCCATCAGCTTCATGCGATGTATTATCTCACTTTAGCGGTTCTTGTACCAGTCATTCACTTCCTGGGTGATTTGATCGCCACCCAGTTGCTTCCACTGCTCGACGAAATCGTCAAAGGCTTCGGGGGCCATGTCGCCGGTGATGATGCCGTAGAACACGCCGTCCCTCAGCCCGTCCAACGTCGTCTGGTAGGCCTGCATGCCCGCCGTGGGCAGTCCGAGATACTCGTTAAAGATATTGTCCTCGCTCTCGTGGCCCGTGGTGAACACGTAGGCTCGACGGTATTCGGATATCGTCCCCGTTGGGTCTTCTAGCAGGTACTGCTGCATGGCGTCCCGCTCGCCCTCGGGTATATCCTTCCAGCTCTCGATCTCTGCGAACGAATTGGCCATGGCGTAGGTGTCCATGTAGGTACCGCCGCGCATAAAGTGGACGCCAAAGCCCGGCCTGCCGGCAGGCGGATCGGGAGGCGCTATGATCGTGTCGCCATCCCAGGCAAAGCCGGTGGAGGAGTCACCGATGGCGTAACCTTCCCATCCGTGGAAGCGCTTCGTGGGATCTTCCCATAGCTCTGCCCACCAGCTAAAGCACTCGATGATGCGATCGGCGTGCTCAAAGCCTTTGCGGAACCCGTTGATCACAAAGTAAGGCATCTCGCCAACACTGCCCCGCTTGCCACCCGGCCCGGTGGGGATGCGTCCCCAGACCCACACGGCATTGGGATCGTTCGTTATGCTGTCCTCGATGGGCCAGCGCGCGCCCCAGGCGGGTGCAAAGTGCATGCCGGCCAGGTTGCCGCCGGAACGCCCCATGGCGTCGCCATCCGGCACCGTGAAAAAGTCGACGGGGATGACGCCGTCGGCGTACCACTCGCGCAGCAGGAGCAGGGCATCCTTCATCTCCGGCATGATGTCGCCCTGCACCAGGCCGCCCGATCCATCCTTGAGCCACCAGGCGCTCTGCACGCCAAACGCGCCGGTGATGGCGTCGGCGCTGGCGAACCAACCATCGCCGCCCCACGAGGCTCCGCGGCCGATGGCACGAGATAGGTTGAGCCCCAGGGTCGTGTCGCCGGCTCCCAGGTTGGCATCCTCAAAGGCCAGGGCGACTTCCTTGATATCGTCCAGGGTCTCGGGTATATCCAACCCTACTGCGTCGAGCCAGTCTTGGCGGACCCAGAGCAGCTTGGCGTTGTTGGCCGCGCGCTCCGCCATGGGGAAGCCCATGATGCGCCCGTTCACCTTGGCGTACGACCAGGCGGCGTTGCCGTCAAGGTAGTTATTCAGAGGTGCCTTCATCCACGTGGGGTCTGCTGCGGCATCAAAGGCATCGGTGATATCCTCCAGCAGGTCGGCGTCCAGCATATTCACATAGACGTCCAGGGGGGTCTCCTCCATCCAGTCCGGCAGCTCGCCGCTGGCCATGGCCAGGTTGTACTTGGTGGACAAGTCCTCCGCCGTGGCCGTCCAGGCGACCTGCCAGTCGATGTTGAACAGCTCCATCGAGATCTGCCAGAACGGGCTGGTCTCGGTCTCGTCGTTCACGAGTTCGTCGCCTACCTCAACGCGCTTGCTGCCCTTGACGACGATGGGCTCGGCGTCTGGCGGGGCCTTGACGAGCGGCAGGGTGGTTTCCCATCCCTTCTCATGGTCAGGCGCGCCGGGCAGGAAGCCGATGGCCGCCAGGCGCTCTGCGACCGAGGGCATAGGAACCTCTGTGGGCGGCACCTTGGTCGGTTCGCCGGGCTTGGTCGTAGGTTCAGCTGTGGGCTTGGCCGTGGCCTCTCCGGGAACCTCCGTAGCCGGCGGTGGGCACGCGCACCCAGCCAGGGCCGCACCTGCCGCGGTCAGGGCGCTCATACGCAGAAAATCACGTCGACTGAGCTTTTTAGACATTTCTAGTCCTCCTTAATTATCTGTCATTTGGATTGGGTGTATCATCTCAGTAAACCCAGGACGCTCCCCTATTTTTGAGAAGATACGGTATAACCTTTAAACAACTGGCGATATAAAGAGTCGATTCAAATACCACCTCCTTCCAAGCGATCACGAAGGTCATTTCAATTCCGAGGTTTGAATTCCAAGAACACATCCATAGAGCTCAATACACGCCCATCGTAATCGAACAACGTCTGGTTCTCCCAGTTGTTGCCCGACGTTGGGTCCTCTGGATTCCAGTTGCAGCCTGGCAGTCCCAGCCAGGCCGGTTCCCAATAGAACACGCC
>Ga0316577_10000678_pt1 | contig 14316 bp, 7 predicted proteins | sample S5NA_FD_203073 | JGI IMG/M metagenome (GOLD analysis project Ga0316577, IMG submission 203073) | Rhizosphere microbial communities from salt marsh grasses in Alabama, United States - S5-7_050615r2r1 | ecosystem: Host-associated > Plants > Roots > Rhizosphere | place: USA: Alabama | collected... | reverse complement strand
CACAAAAATTAAAATGACATAGAGTCCCACCAGCACCAGGCCCGGGAATACGGCACCCATGAAGAGATCACCCACCGGCACCCCCACGATATCGCCGATGAGCACAAGGACAATACTGGGCGGAATAATCTGACCCAGGGTGCCCGAGGCCGATACGGTTCCGGCGGCCAGCTCCTTTTGGTAACCGCGCTTGAGCATTGTGGGCACAGCCAGCAGCCCCATGGTGACCACCGTGGCGCCCACGATGCCGGTGGATGCACCCAAAAGGGCGCCCACCACCACCACCGAAACGGCCAATCCGCCCCGGATGCGGCCGAAGAGCAGGCCCATGGTATCCAGCAGCTCCTCGGCCAGACCGCTGCGTTCGAGCATCACCCCCATAAAGACAAACAGGGGTACGGCCAACAGGGTAACATTGGTCATGACCCCCCAGATGCGGAGGGGCAGCAGGTTGAAAAAGGACCAGCCGAATCCGATTATTCCGAACACCAGGGCGGTTCCCATGAGCGTGAAAGTGACCGGAAAGCCCACCATCAGAAGAATCGTCAGCGCCAGGAACATCCAGCCCGGTAAGTAGTCCATAAACATCGGTGCCGCTCCGTTTTTATGAGTTTATTTTTCTACCGATGATGGTCAAAAAGCTTTTAATCCCCAGGGACAGTCCCTGGAGCAGAATGAGGACAAATCCAACCGGGATGCAGGCTTTTAGCAAAAAGCGGTAGGGGATTCCCCCGGGATCCGGGGAGCCCTCCATGACCGCGTAGGAATTGAGTACAAAGCCCCAGGAGGTTTCAATAATCATGATGCAGCCCGGGATCAGAAAGAGCAGGACTCCCAAGAAGTTGATCCAGGCCTGGGTTTTTTCGCTGCAACGCTGGTAGAAAATATCCACCCGCACATGACCATCCTTGAGAAGGGTGTATCCGGCGCCCATGAGAAAGATAAAGGCAAACAGGTGCCATTCCAGCTCTTGGGTGAAGACGAAGCTCATCTTGAACACATAGCGCATCACCACGTCCACGAATACCACCACTACCACCAGGGCGGTGGTCCAGGCCACAAAGCGTCCCACCCAGGTGTTGAGGGTATCGATCCAGCGACACAGGCGTATTAAAAAATTCATACTTTCACCGCTCATTGCCACGAATTGCATGATTGTCACACGCCGGTGGCGGTCCCTGGGACCCGCGGCCCGAACATGACGTTTGGTCACCCTATCTATATAATGTGAGGACGAATGTCAACCGCCAAGAGGGCACCACAATGTAATTTAAAAATATGAATTTATTGTCTATTTATTCAACTATGACCCTGATGGAAAGCCATGGCCGGATCTGGCTGACCCTCGGGATTGTCTGGCGGCCAAGGAGACGTAAATTTCCATTTACAGTCACTGCAGTGTCATTTAAGATCTGTATCGACGGTTATTCAGCCAGCATGAGGAGGCGTATGCGCACCGCAACCTATTGGGCGGACGACTACATCAAAAAAACTTGCCAAGCCGCCGAGGCCATCAGCCGGATTCAGCCCGGTCAGCGGGTCTTCATCGGTTCCTCCTGCGGCGAACCCCAGCACTTGGTAAGGGTGTTGGCGGATGCCTCGGCCGAGCTGACCGATCTGGAGGTGATCCGCCTCATGTCACTGGAGACAACCCCTCTGACCCTGATCGCTTATAAATCCAAGGGGCATAACCTCAATATCCGCCAATTTTACGCCGGTTCGGCCAAACCCAAGGCCATCGCTCGCCAGGCTCGGTTCATCACACCCATGAACCTGTCGGCAATTCCGCGGCTTTTCAAGAGCCGGCAGCTGCCCATCCATGTGGCCCTGATTCAGACCACCCCACCAGACGATTTCGGTTGGATGAGTCTGGGGGTGTCGGTGGATATTACCCTGGCAGCGGCCCTGTCGGCCGATCTGGTCATCGCCCAGGTGAACCCGCGCATGCCGCGCGTATTGGGGCGCAGCTTCCTGCATGTCAACGATGTGGATCTGTTTGTGAAATACGAAGAGCCCTTGATCACGCTAGATACCACCCCCGACTCGCATGCGGCTGACACCATTGCCAAACTGATCGCCCGGCTCATCGACGACGGTGCCACCATCCAGATTGGCCCGGGGACAACGCCCAAGGCGACCCTGGCGGCGATGAAAGATAAAAACGATCTGGGGGTGCACACCCAGTATCTCACCAATCCCATCATGCATCTCTTTTCGCGGGGAGTGATCACCAACCGCAAAAAAGGCTTCAATGACGGGAAAATCGTTGCCGGCAGCGCCGTGGGATCCGAAAACCTTTACGAATTCATCAATGACAACCCGGTCATCGAATTTCACCCCGCGGATTACGTTAACGATCCCGCCATCATTGCCAGCCATCATAAGATGGTGGCCATCAACGTGGCCATGGCCATCGACCTGACCGGTCAGGTGGCCGCCGATGCGCTGCCCTACAACCATTTTTCAGGGATCACCGGCATGCTCGACTTTATCCGCGGGGCCGCCATGAGCGAGGGTGGCAAATCGCTCCTGCTGTTGCCCGCCACCGCCATGCAGGGCAAAAAGAGCCGGATTGTACCGCTGCTCAACGACACCGCCGTGGTGGTTCCGCGCAGCGATGTCCACTATGTTTGCAGCGAGTACGGCGTCGTCAATCTGTTTGGCAAGAGCCTGCAGGAGCGTGCGCTGGCCATGATCAGCATCGCCCATCCCGATTTTCGTGACGAACTTTTCAGCCAAGCCCAGCGAATGGGACTTCTGGGTCCCGAGCAGGTCCACAAAGGGGCCATCGCCGGCGTTTACCCCGTGAAGCTTGAAGAGACCTTTGACATCGACGGTGAACCGGTGACCATCCGGCCGGCCAAACCGGTGGATGCGCGCCGTATCCAGGAGCATTTTTACGAACTGGATCCCGACGATGTCCTGGCGCGCTTTTTTCACCGCAAGACCCGTTTCGACCCGGAGGAGGTGGAGGGGGTCTCCCAGGTGGACTATATCCGTAACCTGACCATTGTTGCGGTAGTGGGGGAGTTTGGCTTTGGCCGGGTGGTGGGTATCGGCGAGTATCTGCTCGATCCGTCCGTCAACATGGCCGAAGTGGCCTACTCGGTCTCCAAAAAATGGCAGGGCAGGGGATTGGCCAAGCGGATTCAGCAAAAGCTCGTCGAGGGTGCCCGGGACAAGGGTATTACCGGACTCTATGCCTATTCGGCGCCCGACAATCAGGTCATGATCCATCTTTTCCAAACGCTTGCCTATCGCGTGGAGACCCACCTGGAAAATGACCTGCTCATGCTGTCCTGCCGCTTTGACGAACCCGTTGAACCGTGATAGCCTCGCAGCGATTTGATCAATCATAGCAAATAAATGCCTTAACCTGACCATGGAATAGCCCCATGACTTTGATAAAAGTGAAATTTCTGCCCCACGAAAGAGTGATCTCGGTGCCTCAAGGCGAGACCCTGCTTCGTGCCGCCATGGAAGCCGGCGTGCACATCAACGCCTCCTGCGGCGGTGAGGGGGTCTGCGGAAAATGTCGTGTGATCATCGAAGCCGGTCAGGCGACAGACGGTGTCTCCGAACAGCTCAGCGACGCCGATATTGAGAAGGGCTATCGTTTGGCTTGCAAGACCACCATTACCCAAGATCTGGTGGTCCGTGTACCGGTGGAGTCGGCCATCGACAGCAGCGTCCTCAACATGCCCGCCACGCCTCGCAGGACAGCCCGTATCCAGCAGATGGATTTCGACCAGCTCAAGGAAGCGGGACTCTTTCTGCCTCCGGTGGAAAAAGTCTATCTGGAGCTGCCGCAACCCAATGCCCAGGATCATCTGCCCGATGTTACTCGGCTGGTGAGTTATCTGCAGCTCAATCGTGATGAGCGACACCTGACGGTGAGCCTGCCGGTGATCCGTAAAATTCCCGACGTGCTGCGCCAGGACGAATTCCGGGTCACCGCCACCTTGGCACGCCCGGTGATGGAGAGCGGTAAGACCGAGATCATCAACGTGCAGCCCGGTGACACCTCCGAGCGCAATTACGCCATCGCCATGGATATCGGCACCACCACCATATTTGGTCAGCTCATCGATCTGCGGGATGGGCGGGTGCTGGCCGAAAAGGGTGACTTCAACGGCCAGATCAGCTACGGCGAGGATGTGATTACCCGGATCGTTTTCGCCGAAAGACCCGGCGGGTTGGAAAAGCTTCATCAGGTGGTGGTGGCGACCATCAACAAGATCATCCGTCGCATCCTTCAGCGCTCGGGGGTGGACCGCCAGGATGTCTCCACCATCACCCTGGCCGGTAACACCACCATGACGCAACTGCTGCTGGAGATCAATCCGCGCTATATCCGCCGATCACCCTACGTGCCGGCCAGCACCCTCTATCCCCCCATCAAGGCCGTGGAGTTGGGGTTCGATCTCGACGATCACGTGACCGCCCTGGTTTACCCAGCCGTTTCCAGCTACGTGGGCGGTGACATCGTCGCTGGCGTCATGGGGGCGGGGCTTTATCTCAGTCAGGAGTTGACTCTCTTTTTGGACATCGGCACCAATGCCGAGATCGTCATCGGCAACAAGGAGTGGATGGCCTGTGCGGCCTGCAGCGCCGGACCGGCTTTTGAAGGCGGCGGTATCAGATTCGGCATGCGCGCTGCCAAAGGCGCCATCGAAGATTTTTCCATCGACCCGATGACCCTGGAACCCATGGTGCTGACCATTGGTAACATGCGCCCCAAAGGTATTTGCGGCTCGGGATTGATCAACATGGTGGCGACCCTCTTTGAATGGGGGATCATTGATAATTTAGGAAAATATAACCGGGAGTTGAAAACGGCGCGGATTCGTCAGGACAGTGGCATCTGGGAGTACGTCCTGGTCTGGGCCGGTGAGACCCAAATCGAGCGTGACATCACCCTGACCGAGATCGACATCGAAAATCTGATCCGCGCCAAGGGTGCCATTTACAGCGGCTGTATGACCCTGCTCACCGAGGTGGGCATGGACATGGCCGACATCGACCGCATCATCCTGGCCGGGGGTTTCGGCAGCTATGTAGATTTGGAGAAGGCCATGGTGATCGGTCTGCTGCCCGAGATGGCCCCCGAGAAAATCACCTTCATCGGCAACGGCTCCCTGATGGGCGCCAAGATGAGTTCACTGACCAATCGCATCCGCCGCGATGTGGTCGAAGTGACCCGCAACATGACCAATTTCGAGCTTTCCGAGACCCCTTCCTACATGAACAACTACATCGCCGCTCTGTTTCTGCCGCACACGGATCTGGACCGCTTTCCACTTCTCAAAGCCCGGCTGGCACAGCGGCAGAAAGCCGCCTCGGACCCGGCGGATAATTGAACCGGCCGATGCACGAAACAGCGGTAGACCGTGGTTTCAATGGTGTTTTTCGGCTATTCGTGAAATGTGAATCCGATTTAGTTTCAAATTTTCATTTAATCCGTTTAGTCTATTGACAAAAAAAATAACCCTATATAAGTAGTATCCCTGTTTTATAACGTTTGTGGTCTAATTCTTGAGCCTTACAGCCCCTCTTGGATAAATATCAAGCATTTGCGCATAACCCGGTTGTTTTTCGGTGACAGCGATTTTCTATGAGGATTGCCTGGCAAAATCGGTCAGCCTTCGCGTCCGCCGCTGGTATAGGACGTTTGGCGACGCCAGGGGCGTCCCCTCCATTGCAGGGTCCCCCATTCCCCCCCGTCTGCAATCACTTTCAGTATACATATAAACGCGAAAAATATTCAATAATGAAAGGGGGTATGAAAGCGGGGTGATTTGATGATCCACTGTTGAAGTGGCGTTGTTTGACGCACAATTGAACTCTATCGTTCACCTGGTGCAAAACCGGTATCGAGAAGGAGGTAAAATTGGGTTTTCAATTCTTTAAAGAAAAATATGCCGGCACGATCAAACCGATCACGCTGGGCAATGGGGATAAAGCCATCACGGTTGGAGGAGAGAGTTGCTATCCCTTTTACCAATTTGAAGGTGATATGCCCCACAAACCGAAAATCGCCATGGAGATATGGGATATGGCGCCCGAAGAGTGGCCTACGGCGTGTCTGGAACCGTTCAAAGATGTGGTGGCTGATGCGGCCGCCTGGGCCAAGAAGTGCGTTGAATCTTACGGTGCTGAGATGATCGTACTGCAGCTCAAGAGCACCGATCCCAACGGTAACGATGCCTCCCCGGAAGAGGCCACCGCCACGGTTAAAAAAGTGCTGGCGGCCATTGATGTGCCATTGATCATTTGGGGCACCGCCAACGGCCCAAAAGATGAAGCCGTGCTCAAGATGATTGCCGAAGAGTGCCAAGGGCAGAATTTGGTTCTCGGCCCGGTGGAGGATAAGAATCACAAGGGTATCGGGGCTGCCTGCATGGCTTACGGACACACCGTGATCTCCTCTTCGCCCATCGACGTCAACCTGGCCAAACAGGTCAACATTTTGCTCGAGAACCTGGGGGTTTCCACCGAGAAAATGATCATCGATCCCACCACCGGCGGGCTGGGTTACGGCATGGAGTACAGCTACTCCGTCATGGAGCGGCTCAGAATGGCCGCCATGCAGCAGGGTGACGACAAGCTGCAACTGCCCGTTATCAATAACCTGGGGAACGAAGTCTGGAAGTGCAAAGAAGCCAAGCAGACCGTTGAAGAAGCCCCCACATTGGGTGATCCTGAAAAGCGCGGTATCCTCATGGAAGCGGTGGGTGCGGTGGCCTATCTCATGGCTGGCTCCGACGTGCTCATCATGCGCCACCCCGAGTCCATCCGGTTGGCCAAGGCTTATATTGACCTGCTGATGAACGGCGGCAGCGCCCAGGATGTGGCCCCCATTGCCAAACAGCTCGCCGGTGTCGACGTCGACCTGGCTGCCCTGGCGCCGGCCCCCGATCTGACCATCGAAGCGGAGAAGAAGGCCGCTCCGGCCGCCAAACCGGCTGCAGCGCCCAAGCCCGAAGCTGCCCAACCAGCTGCTGCGGCCAAACCGGCTCCCGCACCCGAACCCAAGAAAGAGGCACCCAAGCTGAAGGTGGTCAGTGAGGCCAAGCCCGAACCGGCCCCGGCCCCTGAGGTGGATGCCGCTGCCAAGGCCAAGGTCGAAGCGGAACTCAAGGTCAAGGCCGAAGCGGAAGCCAAAGCCAAGGCTGAAGCCGAAGCCAAAGCAAAGGCCGAGGCCGAGGCCAAGGCCAAGGCCGAAGCCGAAGCCAGGGCCAAGGCCGAAGCCGAAGCCAAGGCCAGGGCCGAACTCGAGAAACGTGAGGCGGAAGAAGACGCCCTGCGTCAAAAACGGGCGGCCGAACGTGAAAAACTTATGGCCCAGCGGGCTGGCGAAGAGATCCAAGCGGTTGCCAAAACACCTGCCGCCGCGCAGAAAGATGCGCTGGACAAGATGATCGAGCGGCTTGATCGCATCCATCGTCGGGTGGCCTAATTGATTGTTTGTTCGGCGCTGCCTGCCAGTGCTGCTGGCAAGCATGCGGCCAAACCGATACGCATATGAGGAGGAGCCTCCAATGGCTGAACTGAATAAAGAAAAGGTAGCAAAGACCGCAAAAGTAGCGGATCCCATAAGGGCTTCCATTGATCCCGCAACCCAACAGATGATTGCCCGCGCCCAGGCCCTGGGTATTGACACGGTTTTTGACCGAGCCGAAAGCATGAAACCTTGCAACATCGGTCTCCAGGGTATCTGCTGTAAGAACTGCGCCATGGGGCCTTGCCGTCTGCCGCTGCCCAAGGGCGGCATCGAAGGCGAAGACACCCGCAAGGGTCTCTGCGGCGCCACGGCCAACACCATCGCGGCCCGTAATTTCATTCGCATGATCGCCGGCGGTGCAGCAGCGCACTCGGACCACGGCCGCTGCGTGGCCGAAGTCTTCATGTCCGCGGCCCGCAAGGAAAGCGACGCTTACAAAATCAAGGACATCACTAAATTGCTGGCCGTGGCCCAGGCCCTCAATGTAGACACCACCGTGGAGGTGGACGGCGAGACCAAGGATCGTGATATCGACGAGATCGCCCTTGAGACAGCCAAGGTGGCCCTCAACGAATGGGGCAAGGCCGAGGGCGAATTGCTCTACCTGAAACGGGCACCGGCGCCCCTGTATGAAAAGTGGGCCAAGGCCGGCGTCAAGCCGCGCAACATCGACCGGGAGATCGTCGAAATCATGCACCGCACCCACATGGGCGTGGATCAGGATTATAAAAACCTGATCAAGCAGGGCACCCGTGCAGCGATCGCCGACGGCTGGGGCGGTTCCATGCTGGCCACCGATCTGCAGGACATCCTGTTTGGCACCCCTTATCCGCTGCAGTCGGAAGCCAACCTTGGCGTGATGAAGGCCGACCACGTCAACATTATCATCCACGGTCATGAGCCAGTCCTCTCCGAAATTATCGTCGCGGTCGCTCAGAAACCGGAGATGGTGGCGTATGCCAAGTCCAAAGGCGCCAAGGGCATTCAGCTAAGCGGCATTTGCTGTACGGCCAACGAGATCCTACAGCGCCACGGCGTACCGACGGCGGCCACCTTCCTGCAGCAGGAGTTGGCCATCATCACCGGCGCCTGCGACGCCATGGTGGTGGACATCCAGTGTATTATGCAGAACCTGGCCAACGTGGCCAAGTGCTTCCACACCAAGCTGATCACCACCCATCCGATTGCCAAGATGGAGCAGGACAACGTGATCCACATCGAGTTCGACGAGCACCACGCCATAGAGGATGCCGAAAAGATTGTCAGATTGGCCATCGACAACTTCGAAAACCGCGGCGCCGAGGTGATGATCCCAGCACAGAAGTCCACCCAGATCGCCGGCTTCGGTGTGGAGTCGATCGAGTACCATTTGGGCGGCACCTTCCGCGGCACCTTTTATACCCTGAATGATAACATCATCAATGGCCGCATCCGCGGCGTTGCCGGTGTGGTGGGCTGCAACAACGCCCGCACGCGTCACAACGAGGCCCACATTACAGTGGTCAAGGAGCTGATCAAAAACGACGTGCTCGTGCTGACCACCGGCTGTAACGGCATCGCCTGCGCCATGGAAGGGCTGCTGACCCCCGAGAGTGCCGCCGTCTACTGCGGTCCTGGCCTCGCTGAGGTGTGCGAGACCGTAGGTATCCCCCCGGTCCTCCACCTCGGCTCCTGTGTGGACAACAGCCGCATCCTCCTGGCGGCCACCGAGGTGGTCAAGGCCGGCGGTTTGGGCAAGGACATCTCCGATCTGCCCGCAGCCGGCAGCGCCCCCGAGTGGATGAGTGAGAAGGCCATCAGCATCGGCCACTACTTCGTCACATCCGGTGTCTACACCGTCTTTGGAGTCACCCTGCCCACCAGCGGCGCACCGGTTTTCCATAACTATATTTGCGGCGAACTTGAAAAATTGTATGGCGGTAAGTGGGACCTGGAAGCCGACCCCATCAAGCACGCTCACTTGATGATCGCCCACATCGACAAGAAACGCAAAGAGCTGGGCATCGACAAGGCCCGCGACCGTGTGCTGATGGATATGGCCGATCGCCAGAAACTGGAGGCCTAAGCACCTTTGTAACCCAAATCATCCTCAGCGAAGGAGGAATCCATGTCCAGATTAGTTGCATTTGCCGCCATTCAGGGTGGTTATAACATCGTATCCAAGGTCGAGGGCCGTTACAAGCGAGCCCTTCAGACCTATAACGCCGACACGCCGGTGGGATTTCCCAATACGGCTTACTTTCTGCCCGTGATTTACTCCCTTCTGGGAATTAAAGTCGAGACCCTGGAAGATATGCAAAAACCCCTGGCCTTTGCGCGCAAACTTCTGCCCCCGCATGTCAAGGGGGCCAACCATCTGCCCTACCTGGGGCCGCTTCTGGACGCCGGCATGGCAGCCCTGATCGGCCATGAGCTCAGGGAGGCCCTGCGCTACCTGGAAGAGCCGGACTTCTACCTGCACAGCGAAGAGGTGGACCTGGAAGCAGGCAAGATCTGGCTGGGCGCTGCCGACGACACCGTCATGCGCAAGCGCGGGGTGGAGTTCGTGGACGGCACGGCCCCGGGCTTTGCCGCCGTGGTGGGTTCGGCCCCCGATATCGATACCGCCAAGCTGATTGTGGAGGAGTACCAGCGCCGCAGTCTGTATATCTTCTGCGCCGCCAACCAGAACGGTACCAACGTCATCGAACAGCTCATCGAGGGTGGCGTGCAGGTGGGTTGGAACACCCGCATCGTGCCCTACGGCCCGGACATCTCCTCGTCCATCTTCGCCTTGGGTTTCGCCAACCGTGCCGCCATGGCCTTCGGTGGTGTGCAGCCCGGTGATTACAAGAAGATTCTGCTCTACAACAAGAACCGTATCTTTGCCTTTGTCAACGCCCTGGGCGATGTCAACGCCGAGTGGGCCGCCACCGCCGCTGGATGTGTCAACTGGGGCTTTCCCACCATCGCCGATACCGACATTCCCGAGATTTTGCCCACCGGCATCTGTACCTACGAGCATGTGGTGGCCAACGTGCCCCACGATCAAATGGTTCAGAAATCGGTGGAGGTACGCGGCTTGAAGACCACTGTCAGCACCATCGATATCCCTTGTGCTTTCGGCCCGGCCTACGAAGGCGAACGCGTGCGTGGGGCCGACCTGCACTCCCAGGCCGGCGGCGGTAAGACCCAGTGCACCGAGTATCTCAAGATGGCCGAGATGAACGAGATCGAGGACGGCAAGGTGATTGTCGATGGCCCCGACATCGCCGATATCGGCGAAGGCAAGACCTTTCCCCTGGGCATTTTCATGCAGGTGGCCGGTCGCGAGATGCAGGAGGATTTCGAACCCATCCTCGAGCGTCAGACGCACCACCTGATCAACTATATCCAGGGGGTCATGCACATCGGGCAACGCGACATCGCCTGGGTCCGCGTCAGCAAGGCCGCCGTGGAGAAAGGATTTACCTTAAAGGATATCGGTGTGGTGCTGCATGCCAAATTCCACCAGGATTTCGGCAAGATCCTGGACAAAGTTCAAGTGACTCTTTATACCCAGAAAGCGGACGTGGCCAAGCTTACTGCCACGGCCCGGGCAGCCTACAAGCACCGCGACGAGCGGGTGGAGAACATGACCGACGAAGATGTGGAGACCTACTACTCCTGCACCCTGTGCCAGTCCTTCGCTCCCACCCATGTCTGCACGGTGAGCCCCGAACGCACAGGCCTCTGCGGGGCCTACAACTGGATGGACTGCAAGGCCTCCTTTGAAATCAACCCCACCGGCCCCAATCAGCCCATTGAGAAGGGCGAGTGCCTCGATACGAAACTGGGCCAGTGGAAGGGGGTCAACGAGTTCGTTTCCAAGGCATCCCGTGGGGCCGTCGATCATTACAACTTTTACTCCATGGTGATCGATCCCATGACCACCTGCGGCTGTTGTGAATGTATCGCCGCCATGCTGCCCACCTGCAACGGTGTGATGACCGTCAACCGCGAGTACGCCGGTGAGACGCCTTGCGGAATGAAGTTCACCACCCTGGCCGGTGTCATGGGCGGCGGCGCATCCTCGCCGGGCTTTGTGGGGCACTCCAAGTTCAACATCACCCAGCGCAAGTTCATCAAGGGTGACGGCGGTCTGGCGCGCATGGTCTGGATGCCCAAGATGCTCAAGGAAGAGCTCAAGGAGCGCATCGATCGGCGCGGGACCGAGCTCGGCGTACCCGACCTGTACGACAAAATTGCCGACGAGACGGTGGGGACCACTGAAGAGGAGATCCTGCCCTGGCTCCAGGAGAAAGGCCATCCGGCCATGTCCATGGATCCGATCATCGGCTAATTCCCTGCGGCTGCAGCGGCCTTGGCGGCTGTTGCAGTCGTACCCCGTTCCATGCGCGGAGCGGGGTACCGGCGTACAGCGCAAGGGCGGCGATTCGCCCATCCCACAGATCCGATTCTGGATAACCGAAGGAGAAGAATATGGCATTAACCGGAATTCAAATATTCAAGCTTCTGCCGAAAACCAACTGCAAGGAGTGCGGGGTACCCACCTGCCTGGCCTTTGCCATGAACCTGGCATCGGGTAAAGCCGAACTGGACAGCTGTCCGTATGTTTCCGAGGAGGCACGCGAAAAGCTGGCCGAGGCATCGGCACCGCCCATCCGCCCGGTGGTCGTTGGCAAGGGGGTGCGCAAGGCCACCACGGGCGGTGAGACCGTGCAGTACCGTCATGAAAAAACCTTTTACAATCAAACCCTCATCGGCGCCATGGTGACCTCGGACATCTCAGCCGATGACCTGGCTGCCAAGCTTAAGACCTGGAACGCCTTTCAGTTTGAACGGGTGGGCCTCAACCTGAGACCTGAACTGGTGGCAGTTAAGGATGTCAACGGCGACCAGGCGGCCTTTGCCGCGGTGGCCAAACAGGTGGCAGAGACTTCAGAGTTCAATCTCGTGCTGGTCAGCGAAGATACCGAGGTCATGAAGGCGGGAGCCGCCGCATGCGCCTTTAAGCGGCCTTTGATCCATGCCGCCACCGCGGCTAATGTGGATGCCTTGGGGCAACTGGCCAAGGAGAACGATCTGCCCCTGGCGGTTAAGGCCGACTCGGTGGAAGGCCTCGCGGCCCTGTCCGAGAAGCTCACCGGCATGGGATTGAAAGACCTTGTCCTGGATCCGGGCAGCCGCGAAATCCAACAGTCCAACGCCGATATGATCGCCATCCGGCGGGCCGCGCTGAAAGACGCAAACCGTGCCGTGGGCTTTCCCACCATCACCTTCCCATGCGAGATGGCTGCCAACCTGGACGTGGAGACCCTTATCGCCGGCATGCATGTAGCCAAATACGGCGGGATCGTGATTCTTTCCGACTTCGCTGGCGAGTCGCTCTTCCCCCTGCTCCTGGAACGGTTGAACATCTTCACCGATCCTCAGCGGCCCATGACCGTCACCGAAGGTATCTACGAGGTCAACAACCCGGACGAGAACTCACCGATCCTGGTCACCACCAACTTTGCCTTGACCTACTTCATCGTCTCTGGTGAAACAGAAGCCAGCAAGGTGCCGGCATGGTTGCTCATCAAGGATTCCGAGGGGCTCTCGGTCCTCACCGCTTGGGCGGCCGGCAAGTTTGCCGGTGACGAAGTGGGCATGTTTGTCAAGAAGTGCGGTATTGCTGATAAAGTCAAGCACCAGGAGGTAATCATCCCCGGCTATGCCGCCTCCATCGCTGGTGATGTGGAGGAGGAACTGCCCGGATGGACCATCACCGTGGGTCCACGCGAGGCGGCTCACATCCCCGGGTTCCTGAGAGGTCGTTAGCGCATTGTTTCCACTGGGCCGAGGAGGGCCTCCCCTCGCCGTCCTCGCCCCTTTTGGCCGAAGTATGAAACAGGAAGACCGGGATTCCCGGTGGCGAGTGACCCAGAGGATAACCTAATCGAACGAGGGAGGTTCTATGCTACTGATCGGTGAGAGTTTAAACGTGATTTCGAAGAAGATCGGCAAGGCGTTCAAAGAGCGCGATCCCAAGCCGATCCAGGAGGAGGCCCTTTTTCAAAAGGAGAAGGGCATGGACTACATCGACATTAACCTGGGACCGGCCAAAAAGGACGGTCACGAGTTGATGCCCTGGGTGGTTCAGGTGGTTCAGGAGGTGGTTTCCGATGTTCCGCTGGCTCTGGACACTTCAAACATCAATGCCATTGAAGCAGCTTTAAAGGTGATCAAGCAGGTTCCCAGTGGCACACCGCACATTGTTAACTCCATCATGGTACGCCCTGAGCGCTATGAGCGCATGGTGCCCATGGTGGCGGAATACAATGCCGATTTCATCGCCCTCATGTGGGGACCCGAAGGGCTTCCGCGAGATGAAAACGAGCGCGCCGCCCTGTGCGTAGAGCTGCTTTACTTTGCCAACGAAGCCGGCATCGCCAACGAAAAAATCTGGGTGGATGGTATTGTCACGCCGGTCAATATCCAGCAACCTCAGGCCATCAGCCTGATGGAGTTTCAAAAGATGATTCCGGATATGGCACCGGGCGCCAAAAGCACCTGCGGGCTTTCCAACATCTCCAACGGTCCCCCCGACCATCTGCGTCCCATTCTTAACCAGACTTACATGGTCATGCTGCAGAAATGCGGCATGCTGTCGGTGATATCCGACCCCCGCGACGACCAGCTGACTGCCATCGCCAAAGGCCAGCGACAGGACATCGTCGATCTGATCTACAAACTCATGGATGGTGAAACCGTCGATCGTTCCGGCCACTTCAAGGAGATGCTGGATTACGCTAAGACCGTCGATGTCAACATGGGTACGACGCTCTATT
>Ga0316577_10000677_pt1 | contig 14325 bp, 10 predicted proteins | sample S5NA_FD_203073 | JGI IMG/M metagenome (GOLD analysis project Ga0316577, IMG submission 203073) | Rhizosphere microbial communities from salt marsh grasses in Alabama, United States - S5-7_050615r2r1 | ecosystem: Host-associated > Plants > Roots > Rhizosphere | place: USA: Alabama | collected... | reverse complement strand
GAGCTCTACATCCCCTGGGGAAGGGCCATGGACCTCTGGGACGCCCTGATGGAAGCCGGCACCGACCGGGGCCTCATCCCCGCCGGGCTGGGTTGCCGGGACTCTCTCCGCCTCGAGATGGGGTACGCACTGTACGGCAACGACCTGGACGAGGAGCACACCCCCCTGGAATCGGGACTGGGATGGATCACCAAGTTGGACAAGGGGGACTTCATCGGCCGCGATGTCCTGGTGAGGCAGAAAGAGGAGGGCGTCAGCCGTCGCCTGGTAGGCTTCAAGCTCACGGAGCGGGGTTTCCCGCGCCATGGGTACCCCCTCACCTCCGGCGAGAAGGACGTGGGAGTGGTCACCAGCGGCGTCGTCAGCCCCTCCCTGGGCGTTGGAATCGGCATGGGCTATGTCCCGGTGGAGCTCTCGGGGGCCGGAACGGAGATTGGCGTCCGGATCCGAGACAGGATCATCCCGGCGGTGGTTCACCGGCCGCCTTTCTACACCGAAGGCTCCATAAAACGTTGAAGGAGCAGAGAGGATCGGCCCTCCGGTTCGGCATCCTCACCGTTTCGGATGCATGCAGCAGAGGGGAGCGGGAGGACCGAAGCGGCGCCGTCATCGAGGAGTGGTGCGTTCGGGAGGGCCATGAGATGGTCCTGCGGGCTACGGTACCCGATGAAACGCACGCCATCGTACCACTCCTCCTGCGATGGGCGGACGGTGGGGAGGTGGACGTAATCCTCACCACAGGGGGAACGGGGTTCGGGCCCAGAGACGTGACACCGGAAGCCACCCGCGCGGTTCTGGACCGGGTTGCGCCGGGGCTCGGGGACGCCGTCCGAAGACGCGGGGAGCCTGCCACTCCCTTCGCCCAGCTCTCCAGGGGCCTGATGGGCTCCAGGGGCGAGGTCTTCGTGGCCAACCTCCCGGGGAGTCCCGGGGGGGTCGGGGATGGCCTTGCCGTCCTGGGTCCCCTCCTGCGGCACGTCTCCGATCTCCTCCTGGGAGAGGATCCAGCTCACGAGCCTTCCAGAGATGCCTGATACTACCGGGAGGATCCTGATTTCGACCCACGACCTGGAAATGGCAGGCGCGTTGAGGACTGCATTCCAGGAGGCCGGGTATCCGGTGGAGCTGGTGACCCCTCAGGAGGACCTCTCCGGACTGGCCGATCCGGCGCTGTTCATCCTGACAGGTGGACTCAAGAACGAGTCCGCCGTGATTCAGGCGAGGCAGGCTCGGGAGGCGGGACACATCCCGGTCTTCGGCATCGCTCGGGCCGGTGAGGAGGGGATTCGCCAGGCGGCCCGGGCACTGGACCTCCAGGAGGTCTTCCCCCACCCACCCGACCCCCGGACGGTCGTGCTCCTGGGCCGGACCCTCGTGGAGCGGAACCGCCTCCAGGAGCTCACGGGGATCGTCGGGGAGACCGATGCCATTCGGGAGGCGCTGGAGCGGGTAGTCCAGATCGCTCCGGTGCAAGCCACCGTCCTGGTAACGGGGGAGTCCGGTACGGGGAAGGAGCTCATCGCTCGGGGGATCCACGCCCTCTCCCCCCGGAGGCACAGGTCTTTCATCCCTGTGAATGTGGCCGCCCTGCCCGACACCCTCCTGGAGAGCGAGCTCTTTGGCCACGAGAAGGGTGCCTTCACCGGTGCCATCGATTCCAGGAGGGGTCTCTTCGAGTTGGCCCACGGAGGAACGATCTTCCTGGACGAGATCGGGGAGATGCCGCTTCCCACGCAGACCAAGCTGTTGCGCGTGCTGGAGGAGCGGGAGTTCTTCCGGGTGGGGGGGGAGGAACCCATCCGCGTGGACGTTCGCGTCATCGCAGCCACGAACCAGGACCTTCGGACCCTCGTGGAAACGGGGGAGTTTCGGAGAGATCTCTACTTCCGACTGAACGTTCTCCGCATCGAGCTTCCCCCTCTTCGAGAGAGGAAGGCCGATATCCCGCTCCTCGTTTCGGAGTTCATCCGGGACGCCAGCGAACGTCATGACCGGCCCTTCATCGGGATTTCCGACGAAGCCATGCGCATCCTCCAGGAGCACTCCTGGCCCGGCAACGTCCGGGAGCTGAGGAACCTGGTGGAGAGCATGGTGGTCCTGGCCCCGGGCCGGCGAATCGAGGCACAGGACATTCCCGGCGAGGTCCGGTATCCCCGGAGCCGAGGCATCCTCCCCGCCCCCATCTCCCGGTCCGTCCCTCAGTTCGGGGAAGCAGGACGGGGTGCGATTCGGCCGGAGCTGGAGTTCGTCTTCCGCACTCTGGTGAATCTCAGGATGGACATCGACGACCTCCGGAGGGATTTCGAGCGGTTCCGGGAGGAAGGCGGGTTCGATGACGGGGGGCTGAGGACATTCGGGGGCATCGAGGTACCCATCCCTCCTCCCCCCGGGCGGATTTGGCCGGAGGGACCCGGCGGGGGGATCCCGGGGGAGGAGGCCCTCGAGTCATCGGGAGGTGCGGGGACCGAGGTTCTGTCGTTTGCCGGCGACGGGAGCTCTTCGGAGAGCGGCGGCGCTCCGGACGATGCGTCGGGGCAGGAGGAGGGCCTGGTGGTCTATCGCCCCGGGATGACGATGGAAGAGATGGAGAAGGAGGCCATCGTACTGGCTCTGAGGGAGGTGGGTGGGAACCGGAGGAAAGCTGCCGAACAACTCGAGATCGGGGAGCGGACCCTCTATCGGAAGATCAAGAAGTACGGGCTGGACGACTGACGGCCTCGGAGACCCGTGTCAGACGCCTGAGAGCCCTCCACCGGCCCGGGCCCTCGCCTTCGCCAACTCGGCCCTGAGGAGCGGCACGATCTGGTCCCTCCAGATCTCGTTTCTGAGATCCTGATACTCCACCACCAGGTCCGTCTCCAGGTCCATGCCTCCATCGTAGGCGTATACGGCCATCTGGGTCTCCTGCTGTCCCAGGCGCTGAGTCCCCCAGGAGGGTGTTACGGGAGCGATTCCCCTGGGCCGATACCGCAGCCCCCGGTTGACCAGTAGAAGGTCCTCCGGTTGGTAGGTCACATCCGGAACGTAGCTGAAGAAGCTTACCAGGAAGAGGTTGGCGGGAGGGGAGACGGCCCCCCCGGCCGCCCGCTCCCCGTGCGTGCGGACCATCCCCTGGAGGCGGGCATAGGTGTCCGGGGCCGTGAGACGGATGACCCATTCCTCCAGAGGGGTCACCTTGATGAGGAGATTCCCTCTCTGGATGCGGAGCGTGACCTGGTCCTGGGTGAGTGTCCCGAACCCGGGGGGAACCAGGAGGGAAGGCGTCCCTTCCCCCTCCCGGGCGGGTTCGAGCTCAGGGGTCCCCGGTGACGCCTGAATGCCGCAACCCACAGGCAGAAGGGCCGAGGCGAAGATCAGGAGATTTCGGCCTGTCATGGCGCCTCCCGCGGACGGGCTCGAGGACGGATGCGGGCTGGGCTCACAGCTCTTCCCCTCCAGACGAAAGGAGCAGGTGTTCGACGGCCTCCAGCAACGGCTCCCTGCCTTCCCGTGTCCTGGAAGAGAAGGGGAGGATCTGGTCGGGATCCACCCGGAGGATCTTGGATGCGGCCTCCACCGTCCCCCGAACCTTCCCCCTGGCGACCCGGTCCATCTTGGTGAGGACAACCAGGGTCGGGAGGCCCAACTCCCCCAGGTACGTCATCATTTCCAGGTCCAGTGCGGACGGAGGGTGGCGACCATCCACCAGGTGGACGACTCCATGCAGTGCCGGACTGCCGGAGAGGTACCACTCCACCATCTCCCTCCATCCTTCACGCACGGGCCCGGGGGCGTGGGCAAAACCGTATCCCGGCAGATCCACCAGGAAGAAGTGCTGGTTCACGAGGTAGAAGTTCAGGGTCTGCGTCTTCCCGGGCTTCGCCGAGACGTGGGCCATCTTCTTCCTCGTCCTCTGCAGGAGAACATTGATGAGGGACGACTTCCCCACGTTTGAGCGCCCGGAGAAGGCCACCTGGGGGAGATCCCCGGGAAGGGGCCCACCCGTGGTGGCTACGGCTCCCGCGAACTCCACCGACCGAATGATCACTGGGAGAGTTGGACTCCCGCATCGGCGGTCCCATCCAGGAGCTCTCGGGTGGAGGAGTCCAAGCGAGCGGAGGGGTCCGTCACCAGCGCCGCTTCCAGGACTTCATCCATGGTCCTGGCCAGCTGGAACCGGATCCCGTCACACACTTCATCCGGAAGGACCTCCAGGTCGCCCGCGTTGGAGGCGGGAAGGATCACCTTCCGGATCCCCCCCTGGTAGGCTGCCACGGCCTTCTCTTTGATGCCACCCACTCCCAGCACCCGACCCCGAAGGGTGATCTCTCCCGTCATGGCCACGTCGGAGCGGGTGGGAATCTCCGTCAGGGCGCTGATGAGGGCTACGGCAATCGTGATGCCGGCGGAAGGCCCGTCCTTCGGTGTGGCCCCCTCCGGGATGTGAATGTGGATGTCCACCTCCTGGTGAAACTTGGAGTCCAGTCCCAGGATCCGAGCTCGGGATCGGGCATACGTCAGAGCGGCAAACGCCGATTCCTTCATGACATCCCCCAGCGTCCCCGTGAGCTGGATCTTGCCCGAGCCCGGGACCACCGCGACCTCCACGTCCAGGATCTCACCGCCGGCAGCGGTCCAGGCCAGACCGTTGGCGATCCCTGCCCGAGCGGAGCCCTCCTCCCGGGGCTCCGGGGTGTAGGGGGGGGGACCGAGGAGATCCCTGAGGTTCTCCGCTTCCACCTGGCGGGCCGCTCCGGAATCGACCGATCCGTCAGCCACCTCCCGGGCCAGCTTCCGGGCCACTCCGCCGATTCTTCGCTCCAGCTCCCTTACTCCGGCTTCCCGGGTGTACTCTCTGATGATGGCTTCCAGGGCTCCGTCGGTGAGGGTCACGGTGCCTTCCGTCAGGCCATGCCGTCGGGTCTGCTTGGGCCACAGAAAGGCCCGGGCGATGGCCTTCTTCTCGGTCGTGAGGTAGCCCGGTATTCGAATCACCTCCATCCGGTCCCGAAGGGGCTCCGGGATTCCCATCAGGGTATTCGCGGTGGCGATGAAGAGAACGTCCGAGAGATCGAACTCCAGCTCCAGATAGTGGTCTGTGAAGGTCCTGTTCTGCTCCGGGTCCAGGACCTCCAGCAGGGCGGCACCCGGGTCGCCGTGGAAGTCCCGGGCCAGCTTGTCCACCTCGTCCAGGAGAAAGACCGGGTTCCGGCTTCCGCCTCGTCGCATTCCCTGGATCACGCGACCGGGTAGGGCCCCCACGTAGGTCCGCCGGTGGCCCCGGATCTCGGCTTCATCCCGTACTCCTCCCAGAGAGGCTCGCACGAACTCCCGGCCCAGGGCCCTGGCGATACTTCGTCCCAGGGAGGTCTTCCCCACCCCGGGAGGCCCCACCAGACAGAGGATCGGCCCCTGGAGGTCTCCCACCAGGGAGAGGACGGCGATATGGTCGAGGATCCGTTCTTTCACCTCTTCCAGGCCGAAGTGGGCGTCGTTCAGGATACCAGCGGCGTGGGCCACGTCCAGGTTGTCTTCGCTCTTCTGCATCCAGGGGAGCCCCAGGATCCAATCCAGGTAATTGCGGATGACGGCTGCTTCCGGAGCAACGGGGTTCAGGCGCTTGAGCCGGTCCATCTCCCGTTCCGCCCGCTCACGGGCGTAGGTCGGCAGAGGGGTGGCCAACAGAGCCGCCTCCAGCTCCGCCCACTCTCCTTCGGTGGCTCCGAGCTCTTTGTGAATGGCCTTGAGCTGCTCTTGTAGATAGAGCTGCTTTCGACCCGAGTCCATTTGGCGCTGGATCTGCTCGTCCAGCTTTTCCTCGATGCGAAGGATCTCCAACTCCCTCACCAGGATCTCCCTCAAGGTCTCGAAATGGGTCGCCAGGGAGGAGGCCTCCAGAAGCTCCTGCTTTTCCATGGACGAGAGGAGGAGATGCCCGGAGATCATGTGTGCCAGCCGAACCCGATCCTGCACGGCCGCCACGGTCCCTGTGAGCTCCTGCGGAAGGCGTTCGTTCAGCTGGACGTAGTCCTCGAACAGGCGGCGGACCCCACGGGCCAGCGCCTCCAGCTCCGGATCGATATTCGACGGATCCTCCCGCTCCCCGCCCTCCGGGAAGGAAACCCGTGCCCTGAATCCTTCATCTGAGGGGAGAAAGGTCTGGATACTGGCCCTGCCCAGGCCCTCCATGACAACCCGGGCCGTGCCATCGGGGAGGTCGGTCCTCTGGAGGACCCGGATGACGGTTCCCAGGGCATAGACGTCTTCCTCGCCGGGGTCCATAACGTCGGCGTCCCGCTGGGCCACCAGGAGAAGAAGCCCGTCTTTTTCTTCCGCTGTCGCCAGCGCCGCCACGGACGGAGACCGGCCGATGAGGAGAGGAAGAACCATGTACGGGAAGAAGACCAGATCACGCAGGGCGACGACGGGGAGCTCGTCGGGGACCTCTACGGGTCCGTCGATCCGGTGGAGGGTGGCCATTCGATTGCTCGGTTGGGGGAATCCATGAATGAGGAACGCCGCAGCCAGGCCGTGCGGCTGCGGCGCTTATGGTAGGGCGGAACAGATGGCGCGGAAAGACCGTCCGGCCCCGATTCGCTGCCGGCCCTCCTTCCGGGGGCTATGCTTCCTTTTTTTCCGCCTCCGGCCGAAGGACCAGGAGCGGCGGAACTCCTTCTTCCACAGACTCTTTCGTGATTACCACCTCACGCACGTCGGTCCGGGAGGGAATCTCGAAGAGGATGTCCCTCATGATTCCCTCGATGACCGCCTTCAGACCTCTGGCGCCGGTGCCCCGCTTCAGGGTCTTTTCAGCGATGGCCTTGACCGCTCCAGGTTCGAACGTCAGGCCAATGCCCTCCAACTCCAACATCTTCCCATGCTGCTTGATGAGGGCATTCTTCGGCTCCTGGAGGATCCGGACCAACGCATCCTCGTCCAGCTCGTCGAGGGACACCGTCACCGGGAGGCGTCCGACGAGCTCGGGGATCAGGCCGTAACGCTGGAGGTCTTCGGGCTCCACCAACCGGAGCATGTCCTCCCGGGCCGTCTCCACGTCCTTTCCCGTGAAGCCGATCTGCCGCTTGCCCACCCGGCTTTCCACGATCTTCTCCAGCCCGTCGAAGGCGCCACCGCAGATGAACAGGATGTTTCGCGTATCCACCTGGATGTATTCCTGCTGCGGGTGCTTCCTTCCCCCCTGGGGCGGAACCGAGGCCACGGTTCCCTCCAGGATCTTCAGTAGGGCCTGCTGGACCCCCTCGCCCGAGACATCCCGCGTGATGGACGGGTTCTCCGACTTCCGGGCGATCTTGTCGAGCTCGTCGACGTAGACGATCCCCCGCTCCGAGTCGGCGATGTTGAAGTCGGCGGCCTGGAGGAGGCGGACCAGGATGTTCTCCACGTCCTCTCCGACGTAGCCGGCCTCGGTCAGGGTCGTGGCGTCAGCGATGGTGAACGGCACCTGCAGCATGCGGGCCATCGTCTGTGCGAGAAGGGTCTTCCCGACTCCCGTGGGCCCGATGAGGAGGATGTTGGCCTTCTCGATCTCCACTTCGTCCAGCACGCCCTGGTGGTTCACTCGCTTGTAGTGGTTGTACACCGCCACCGCCAGGGCGCGCTTGGCCTCGTCCTGGCCGATGACGTACTGGTCCAGGACGTCCTTGATCTCCATGGGCGTAGGGCTGGGAACCTGTGATTCTACGGCTTCCCGTTCCTCCTCTTCCGCGAGGATCTCGTTGCAGAGAGAGACACACTCATTGCAGATGTAGACGGACGGCCCCGAGATGAACTTCTTGACGCTGTCCTTCGACTTTCCACAGAAGCTGCACCGGAGATGTTTGTCGCCGGTCACACTCATGGCTTCCCTCCGTACCGGGGTTCAGTCCCTCAGTATCGGTAGCATCGGCTCTACCGGAGCTATTCTCCAGCGGATCCGGAGTCATCTGAATCCGCTGGCTTCTTGTTTTCCCGGCCGATATCGCCGGCCTCCAGGACCCGGTCGATGAGTCCGTACTCCACCGCCTCCACCGGGCTCATGAACCGATCCCGGTCCACGTCGTCCGCGATCTGTTCCACCGTCTGGCCGGTGTGCTCCGCCAGGATCTCGTTCAGCCGCTCCCGGATGTGGAGTATCTCCTTCGCGGCGATCTCGATGTCCGCGGCGGTACCGTGAGCGCCGGAGGAGGGCTGGTGGATCATGATCCGGGAGTTCGGAAGGGCCGCGCGCTTCCCCTTCTCGCCAGAGGCCACCAGGACCGCGGCCATGGAGGCGGCCATCCCCACGCAAAAGGTGGCTACAGGCGCCCTCAAGTGGCGGATGGTGTCGTAGATGGCCAGGCCCGAGTAGACGCCCCCGCCCGGAGAGTTGATGTAGAGGTAGATGTCCCGTTCGGGATCCTCGGCGTCCAGGAAGAGGAGCTGGGCAATGATGATGTTGGCTACGTTGTCGTCGATTCCGCTCCCCAGGAAGATGATACGGTCCATGAGAAGGCGGCTGAAGATGTCATAGCTGCGCTCCCCACGGTTGGTGCGCTCGATGACGTACGGTGGGTAGATAGGCATCTAGTCGGGTCTCCTGGGTTCTCGCTGGCTCGTCTCTTCCTGGTTCCTCGGACCGCTCCGGAGCCGGCACGGGCATTCCCCCCGCCGCCTGCTCCGACTCATGGTGATTCTTCCGTCACGGTGGATTGCTCCATGAGGAAGGTCCACACCTTCTTCTCGGTGATCTCCCGCTCGAGGGCATCCAGGTTCCCTGATTTCTGAAGGTTGCTGTAGACCTGGCCGGGCTTCATCCCGTTCTTCTGGGCGATCTCCTGCACCCGGTCGTCCACCTCGTCCTCCGAGGCCCTGAGACCTTGAAGCTCTGCGACCCGGTCGATGAGGAGGATTCGTTTTACGGCCTGCTCCGCTTCAGGGCGAATGCTCTCCCGGGTCTGGGCCACCAGGGCCGGGTCCAGCTTGGAAGTGTCCCCAAGCACCGACTCCACATACCGCTCCGTCATGGACCGCGGTACCTGGAAGGGGTTCGCCTCCAGGAGGTTCTCCACCAGCTGGCCCTTCACCACGGACTCGGCCTGGTCCCGGGCCTCCTTGTCCAGGTCATCCCTGACCCTGGCCGTGAGAGCGTCCAGGTTCTCGAAGTCACCCATGGAGGTGGCGAACTCGTCGGTGAGCTCTGGGAGCTCTTTCGTCTTTCGGGCCTGGAGGGTGATACGGAGGTGCTCCTTCTCCCCCCTCCGGCTCTCGTCGGAGAAGTCGTCCGGGAAGGTGACCGTGAAGTCCCCCGTATCTCCCACGGCCAGGGTGCGAATGGCCTCCTCCACGCCCGGGATCGCCTCCCCGTCTCCCAGGACGATCTCGTACGGACGAGCCTCGCCGACCGGTTCCGAGTTCTCGAGCCGCTGGATCTCCAGCGTCACGAGATTCCCGTCTTCGGCGATGCCCTCCTCCACCGGCTTCCAGACCCCGTTCTGGTCCCTCAGCCGCTCCAGGACCCGCGCCACGTCTTCTTGCACCACCTCGATCTTCGGCCGCTTGACGCTGAAGCCCCCGAGGCGTTCGAGATCGACGACGGGTTGAACATCGAAGGAGATGGAGAAGGTGAGATCCTCCCGGGGTTGGTACTTCACCTCCTCCACCTGGCCCTCGGAGATCGGCTGGAGTTCCTGTGCGTGCAGGGCGACCTTGTAGGCCTCCCCGATCACCTTGTCCAGCATCTCCTGGTCCACCGTGCCGCCGAAACGCTGTTCCACCACGTTGGCCGGGACTTTCCCTTTGCGGAAACCCGGAAGCTTCAGGCGCCCCCCGAGCTTCTGGACGATCTTGTTGCGCTCCGTCTGTACAGTGCCTGCCGGGACCGTGACGGTCAGGCGACGGTGCCAGGCTTCTTGCTCCTCCAGCTCTATTCGGAGGGTTGAGGGATCTATGGCCATTCCCCGCTCGGTTTCTCTCTTGGATGGTTGACCTTCACGAAAAAAGTGCGAAAGGGGGGACTCGAACCCCCACGGCCGAGGCCACAAGATCCTAAGTCTTGCGCGTCTACCAGTTCCGCCACTTTCGCACGCACCGCGACGCGAATGTCGCTGAAATCAAAGATAAACAAGGGCTTAGGGGGCATCAACCAAAGAGCCGGCCGAACTCCGCCAGAGAAGCTGCGCCCGCCCCGACGGAGGCCGGGGCGGGCGCAGCGATTATTCCCTGATTTCCAGGGGGGAGATCTCCTGAGACCGGCCGATCAGCCTCCCACTCTCACCGTGACCGTTCGCACCGAACCGTCCGGTCTCGCCAGGCGGAGGGCTACGACCTCACCGGAGGCCACGTCCCGGAGAAGGCGATTGACGTCACCCGGTGTCTCCACGGCCTGATCGTTAATGGACAGGATCTTCTCCCCCGGGAGGACTCCCCGTCTTGAGGCGGGGCCCAGGGTCCGGGTGTCAGTGATGACAACGCCACCGGACTCTTCGTACCCGATGCGCTGCGCCAGCTCATCGGTGAGGGGTTCGAAGGTGATGCCCAGCCTCTCCGCCGCCTCCGGCGCGGAAGCCTCATGCACCGGCTCTTCCACTGCAGCGAGAGGGGCTTCTCCCAGGCGAACCATGATATCCCGAGGTGATCCGTTCCTGTAGACCCGGACCGTGACCTGATCCCGGGGACGCTTCTGGGCCACCAGGTTCTGGAGGCCGTTGGGGGAGTATACCTCCGTGCCGTCTATGGCGTAGATGACGTCATCGGGTTGGATCCCGGCGTCCTCGGCCGGGCTGCCGTCGGTGATCTCCCCCACCAGAACGCCGGCTACCTCGGGGAGCTTGAAGTACTCCTGGTCCTCCGGCGCCACTCTTTGGATGGAGACACCCAACCACGCCCGCCTCACCCGCCCATATTCGATGAGGTCCTCCATGACCCGGCTGGCCAGGTCGACGGGGATGGCGAAGCCGTACCCGGCGTAGTACCCGGTGGGGGTCATGATGGCGGAGTTGATGCCTACCACCTGGCCCCGGAGGTTCACCATGGGGCCCCCGGAGTTCCCCCTGTTGATGACGGCGTCCGTCTGGATGTAGTCCTCGATTGCGAAGCCCGGATTGAGCCCGGATTCCTCCTCGTTCTGAGCCAGCTCGTTCTGGATCAGCCTCAGGGGGCGCCCCTTGGCACTGACGATCCCGGCGGTGACGGTGTAGTCGAGATCCTCGGGATTACCCCCGAATCCGGGATTGCCCACGGCCAGCACCCACTCCCCGACTCTCAGGTGCTCCGAGTTGCCGAAGCTGAGGTAGGAGAGCCCCGTCTCGTCGATCTTGATGACCGCCACATCGGTGGTGGGATCGGTGCCCACGAGCTCGGCGTCGAAGTAGCGCCCGTCCAGGAGGTAGACCCGGATGTTGTCCGCCCCCTCCACGACGTGGTTGTTTGTGAGGATATAGCCGTCCTGCGAGATGATGAACCCGGATCCCCCAGCCAGGCTTGGGACCTCGGGGTGCTCCTGCATGTCCTGCCCCTCAGGGATGTCGAAGAAGCGCCGGAACTCCTCGGGGATCTGCATGGAGCCCGTTCTTACCCTCCGGGTGGACGTCACCTCGATCCGCACCACGGCGGGGGTCACGGTTTCGGCCACGTTCGCGAAGGCGTCGCTCAGGTCCAGGGCCGGCCGAATCGACTCCTCTGAGACCTGAGGAACCTCGGTGATGGTGGGCATCGCGTAGGAGGGACCCGTCCATCCCAGCCCCGAAGCCAGGACCAGACCCCCAACGAAACCCAGCGCGATGGTCAAGATGACTCGGGCCTTGGCCCGCAATGGATCAAACATCGATGTACTCCCTGACACTTTCGAGTGGTACTTCGGATTCCCTTTGGTGAGGGGCCCCGACTGCGCGGGTCCGGGGCGCCTGAAGCGGTTCCGGGACTCGCCCCGCAACCCAATCAGCTTCCTGTTACCCTTCTCCGTAGGGAGAGGGTCCCGCCGGAACGATGCCGGCCCCCGTCAGCCTACGATGCAGGGGGGGCAGCCTACCGTTGCCCGGCCGGCCGCCCCCCGGGCCGGCCGGGACGGACCCAGCGCCAACCCTTTTTCCCAGTGGAAGCAGGGGTTCCCTCGTCCGTCCCTACTTCTCCTCGTCCACGATTTCGTAATCGGCCTCCACGACCTCCTCATCGGCTTCCCCGCCGCCGGCGTCGGCCTGGGCCGCGTCGGGGGCCTCTGCACCCATGTCGTCCATGTCCGGCTGGGAAGCGCCGGTTTCGGCGGCTTGGGCCTGGTACATCTCCTGGCCGGCGGCGCTGAAGGCCTGCATGAGCTCGTCCCGGGCCTGGTTGATGGCGAAGGTGTCGTCCCCCTTGAGGGCTTCTTTGGCCTTCTCCACCGCCCCCTTCAGACGGTCCCGCGTGCCGTCCGAGACCTTGTCCCCCCACTCGCCGGAGTCCTTTTCCACCTGGTAGACGAGAGAATCGAGCTGATTCCGGGCCTCCACCTTCGCCTTCCGTTCCTCGTCCTCGGTGGCGTGAGCCTCGGCGTCCTTCACCATCTTGTCGATCTCTTTGTCCGAGAGGCCACTGGAGGCTTCGATCCGGATCTTCTGTTCCTTCCCGGTGGCCCGGTCCTTCGCAGAAACGTGGAGGATTCCGTTCGCGTCGATATCGAACGTGACCTCGACCTGCGGCATCCCCCTGGGAGCCGGCGGGATTCCGGTGAGCTGGAACTTTCCTATGGTCTTGTTGTCCAGGGCCATCTTCCGCTCACCCTGAAGGACGTGAATCTCCACCGTGGTCTGGTTATCCTCGGCGGTGGAGAAGACCTCGGCCTTCTTGGTGGGAATGGTGGTATTCCTGTCGATGAGGGTGGTCATGACGCCCCCGAGGGTCTCGATACCCAGGGAGAGAGGCGTCACGTCCAGGAGGAGGACATCCTTCACGTCCCCGGCCAGGACTCCACCCTGAATGGCGGCTCCCACCGCCACGACCTCGTCGGGGTTGACTCCCCTGTGGGGGTCCTTTCCGAAGAACTCCCTCACGATCTCCTGGACCTTGGGGATCCTCGTGGAGCCCCCCACCATGACCACCTCGTCGATCTGTTCCTTGGAAAGGCCCGCATCCTTCAACGCCTTCTCCATGGGCGGAATGATGCGCTGCAGCTCCGCGTCCACGAGTTGCTCGAACTTGGCCCTGCTGAGGGAGTAGTTCAGGTGCTTGGGCCCCTCCTGCGTGGCGGTGATGAAGGGGAGGTTGATGTCCGTCTGCAGGGTGGAGGAGAGCTCCATCTTGGCTTTCTCCCCCGCCTCCTTGAGCCGCTGGAGGGCCATGGCGTCTTGAGAGAGGTCGATGCCCTGGTCCTTCTTGAACTCAGCCACGAGCCACTCGATGATGCGCTGGTCGAGATCGTCTCCTCCCAGGTGCGTGTCCCCGTTGGTGGACTTCACCTCGAAGACCCCCTCCCCCAGCTCCAGGATGGAGATGTCGTAGGTTCCACCACCGAGGTCGAAGACGGCGATCTTCTCGTCCTTCTTCTTGTCCAGGCCGTAGGCGAGGGAAGCCGCGGTGGGCTCGTTGATGATCCGCAGGACCTCCAGCCCGGCGATCTTGCCCGCGTCCTTGGTGGCCTGACGCTGAGCGTCGTTGAAGTAGGCCGGCACGGTGATGACGGCCTGGCTCACCCTCTGCCCCAGGTAGTCCTCCGCCGTCTGCTTCATCTTCTGAAGGATCATCGCGGAGATTTCAGGGGGGGTGAACGTCTTTCCGGCGTTCGGGAGGCCGACCTGTACGCGGTCTTTGCCGTCGGCAGTCACCTCATAGGGGACCAGCTTCCTCTCATGCGTGACTTCCGACGCCTTGCGCCCCATGAAGCGCTTGATGGAGAAGACCGTGTTCTTGGGATTCGTGATTGCCTGGCGTCGGGCCACCTGACCCACCAGTCGCTCATTGTCCTTGGTGAAGGCCACCACCGACGGCGTGGTCCTGCCTCCCTCGGAATTGGGGATGACCACAGGCTCCCCGGCCTCCATGACGGCCACCACCGAGTTGGTGGTTCCCAGGTCGATCCCGATTACCTTGCCCATGACATCTCCTTGGCAGCTGGCTTCCTTGTTCCGCAGGGCTTCCACCGAGGAGGCCCGCTTCCTGTACCATCGGGTTCGTCGAGCAACCTCCATGCCGGGGAAGTCATCCCTCCCCACGCCCTTTTCCTGCCGGAATGGCGGTGAAAAGACCGATTTCTGCCGACCTGGCAGGTAATCCTCCACCGCCGGCGCGCCCCGTCTCTGCCAACCCCGGAGGCGGGAGAAGGGGCCGAAGCTGGCACTCGGGGGTCCCCCTCCGTATCCTTGGGGTCGCCTTCTCCGGTCGGGCACCCCAGCCACCGGT